>Ga0070679_100003749_pt1 | contig 13935 bp, 12 predicted proteins | sample KBSC63BmetaG_FD_65652 | JGI IMG/M metagenome (GOLD analysis project Ga0070679, IMG submission 65652) | Corn rhizosphere microbial communities from Kellogg Biological Station, Michigan, USA - KBS C6-3B metaG | ecosystem: Host-associated > Plants > Roots > Rhizosphere | place: USA: Michigan... | reverse complement strand
TTTTTTTTGCTTTTTTTTTGAGATGTATTTTTAGTTAATTTAATTGATTGTGAAATCTGCGTCTTTGTGCATCTAATTAAAAAAACTATGGCACAGATTGAAGAAAATAACCGCAGCAGATCAAAAAAATATCCAACGCGAAAATTGATAAGAGTTGATTTGACACCGATGGTCGATCTTGGATTTTTGCTGATAACTTTTTTTATATTAACTACTACACTTTCAGATGCAACAATTGCAAATCTCTTTTTACCTAAAGACAGTATTACCAAAACTCCGATAAAGGCAAATGCTGCACTAACGCTGCTGCTTACCCGAAATGATTCGATTAAGTACTTTGAAGGATCTGATCAAAACGCCGGTATTACCAAATACTGTACATTTCAAAATCTTCGCTCAGTTATCTGGGAGAAACAAAAAAAAGTTGCCGCGGTCTTAGGTAGTCGTTTAGAAACCGTATTAATTATTTATCCCGGTAACCAGTCAACTTATAAAAATTTTATAAATGCCCTTGATGAAATTCAAATAAATGATGTAAGACACTATTTTGTTATGACTTCTCAGGAATAGATTTCTATTTGTATATGAGTTTATCGCCATTCCGGGCATCATGAAAAGTGCTGAAAAGGCTTTCTTATCTTTACAACATGCAGGGAAAATTTTCTGAATGGGATGATACTATTGTAGCAATTGCTACGCCTCCTGGTATAGGAGCAATAGGAGTGATACGACTTAGCGGCAATAAATCATTTGAAATAATTAATAATGTGTTTCCATCTAAAGACCTTTCCATTCAGCCGGCTAATACGTTGCACGTTGGATATCTAAAGGATGGCGATACCATAATTGATGAGGTCGTGATTTCAATTTTTAAGGCCCCTTCCTCATATACCGGCGAAGACGTAATTGAAATTGGTTGCCACGGATCGCCTTATGTACAGCAGCAAGTGATCAATGCCCTTATCCATTATGGCGCCCGTCTTGCAAAAGCGGGAGAATTTACACAACGAGCTTTTCTCAATGGCAAACTCGATCTAACCCAGGCTGAAGGAGTTGCTGATCTTATTGCAAGTAATACAATGGCATCACAAAACGCGGCGTTAAAAAACATGAGAGGCGGGTTCTCTTCTATTTTAAAAGAAATGCGGGAACGCCTTATTCAATTTTCTGCTTTAATTGAACTGGAACTGGATTTTAGTGAAGAAGATGTTGAGTTTGCAGATAGGGAAAAGTTTCTGGAACTTTTGGATGAAGTCAGCGGAACAGTAAAAAAATTATTGCAATCTTTTCAGCTTGGCAATGTAATAAAAAATGGTGTGAGTGTAGCGATTGTCGGAAGCCCTAATGCAGGTAAATCAACTTTATTAAACACGCTCCTTAATGAGAACAGGGCTATTGTAAGCGAGATTGCAGGAACCACAAGGGACACGATCGAAGAGATCATTAACATAAAGGGGATTTTATTCAGGCTGATTGACACTGCAGGAATACGTGAACATTCGCAGGATATTATTGAAAATATGGGCGTTTTGAAAAGCAGGGAAAAAATTCAACTGGCAGATATTGTGTTGTATTTATTTGACATAAATGAATCGAATGAAGATGAAATAATTTCTTTTATCCGGGAAATTAAAAAACAAAACAATAATGTAATAGCTGTTGCAAATAAGATAGATTGCAGCGATGAAAAATTATTGAGACATTTTAAAGAACAGCCGAGGGATGTTATTTTTATTTCGGCAAAAATGAATACTGGCGTTGAATTGCTCAAGGAAAAGTTATTCAACATTGTGGCTGGCGATTCTAAATTATCAGAAAACGTGGTTCTTACAAACGCACGTCATTATGCTGCACTTAATGAAGTTCAGTCTTCTCTTAATGACATAAAAAATGGAATTGAAAATAAAATATCCGGTGACTTACTTTCATCCGATATTCGCCGATGCCTCCATTATATCGGAGAAATTACCGGCGAAATATCGAATGAAGATATGCTTGACTATATATTTAGTAAGTTTTGTATCGGCAAATAATACCCTACCTTCCTTAACGTCATTTTACTTTTTAACTTCATTTACAATGCAATACAGATAATAGTTTCAGGAAACTAACGTATTCTTTCTCCATTTTTATTGTTTTGTTGTTCTCTATTTGTATCCTTTTTTATTATCTTTGTGTGGTACAAACATGATCTTCTAAAAGATATATTATGGCAGTTGCGGGCATTATATGTCATTTGTAGTCAGCAACGTGCTTTTTAAATTAAAATTACACATTCATGAGCAGTAGCATCAGGCTAAAAAAAATTTGTGAGCATTGTGAAAAAGTTTTTATCGCGAAAACGACAAAGACAAGATTTTGTTCACATCGGTGCAATGCGACTGCCTATAAATTGAGGATAAAACAGGATAAGATCGGGCAGTCTAACGAGAACGCAAAGACGCAAATGCTGAAAACCATTCAACCTTCGGAAAAGGAAATCAACGTCGCAAAAGAACTTGTGAATATATTAGAACTGTCTGTAGTTACCGGCCTGAGTGAGCGCACACTTTTCCGTTTGATTAAAGATCAAAAATTTCCGAAAATGAAGGTTGGCAGAAGATTGTTGTTTGATAGGGAAAGGGTTATTAAATATTTCAATCAAAAGTATGGGAATATATGAGAGGAAAGCTTAGACAAAAGAAATTATACACGGGTAAAATCAGTTTGTACATCGATTACTATCCACCTGTATGGAATCCCGTTAAAAAAATATATACCAGAAGAGAATTTCTGAAACTTTACATTGATCCGAACCCAAAAAATATGTTGGAAAGACGGAAGAACGAACTAAATAAGGAGATAGCCGAAAAGATATATTTGAAACGGATGAAATCATTTATGCTGGAAGAGAACCGGATCTTTAATAAGGATATATTAAATAGTGATTTCTATGTGTACGCATATAATTATATAAGAGGAAAGGAAAAGGCAGGGACCGACACCGAACATTACAAAAGCGCTGTAAAATACCTGAAGAGATTTGCAGGGGATCATTTTAAATTCCGCCATATCGATGAAATCATGTTGGGTAAATTCAAAGAGTTTTTATTGACCACCCACTCTCTCCGGTCAAAGGTAAAGTTACTGCAGGTGAACACGGCTTCCTCATACTTTGACAAGTTGTGTACTATTGTCGAACAGGCTTTCCTGGATAATTATCTGCCTGAAAATTATACGCTGAAAGTGCAACGGATAAAAAATGTAGATGTGATAAGAGACTACCTTACGGAAGAAGAGATTGAACGATTAAAGAATGAGCCATGTGAGGATGATCTTGTATACCGGGCTTCCCTGTTTTCTATTCTCACCGGGCTTCGGTTCAGCGGAGTGGAAGTTTTGTACTGGAAAGATTTGCACTTTGACAAGGAGCTAAACGCCTGGTATCTTAATTTGATTGACCCTAAACCAAACCGGCCTTTTAAACATTATATCAGCCAGCAGGCGGTGGACCTGCTGGAGGAAAAAGGCAATGATGACGAGTTGCTGTTTAAAGATTTGAATTACTCGAGGACACGAAGGATTGTAAAAGAGTGGTGTCTGCGGGCAGGAATCAAAAAGGATATTACGTATCATAATTTCAGGCATACCTATGCCACGCATCTAATTAGCGGAGGAGAGGATATTTACGTGGTTAGTAAAATGCTGAACCACAAGAACGTTTCTACCACGCAGATATATGCCAAGGTTGCAGATAAAATTAAAGCTAAGGCATCAGGTAAAGTCAGGATATAAACGAAGCTGTATGAAAACAGAAAAATATTTACCGGGCGAAGACCGGCTGAAAAAAATAGAAGGAGACCTTCAGCTGATCAAAAGTATGCTCAAAGAAATACTGCATAACCAGGCTAACGGTGACACCTCCACGCAGGAAAGAATTATGAGTGTTAATGAAGCCAGCGAGTTTACAGGTATTGAAAAACACGTGCTGTATGCGAAAAGTGCCAATGGGCAGATTCCCTCTTTTCGCATGGGCAAATTATATAAGTTCAAACGATCAGAACTGATTCAATGGATGGAATCCCAGGGACGCAATCAAAGCTTGGACACGGATGAATATGTAAGCCTGTATCTGCAAAAGAACATTTTGAAAGGGTGATTTTTACAGGCATAACGCAAAGAAAGGCTTTGTTTATTAATTTGCTGCCGGCGGTAGTTTAGACGACTGTCTTTGTTAAACACACTTTACATTTTATTATTTTATTCGCATTAATTCCGCTACAAAGTTCGGCTTCGGGCTGCTGAAGCGTCCATGAGCTTCCGGCATAAACACAGGGCCGGACACTAAGCTTTCCTTTATTCCTTTGCCTCACGGACTTGATTGCCCGAAGCCGAAAGACGCACCATAATTAATTTTTAAAATTTTAGATTATGGAAAGCGTAAATTTTTATGAAGTAAGTGAAGTAGAACTGATCTACAAACCTAAGGTGAAAGCCTCTCAAAGGCCAAAAATCGGCTCCTCCAAAGATGCAGCTCAATTGCTTCGTCAGCTATGGGATGCCAACAAGATTGATTTTGTAGAACAATTTAAGGTGCTTTTGTTAAACCGGTCTAACAAGGTACTGGGAATCGTGGAAATTTCCACCGGAGGAGTAACCGGTACCGTGGTTGATTGCAAGCTGGTATTTGTTGCAGCTTTAAAAGCAAATGCCTGTAACTTAATTATCAGCCACAATCATCCTTCCGGAAATTTAAAACCAAGTAAGATTGATGAGGAGCTGACCCAAAAGATCAAACATGCCGGAAAATTCCTTGACATTAGTCTTCATGATCACATCATTGTTACCAGCGAAGGATATTTTTCATTCGCAGATGAAGGGCTGATTTAAGGCCCTTTTTGCTCATAATTTATCCTTGCCGCTATAGCTCCCAAAACTCAAATTTTATTCATCTTAACATAAGGTACCGTCTTTACATTTCCTCTTTCATAAAAATGAGTTGTCAAAGCATATCGTTAAAGGAAAGCAACCCGGGTAAATTTATTTTCTAAAAATAAATTTATGGCAGATAGTTTCATTTTATTCCCAATGGAACCAAAGGAATTCTGGAAGCAATTAAGAGCAATTGTGGATGAGGTAATCATCCAACATGACGAAAAAAATCCGATGCATTCCAATGATAATTTACAGCCAAGGCTTTTAAAAGCAAAAGAGGTATGCGCACTTTTTAAAATCTCCAAACCTACCTTATATGAATGGATGAGCCTTGGCAAACTTCCTTCAGTGAAGATAGGATCCAGGCGTTTTTTCAGATCAGAAGACGTTGACAAATTAATCGACGGGGATAAAACAGACATTGTAACATAACTCTTATTATAACATTTTTTCGCAGATTCCTAAAGAAATTATCACTTGAAAATTCATCTCAAAATGAATTTTAGAGGTCGGGTAGACTGCCTCTTTACCGCAGTCAGCAAGATGTACGTTTGTCGGGCAAACGGGGCATCTTGCCCTTCACTCGGAACTCGCTGCGGGGTATGGCAGGAGGATTTTTTAAATAATAACGACAACGGGCATTCGAAATGAAAAAGGAAAAAAGAACAAGAAAAGTAACGGTACGGTTTACAGTAAATGAATATGAAAAAGTGATTAATAAATTCAAAAATACCATCAGCCCCCAACTAAGCTGTTATATACGAAATATCTTATTAGAGAAGCCCGTGGTGATTAAATACAGGAACGAATCACTGGATGCAATGATGGAGGAGATTATTGTACTCAGGCAGGAATTAAATGCTATCGGGAATAACTTCAACCAGTCGGTCAAAAAATTGCATACACTAAGCCAGATTCCTGAATTCAGGAACTGGATATTAATGAATGAAGAAACCAAACAACATTTATTGGTAACGACAAATTTGATACAACAACGTATCAACCAAATTTCGGACAAATGGTTGCACGAATAAGAAGTGATAAAAGCCTGAAAGGCGCCATCAATTACAATGAGCATAAGGTAAAGGAAGGTAAAGCCGAATTACTAATGGCAAAGGGATTTAGTAAAGATGCAGAGTATTTAAAATTTAATGATAAAGTGAACAGATTACAAAAGCTTGCCAACCTGAATACGAGAGTAGTTACCCATTGCCTGCACATATCGCTGAATTTTGACGCAAGTGAAAATTTGAATAAAGAAAAGTTGCAGCAGATAGCAAATGAATATATGGATAAGATAAGTTTTGGGAAACAACCGTTCCTTGTATACGAGCACCGCGATGCTGCCCACCAGCATGTGCATATAGTCACCACGAATATTCAAAGTAATGGCAAGCGAATCTCCCTGCACAATCTCGGAAGACTCCAATCAGAAAAAGCAAGAAAGGAAATTGAGATCAATTTTGGGTTGGTAAAGGCAGGCGATAAAAAAAATAAATCATTAGACTCATTGCAGGCTATAAGACTTGAGAAAATGTTGTATGGAAAAGTTGAAACAAAGAGGGCCATTAGTAATATAGTAACATCCGTAGTAAGCCAATACAAATTTGCATCACTGCCGGAGCTTAATGCAGTTCTGATGCAGTACAATGTTATGGCAGACAGGGGAGCGGACAATACCCGGATGTTTCAAAAGAACGGATTGCAGTATAGCATACTGGATGAACAGGGAAACAAAGTGGGTAAACCGATTAAAGCAAGTAGCATTTATGGAAAACCCATCTTATCAAATTTAGAAAGTAAATATGAAGTGAATAGAGTAGCAAGACTGCCTTTTAAACAAGATTTAAAAAATAAGATTGATCTGATTTTGGATAAAAATCCAACAAAGCAATTATTTGTAAATGAATTAAAGGAGAAAGGAGTAATTGTAGTATTCAGAACCAATGATCAAAATTTTATTTATGGAATCACCTATGTAGATCATACTACTAAGTCGGTTTTCAACGGTAGTGACTTAGGAAAGGAATATAGCGCTGCAGGTATCCGGGGTCGATTGGATAAACCATTGACACTGGCCGAAGGCGCCAATATGAAAGTAGCTAATGAGACCTCTGAAAAAAATTATATAAATTATAGCCTACACGTACAAACGCAAAAAAATAGCCTGTTGGATATCTTTACTCAGCCTTCAAAAACTTTCCATCACCTGCCTTATGAATTTAGAAGACGCAAACGCAAAAAAAGAAGGTAATGTCAACAGGAGAAAATGAACAGGCGTTAAGAAAGATATTGGATTTCACAAGGCTCTCAGCCTTGATAATTTTATTCCTGCATTTTTACTTCTATTGTTACCAGGCATTTAAAGGTTGGGGATGGACTGCAAAGTTGTCGGACAATTTACTGAAGAATATGATCCACTCAGGTTTATTTATAAACTTCAACAGTTCCAAATTAATCGCATTAGGATTACTTATTGTTTCATTGATGGGAGCGAAGGGGAAGAAAGAAGAAAAGATAAATTTCAAATCCCTTACCGCATATTTCATTATCGGAACATCTTTGTATTTTGGAAGTTATTGGTTATTGAAAGTTGAGGCCTCAGTCAAAACCGTTGCGATTATTTATATGGCAGTTACCGGCATCGGCTTCCTGCTGATTTTGTCGGGTGGTATTTTGCTCTCAAGACTCATTAAACTTCGTTTAAGTAAAGATATTTTCAACAATCTCAATGAAACCTTTCCGCAGGAAGAAAGACTATTAATAAATGAATATTCCATCAATCTTCCCGCAATCTACAATCTAAAAGGTGCAGTTAGAAAAAGCTGGATCAATGTCATTAATCCCTTCCGTTCCTTGTTAGTGATAGGCTCTCCAGGTTCAGGTAAGTCATGGTTCGTTATTCAGCATGTGATCCGGCAACATATCGAAAAGGGATTTTGCATGTTCATTTATGATTTTAAATACGATGACCTTTCCAAAATTGCATATAACCATTTGCTGCATAATAAAAACAAGTACACCAAAGTTCCACAATTTTATGTTATCAACTTCGATGACCTAACGACTACGCATAGGTGCAACCCACTGGACCCGCATACGATGTTTGACATCACTGACGCCACGGAGTCATCACGTACCATTATGATGGGGCTCAACCGGGAGTGGATTAAGAAGCAGGGCGATTTCTTTGTTGAGTCACCTATTAACTTTGTCACGGCGGTTATCTGGTTTTTAAAGAGATACAAATTTGGGAAGTTTTGTACGTTGCCCCATGTAATTGAGCTCATGCAGGTGGATTATGAAAAATTGTTCCCGGTACTAAAGAGTATTCCGGAAACGGAAGTTTTGATCAATCCCTTTATATCGGCTTATGAAAATGATGCAATGGAGCAATTGGAGGGCCAGGTCGCGTCGGCCAAGATCGGAATGGCCAGGTTGTCATCGCCGCAGTTATATTACGTTTTATCCGGCAATGACTTCACCCTTGATATCAATAATGCTGAAGAACCGAAAATTGTTTGTATGGGTAATAACCCACAAAAACAGCAAATTTATGGAGCAGTCTTATCCTTATATATTTCCAGATTAATAAAATTAGTTAATAAAAAAGGACAGCAAAAGTGCAGCCTAGTCTTCGATGAATTTCCCACGATTTATTTTAACGGTATCGACAACCTGATCGCTACCGCCCGTTCCAATAAAGTAGCCACTACGTTAGCGGTTCAGGATTTCAGCCAGTTGAAAAAAGATTATGGAAGAGACCAGGCCGATGTCATTATGAATATAGTGGGCAACGTCATCAGCGGCCAGGTTACCGGCGAAACAGCCAAGCAGCTTTCGGAACGGTTTGGAAAGATCATGCAGGACAGGGAGAGTATTTCCATCAACCGGAGCGATACTTCTCTAAGCAAAAGTAAACAACTCGAATCCGCAATACCCGCTTCAAAGATTGCATCTCTGTCGAGCGGGGAATTTGTGGGAATAGTAGCGGATGATCCCGATCAGAAAATAGCCCTGAAAATTTTTCATAATGCAATTCAAAATGATCAGGTTAGGTTAAATGACCAGTCAAAAAATTATAAAAGCATTTCTAAAGTAAGGAATATTACTGAACAGGAAATCCTGGATAACTACATGCAGGTTAAATTGGATATTACAAATATTATAGAAAGCGAGATGGAAAAATTAAGGGAATTAAAAAAGAAAAATAAAAGCAATTAAGATTGGGAAAAACCATATACGAAAAAAGTTTAATAAATTTAATTCGAAAATAAAATCGAAATAATTGGAAGTTATCCTGGCACTTGAATTAAATAATCAAAACTATTGTATACGGCAGCCGGATCTTCCTCCCAATGGTATCCACTATGGTCTCTGCAAAGAGGATGTCTTACAATTTATCATAAAACGAAATTTGAACCCTGAGGGCGATAACTGGTCATTTGAATAACCCCATAAAAATTTAGTTACACCATTTAGCCTGGTAAATGTAATAGCGGAAAAAACCCATACTTACTTCACAGTAAATTGAAATTCTATCGACTAAAAAAATGTAAAACACACGAAACCGGAAATGGCTTGTTATTATATAACTTTTAGATCCTATTAATAAAAGATAATGCTGAGATGTTGTTAATTATTTCGATATTTTTCATGCTCTAACTTATTTTCTTGCCGAATATTTTCGCATAATGTTCGGTTATTTATATGGGATATGTGCAAATCACATTACAGTTTTGCAACCTAATTCTATCCCGCAATTCCCGTTACAGTTTATTCTAAATAAATTATGTAAACAAATTTGGTCACGATGCATTGGTGCCGGTTTATCAAGTAATACTTACTTTTTTAGATGAATTCCTTTTGATTAGAGTACTTTGTAATGTAATAGTTTCCGGAGGAGTAGAACGATTATCAATTCTTTTTATCAGCATGTCTACAGCCACACGGCCAATGTCGTAACAAGGCAACATAACTGTTGATAATGAAGGTTCTACTATTTCGCTGATCGGATCATTATTAAAACCAATCACAGCTACCTCCCGGGGAATATCGATACCTTTCTTATTTAAATATTTAATTGCAATGACAGCCGATTTATCATTGATAGCGAAAATTCCATCCGGATATGGCTTATGACTAAATAAATGTTTTATGCACGTCAGTGCATTTTCTTCAAAATTCTGACAATTAATAATTAATTTTTCGTCTATTGCTATATTATGGTTTTTCAGGGCAGCCAGATAACCGTTCAAGCGGTCAACGGATATTGAGAGATGGGAGGGGCCGGAGAGATGCATAATCCGGCGATGACCACATTTAATAAGATGCTCTACTGCCATAAAGGCGCTATGAAATTCATCCACAACAACCTTTGACGCAATTACATTAGGTAATACCCTGTCAAAGAAAACTATCGGAAGCTCTTTTCTTTTAAATATTTCAAAAGACTTTTCATCTATTGTCTGACCAGAAATCGAAATTAATAAGCCGTCAACTTTAAATGAGGCAAGTTGTTTTACTAGTGAGGCTTCTAATTCAGAGTTCTCATTTGATTGGCAAATCATAAGCTGATAGCCATGGCGTTGAGCAGCATCGTTCATTCCTCCCAAAATGCGACTAAACACCGGTGAGGCGATAATCGGAACTATAACGCCGATAACCCTCGTTTTCCTGTTGATGAGACTTTGTGCAATATAATTAGGCTCGTAGTTTAATTCTTCAGCTAATTGTTTCACAGCTCTTTTTGTGTCGGGATTCACATCTGGAAGATTACGTAGAGCACGGGAAACAGTTGATATAGAGATATGAAGTTTCCGGGCAATATCTTTAATAGTCGCTTGCGCTTTACTCATTTGTGCAATTATAGGAAATTATTTTAATTTCTGTTACTGCAAGCGTTACCGGAAACGTTATTTCTAATTTTCAGCTAAAAATGCCTTGCAGGGCCAATTACTTTGTGGCATTGTTAAGTAGTTTTGAAAGCTTTCCTAAATATTATAAATAAATAATGATAAGAAAACTGCCACTACTCAAATATGCTCTCATTTGTATTTTACCCTTATATACATGTACTACAATGGCAAAATCAGCTAGCGATACAGTTAAAACGAATTACTTACAAAACAGGGCTCCATTAGTACAAAAGCCTTATTTGAAATTACCGTTAGGGGCTATTCAACCTATTGGCTGGTTAAAAGTTCAGTTGGTGAAAATGAAAAACGGTTCAACCGGGCATTTAGACAGTTTGTATAATAAGGTAATGGGAAAAAGAAATGGCTGGCTTGGTGGTGATGGTGATGTGTGGGAAAGGGGCCCCTATTGGCTGGATGGTTTAGTTCCCCTTGCCTATATTCTAAACGATAAAGAATTAATAAATAAAGCAAAGCCATGGATTGAATGGTCTATTAAGCACCAGCGGGCCGATGGTTATTTTGGTCCAGAACCCACCAGGGAAAAACCGGAACATGAAGCAGGGTTACAAAGAGACAAACCGCAGGATTGGTGGCCAAAAATGGTAATGTTGAAAGTGCTGCAACAATATTATTCTGCCACCGGAGATGAAAGAGTTATTAATCTAATGACAAAATATTTTCATTATCAGCTGAAAAATTTGCCAACAACCCCTCTTGACCATTGGAGTTGGTGGGGCTCACAAAGAGGCGGTGATAATTTAATGGTTGTTTATTGGCTCTATAATATTACGGGAGATAAGACACTGCTAGACCTTGCAAATCTTATCCATAAACAAACTTTCGATTGGACGGATACATTTTCTAAAACAGATAATTTATCAAAATTATTTTCATTTCACGGAGTGAACCTGGCGCAAGGAATTAAAGAACCTGTAATCTATTACCAACAAGATCCGCAAGAAAAATATCCTGCTTCGGTAAACAAGGCATTTCAAGATATTCGTCAATATATTGGCCAGCCACAGGGAATGTTTGGCGCAGATGAGCTAACTCACGGTAACGTACCCACGCAGGGTTCTGAATTTTGCACCGTCGTTGAAATGATGTTTTCCCTGGAAAATATGATGTCGATTACCGGGGATGTAAAATACATGGACCATCTTGAAAAAATTGCCTTCAATGCCTTACCTACGCAGGCAAGCGACGACTACATGACACACCAGTATTACCAACAGGCGAACCAGGTAATGATAAGCAGGCTCGATCGGAATTTTATGACGCCATACGATGGAACAGATCAATGTTTTGGCATATTAACCGGCTATCCATGCTGTACTGCTAATATGCACCAGGGCTGGCCCAAATTCACGCAAAATTTGTGGATGGGTACCGCAGATAACGGAGTGGCTGCATTATTATACGCTCCTTCATCAGTAAAAATAAAGGTGGCTAACGGCATCCAGGTAGAGTTTGTTGAAAAAACAAATTACCCCTTTGCTGATGTAATTCATTTTACGTATAAAAACAAAGGGACTAAAATTACTTTCCCATTTCATCTTCGAATCCCCGCCTGGTGTGATGAAGCAGAGATTGCAGTGAATGGAGAAAAACTACAGAATGCAAAAGGAGGCCAGGTTATAAAAATAAATCGTGCATGGAATGATAATGATGAAGTAACGTTGACATTACCAATGAAAATTTCTTTGGAAAGATGGAATGAAAATTCCGTTTCTGTAGAAAGAGGCCCATTGGTGTATGCACTTAAGGTTGATGAAAGCTGGGAGAAGAAAAAGAATAATGACCAATATGGAGATTATTATGAGGTGCATCCACTGTCCCCTTGGAATTATGGATTATTAGAGATACCCAAAGAAAAATGGCAACAGGCTTTCCAGGTAATTACGAATGAACATATCGCAGATTATCCCTGGACTTTGGCGGATGCACCCGTTGAATTAAAAACATCAGCAGTGCGATTGCCCAACTGGCAACTTTATAATGGAAATGCAGGCCCTTTACCGTATAGCCCGCAACCAATGCCTCCTGGCGAAAAACCTGTAACCGTTACTTTAATACCTTATGGATGTACAACATTGAGAATAACGGAATTCCCGGTTGTTCACTAATGGCTCTTACTAATCAAAATTTGTTTCAATATTTTTTATATGCTTACTAAACCCAAAACGATGCTACGAAAAATTTCTGTTTATTTCATGGCTGCAATATTTTGTTTTAATTTTCAAATAAAACAGGCAGCAGCACAAGCGCCTGTTCCGTTAAAAAGCGGAATGGTGATTTCTCATTCAATTATGGTAAAAAATTCTTACTATAAATTCAATGCAGGCCATTCATCTCAAAGAAGTGTTATTGAAATAAAAGGAGATAATATAGTTGTTGATTTTAACGGTGCGGTTTTGCAGGGAAGCAATGATAAAATACGGCCTGATGAATTTTATGGTGTGGCAATTGTTGTAAAGGAGGGATCAAATATTACCATTAAGAATGCGGTTATAAAAGGATACAAGTTTGCCATAACAGGAAAGGGTATACGCAATTTAACGATTGAAAATTGCGACTTCAGTTATAATTTCCGCCAGCATCTTAACAGTAACCGTGAAAGGGAAGATCTTAGCGACTGGCAAAGCTATCATCACAATGAAAAGGATGAATGGATGCGTTTTGGTGCCGCCATGTATCTTAGAAATTGCGACAGTATTGATATAAAAGATAATAAAGTTAATGGAGGACAATGTGGTTTGATGATTACTAATTGTAATGGAGGAACGGTTTATAACAATGATTTTTCGTTTAATTCCGGAATAGGTATCGGTCTGTACAGAAGTTCGAATAACCGCATCATGAACAACAAGCTGGACTGGAATATCAGGGGCGTCAGCTATGGTTATTATTACCGGGGACAGGATGCAGCGGCTATCCTGGTATATGAACAAAGCTCAAATAATGTTTTTGCTTATAACTCGGCAACTCACAGTGGAGACGGATTCTTCCTATGGGCAGGGAATTCTACTTTACAAACGGGTAAAGGTGGGTGTAATGATAACTTGATTTATGGGAATGATTTTTCTTTTGCACCAACGAATGG
>Ga0070679_100003746_pt1 | contig 13940 bp, 7 predicted proteins | sample KBSC63BmetaG_FD_65652 | JGI IMG/M metagenome (GOLD analysis project Ga0070679, IMG submission 65652) | Corn rhizosphere microbial communities from Kellogg Biological Station, Michigan, USA - KBS C6-3B metaG | ecosystem: Host-associated > Plants > Roots > Rhizosphere | place: USA: Michigan... | reverse complement strand
CAAGCTGTTCTCCGGGCTTCGCAGTTAGATTACGCCCGAACCGCGTCGTCCAGATTGCCGAAGCGGGCAAAGCCTCAGAGAACCGACCAGAGAACGGATATGATGTTCGCATTCCGATGGCCGACTTCAGCACGCGCGTTCGAGAGTGGGGAACCAATGCCTGGCGGGCGGCTGCGATTGCCGCGGCTGCCACGGCACTGGTCTTTGCGGCCTCGCATTCCGCGCCATTCGCCTATCTGAATTTCTGGACCTACGATTTCACCGTGAACCACGCCGGTCTTTCGGCTCCTTCGCGCGACGTGATTTTCGTCGATTTTGACGACGACACGTTCCACCGCATCGGCAAGTATCCCGTGCCGCGCGACGCTGTCGCCGGTGTCATCAAGGCTGTCGGAGCGCAGAAACCGCGTGTGATCGGACTCGACATACTGCTCTCGGAGCCGCGCAGTGAAGCCGAAGATAAGGTGATGCAGGACGCGCTCACCTCTACTGGGACCGTCATCATAGCTGCGCAGGACGCAGCGGGCGTTCTTCCCGCCGAGCGCGCGTTGCCCATATTCTGCGTGCCCGAAGATCCGAACGCGCCGTCGGGCTTCTGCAAAGAAGATGCGCCGGGAGCGATGGGTTACGCGACCATCAACCTGCCTTTCGATCCTGACGGGTTCGTCCGCCAGGCTCTGTTGTTTTCGGGCGGACCCAATCCAACTGTTTCATTTCCCGTGACTATGGTGCAGCAGTACACCGGCAAAGCGATCGAGCCGGTCGATGCGATGCACGGTCGCTTCGACGGCCACGATATCTTTTACGCCGACCCAAAGGGCGTGAAATCAATCCTCATCGGTTCCTGGGGCCGCGAGCCGGCGACGAAGATTCCAGCCTGGAAGTTCATGACTGGCGAGGTCGCTCCAAACGCCGTCACCGATAAACTCGTCCTCATCGGCCAATCGAACGATGCGGCGCGCGATCAGGACAATACCCCGTTGTTCCGAGCGGGCGACGATCAGCAGCGCATGGCGGGAACACAAGTCCACGCTGCGGGCATTCGCAGTCTGCTCGAAGGCACAACTGTCCGTCCCGCGGCGCCTGGGCTGATCTGGTGGACGGTCTTCGCCGTGTGCTGGCTCGCGTCGTTGCTGCTGCTGGCGTTGCGAACGTGGCTTGGAGTCTGCTGCGCCGTCCTGCTGGCCATCCTGCCCGGCATCGCCGGTCTGGTGCTGTATGCGAAGGTGCGGTTCTGGATGCCGTTCCTGCCTGCGCAGGCGGGCATTGCCGTCACGCTGCTGCTGACCATTGGGTTGAAGTTCATCATGGAGCGCCTCGTCGCTAACGAGGCGCGGGAGCAGCGCCGCGAGTTGATGAGCCTCTTTTCCAGCTACGTCGATCCCGCCGTCGCCAACACCATCTGGGAGCGGCGCGATGAGCTCTCGCTGGCGGGCGAAGAACGCATCGCGACAGTGATGTTCACCGACATCCGCAGCTTTACCGCGCTCAGCTATGGCAGGCCCCCAGCCGATGTGCTCCGCTGGTTGAATCGCTACCTCACCGCGATGGACGAAGTCATCCGCGAGCATGGCGGCTTTCTGAACAAGTTCATCGGCGATGGCCTGATGATTATCTTCGGCCTGCCCCTCAGCCGTGGCGTGCAGGACGACGCAGGACGGGCCGTTCGCGCGGCGCTGGCGATGCTCAGGCGGGTCGAAGTGCTGAATCGGCAACATGCGGGCAATCCAGAGATGCCGCAAATACGTATAGGTATTGGAATACACACCGGGCCCCTGATGGCGGGAAGCATCGGCTCAGCCAGCCGCCAGGAATATAGTGTTATCGGCGAAACAGTGAACCTTGCGTCGCGGCTGGAAAGTCTGAACAAGCCGTTCAAGACGGAGATACTGTTGAGCCAGGCCACGTACGACCTGTTACAGGAAGACTTCGAGGACTTTCGCGCGCTGGGTGAAGCGAAGGTCCCTGGACTGGAAGAGCCGGTTGCGATCTTCACGATTGCGCCGGCGGAAAAGGTTTGATATGACTCGCTTGATCACAAAGAACACGCAGAAGATGATCTTCATTGCAGCCGCTGTCGGAGTGCTCGGCATCGGCAGCGCAGCGGCCCAGACCGCCGGAACAGCCACTCCGAGACCGGTGCGGGTTCGCGCCAAGCTCGACGGCTTCGACCTGACTCCCAAGAATGCCGCGCCACCTCGCCGCCCGAACCAGATTGGCGGCGTCTCCCGCGGTATCGGCACGCTCGTCCTGTATGCACCAACGATGGGCAAGTCTTATACGTTGACGCCCACGTTCTCCTGGCGCTCGGATGACCCCAAAGGCGAGTACACGTTGCGCATCTCGCAGCCCGGAATGGGCGCGGACGCGCTCTACGAAACCAAGATTGTCGGCGACCACTTTACGTATCCTGCGGATGCACCCGCGCTAAAGCCCGGCGAGACCTATGTCTGGACCGTCCAGCCGACGGTGGACATGCTTGGCGGTCCGGCGTCGGCGAGCCTCGTGATCGTCGGCGGGACCGAACGCGATGCGGTTGACGCGGCGCTGGCCAGGGCCAAGGCGGAGACCGATCCGGCAGCAGCGGCTGCGAAGGTGTATACAGATATGCGACTGTGGTTCGACGCGGTGAGCGCTTATTCCAGCCTCATCGATCGCTTTCCGAACCGCAGCGAGTTCTACCAGGCCCGGGCGGATCTGTACGATCAACTGCCTGCGACGTCCGCTCTGGCTGACGCCGACGCAGCAAAGGTTCACAAATAAATCTGCGCCAAGCGGAGTAGCAATGGATCGTGGCGAGCCGTCGCAGCCGCCCATTCCGGCGATGGAAGTGCGCATATGGGGCGCGCGCGGCTCGGTGCCCACTCCGTCGGCCGAAAACCTGCGCGTCGGCGGCAATACCGCCTGCGTCGAGGTCAAGGTTCCGAGTGGCGAAAGCTTCATCTTTGACGCAGGGACCGGGATTCGCAATCTTGGTCTGGCCCATGCCGCGCACGCACAGCAGCAGCGCGACCTGCATATCTTCCTGACGCATTTTCACTGGGACCATCTGCAAGGGCTGCCCTTCTTTACGCCACTGTATGCGGCCGAGAACACGATCACCTTTCACTCCGCGTGCTCGGCGGAGCATCTGCGCAATGTTCTGAGCGGGCAGATGACAAACCCGTATTTCCCGGTGCGCTTCGACCTGCTGGCCGCGAAGATGAACTTCGAACAGATCGAGGCCGCGCCCGTCCGGTTCGGCAATGTGGAGATTGCTTCCTTCAAGCTGCACCATCCTGGCGGCGCTTGTGGGTACACCATCGATACTGCCGGCTCACGCGTGGTGTACGCCACCGACCATGAGCACGGCTATGCCTCCGCGGATGCTCGTCTGCTTGCCGCGGCACGAGGGGCCGATGTCCTGATCTACGACGCGCAGTTCACTCCCGACGAGTACCCCACCCACAAAGGCTGGGGCCACAGCACGTGGCTGGAAGCGACCCGGATTGCGGCAGTTGCCGGCGTGAAACAGTTGGTGCTGTTTCATCATGATCCGGGTCATACGGACGACGACATGCAGGGCATCCTCGACCAGGCGCGGAGAGAATTTCCCAACACCAGTCTGGCAATCGAAGGAGCAATGTTTATGGCTCCATGGAAGTGCTGAACGGGTTCCGGACGTTTAACCGATGTCGAAGCTCACGCCCTGAGCAAGCGGCAACTCCGAGCCGTAGTTGATGGTGTTGGTCGCGCGGCGCATGTACTGCTTCCATGCGTCGGAACCGGATTCACGGCCGCCGCCGGTCTCCTTTTCGCCACCGAAAGCGCCGCCAATCTCTGCGCCGGATGTGCCGATGTTGACGTTGGCGATGCCACAATCGGATCCGGTAGCAGAAAGGAAGCGCTCGGCTTCCTGGAGGTTCAACGTGAAGATCGACGACGACAAACCGTGTGGGACGTCGTTCTGCATGGTGATCGCGTCATCCAGACTGTTGTAGCGCATGACGTAGAGAATCGGTGCGAATGTCTCGCGTTTGACCACGTCGGCCTGGCTGGCGATCTCGACCAGAGCAGGACGCACGTAAAACGCCTGGGGTGATTTGCCGGCGTCAACGCGCTCTCCTCCAGTGATCGTTGCGCCCGCAGCGCGTGCGTCGTCGAGGGCTTTCTGCATATTAGTCCACGAGCGCTCGTCGATGAGCGGACCGACGAGTGTGCCCGTTTCCCTCGGGTCGCCAACAATCACCGACTGGTATGCCCGCTTGAGTTGCGGGATGAGTTGTTCATAAATATCGTCATGAACGATCAGCCGCCGCAACGTCGTGCAGCGCTGTCCGGCGGTGCCCATGGCGGAGAAGGCAATTGCCCGCAACGCGAGATCGAGGTTCGCGGAAGGCGCGACGATGGCCGCGTTGTTGCCTCCGAGTTCGAGGATCGACCGTCCAAACCGGGCAGCGACCCGTGGCCCGACCGCGCGGCCCATGACTGTCGATCCAGTTGCAGAGATCAGCGGTACGGATGTGCTGTCGACAAGTGTCTGGCCTACGGTTGCGTCGCCGATGAGCAATGTGGCGAGGCCATCGGGAACGCCGCCGAATTTTGCCGCGGCGCGCTCAAAGATCGCTTGCGTGGCGAGTGCGGTAAGCGGAGTCTTCTCCGATGGCTTCCAAATCACGGCGTTGCCGCAGACCAGTGCAAGGGCTGTATTCCACGCCCAGACAGCGACGGGGAAATTGAATGCCGTGATGATGCCGACGACGCCCAGCGGATGCCACGTCTCCATCATGCGGTGCTGGCTGCGTTCCGAGGGCAGCGTGAGGCCGCCGATCTGGCGCGAAAGGCCCGCCGCGAAGACGCAGATGTCGATCATCTCCTGTACCTCGCCGAAGCCCTCGGTAAGCAGCTTGCCCGACTCTATCGTGACGAGGCGTCCAAGATCGGGCAGCGCCGCGCGAAGTTCTTCGCCAAGGATGCGGACAAGTTCGCCGCGCTTCGGTGCAGGGACGTTGCGCCACTCCTGAAACGCTTTGTGCGCAGCGGCGACGGCCTCGCCAGCGCTTGTCGCTTCCACCATCGGAAGCTGCGCAATCACTTCGCCGGTGAGTGGCGTGCGCACCGTGAGTGTTCCGCTGGACGGTAGATTGACACCGAGCCGCGTGAGAATTTCCTGGACTTCCTGTGCAACTGGGGTGGAGTTGGTCTGAGTCATGATGGTCCTCTACGCTTGTGCGAGCGCGATGCACTCTTCCAGAATATCGAGCGCGGCGTCCGCTTCTTCCTGCGTGACGGTGAGCGCCGGGCAAAGCCGAATGGTCGTCTCGCCACAGCCGAGCAAAAGCAGGCCGCGGTCGAATGCGAGCTTGTCCGTCATGTGGTCGCGGAGTGCGCCTGCGGGGGCTTTCGACGTCTTGTCCTGTACGAGTTCGAGGCCGATCATCAGGCCGCGTCCGCGCACGTCGCCGACGTTGGGATACTTCCCGATCCACGTCTTCATGCGCTCCAGCATCGCCGCGCCAACGGTAGCGGCATTCTGCACGCCCTCGCGCTCGATGACGTTCAACGTCGCGAGCGCCGCCGCAATACACACCGGATTGCCGCCATACGTGCTGGCGTGCGAGCCGGGCACCCAGTCCATCACATGCGCCTTCGCCATGCAGACCGAAAGCGGCATTCCGGACGCGATGCCTTTGGCCACGCAGACGATGTCGGGCTCAACGCCGGCATGTTCGATCGCCCACCACTTGCCGGTACGGCCCACGCCGGACTGGATTTCGTCGACGATCATCAGGATGCCGTGACGGTCGCAGATGTTGCGGATCTCCCGCAGGAAACAGTCAGGCGCGACGACGTATCCACCTTCTCCCTGAATCGGCTCAACGATGATGGCGGCGACTTCTTCGGGTGGAAGCATCGTCTTGAACAGCCGGTCTTCGATGTAGCGCGCGCAGCTCAGGCCGAGTGCATCGCGCTCTTCTTCGCTGCTGCCTTCGCAGCCGCGATAGGCGTACGGATACGGAACATGCGTCACGCCGGGAACGAAAGGAGCGAAGCGCCGTTTCTGCTGGGTCTTCGATGCCGTCAGCGAAAGCGCGCCCATGGTGCGGCCGTGGAAGCAGCCGACAAAGCTGATGATGTTCTGGCGCTTGGTGTGGTAACGCGCGAGCTTGAGGGCGCACTCAACTGCTTCAGCGCCGGAGTTGCCGTAGTAGAAGCGGTGCGGCCCGGCCATGGGCGCGATGGCAGAAAGGCGCGCAGCCAGTTCCGTCATGCGTTCATAGTAGAAGTCGGTGCCGGACATGTGGATCAGTTCTGCGGCCTGGTCCTGAATCGCCTTGACGACTTCGGGATGGCAATGCCCGGTCGAGGTGACGGCGATGCCGGCGGTGAAGTCGAGGAACTCGTTGCCGTCGACGTCTTCGATACGGCAACCGCGCCCGCGTTTGACGACCAGCGGATAACTGCGTGTGTAGCTCGGGGAAAGGAAGCGGTCGTCTTCGGCAATGATTCTTTGGGCGTTGGGGCCGGGAACAGGGGAGATGAGGCGGGGAAGGGCGGCGTTTTCAGCGTTTTGAGACAGTACGGCTGTCGGCATGGCGGTCTCCTGTGGCATTTGGCTTACAGGTGATGGGTCATCGACTCTCGCGGACGAAAGACGGAAATTCCCCGCGAAGAAATGCGGGGAAAGCAGCGGCTGATGAGAGGATTTAGTCGCCGAAGAGGCCGGGGCGGGAGAGGCTGGGCAACTCACCGGTGTGTGCGCAAGGAGGCGCGTACACTTTGCAGTGGCTATCGATCGCGCGGATGAACTGGGAATGCATCGCGGGCCTCTACCGCCGAACATATCGCAAGGCGGCGAAGTTAGGCAAGCCCCAAATTGGTAACGCGGCTGTAATGGGCGACTGTGAGCGTTTCTGGAACGTCTAACATTGCAGTATGGCCATTCGCGCCCGATTGCTCCTTCTGTTCAGTCTGTTTGTTATTGCTACCGGAAACATGCGTGCCGATGCACGGTTTGACCTGGTCGGTCCGCGTATCGACGTGCAGGTGACGCGCGCGGGCGCGACGCTGCCGATCGCGTCCGTTCCGAACTTGCAGCCGGGGGACAGGCTTTGGCTGCATCCGAGTCTGCCGGGGTCGCAGTCGGTGCACTATCTGCTGGTGTGCGTTTTTCTACGCGGAAACACGAACCCTCCGCCTGCGGACTGGTTTATCCGCATTGAAACGTGGAACAAGAAGGTGCAGGAAGAGGGTGCGTTCGTGACTGTTCCCGCAGAGGCGCAGCAGGCGGTGTTGCTGATGGCTCCTGAGACCGGCGGCGACTTTACGACGCTGCGGTCGGCGGTGATGGGACGGCCGGGCGTATTCGTGCGCGCGTCGCAGGACCTGATCCTTGCGGGCTTCGAGCAGGCGCGGATTGAGAAGTATCTCGCGTCGATCCGTCGTGTTCCGGCGACGGAGGCAGACAAACTGGAAAAACACTCCGACCTGCTGGCGCGAACGCTGGCGCTGAAGCCGAACGATGCATGCTTCAAGCAGCCGGTGGACACGCAGTTCACGTGCCTCACTCAAACCGGCACGCAGACGCTGCTCGATGACGGGCATGGGCAGTCGATGATTGCCACGCTGTCGAGTGGGGCCAATTCGGATTTCATCACTGCGGCAAGTTATACAGGCGTCGCCGGCGGAGGTGTCTATTCAGCGTATGTCGGCGCGATTGTCGACCTTGTGCGCATCATGGGCAATCTGCACACGGCGAAGTATCAGTACATTCCCGCGATTGGATTTCCGCAGGGACAGGCTCTCAATCTGCGGTTGAATACGCCGCCGTCGTTTCAGAACCCGAAGTCGGTGCTGGTGATTGGGCTGCCCGCGGTGCAGAAGGCGGTGGTGCCGCCGCTGCGCCCTGCGGATGCCGCGCATGTCGCCTGCCTGTTGCAGCCGCAGGTGGTGCTGCCGATCGAAGGAGCGCCACTGGTGTTTTCGACGAGCTTTGCGCATGATCTTGTGCTGCATCTGAAGACGCCGCCGGGAGCGCCTGCAGAGGCCGATATTCCGCTGGTTCCCGACGCGTTTCAGGGTGGGCTAGTGCTCGAGCACGGCGTCGAAGGGCGCGAGATATTGCGTGATCCTCTGCCGCCTGCGGGTGCGAAGGATGATGCGAAGGATAAGGTTGTCGCTGATTCTGCCGCGCCGCCTGTGAAGCCACAACCGCGGCCAGTCATGCTGGAGGGGACGATTCAGGGACGGTGGGGCTTCGATCCATTCGTCGGGCCGACTGTACCGTTGCAACAACTGCCCGGTACTGGCTGGCACATTGTGACGTCCGCGGACGCGACGGCAGGACTGATCGCGGGACAATCCGGCGAGGTGCTTCTGGCCTCCACCGGCAATGCCTGCGTGCATACGATTACAGTGCATGCGGCGGATGGTGTGGCGGAAGTGCCTCTGACCTTCAAGCCTTCAGAAAAGCCTGGAACGAAGAACGATCTTGCGGTGACTTTGCCGCCGCAGCACGAGATGAAGCCGGGAGATTTGCAGCTCAACATCCAGCAATTCGGCGAGCCGAAACCGGACGAGGTGACGACGCGGACCTTTGCCGAGCCGGCGCATATTGCGGCGGTAGACATCCATGCGGGGGACCGGTCGCTGGTGCTTTCGGGCACAAGTCTGGCGCAGGTGGAGAGCCTGAAGCTGGGCGACCTCGTATTTACGCCACAGGTGGATGAAGCCCATGCAGCCGCGGCTGGTACGCTGCGCTTATCGCTCGCGAAGGATGCGGCGGCTCCGCCGACGCATGTGGACGACAAGCTGAACGCGCAGGTGACGCTGCGCGACGGACGGAGTTTGAACGTGCCCGTGGTGGTTGCGTCCGCCCGTCCAAGTATCAAGCTGTTGAGCAAGAGCGCCGCTCCGGTCGTGGGGCAGGCGATCGCCTTGACTAACCCTGATGATCTTCCACTATCGCAGGGGCTCACTTTTACGCTCAAGACGGTGGCGGCGTTTCCACGCAACGGTCAGATTGAAATTGAGACCGTGGACGGCACCCTGCGCACCGTGCTGACACTGGCGCCTTCGGGTGGTCTGGTATTGCAGGACCCACACACGGTCGTTGCCACGCTCGATCCGTTGCGGTCATTTGGGCCAAGCGCATTTGGGCCGGTGCGTCTGCGCGCGGTGTATCCGGATGCGTCTGCGAGCCCGGCTCCAACCAGCGACTGGCTGCCATTGGCGACGCTCGTTCGCCTGCCGACGCTGACCCAGATCGACTGCCCTTCCGACGCGACGCAGACCTGCACACTCACCGGGTCAAGTCTCTACTTGATTCAGTCGATTTCGACGGACCCGGGGTTCGCAAATCCGGTTGCGGTTCCGGATGGATATGTGGGGGCAACGTTGTCTATTCCAGGGCCGCTTCCGGCGACTGTGTATCTGCGCTTACGTGATGATCCCGCAGCGATCGATCCGGCGGTCGTTCCTTCCACGCAGGCATCGGCGAGCGGGACGACGGCGAGTCCGCGAGGCGGCAAGCGCTGATCAGCTTAGCTGAAGAGTCCGGGGCAGAGGGTGTGGACGGACATAAAACAGACTGCGCTGATGATGACAAGAGCGGTAAGAAAGAGTTTCACTGTATCCTCCAGTCCTTGCTTGACCGATGTTTTCCACGGCTGGGTTCTGCCTGAAAAACATCTGCATCAAGTATGGGTGAATACGTGAAAACACTGGAAAATCAATGGTTTTTTCCATGGTAACCCTCCTGCGTTACCTATGTGGGAGGAGACGGCCTTGTCTACTCCGCTCTCAAAGCATCGACTGGATTGACCGTTGCCGCCCGGTGGGCCGGAATGAAGCTTGCCAGCAGGGCCGATATGGCGAGCGTTGCGGCGACAGTGGACAATGTCGCCACGTCCCACGCCGCGGTGCCGAAGAGCAGGTTGCGCATCAGCATTGCGGCGCCGATGGAGCAGAGGATCCCGATGAAAATGCCCCATCCGGTTAGCCAGCCTGCCTCCCTGAGGATGAGACCGTAGACGGTGCGGCGTTGTGCTCCAAGAGCCATGCGTACGCCGATTTCGCGGGTGCGCTGGCTGACGGAGTAGGCAATGACTCCGTAGAGGCCGACGACGCTCAGCAATAGCGCGAGGGCTGCGAAGCCGCCGATCAAGGTTGCGGAGGAGCGGTGCATGTAGGCGGCCGGCGAATCCTGAATGGATTTCATGACGGTTGACTCGCCAAGGGTTGCAAGTTCGGGATCGATACGGTGGACGGCGGCGGTCAGTGCGGGTATTGAACTTGCTTCGTCCTGCGATGTGCGCGCGACTACGTTCAGGAACGTATCGGAGTTTTGATTGATGGGGTCGTATAGAGTGGGCCAGGTGTCGGCGTCAAGCGTGCCTTCGCGCACGTCGGAGACTACGCCCACGATTTCCAAAATGGATTTTGGCGTTAGACTTGTGTCGCCCAGTCTCTGGCCGATGGGATCCTGGCCGTTGAAGTATTTTCGGGCGAATGCCTGGTTGATGATGCCTACCTTGGGCTTTGAGGGGTCCTCGTCGTCGTTGAAGTAACGCCCGCGAATCAACGTTGCTTTGAGGGTGCTGAAGTAGTTGGCGCTTACCTCACGCTGATTCACTTCGTTATGTTTTCCGTCATACGGCCTTCCCACAATGCGTATCCAGTAGGTGTTGCCGTTGCCGCTGACGGGCAACATGCTGGTGAGAGCGACGGACTGGACTCCTGGCTGCCGCGAAAGATCGCTGATGATGCGGCGCTGGAGTGCGAGCGATTGTTCATCTTTTCCATAATTCCCGTCAGGGGCGACGACTTGAAATGTAGCCAGATGGTCGGGTTGAAAGCCGTTGTCGACGTGCAGAAGACGATAGAAGCTCTTGCCGAGCAAGCCGGCACCGACTAGCAGGATCATGGCGACCGCGAGTTCGACGATGACGAGGTTCGAGCCTAGTTTGCGCCAGAGAGTTCCTCCCGCACCACGTGAGCCTTCATTCAGGTCTTCGCGGAGTTTTGATTTGGAGAGACGGAGTATGGGCGTCAGCGAAAAGACAGTGGCCGCCAATAGTGCAACGCAGGCCGCGAAGAACAGTACACGGAAGTTCAAGCTGAGACCGTTCAAATAGGGCATGCGTACGAGCATGTCTTTGGAGAGCAGCCCCATGAGGAGTTGCATTGCGCCGAAAGCTGTCGAGATTCCGAGCATGCTGGCGATGGCGACCAGGAGGACGCCTTCGGTGATGAACTGGCGGATGAGGCGCGTGGGCGATGCGCCCAGCGCGCCACGGACGGCGATCTCGCGGCGACGGCTTTCGGAACGGACCAGCAGCAGGCTTGCGACGTTGACGAAGGCAATCAGGAGCAGGAGTGCGGCACCGCCGAGGAGTGTCAGCAGGATGGGTCGGACGTCGCCGACGATGACTTCGGAGAGCAGGTCCACGCTTGCGCCCTGTCCGCGGTTTGAGTCGGGATACTGGCGTTCGAGTTGTTGCGCGATGGACGTCATGTCGGCGAGTGCGGTCTGCACGGAGACGCCATCTTTCAGGCGTGCGATGCCGTTGAAGTTATGGCAGCTTCTGCGCTTTTCGCAGGAGCTTTGCTCGTTGAGCGCGGCCCAGAACTCTGCGTTGTTTCGCGGGGCGAACTGAAAGCTTTCCGGCAGGACGCCGATGATGGTGTTGGGGACTCCGCTGAGAAGGACTTTTTGGCCGATGACGTCCTTGCGTCCACCGTAGCGGTGCTGCCATGCGGCGTAACTGATGATGACGGCCTTGGCGGCGCTGGGCTGGTCTTCGCCGGTGTAGAAGTCGCGGCCGAGGATGGGAGTGATTCCGAGGGTTTTGAAGAAGCCATCACTGACGCGAGAGCCTGCGACGAGTTCGCTTCCGGTCCCGGTGGTGAGCATGTAGCCGCGGCCGGTATATACCTCTATTGAACTGAAGACCTTGTTCATCTTCTTCCAGTCGAGGTAGTCGTAGTAGGAAAGATTGGCGCGCGGGAACATGGCAACGCTTTCGGTGACATTGACCAGCCGCGTCGGATTTGGATACGGCAGCGGCTTGATGAGAGCGGCGTCGACAAACGCGAAGATCGCAACGCTGGCGCAGATGCCGAGCGCGAGCATGAGGACCGACGTTGCAGTAAAGCCGAGGTTCTTGCGTAGCTGGCGCGCGGCGAAGCGGAGGTCTTGCATGAGGGTTTCAAAGAAGGGCACGGTGCCTTGTTCGCGATAGGCCTGCGCGGTCTTTTCGATGCCGCCGAGAGTGAGGATCGCCTGCCGGCGGGCCTCGGCCGGGGTCATGCCGGCGCGTAGATTGTCGTCGATGTGGAACTGCAGGTGGCTGTCGATTTCGGCGGCGAAATCATGCTCCCGCCGCTGCTTGCGGAAGATGCCTGCGGCCCTCAGCAGAAACTCGCGAAGGCGCCTCATGCGGGGCCGTCCGTAGGAGCGAGGAAGCGGGCGAGGATGGCCGTTGTCTGCTCCCAGTTGCGGGCCTCGCGGGCAAGCTGGCGGCGGCCGGAGCGGGTGAGCGTATAGAACTTTGCTTTGCGATTGTTTTCCGAAACGCCCCACTCGGAGGCGATGGCGCCTTCCTGTTCGAGCTTCAACAAGGCCGGATACAACGTTCCGTAATTGAGTTCGAGAAGGTTGCCGCTGGTCTGCTCGATGCGCCGCGCGATGCCGTAGCCGTGCAGCGGACCAAGGGCCTCGATCGTCTTCAGCACCATCAAGGCGAGAGTGCCTTGCCAAACATCTGCTTTATCGCCCATACGGTTCGCTCCTATTGCCTTGCCATAGAAGATCGCATGGTTTCTATGGGAAGGCAATAGGAAAGTGACGAAGTGCAGAGGGTCCAGGGTCCAGGGTTTAGGGCCCAGGGTCCAGAAGGCGGGAGATATTGTCTTCTGGGCCCTGGGCCCTCGCCCTCTGCTATTCGTGGCGAAGGGCCTGCATGGGGTCGATGCGGGAGGCCCGGCGTGCGGGGCCGTAGGCGGCGGTGAGCGCGATAAGGAACAGCAGGCAGGTGGTGCCGATGAGTGTTGTAGGGTCGGTGGGGCTGAGACCGTAGAGCATGGCGCGGACCAGGCGGGCAAGCCCGATGGAGGCCGCAATACCGGCCGCGATGCCGATGATGGCCATCCATCCGCTTTCGCGCAGGACCATCAGACGGACCTGGCGGGGGAGCGCGCCTAGCGCCATGCGGACACCGATCTCGCTGGTGCGGCGGGCGACGGTGTAGGCCATGATGCCGTAGATGCCGATGGCCGCCAGGACCAGTGCGAGGATGCCAAAGGCGGAGGTAAGCGTGGCGAAGAGGCGCTCCTGCATGATAGTGGCGTCGATTTGTTCGGTCTGGGTGCGGATATCGCGGAGGGGAAGGTCCTTGTCGACTTCGGCGACCGCGGAGCGGAGGCTGGGGAGAAGAGCTGCCGGGCTGAGCGTCGACTTAACAACATAAGTCATTCCCGGCTCTTCCTTTTGCTGGTCGTAAAGGGTGTAGTAGGTGGGGGGCGGTTGGTCGCGGAGGTTGGCGTACTTGGCGTCCGCGGAGACGCCGACGATCTGGTAGGTGAGGTCGTTGGGGCCGTCTCCGGTAGTGAAGGTTTTGCCCACCGGGTTGGTGCTGGGGTAGTCCCGTTTGGCAAGCGCCTGATTGATGATGGCGACTGGTGGAGAGGTTGGCGTGTCAGTTGAATTGAACGTGCGACCGTAGAGGAGGGGGATGCTGTACGTGTCGAAGAAATGGCGACCGACGTCGTTCACGTAAGCCAGGCCGCTATCGCCAGTGCGTTTAGGCTGGTCGGCCGGCTGGAACGTGTTGTTGGACATGCTGTCGGAGAGCAGGGGCTCGCCGGTAACGGTGACCGACTGGACGCCGGGAACCTTAGCAAGACGCTCTTCAATGCGATGATGCAGGGCGACATCCCGCGGCGCGGGGTAGCGCGAAGGT
>Ga0070679_100003744_pt1 | contig 13949 bp, 12 predicted proteins | sample KBSC63BmetaG_FD_65652 | JGI IMG/M metagenome (GOLD analysis project Ga0070679, IMG submission 65652) | Corn rhizosphere microbial communities from Kellogg Biological Station, Michigan, USA - KBS C6-3B metaG | ecosystem: Host-associated > Plants > Roots > Rhizosphere | place: USA: Michigan... | reverse complement strand
TGCGACGGCGGCTCGGTCTGCTACGTGACCGACACGGCGCCGTTCCGCGACATCCTCATCGAGCAGGAGTACATCCGCCAGCCGCCGAAGCCGGGCGATCCGATGAAGCCCGAAGACGCGGCCAAGCTGCGCGCGATGCGTGACGGCGTGGTGCGGCTGTGCGAGGGCGCGGACCTCGTCATCTACGACACGCAGTTCACGCCCGACGAGTACGCGGCCAAGCCGCACTGGGGACATTCGTGTCCGGAGGACGCGATCGAGATTTCGCGCGCCGCCGGCGCGAAGTCGGTCGTGCTCTTTCATCACGCGCCCGAGCGCACGGACGATCAGATCGACGAGCTGCTTGCCTATCACCGCAAGCAGACTCCTGACCTCGACCTCGTCGCCGCGGCCGAGGGCATGGAGCTCGCGGTCGGCAACGGAGCGAAGTGATGCAGGCCACCTTCTGGGGCGTGCGCGGCTCGGTGCCCGCGCCGGGGCCCGAGATGAACCGCTACGGTGGCAACACCTCCTGCGTCGAGCTGCGCACGCGCACCGGCACTCTATTAATGATCGATGTCGGCACCGGCGCGATCCCGCTCGGGCGCAAGCTCATGGCCGATTCGTTCGGCAAGGGCGCCGGGGATGCGCTCATCTTCCTGTCGCACGCGCACTGGGATCACATCCAAGGCTTCCCGTTCTTCGCGCCGGTGTTCGTGCCCGGCAACAAGTTCACCGTGCACGGGCCGGGGCGTTCGTCGTCGATGCTCGAGGGGATCCTCGAAGGCCAGATGAACCCTCATTTTTCGCCGCTGTACACGATGCGCAACCTCGGCGCGATCATCGAGGTCGTCGCGGTCGACGGCGCGGCGAAGGACCCGAGCTTCGAGTGCGCCGGCGTGCGCGTGGCGGCGCGGCTCAATCCGCACGGGGCGACGCAGGCGCTGGCCTATCGCTTCGAGGAAGACGGGCGCTCGCTCGTGTATGCGAGCGACGCGGGCTATCCGGCGGGCGGACCGAGCGCGGACGTGCGTGCGCTCTATCACGGCGCCGACGTGCTCATTCACGACTGCACGTACTCGCCTGAAGATCGCGCGCTGCGGATGGCGCGCGGGTTCTCGTCGATCGCGGACGCGGCGCAGGCGGCGGTCGAAGCCGAGGTGAAGAAGCTGGTCATGTTCCACTACGACCAGGACTACTCGGACGACGTCGTCGACGCGCTCGGCGAACGGACGCGGCGGCTGCTCGACGAGCTCGGCGGCAACAAGATCGAGCTCGTGGCGGCGCGCGAAGGCTTGACGCTGACGGTGTGATCGCCGACGCTCGCGCGCGATGCTTGACGAGCGGATCGAGGCGGACGGTCGGTTCGAGCGGGACGGTCGGTTCGAGCGGTTGCGCGCGGCGGCGCTGGCGCGGCTCGACGGCGTCGAGCCGGCACACGATGCGCTGCACGTCGAGCGCGTGATGGCCAGCGCGCGGCGGATCGCGGCGGCCGAAGGCGCGGACGTGGCGGTCTGCGAGACCGCGGCGCTGTTGCACGAGCTGTTCAATCATCCGAAGAATCATCCCGACTCGGCGCGCTCGGGCGACGTCTGCGCCGAGCACGCGATCGCGATGCTGCGCGAGCACGGGTACGACGCGCCGTTCATCGAGCGCGTGGCCTACTGCATTCGCGTGCACTCGTTCTCGCGCGGGATCGTGCCCGAGACGCTCGAGGGCAAGGTGCTGCAGGACGCCGATCGGCTCGACGCCATCGGCGCCATCGGGATCGCGCGCTGCTTCGCGACCTCGGCCGACATGAAGCGGCCGTTCTATGCGCCCGAAGATCCGTTCTGCCGCTCGCGCGCGCCCGACGACAAGCAGTGGGGCATCGATCACTTCTATCGCAAGCTGTTGCGCATCGGTGATGGGCTGCACACCGCGACGGCGCGCGCGATCGCGGCCGAGCGCGTGACCTTCATGCGGGCGTTCCTCGATCAGCTGGCGCGCGAGCTGCCGGAGAAATAGTCGAGCCAGGCGTCGACGCCGCGTATGCCGATGCGTGCCTCTTCGGTCGCCATCGTGCGGTCGTGCACGCCGAGCTGCGCGATCACGGGCATGCGGCGCGCCGGGCAGCGGTTGTAGGCGCGGACGAGCGCGCCGATCGTCTTTGGCGGGCGGCGCATCGGCGAGCCGAGCCGATCGGCGGCGCGCGGCTCGAACGACGGATCGGCGAGCAGCGCCGCGGCGACGAGCTGCGGGACGACCCAGCTGGTGCCGTCGATCGCGTCCCACAACGATGCGCACAACGCTTCGTCCGCGCCGCCGATTGCGATGGCGGCGGCGGCGATCACCTGATCGCGCCACGGGCCGGACAACAGGACCGACGCCTCGATACGCCACGCGCGATCGGCGCCGCCCGACAACAGCGCGCGCAGCTCGGCGATCGCGTCGGGCTCGGGAGACAGGAGCTTCGACGGCTCGGAACCGAACGCGCGCAGCATCAGCGCCGGACGCGACCGCTCGTGATCGCCGTGCCGCGCGACAGCTGCTGCGTGATCCCGACCAGCCCGGCGTGCATGAACATCGCCGTCAGCACGTGCCGCTCCGGCCCGCGCCCCACGATCCCCGCCGCCGTGGCCACGCTCACGCTGCCGCCGTCCCGCACCACGCGCGCGCACTCCTTGATCAGCTGCGGCGCCACCGATAGATCCGGCAGCCCCGACGTGCACAACGCATCCGCCGACGCATCCTCGAGCGCCAACCGCCCGCGCTCCAGCCGCGCGCGCACCGCGACGTGCCCCGCCTGCTCGATCGCGCGCGCCACCGCTTCGCCGAGCGCGACCACCTGCCGCTTGCCGCTGCCGGTGACCGGGACCGATCGCGCCAACGCCCGCGCACCACGCGCGGAGCCGACGCCAAGCGCCAACGCCAGATCGTCGACGTTCATTTCTTGCGGGCGAGCGGCGTGTGGCCCTTGGTGGCCGCGCCCGAGTGGTGCGCCAGCCACGCCTTGGCCAAGGCGCGATTGCGCGCCGTCTTGCGCAGCGCCAGCTTCTCCGCCATCCGATGCTGCTTGAACCTGGCGTGGATGGCGATGAAGTCGGTGTGATCGTTATCGCGCTCGCGCGCGTCGTGAATCTTGAGGTAGTTGCAGCGCGGCTCCTCGAGCAGCGGCGTCGCCTTCATGCGCCACCACAGGTTGTCCGCGATGAACTTGAAGTTGTTGTAGCTCTCCACGAAGAAGTCGATCTTGTGCTCCTTGATGGCGCCGCCCATGTCGTCGGCGCGCAGGCAGCCGTCGTGGCGCGTGCCGTCGGGCAAGAGCGCGCCGACCAGCTCGGGCACGTAGACCGTCGCGCCGATGGGGATGAAGCGCGGGTCGACCGCGATCGAGCGGAACGGCACCAGCGGCCGTCCCTGCACGCCGGCGCCGAGCGGATGCTCCGCCAGCGCGAGCGTCTTGAAGCAGGTGCCCATGCCGTAGTTGCAGTCGCCGTCGTAGTTGAGGACGCGGCCGTCGCGGAGGATCCCCGAGCCTTCGAGCTTGAGCTCGAACACGAACGCCGACGGGAAGCTGCCGATGTAAAAGCCGCCGCGCGTGTAGATCGCCGTGTCGTACGCCTCGGCCGCGTAGTCCGATTCGTATGCGATCCAATAGAAGGAGAGGCGGAAGCCCTCCTTCTCGGCGATCGGGTAGCCGCAGCACTCCTTGACCTTGCCGACGATGGCCAGCTTGTCCGGCCCGCGGCCGTAGATCTTGGTCGCGTCGAGCTTGTCGCCGGCGGCGGGCGGCGCCACCTTGGGCGCATCGAAGGCGCCATCGTCGGCGAGGATCTGCGCGGCCTCGAGCGCCGACTCCTGGGCGCGCGCGCTCCCGGCGAACGACAGCAGGCAAGCCAGGGCGAACGCAGCGCGCACGATCGTAGGATAGCCGAGCGCCACCCGGTCGGCAATTTGGTGTTACGATGTCGCCACCATGGGCCGAAGCGCGGCGTTGACCATCGTTCTGGCGGTGGGCTTCACCACCGCCACCTACCTCGGCATGCACTTCGTGGTGCTCCCGCGGCTGCCGGTGCACGCAGTCGATGTACCTTCGCTGAGCGGGCTGACACCCGACCAGGCGCGCGGCCTGCTCGAGCCGCGCGGCCTCCTGCTGATCCTCGACGAGGAGCGCCCCGACGAGCGCGCCACGCCGGGCACGCTCATCGACCAGCGGCCGCTGGCAGGCTCGCGGCTGCGTCGCGGCGAGGACGTGCACGCGGCGGTGGCCAAGGCGGTGCGCATGCCGAAGCTGGTGGGCCTGACCGCCGACGCAGCGCGTGATGCGCTCGACGGGCTCAAGCTCAAGCCGGGCGCGGTGACCGATGTCTCGTCGGCGACGGTGCCCAAGGGGCAGGTGCTGGCGCAGAACCCGGTGCCGGGCGCCGAGGGGCGGCCGGACGGGACCGTCGATCTGCAGGTGTCGAGCGGGCCGGCGGCGGCGGCGGTGCCGTCGGTGATCGGCAAGTCGAAGTCGACGGCGACCGACCTCTTGCAGAAGGCGGGCTTCGCGGTGGGCACCCTGCACGTGGGGTCGAACGACGATTACGACACGGGGATCGTGATTCGGCAGCAGCCGGCGGCCAATACGCAGGCGGCGCCGGGCACGAAGGTCGACCTCACGATCAACGACTGACGGCGATGCTGCCGCTCGACGCATGCGTGGGGCGGAGCGACGTCGGCGGCAAGGCCGAGACGTTGGCGCGGATGCGCGCGGCCGGGCTGACGGTGGCCGACGGCGTGGTGGTCGCCGCGGACGAGCGCGTGGATGCGGCCGAGCTGGGCGCGGCGTTGGCGCGGCTCGGCGGCGAGCGCTTCGCGGTGCGTTCGTCGTCGACGGTGGAGGACGCGGCCGGCGGGTCGGCGGCGGGCGTGTTCGAGTCGGTCGTGGACGTGCCGGCGGCGGAGGTGCGCACGGCTATCGACACGGTGCGGGCGAGCGCGGACGCGCCGGCGGTGACGGCGTACCTCGAGGCGCGCGGGCTCGTGCGCGCGGCGGTGCGCGTGGCGGTGCTGATCCAGCCGATGGTGCCGGCCGAATGGTATGGAGTCGCGCACTCGGGTGATGCGTTCGCCGTCGAGGAGCGCGCGCCGGGCGAGCCGGAGTGGGGCGACGTGCGCGCCCGCCGGGTGGCGCGCGACGATGCCGGCGCGCTGGCGACGGGGATGCGCGCGCTCGAAGCGATCGTGGGCGGGCCGGTCGATGCCGAATTCGCGCGCACCGCCGATGCGATCACGTGGCTGCAGGCGCGTCCGCTGGTGGCGGCGGCGCGCGTGACGGCGGCAGCGACGCTGGCCGAGCGCGGCCGCTGGCGGCTCGACGCCGAGCACAACCCCGATCCGCTGTCGACGGCGCAGGCGTCGCTCGTCGCGTTCGCCGACGGGCTCGGCGTGGGCGCGCGGCTGCGCGTGGTCGATCGCTACCTCTATGTCGAGGACGGCGCGGCGCGCGCACAAACGAAGATTCCGCTCGCCGAGCTGCGCCGCCGCTTCGACGGCGAGATCGCGCCCGACTGCGCGCGTGCGCTCGACGCGGCCGCCGCCGACGGCTCGCTCGACGCGGCGCTGACCGCGTACGCGCACGTGTACCGCCGCTATTACGGCGAGGTGTCGCCGTCGGTGGGCGCGGCGCGCAAGGCGCTGGCGAAGCTGGGCAACGACGCGCTCCTCGCCGGCGCGGGCGGCGCGACCGTCGAGCGCGATCAGCTGCTCTGGGAGCTCGGCCGCGGCGCCGCGACGCTCGACGGCTACAACGCGCGCTTCGGCGATCACGCGCCTTCGTGGGACGTGGCGACGGCGACCGATCGCGAGCGTCCCGATCGCGTGCGCGCGCTCGCCACCGAGCTGGCCGCGCAGTCGACGTCGCCGCGCGCGCGTCACGACGCCGCCGTTGCACGCGCCGATGCCGCCGCCGCGGCGCTCGTGCTCGACGACGCCGCGCGCGCCGAGCTGGCGACGCTGCGCGCGGTGCTGCCCATCGCCGAGGACGACGACCTCGTGTTCCTGCGCGCGCAAGCGGTCGTGCGCCGCGCGCTCTTCGCGCTCGGCGGCGACGACGCCTTCGAGGCCACGCTCGACGAAGCGCGCGCCGGCGATTTTTCGCACGCCGCCGCGCGCCGTCGCGAGCGTCAGGCCGCCGCCGCGCGAGTTCCGCCGCTCGAATTCGTCGACGGCGAGCCGCGCTGGCCGACGCCGCGCGCGCTTGATGTCCTGCGCGGCGCCGCCACCGCTGGCCAAGCGCGCGGTCGCGCCGTCGTCGTGCGCGCGCTGGCCGATGCGCCCGCCGCGCTGCCGCCCGACGCCGTGCTCGTGGTGCCCGCGATCGTGCCGTCGCTGACGCCGCTCGTCGCTCAGGCGCGCGCGCTCGTCACCGATCACGGTGGCGCGCTCTCGCACGGCGCCACGCTCGCGCGCGAATACGGCGTGCCGGCCGTGCTCGGCGTCGGCCGCGCCACTGCGATCGCCGACGGCGCCGCGCTGTGGGTCGACGGCGCGCGCGGCCGTGTCTACGTGCTCGGCTAGCGACGCTACGAAGTCGGCGGGAGCGGCGCTACGTGCCCGTCGTCGGCGGTGCCGACGCGGCCGGCGTGCCGTTGCGCCCGTCGTTCACGCGCTCGCGCAGCTCCTTGCCCACCTTGAAGAAGGGCAAGCGCTTCTGCTGCACCTTCACCGCCTCGCCGGTGCGCGGATTGCGCCCCTCGTACCCCTTGTACTCGCGCACGGTGAAGCTGCCGAACCCGCGGATCTCGATGCCGTCGCCCTGCTTGAGCGCGTTCACCATCGAATCGAAGATGGTGTCGACGATCTGCTCCGCCCGCGCCTTGGGCAGGCGCAGCTTGTCGGCGACTTGGTCAATGAGCTCGCTCTTCGTGATCGGCATCGGGTTTTGCAAACCTACTTGCTTGTCGTCGGCTGGTCAACACCCGTGGGCGCTCGCGCGGGCAACGAGCCGGGCGCCGTCCAGCGACGGTAGCCACGGAAGAAGCTGTACTCGTCGCAGTTGTGACGAGCGTAGAAGTCGATGACGTCGGCCCATCCCGTATGCGCCTCGGCGGCCGACGCTTGGATGTCACGCCATGGTACGAAACTGCACTCCTTCGCCGGCGGCGGCACTTTGTGGCCGGCGGCGGTGCGTGGGTCGAGCCCGAGCTGCACCGGGTTGAGCCGACTGACGTAGTAGTAGCCGAGCCAGGTCAGCTCCATCGCTTCGATGCCGTTGACCCGCAGCGTCTGCCCCTTGTGCCACAAGCACTCGGTGCGCTCGGCGGTCTCGCCCGGCTTGAGCGCGATCGCGTTGTGCTCGATGGCGCCCTGCGACTGGCAGTTCTCGGGATGGCTCACCGTCGTCGGCACGAAGTAGGCGAGCGGCTTGTCGGTGCGATTGGTGATCGACAAGACGATGTGCTCGTACTTGAAGCCCTGCCCCGACGGCGTGCGCGCCCACTCCTTGATCACGCGCGTCGCCACCTTGAGGTGCGGCGTCTCGATCTGGTCCTTCTCGATCTTCATCGAGCGCGGCTCGGTGAGCTCGGCGGCGTAGGTGTTGGGCTCGGCCATCGTCTTCGGATCGATGGCGGCTACCTTGTAGCGTTTGGCGTCGTCCTCGGTCGACGCTTTGTAGTACTCGGGGGAGTAGCGGATGATGCGTCCGACACTTTCCGCCGGTGCCGGCGGTGGTGGCGGAGGAGGCGGCGGTGGCTCCTTCTGTAGGAAGCGCAGCGACACCACGGCACCGACGATCACGACCGCGCAGATCGCGACGCCGATGCCAAGAAGCGCGTTGCCGGAGAGACCCTTGGGTTGCTGCTGCCCGCGAGGTGGGACGGCCACGCGTTTACGTTACCGGGCGACGTGAAACAGCGCAACATCACCTACGTTGGCGCCAGCTGTTCACCTTGACGGAAGCGCGCGCGATCCCATCTAATCGAAGCGAAGTGCGCAACGTGCGTCGTCTCTCCCTGACCGCCGCGGTGTTGTTCCTGGTCGTCGCGTGGGCGGTTCCGGCGCGCGCCGATCGCGTAGACACGCTATGCCGTGCGCTGACCAGCGACCCGAGCTGGCGCGTGCGACTGCAGGCGGCGGTGGTGCTCGGCAAGCTGCGCGATCCGCGCTCGGTGCCGTCGCTGGTCAAGGCGCTCTCCGACGACAACGAGACAGTGCGTGGGCTGTCGGCGCAGGTGCTCGGCGAGATCGGGGCGCCGAGCGTGGTGATGGCGCTCGATCGCGCGCGGCGCTCGGATCCGTCGGCATTCGTGCGCCACCGCGCCGCCGAGGCGCTCGCCAAGATCGCGCCCGACTCGCAGGCCAAAGGGGGCGGCGGCGGCTCGCGCGCGCTGCACGTCGAGGTCGGCGGCGTCGGCATGAAGGGCGGCACGCACGGCTCGCCGGAGCTGACGGCGCGGCTGCGCGAGTACATCATTCGCGAGCTGCAGCGCACGCCGGGGCTGACGCTCGAGGGCAAGCCGCTGTCGGGTTTTCTCATCGACAGCTCGATCACCAACGTGTCGCGCAAGCTGACCGATCAGTGGGTCGAGATCACCTGCGAGGTCAGCTTCGTCGTCGGGCGGCTGCCGTCGCGCGCGATGGTCATGATGACCTCGGGCGGCGCGACGGTGCAGGCGCCGCGCATGGGCTACCGTCCCGACAAGGAGCGGGCGCTGCAGTTCGACGCGCTCGAGGGGGCGGTGCAGGGGGCGCACGAGAACCTCCTGGCGTTCCTGAAGACGCAGAAGCAGATGTAGCCGGAAGGCGGCGCCGCGACTGGCGTACAATTCCGCTACGAGCGATGGGGTATCTCGCCTACTACCTGTTCTTCTTCGTCATCAGCTATGCGCTGCGCTATCCGTGGCTGCTGGCGGCGGTGGTCGTGGTCTGGCTCTCCCGTCGCTGGCTGCCCGATCCGTATCTGTACTTCAAGCACGCGGGGCACGTGCGGCGACTGAAAGCCGAGATCGCGCACAACGCGGAAAATGCGACCGCCCGCAGGGATCTGGCGAAGATCTGGCTGGCCAAGAAGAGGCCGCGGCGCGCCATCGTGCTGCTCGAAGAAGCGCGGCGGCGCGATCGGGACTCGGCGGAGCTGCCGCTGCTCCTCGGCACGGCGCTCTACGGCGCGGGCCGCGCCGACGAGGCGCTGCCGCTGCTCGTCGAGGCGGCGGGCAAGAACGAGCGGCAGATGTACGGCGAGGCCTATCTCGTCGCGGGCAAGGCGCTGCGCGCGCTCGGGCGGTTCGCCGAGGCGGAGGATGCGTTCGCGCGCTATCTGGCGATCAACTCGTCGTCGGTCGAGGGGCGCGTGCTGCTGGCGTGCGTGCGGCGCGAGCTGAAGGACGCGGCCGGGGCCAAGGCGGCGACGCGCGAGGCGCTCGAGACGTTCGCGGCGGTGCCGCGCTTCCGGCGGCGCGCGGAGCTCAAGTGGTACGTGCGCGCGCGGCTCATGACGCTCGGGCTGGCGTAGCAGATCGTATCTGATAAGGTGTTCAGCATGGCGACGCTGCACCTGCACGCGACCGCGGAAGCGGTAGAGGCGGAGTGGCGGCGGGCGTTGGCCGCCGGCGGCATCGTCGAGCTGGGGCTCGGGCGGGCGACGGCGCGCGAGCTGGTGGAGGCGGCGGCGACGGCGGCGCCGGGCGCAGTCGGGGCCCAGCTGCGGCTCGGGCCGATCGGCGAGCGGCTGGTGGTGGACGTGGTGGCCGAGGGCGCGGCCAAAGACCCTGGGAGCACGCTCGGGGCGATCGCCACGAGCCGCGGGCTGCGCAAGAGCCTGGGCAGGATCTTCGGCGCGCTCGGGCGTGTCGACGTCGGGCCGGGCGAGCTGCAGCGCGCGGCGCTCGATGTGGGCGGCATCGCCGGGGCGCACGCGCGCGAGATCGCGGCGCGGCTCGCGGCCTACCACAAGCATCTGGCGGGCGGCGGGCTCGCCGACGAGGCGGCGTGGTGGCGCGCGGGATGTCGCGCGATCGCCGAGGGCGCGCCGGTGCCGATGCTCGCCGACGTCGACGTCGTCGAGACGCACGATCTCGTCGAGTGGGACGGCGCGATGCTGCGCCTGCTCGATGCGCTGCTCGCGCGCGGGCTGGCGGTGCGCGTGGTGGTGCCGGCGGTGGCGGAGCTGATGCCGTCGGCGGCGCGCGCGCTCGGCCCGCTGCACGCGGCGCTCGAGGCGCGGCACGACGCGCATCGGCTCGAGCGCGTCGAGGCGCCGCTGCCGCGCGCGGGCGCGATCGATTACACGCTGGCGCCGACGCCGTCGGCGGAGGCGCGGCACGTCGCCGAGCGGGTGCGCGATCTCGTCGACGCCGGCGTGGCGCCGGAGACGATCGCGGTGTGCGCGGCGACGCCGGAGCGGCGCGCGCGGCTGGAGACGGCGCTCGGGCGCTACGGCGTGCCGGTGGCGGCGCGGCGGCCGCCGAGCGCGGTGGAAGCGCCGCCGGTGCGCATCGCGCTCGAGCTGCTCGCGCTCGCCGACGACGGCGTGCCGCGCGAGCGCTTCATCCAGCTCATCACCTCGCGCTACGTGGCGGGCGCGGCCGAGGGAAAAAATGGGTTGGTGCTGCCGCACGAGATCGCGGCGGCGCTCCGGCAGGCCTACGTCACCGACGCGACGGGGCGCGGCTACGCCGACGGGCTGGCGGCGTGGGCGCGCGGGCAGTTCCGCAACGTGCTCGGATCGGGCAAGGCGCAAACGATCTGCGAGCACGTCGATTGGCTGGTGCAATTGATCCAGTCGCTGCCGGCGGAGGCGACGGTCGAGCGGCACGCGGCCCGGCTGCGCGTGGTGCTGGAGAAGCTCAAGCTCTTCGAGAAGGCGCGCGGGTTTCGCAAGGATCGATCGAGCACCGAGGTCGGGCTCGACGAGACGCGGGCGATCGCGCGCGATCAGGCGGCGATGCGCGAGCTCGACGTGGCGCTGGCCGATCTGCCGCGCGCGGCGGCGCGGGCCGGGCTGCGCGCGACGAAGTTGACGCGGGGGCGCTTTTCGCGGCTGCTCGGCGAGCTGCTCGCGTCGTCGCGGGCGCGCGCCGGTGGCGTGCGCGGCGCGGCGGTGGAGCTCGGCGACTTCGCGGGGCTGGCCGGGCGGCGCGTGGCGCACCTGTTCGCGTGCGGGCTCGTCGACGGCGAGGTGCCGGCCCGGCCGCCCGAGGATCCGCTGCTCGGCGACGACGAGCGCACCGCGCTCAACCGCGCGCTCGGCGGCAATGTGCTGCCGCTGGCGGCGCGGGCGATCGATCAGGCGGCGCTCGCCTTCTGGGTCGCGCTCGGGGCGGCCGACGCGGCGCATCTGTCGTGGACGAGCGGCAACGAGGATGGCGCGCCGCTGTTGCGCTCGCCGCTCGTCGAGGAGCTCGATCCGCCCAAGAGCGTGGTGGTGCGGCTGGCGCGCGATCCGATCCCACGCCTCGCGCATGCGCGCACCGTCGATGAGGCGACCGCGCGCGTGGTGCTCGAGGTGCGCGGCGATCGCGCCTCGCGGCTGAGCGCGGCCGACGTCGAGGCGGCGGCGCTGTTGCCGGCGATCGCGCGACACGATCCGCCGCGGCTCGGACGGCTCGAGCACCTGGTGGCGGTGGAGCGGCAGCGCCATCGCTTCTTCGTCGGCGACGTCGAGGCGCACGGCTACGTCGGCGCGCTGCGCGACGGTGAGCTGCTCGCCGCGCTCGCCGGCGCCAAGCTGCCGGGGCGGCGCGAGGACGCGCTGTCGGCCACGAGCGTCGAGGCCTACGCCGCCTGTCCCTTCAAGTTCTTCCTGCGCAACGTGCTGCGCGTCGGCGAGCTCGAGGAGGTCGACGACGAGATCGATCACCGCACGCTCGGGCGGCTCTATCACGACGTGCTCGAGCAGCTCTTTTCGCGGCTCGGCAAAGAGGGGCGCTTTCCCATCGTCATCGACGAGGCGGTGATCGATCTGGCCGACGAGGTGTGCGACGACGTGATCGCCGAGTGGCGGCGCACCGAGCCGCTCGGCCATCCCGCGCTGTTCGCCGTCGAGGAGCGGCGGCTGCGCGAGCGCGTGCAGGCGGTCTTGCGCACGGAGGCCGACAACGTGCCGGCCGAGGGCTGCATGCCGGCGCACTTCGAGCGCGCGTTCGGACCGCTGCCGTTCGGCGACGTCTGGGTGCGCGGCAAGATCGATCGCATCGACGTCGGCGTCGGGCGCGCGATGGTGCTCGACTACAAGACCGGCGGCAAGAAGGGGCTGGCCGAGCAGGCCAAGGACGACGCCCTGTGCGTGACCAGCTGGCAGCTGCCGATCTACGCGGCGGCGGCGCGCGTCGAGCTCGGGCTGTCGTCGGTGGAGGCGTCGTTCTACTCGCTGCGCGAGGCGGCGCTGACGCGGGCGGTGCGCGAGCCGGCCGACTTCGAGGACAAGCTGTCGGCGCTGCACGCGCGCATGCGCGCGGGGGACTTCGCGGTGCGGCCCGTCGAAGAGGCGTGCGAGCGCTGCGGGATGGAGGCGGCGTGTCGGGTGCGGCAGCTCAAGCGCGCGGAGGACTCGTGATGGCGCCGCTGGAGACGCCGCTCGAGCGAATTGCGCGCTTCCAGCAGGACCTGGTCGTGCGCGCCGGCGCCGGCACGGGCAAGACGCACGCGCTGGTCACGTTGTACCTGCATCTCGTCGGTGGCGTGACGGCGTCGCGGCGGCGGGTGATGCCGGCGAAGATCGCGGTGGTCACGTTCACCGACAAGGCGGCCGGCGAGCTCAAAGAGCGCATCCGAACGCGGCTCGGCGCCGTCGCAGCGGCCGCGGCGGCCGCCGATGCCGACGAGCTGGCGCGGATCGAGCCGACGTTGGTGGCGGCGGCGCGCACGCTCGGCGTCGAGCTGCCCGAGGCGGCGGCGTGGGCCGAAGCGCTGGCGTCGCTGGGCGCGGCGCCGATCGGGACGTTCCATACGTTCGCGGGCAATTTGTTGCGGCGGCACGCGGCGCGCGCGGGGCTCGATCCGGAGTACACGCTGCTCGACGAGACCGAAGTGACGGCGCGGGCGACGCAGGCGGCGGAGCGGGCGATCCTCGATGCGCTCACCAGCGGCGACGAGCACGTCGAGGAGCTGGTGGCGCAGTACAACTTCCGCGCCGTCGGGCGCATGCCGGGCCTCGTCGAGCGGCTCGTCGATCTGCGCGCGCGGCGGGCGGAGGAAGGGCGCGGCGCCGACGGGCTCGACGCCAACTATGATCTGGCGGCAGCGGAAGCGGCGCGCGACGCGGCGGTGGCGCGCTTCACGGCGATCGCGCGGCGGTTGCCGGAGCTCCTGCCCGAGATCTCGGCCAAGTCGGCCAGCGCGACGGCGGCGCGCGAGCTGTGCGCGCGGCTGCCGCTGCTCGACTTCGCGCGCGGCGACGACGTGGCCGAGGTGATGCGCGCGGTCAAGAAGATGCGCGTGGCCGCGACCGACGAGTGGAAGAAGGCGTTGCAGGCGGCCGAGGAGCCGATCCTCGACGCGCTGACGGCGGTGCGCGCGGTGCCGCTGGCGGCGGCGTTGACGCGGCTCCTCGCCAGCGTCGACGGGAACTATCGCGCCCACAAGCGGCGCGCCGGCGTCGTCGACTTCGCGGACCTGTTGACGATGGCGCGCGATCTGTTGCGCGACGACGCGGCGGTGCGCGGGGCGGTGCGGGCGCGCTACGACGCCGTGCTCGTGGACGAGTTCCAGGACACCAACCCGGTGCAGGCCGAGATCGTGCGGCTCGTCGGTGGCCGGCAGCCCGATGACGACGGCGCGCGGCTGTTCGTGGTCGGCGATCGCAAGCAGTCGATCTACGAATTTCGCGGCGCGGACGTGGCGGTGTTCGCGCGCGCGACCGAAGAGGTGATCGCGCGCGGCGGCGCGGAGGAGCTGCTCGTCGAGTCGCGGCGCTCGGCGCCGGCGCTGCTCGGGCTGACCAACGCGGTGTTCACGCGCGCGCTCGCCGGCTACGAGCCGGACAAAGATGATCTGCGGCCGTTCCG
>Ga0070679_100003736_pt1 | contig 13958 bp, 7 predicted proteins | sample KBSC63BmetaG_FD_65652 | JGI IMG/M metagenome (GOLD analysis project Ga0070679, IMG submission 65652) | Corn rhizosphere microbial communities from Kellogg Biological Station, Michigan, USA - KBS C6-3B metaG | ecosystem: Host-associated > Plants > Roots > Rhizosphere | place: USA: Michigan... | reverse complement strand
ATATATAGTAGTTTTGCTGCTGGATTCACTACTTCTTTTGAAGCAGAAAATAGTACTAAGAACTCACCTGCTACTACAGTCAGTGATGCAGGTGCTTCTGGGGGAAGTGCTTTGAAGTTTACGACATCAACAAGCGGGACTACTTCATGTCCGGTGCCAAAATATCCCACACCATCATGCACCGGCGTTCCAGCCGGTACTACTTTTACCAATACGGTTAATGGCGAATACGAAGTCGCAACACCAGGGACAGTAATAGATAAGTGGCACATCACGGGAGATTTGAGCATTCAGGCTAATAATGTAACAGTTACAAACTCACAAATAGACGGCCACGTCGATAATCAGGGTAATGGCGAAATCTATTATTCATATACTATCTCAGACAGCACCGTTGGGCCTCCGGGCGCTTGCACCGTCCAACAAGGAAAAACCTGCAACGATGCGAATAGCCACAGCACAACTAACTGCAGCCCTTCCCCGAGCCTTGGCTCAGGCAACTACACGGCAACACGTATATATTCACGGGGCCATGATGACGGATACCGGGTAAGCGGGCCGAATGTTACTGTGCAAGACTCATATTTTTATGCTTGTTATGTCGATGCTACTATCGCGCCGCCGGATGGAAGCCATTCTGATGGCGTCCAGACATATTGCGCATCATGCAGTAACATACATCTGCTACATAACACACTCGACCTTTCCGGCGTACCTGCTACCTTCCCTATCAACCTTGGAGATCCTAACCAGAGCAGCGTCACCGTTAACGACAACCTGCTGATTGGCGGCCAAAACTACCTTATGCAAGTATGGTACAGAGGCGGACCCATATGGACTGTCAATAATAACCGGCTCGTTAAAGATACTTGGTTGCCTAATGCTCCATGGCCGCGCCTAGACGGCGCAATCACTGCAAATGGTACTTGCAGCGGGCAAAGCTGGTCGGGCAACACGGTTGTAACCATTGATTTGAGCTATAACATTACTAGTACGATTGGAAATGCAACCTGTGTGGACTAGGCTTTTGGATACATGAAAAAACTAGCTACTAAACATACGAGGTACAATCATGAGTTGTTCCCGTCAAGCCAGAAAACAGTGTGGGCGGTTCCCACAAGCGGATGGTAAATATATGGACGGCAGTAACACACTAGTGACGATGGGCACTGGCAACTCACCGCACTTCTCATCTTCAACCGCAAACTACGGGGATTCACCCTTATTCGAAGCAGTGTGGAGCGCTTACGCACCTTAAACTATGCTAAACTTTTAATATATTTAAAGCATGAGCGGGTATATAGATGAAGAAGTCAAGTAAAATGTTCCTGAACAGTAGAGATGTATTTTCTTCTGGCCGTTTTAGCCGTACCAATCTAACAGTCTTTGCCATAACATTTGCAGCTATTGGCGGCTATATAATTTATTCCAGTTTTGCAGCTGGGTTTTCTGCTTCTATTGAAGCAGAAAATAGTAGCAAGAACTCTCCTGCTGCTACAGTCAGTGATTCTGGTGCTTCCGGGGGGAGTGCTCTAAAGTTCCAGCAGCCGGGTAACTGCCCGGTTTCCACTCCGGGCGAACTTGATGGGCCTGACCCGTGGGGCGGCTGCTGGCCAGGACCGCTTACTACAGGTGTGCCGGCTGGCACGACCCTAACAACGTACACCGGACCGCAGACTATTACTGCTGCCAACACGGTCATCGACAGCAAGAGGATCGCTGAATGCCTTGATATTGAGGCGCCTGGTGTGATCATCAAGAACTCCGAAATAAGCGACGGCAGCAATTCCGACTGTACTTATGTAATCCACGACTCCGACGGCGTGGGCTACCCATTCCCTTCCAACGTGACCATCCAGGACAGTACAATCTACTGCGGCACCAACCCTGCCATCGGGGGGCCGGGCAACGCGATTGGCGACAGTTACATCACGCTCAAGCGTGTCGACATTTCAGCCTGCGAGAACGGCGGTGACCTCGATCAAAACATCGATATCGAGGATTCCTATACTCACGACCTATGGCACGATGCTAGTTCGCATACAGACGGCTTCCAGCTTGCACACGACCACCGAGTCAACAACCAGGCGCCGGATGTCAATGGTGCACTCAACATTACTTTTAACCACAATACGATATTTGGAATGCATATCGGCGCGGTGAAAGGCGGCCCAAACGCCGATACCGAATGGGAAACTTCTGCGATCATCGGCGGCTGGTTTGCTACTAACGTTAATATTACGAAAAATCTGCTCGCAGGCGGCCAGTATACAATTTATTGCCAATCGTCTAGCCAGGGCACTGGCAAGTACGCCGGCACCAGCTCTGTTAAAGACAACCACTTTTCCTACTGGTTTGGCAACGGCAACTTCGGCAGGCCGACAGTGGGCTGGTTTGGAGCGTCCTCTGACTGCGCCGACGAGAATAAGTCTGGCAATGTTTACCACGAAACCGGGGACCCGTACGCACTCGAATAAAATATCTACAAATTAAGTTTTTAAAATTGCTAAAATTTTAACAATAAGAAACACTGATGAAGAAGCCGAAAAAAATCCACCTTCAGAGTATTAGATCAGTTAATCGCTTTAGCCGTACCAACTTAATAACCTCTGTTATTATCTTTGCTGCTATTGGGGGATATACTATTTATTCTAGTTTTGCTGCTGGTTTTACTACGACTTTTGAAGCCGAGAATGCTACAAAGAATTCTCCTGCTACCGTAATTGCCGATTCCAATGCTTCCGGTGGAAATGCTTTGAAGTTTGGAATGGCCGTTCCAGTGCAATGCGCTAATGGCGGCAACTTTTTGTGGAGCAATTTAGAGATATGCGGGTGGGCCGGACCGGCAAACACCGGGCCCGATATGTCTAAGTGCCCAAGCGGGCTAACAAATAGTGGAGCCATGACAATCAATACTGCTAATACCGTGGTAAATTGTAAAAATATTACTGGCGGTATTGCCGTAAACGCCCAGAACGTAACTATCCAGAATAGCAAAGTTAGTTTTGACGGCGGCGGCGAGGGTGGAAGCGGCGTTATCTCCATAAATGACGGTGCTAGCGCAATTGTCGACCACGTAGATATCGACGGACTAAACCATACCCATGCGTGCATTTTTAATTCCGGACTAAAAGGTAGCACCTTGCAGTACAGCCTTGTTGCCAAAAACGTTAATTGCCACAACGTAAACGACGGAATGTTCAGTTGGTTCTGGCAAATAGATTCAAGCCACTGGAATACCGAGGGTGCAGGCAGTGATTTTATTATCCAGGACAATTACTTCCATGATTTTACGCAGAATGCGGCTAACGGGCACATTGATGGCTTTCAAACCGAGGGCGCATGGAATGGCACGATCTCGCACAATACCTTTAAGATGTTTGAGACGCCTAATGACGTTACGGTATCCGGAGGCGGCATGGACAGCGCAATCGCCTTATGGGACGACTTTAACGGTACGCCAACGGCAGCCCAAGGCGGGATTGATAGGACGGTCAATAATATTAATGTACTGAATAATTTAATTGCTGGCGGAGGTTTTTCAGTTTACGCAGAAGACCGCAGCCCAGGTTCTGGGGCTCCAGGCGATACCTCGCCTGTCGGCGGAAATGAAGAAAAGAATATCCACTTTACCAATAATAAGTTCAGCACTTTCCTAAATGGCGGATGTGTGGGAGATTTTGGCATATGGTTTTACCGCGGGCCGGCCGAAGAAAACCCGAACCTTATATGGCCGCCTTATAATGGGGGGCCGACCGGCGACTGGGGAGCAAACAGTAATACGCGCAGCGGCAATATCGTACTGGAAACGGGAGAGAATGTAGACAACAACAACCCCCATTCTGGCGGACGCTTGTGCACATAATTGCTTTGATTACGCCTCTTCCTTACGTTCCGTAATGACTTAAGAGGATACTAAGATCAAAGATATTAACCACCCCGTCGGCTGGTGAGGATAAATCACATTTGTATGCATTGTTTGTTACGCACTGGGTGGTGTTTTGGTTATAGGAAGATAGAAGAAGACTAAGGTCAGTGATGTTTACACTGTTGTCATTGTTTATGTCGCCTGTTTTGGGGCCAGTGCTTTGGTTTAGGGTGACGTTACAGACATTTAGGGAGCCGGCTGAGCCCGGGTCTTGGAAGAGAGCCCAGTTGCTTAAGGATGAGACGCTGGCCTGTTCTGTCCTAAAGCCATAGTTAGTGGCAATGGTGGTAGTTGATCCTCCGCTGGGGTTTACTGTAGCGCTGTAGGTGTGGTTAGTGACATTGACCGTTAGCTTAAAGTGGTAGGAGGTGCCCGAAGTGTATGGGACATTATTGACTGCAGCGTAAGCTCCCCCGTTTCTGGCATCAATGGTACCGGTGTCGTTAAAGCGCACAATGGTAGCCAGTGAAGTATAGTCCGTGGCAGCCCCGCTGCTTAAGCCGACCACCGAGTTAATGTTAGCCGCCTGTGGCGTGGCGTCATAGTCCAGGGTGAAGGTGCTTGTCTGGGAGGCAATGGTGTTGTTTTGCCAGGTGGTAGAAGATTGAAAGCAGCCGGCTGCAAGATTAATGGTTACTGTGGCGTTAGCGGTATTAGCCCCTCCTGCTCCCGTACAGGAGATGGTGTAGGTTGTAGTTGATATTGGGTTGACTGATTTGGTGCCGCTGGTAGCCGTGGAAGTAGTCCAACCAGAGGGAGAGGTGGCAGAACAGCTACTGGCGCCGCTGGAAGACCAGGTGAGAGTTGAGCTGCTGCCGGAGTTGGCACTCGTAGGGTTAGCGGTGAGAGTTACGGTGGGAGGAGTGCCACCAGTTCCGGTGCCATTAGTATAAACTCCCGTATCCGTGCCGTCAGATGCCGCCAAGTGGCCTACAGAGGTAGACGTTAGTAGGAAGCCGTCATGGGTAGTAGGGCTGGTACCGCCAACAAAGCTTACTGTCGAGGGGTCGGTGTTGTGGTCAAAGATGCCAGTCGTGGGCGCCACAGCACCGACAAAAGCTACATTATCGTATACATGGGTGCCGGAACCAGCAGGGTCGGCTGACTTATTTTCAAGGTCAATAGTGCCCGTGGCATGACCGAAGACTGAATATGGTGCAGCGTGATAGACAACAGTATTGTGGCGGATAATAGAATTAGTATCGGAATACCATTCAATGCCCCAGTCTCTCGTAATATCTACCACATTATTTTCAATAATTACTCCATTTGTACCGCTGTCAAAGCTGGTTATACCCTGTGTTGCCTTGCCTTGAGTCTCAAAAATGTAATTACCTTTAACATCTATCTGGCTGCCGCCCTCAAATTGAATATTGTCGGTATGGTTAGAATCCCCACCGCCTGCACAGGTGATACCAGCATCTGTTAAGTCCTTAAACGTATTATTAAGAATTAAATCCCCTGATCCACCGCCAACATGGACTCCATCCAAGTCTCCATGCTCTATATCATTATTGGATATAGTTACAGCAGCACCTGGCGATGCGCCACTAGTAGCCAAAAATATTTTTGAATTAGCGCCACCACAGCTTGGCCCGACGTTGTAGGTAAAGTTATTATGATCAACCACAATATTTGTCATTGCACCTTCTATGTCCAGCTGCGATATAAAGGTGCTGTTTTTAATAGTGATGTTGGAGGCCCCAGCATTAACCGTGCCGCCCATGCCGGTCATGCCATCGAGCGTAAAGCCGCTATCACCAGAGCCAAAGTTAATTTGCATTTGCGGGGATGCGCCGGGGGCTGGAGTAACAGTAATGGCTTTATTGGTGCCGCTCCAGGTGCCATAGTTGCCAGACGCTAGACAAAGGGCATCTCCAGTTTGTGCATTAGCTACAGCCGAAGCAAAAGTACTGGTGGTGACGTTTGTACAGCTAACCTGTGGTCCAACTGTAGCAATATTGGCGCCTACATCCCCGCCATCGGTGGCAGTACCCTTGCCAGGAGAGCCAGCTTTTAAAATATAATCCATAAGCACTGATGGCGGAGATGTAGTAAATACCGGGTTGGTGATATTGTTGGTGTTGGTGGTGGCCGTAGAGTCATTTACCAGATTGACGCCAGCAGGAGCCACATTATCTTTAATAATGTTCCCGGAGCTAACGGGATCGCCAGACTTATGGTCAAAATAAATGTCTTCGCCAGGACCGCAAGTATTGTGCTTAATGGTACTGTTTACAACGGCGTACATATCTATACAGTCATTATCTGGTTCTGAACCAACAACATTATTCTCAATGTCTGCGCCGGTCATACCATCAAATGCCACAATCCCATCTGTGTTGTCATGAATAAAGTTACTTTTAATTACAATTCCGTCACAACCTCCGCCGCACTGGATGGGATCGGTGTGGTTAGGAAAGGTACTATCTGGTTCGCGGTCAATAATATTTTTAAACTCATTGTTAAGAATTTGCATAGTAGCTCCGGTTTGGATGCCGTCGGCATCGCCTCCATCAAGCGTTGAATTTTGCACAATTACCCCTGAATCAACTGTATTGCTATAGGGCAAAGCAATACGGGCTGCCGGGGTGCAGCTGCCTGACCCAATACAGTTAATGTTATTAAATGTGTCGTGGTCTAGCTTAACCGAAAAGGGCCATGTGCCATTACTGACTATGTAGTCAATCGATATGCCCCCAGTAAAAGCCGCATTTTTAATGGTTATACTGTGCGGAGCATTAGATTGGAAAGAATATGTGCCATTGCCATCAATACTCCCGCCTGATGTGCTGATAGTTCCGCCGCCGGCCGTGCCGTCAATTGTGAAATTTTGTGTGCCACTACCAAAACTAAAATTAGCCAGATTTACCGTTGCTCCAGAGCCAGCAGTAATTATTACAGGGTTAGTGGGGCCCGCACCAGTCCACGATGAATATGTGCCAGTGGCTAGACACACTACTTTATTACTTCCCGCATTGCTGGCGCTTGTAATACTACTATTGAGAGTAGCCACGGATGTGGCATTAAAGTCGCAACTCGTAGCCGCAAAACTACTATAGATAATGTAGCCACCTATAGCGGCAAAGATGATGGCGAAAATTGTAAGGTTGGCGCGGGAAAAACGGCTTTTTTTAAAGGCTTCGCTCTTGTGAAGGTTGGTTAACTTGAATAAGCGATGCTTAGGATTATTAATAGGGTCTGACACTGTGATATTCCTTAAGCTTAATTCTAACAGAAATGCATCAGAAAAGAGGGGTTAAAACCCCTCTTTTCTTTAGCTGCAGCCTGTGGTAGAGCCGCAGGCCGTGCAGACATAGCACGTCCCTGCCCGCTGCGTTTGGTTGCCGCAGTTAAAACATAGCGGTGCCGAATCATCCTTAAAGGCCTTTTTGGCCGGAGGACCAGCGGCCTGGGTAACCGTTGGCGTTGCTACCGTACTGGCAGAAACAGTCTTTACAGGTTCGGGAACAATTTCTTGCTCCGCTTGAACTGTCACTTCTTCCACTACATCTTCGAGTAAGCTTGTTTGATCTACCGGCATGTCGTCGATTGATGCCAAGCCAACTTCTAGCTGGTCGTCAAAGCTTAGGTAGGTCTTACCAATGCGGCGGAAAATATAGTCGATGATTGAACTGGCTGTGCGGATGTCGGGATCGTCCGTGGCACCGTACGGCGCAAAGCTAGTATTAGTGAAGTTCTGGACGTAGTTCTTAAGTGGCACGCCAAATTGCATCCCGTAGCTAACAGCCACGCCAAAGGCATCCATAACGCCGCGCAGGGTTGAACCCATCTTAGCACTGCTAATGAATAGCTCGCCCGGCGTGCCGTCATCGTATTCACCTACAATGAAGTAGCCGCGGGTTCCAGCAACGGTAAATTTAAATGTCTTGGAGTTTCGTACGCGTGGTAGTTCGCGGCGTACTGCGCCTCTCGGAATTGTCTGCTCAATGCTCATTCCAACCCCTGGAACCGGAGTAGTGACTGTTTCGCCCATGCTCTGAGCTGCGGCGGCCATGACTTGCTCTGGAGTCTCGGCGGTGTGAGCGTTGGCTGCCGGAGTTTCTTCTTCCTTTGTTTCTTTCTTAGCCATAGAAAGCGGCTGGGCAACTTTGCAGTTGTCGCGGTAAATTGCTACAGCTTTTAGGCCAAGCTTCCAAGACTCCATATGAAGTTGTTCTACTTCTTCTACGCTAACTTCTTCGGGCATATTCACGGTTTTAGAAATAGCTCCGGACAAGAACGGCTGTACGGCGGACATCATTTTAACGTGGCCCATGTAATGGATTGGGTTGTCGCCCATAGAGCACGCAAATACCGGCAGATGCTCTTGTTTTAGATGTGGAGCGCCAACAATGCTTTTTTCAATATCAATGTAGTTAACGATGTCTTCGATTTGCGCGCGGTTGTAACCTAATGCTTTAAGTGCACGCGGAACTGTTTGGTTAACAATGCTCATAGTGCCGCCGCCAACCAATTTTTTAACCTTAACCAAACCAAGATCCGGCTCGATTCCGGTGGTGTCGCAGTCCATCATAAGACCAATGGTGCCGGTTGGAGCAAGCAATGTGGCTTGCGAGTTGCGAACACCATAACGCTCAGCCAGTTCAACTGCTTCATCCCAGCTGCTGGCAGCAGCGCTCAAAAGTTCCTCAGAAACCATTGAAGCGTCAATATTCTTAACTTCGTCGCGGTGCATGCGAATTACGCGGTTCATGCCCTCTTTGTCCTTGTCATATCCGGCAAATGGACCGACTTTCTTGGCAATTTTTGCGCTGACGGCATACGAATGGCCAGTCATAAGTGCGGTGATAGCAGCTGCTTGAGCGCGGCCTTCGTCAGAATCGTAAGGCAATCCTTGGGCCATCAAAAGCGCACCGAGGTTTGCGTAGCCTAGTCCTAATTCGCGGTAAGCTTTGGCATTTTTAGCGATATTCTTAGTTGGGTATTCAGAATAACCAACTAAAATTTCTTGGGCTGTAAACATCAGCTCTACCGTGTGCTTAAATGCTTCGATATCAAAGCTAAAGTCGTCGTTTAAATACTTAAGCAGGTTGATTGAAGATAAGTTACATGCAGAGTTGTCTAGGTGCATGTATTCCGAACATGGGTTAGAGCCGTTAATGCGGCCGGCGACTGGTGTTGTGTGCCATTTGTTGACTGTGGTATCAAATTGTAAGCCTGGGTCTGCGCATTCCCATGCAGCCTCGGCAATTTGGCGCCATAATTTGCGGGCTTTAATTGTTTGCACAGTTTTGCCATTGGTGACTGCGGAAAGGTTCCAATCATCGTCGTTTTCTACGGCACGCATAAAATCGTCTGTTACGCGCACGGAGTTATTTGCGTTTTGGTATTGGACCGAGAAGCTGTCGCGGCCGTCCAGAGTCATATCAAAGCCGGCTTGCTCGAGTACGCGAGCCTTGCGCTCTTCAATTGCCTTACACCAAATAAATTCTTCTACGTCAGGATGGCTAATGTTTAGGATTACCATCTTAGCGGCACGGCGGGTTTTACCCCCGCTCTTAATTGCCCCGGCAGATGCGTCAGCGCCGCGCATGAAACTTAGCGGGCCGGAAGCTGTACCTGCACTTTTGCCCAAAGCTTCTTTAGAACTTCTAATTGTACTGATGTTAAGGCCAGAGCCGGACCCACCCTTAAAGATCATGCCTTCTTCGGTGTACCAGTTAAGGATGGAAGGCATTGTGTCGTCTACATGCAAAATAAAGCAGGCGCTGGCTTGCTGTGCCCGCTCGCGGGCGCCGATATTAAACCAAACGGGAGAGTTAAATGCTGCACGCTGCGTGGCAAGCACGTACTTTAGTTCTTCTCTAAAATCTTCGGTTTCGGTCTCGTCGTCAAAGTAGCCTTCCTGAACGCCCTGGCGGGTTATTGTGTCCGCTACGCGGTTAACCAGTGTTCTAAGTGAACTTTCGCGCTCGGAAGTACCAGGCGTGCCTGAAAAATATTTCTGGGCGACAATATTAATAGCATTTAAGCTCCAACCTTCTGGGAACTCCACTCCCCGTTGCTCAAATACATTTTTGCCCGTACCTGGATTAGTAATAATTGAGTCTCTCTTGACCCATTTAAGGCCGTCATAAGCCTTCGAACCTGCTTTGGTGAAGAGTCTACCTCCCCCAAGTTTTGTTGCTTGCGCCATAACTTTTCTCCCTCACATTTACTAGCTTTTTAGCTGTTGGCAGACAGCTCTTATTTAAAAGCTTTTATTTTTTATTGTTTTTATTTACCCACCACTCTTTAAACCTTAAGTAAAAAGTGCTGAGTTCCCTCCGACACACTTATAGTAACGCAAAAAATGTGGCCGAGGCAATTTTAATTTACTGTTTTTTATTAGACAGCGGTTTTTTAGAAGCCAACAGCTCTTTGCTGGGAAATTTCTCGGCGTTCTTAGCCTTGCGAATTCTGGAAAGCTCGCGTTCAAAGCCCGTAATGTCTCTAAAGTGCCGATAAACGCTCGCAAAGCGCACATAAGCTACTTCGTTGAGCTTTGGCAGCTCCTGCATTACCAGTTCGCCGACGTCCGAAGATTTAATTTCCGGCTCTCCACGGCCATACACGTCCTTCTCGATTTTTGCTACCAAGTTTTCCAGCTGCATGTTTGTAACCGGGGTCTTTTCGCATGCATGCTGCAATCCTGTGAGCAATTTTTCTCGCGAGAACATTTGCCGCGTGCCGTCACGCTTAACAACTACTAAGCTTGGGCGTTCCAAGCGCTCATAAGTTGTAAAGCGATAGCCGCATTTCAGACATTCGCGGCGGCGGCGAATAGCCTCGCCATCGGCTACATCGCGCGATTCGATCACTTTGTTGTCTGTAAATTGGCAATTATGACACTTCATTTTTTCTTAAAACCTTTGTTTAAGGTGCTGTAACTCTACCATATGTAGCGTTTGCGAGTTTAATATTACCGCCACTCATAGTGCTTATGCAAGGATTTTTTCCACGAATTTGGTGTATTAATTACACACATATTCATGCTTTCCACCTAGTCCCTCCTTAAAATGTCCTTATTGTCGTCCTCAGGCTTACCATCTTCTTTTAAGTCGCCTTTACGCCCGATTTTTAAATGGCGTCTTAAGAATGACGGTTTGTCATATTCATCTTCGTCTTCTTTATCTTCGGGTTTTTTATCCTCGTTATCGTCCGATGTACCAGATTGTTTGTCGTCATTGTGGAGTGTCCAGATGTTCACAGCCGGAGTATCGTCCGCGTGGAAATCATGCGCGGTTGTTTCTACAGGTTCTTTAATTTCAAGGTCCAGGCTCTTCATGGTTTCATCATCTACATGTTTGAAAGTTGGAGCGCTATCTTCAGCTTCAGCTGCGGCTCGCAAAAGTTCGGCATTTTTAGCGTTGCGGCTGGCGTAGTAAGACTCTTCAAAGCCAGTGGCAATTACCGTGACGATAATTTCGCCCTCAAGGTCTGGATTAATCGAGGCACCAAAAATAATATTGGCCTCAGAATCTGCTGCGGCAGTGATGGTTTCGGCAACGGTGTTGATTTCGTGCATAGACATATCCATGCCGCCTATCACGTTAAATAGGATGCCTCGGGCGCCATCTATGGCAACTTCTAGTAATGGAGAGCTAATTGCCTGCTGGGCGGCTTCAATAGCCCTATTTTCGCCGCTTGCGCGTCCTATGCCCATTAATGCCGAACCGGCATCACGCATAACGGTTTTAACGTCTGCAAAGTCTAAGTTAATGAGGCCGTGTACAGTAATTAGGTCGGAGATTCCTTGCACGCCCTGACGCAGAACATCGTCTGCCACTTTAAACGCCTCTAGAAGCGGCGTACGGCGGTCTATCGTCTGCAGTAGCTTATCGTTTGGAATTGTAATTAAAGTATCTACATTGCGGCGCAAGTTCTCTATTGCCGTATCGGCGTTGCGGCGGCGCTTTTCACCCTCAAACGCGAATGGCTTGGTTGCAAAGCCTACAACCAAACCTCCTTGCTCCTTCGCAAGAGCCGCTACAATGTGGCCGGCGCCGCTACCTGTGCCGCCGCCGGCGCCGATTGTTACAAAAATCATATCCGCGCCTTTTAGGGATTCACGGATTTCTTCCTTGGATTCTTCTGCTGCCCTCTGGCCTACGCTCGGATCAGCTCCTGCGCCAAGCCCGCGGGTTGCATCCTTGCCTATATGGATTTTTCTTCCCGCTTTACTGTGGTGCAGTGCCTGGGCATCTGTATTAATAGCTATAAAATCAACACCGGTTACACCGGCCTCTACCATTCTGTTAATAGCAGCGCCGCCGGCTCCACCCACGCCAACTACTAGAATTTTTGCAAATGTTTCAATTGCCGGGTCTACTTGCTGGGCCATCGTTTATTAATCTCCACTTTCGTTTTAGATACGCCTATTATACGTTAACTATTGTTCCTAGTGCAATTAATATACTCAGGTAAAAATGAACAGACTTGCTGTGAACAAAAAAATTAGATTGCGAAGTTTAGTGTTTTTTAAAGCGACCTAAAATATTATTCACGCTGGAACTAACAGATCTAAACATGCCTGGTTCTGACTCAGTATATTGATGCAGTTGTGCCGGACCTAGTAGCATATCAAGCAGCATTAGCCCAACGGCAGGTGCAAAAATATGCTCGTCCAAGCCGTCTACGACTTTTGTTATGTGCTTCCAACTACCTACGCGAGCGGGCAGCTCCAGAACTTCTTTAGCAAATTCCACTAGTCCTGGCAGTTTGGCCGTACCGCCAACAAAAGTAATGCCGCCGGGCAGTTTTTTGGAGCGATGAATTTTTTTAAGTTCACGGTCTATGAGTTCTAGAATTTCTTCCACACGCGCGCCGACAATTATGCGCATAGTTTCCCTATCAAACCTAAGTTCTTCGCCGTTTTTAACAAAGCTGGTTTCGCCGTGTGCGGTAGCTGACAAGCTGGCATGCTTTAGTTTTACTAATTCTGCAACGTCTAAGTCTGTTTTAAGACCAATGGCTAAATCATTGGTAATATGAGCCCCGCCCATTGGAATTACGGCAATGTGTTCCACTTCGCCGTCTTCTATAACAACCAAATTAGTGGTAGCGGCGCCAATGTCCACCACTGCCACACCGGATTCTTTTTGCTTGCGGTCTAGCACTGCTTCTGCGGCAGCCAAACTTGTTACTGTACGATGCGAAGAATGTACTTCTGCTTTTTCTAACACATGGTCTAAACTTTTAAGTGCCGGTGCCGAAGCCGTGAGGATATGTGTATCAACTTCTAGGCGAACACCGTGCATACCTACCGGATCTTTAATATTATCCTGCTCATCCAGCCGGTAATTCTTGGCAAAAACTTGGATAATTTCTTTGTTGGGTGGCAACTGTACAATAGTTGCAGCCTCTTCCACCCGCGCACGGTCCTCAATATCAATCTGGCGGTCCGGCGAGCTGATAGCAATAACGCCTTTAGAATTTATGCCCTCAACATGGGCGCCGTTAACATTAATTGTAGCCAGCCTAATTTCCCGCCCACTCATCCGTTCGGCTTCTGATACCGCCGCAACAACGGCTTGGGCAACTTCATCAATATGCGCCACATTGCCTTTGCGCATGCCGCTATTCTCCGCCGAGCCATAGCCAATAATACGAGGCAAGCTGGATTCGCCTGAAAGTTCTCCAACTACGCAACGCGCAGCCATGGTGCCAACATCTATACCAATATAATAAGAGAGCCTATCTTCTGACATGCGGCTCCGCCTTATGAGACACCCCTTCGGGGTTTCTTGATCGCTGCTTGAGAAAATGGAATACATTTTCTCCGGCTGCTCTTCCCGAGGAGACTACTAGTCGGTAAATAAAATTATTTGTTGATATAAACATTTTTGTTTTTTTATTATATCTTATTGCGGATTATAACCCTTATGTTGCCTCTTGGCAATATGCTAATGTAAATTTTTATAAACTTCTCGGCCGCGCACTCCCATCCGTGGGGTGCGCGGCCTACAACCAGCAGTACCAGGGCCTTATATCTGGCGCTTCTTTCGGCCTGTTTGCTAATTAGGGT
>Ga0070679_100003734_pt1 | contig 13958 bp, 14 predicted proteins | sample KBSC63BmetaG_FD_65652 | JGI IMG/M metagenome (GOLD analysis project Ga0070679, IMG submission 65652) | Corn rhizosphere microbial communities from Kellogg Biological Station, Michigan, USA - KBS C6-3B metaG | ecosystem: Host-associated > Plants > Roots > Rhizosphere | place: USA: Michigan... | reverse complement strand
GACCTCGGCGAGGAACACGGCCACCGCGTCCTGCGCGTGCGAGGCAAGGGCGGCAAGGTCGTGCTGATCCCGCTGCCACCAGCAGTGGCCCGTACCATCGAGCACGCCGTCGAGGGCCGCACCGAAGGCCCGATCGTCCGCAACCTCCTCGGCGCCCGGATGGACCGCCACGCCGCCTCGCGCCGGCTCAAGCACCTCGCCGCGGCCGCCGGCGTTCGGATGCCCAGGATGCACCCGCACATGCTCCGCCATACATTCGTCACCACCATGCTCGACGCCGGTGTCAGCCTCCGCGACGTCCAGATCGCCGCCCGGCACGCCGATCGATCGGTTTCCGGATCACGAAGAACATTCGATAGATGCCAGATCGGTGATTCGCCCAATAGGCCCAGATGTGGGCGTGGTCGCTGATTTGTCCTGCTGCGGTTGTTGATCAGGGTTATGGGTGTGGTGACGCGCTGCGGGCGTCAATGGCGCAGGGTCGTCACGTGCCGGGTTAGGCGTGGTAGCGGGTGCTCCTGGCGTGGCCCGTGCGGTGTACCAGGCCGTCGGCGATGAGGGGGCGTAGCGCCAGCCTCACCGCGGTGGTGGGCGTTCCCAGTACGGTGGCGAGTTCCGTTGCGGTGGCTGGTCCGCGTTCGTGGAGTAGTTCGAGCAGCGGGTCGTCTTGGCGATCCTGTGCGATGCGCCATGCGCGGGTGGCCGCATGGTGTACGGCGTTCTCCAGCTCGGTCAGGGAGTCGAGTCCTGGTGGCGGGCCGAGCCGTCGCAGTGCGGCTGCGGGGTCGCTCGGTTCGGCGGGGTGCACCAGTATTGCGGCGAAGTCGCTCGGGGAGGTGAACAGCGATTGTGCGGTGATCGTGGAGATCGCTCTTCCGCTGTCTGCGGCGGTTTCATCAGTCTTGTGGGCGGCTTGGCCCGTTCGGGCCGCGCGAAGCGCGGCGAGGAGCGCCTTTCGGTCCTGTCCCCTGAGGGTGGGTAGGAGGAATGGGTCGGCGTCGAAGGTCTGGGCGAGGGTGTAGTGGACTGCAGCGACATGTTTGCAGGGGTTGGCGATGTCGGGGCAGGAACAGGTGGTGGTGAGTTCGCGGGGCCCGGGGAACAGGGACAGCCCGACCGCGTCGAGGGTTTCGTCGATGTCCTCCGGCATCCGACCGTCCAGCAGCGCGGCCGCGTGTCGGAGTTGACGGGCGAGAGCGTGGGTGGCCGCGGTCCATTGGGCGTCGGTGAAGACGGGGATCCGTAGGCTGACCCGGTACGGCGTGGGTCGCCGCCCGGCCACTCGAGCCGTCACGCGGCCCGGTGTGACGATGAGCTCGGTGACTGAGCCGTTGCGCGCGTAGGTGCGGCCGCGGGGCAGCCGGTTGGCGTAAGTTCGGCCGAGGGCCTCGAGCGCGGCGATCCAGCGTTGTCCCCACCAGGTGAGTCCGAATTTGGTGGCCATCAGTCCTCCACGTCCTCGGTGGAGAGTCGGACCAGGGCATGCAGTTCGTCATCGTCGAGTTCGGCCAGCCAGGTCTCGCCGGAGCCGACGACGGCGTCGGCCAGCGCGCGCTTTTCCTCGAGCATGGCGGCGATGCGCTCTTCCAGGGTGCCGCCGGTGACGAGCTTGTGGACGTTCACGGTTGCAGTTTGGCCGATGCGGTGGGCCCGGTCGGTGGCCTGGTCCTCGACGGCCGGGTTCCACCAGCGGTCGTAATGCAGCACGTGACTGGCTCGAGTCAGGTTGAGCCCGGTGCCCCCGGCCTTGAGGCTCACGATGAGCAGTGGCGGCGCGGTGTCGTCGGTCTGGAATGCCTCGACGAGGGCGTCGCGGGCCTTGCGGTCCACGCCGCCGTGCAGGAACGGCACCTTCGGCAGGTGGAGGGCCGCGGCGACATGCTTGGCGAGGAGTTCGCCCATTTCCCGGTACTGGGTGAAGATCAGGGCCCGCTCGTCGGAGGCGACGACCTCGGCCAGCATCTCGGTGGCGCGGGCCAGTTTCCCGGAGCGCCCACGCAGGGGTCCGGGCTCGCCCAGGTACTGAGCGGGGTGGTTGCAGATCTGCTTGAGTGCGGTGAGCAGCTTGAGTACCCGTCCCTGCCGGGTGAACCCCTCGCCGAGGCCTTCATCGTCCAGCAATGTCTTGACCGTCGCCTGGTAGAGCGTGGCCTGCTCGCGAGTCAATGTGCAGGTGACGGTCGACTCGATCTTGGGTGGCAGGTCGGCGGCGACCGTGCGGTCGGTCTTTACCCGCCTGAGCATGAACGGAGCCGCGATCCGGCGGAGTGTTGCGGCGGCGTCTGGTTCGCGCCAGCGTTCGATTGGTACGGCGTAACGATCTTTGAACCTCGAGAACGGCCCGAGTAGGCCAGGGTTGGTGAAGTCCATGATGGACCACAGTTCAGAGAGGCGGTTTTCCACCGGGGTACCGGTCAAGGCCACCCTCGTCGTCGCGGGCAGCCGCTTGGCCGCTCTGGCTGCCTGCGCGGCGTGGTTCTTGATCTGTTGCGCCTCGTCCAACACGACCACGTCCCAGCTGACGTCCGTCAGCAGGCTGGCGTCTCGCCGGAGCAGTCCGTAGCTGGTGATAGCCACCGACCCGGGTTTGAAGTCCTCAACCATGGTCGGGCGCTGCACCCCGTGATGGCGGATCACCGGCAGGTACGGTGCGAACCTGGCCAGTTCCCGCTCCCAGTTCCCGACCACGGACGTGGGGCAGACCACCAGGTGTGGTTGGTCGCCGTCGCGACCGGCCAGTAGCGAGATCGTCTGCAATGTCTTGCCCAGGCCCATGTCGTCGGCCAGCAACGCGCCCAACCCGAGCTCACTCATGGATTGCAGCCACGCGACGCCGCGACGTTGGTAGTCACGCAGGGTGGCCTGGATGTCTTTGAGGTACGGCTCCCGACTCCGGCCTGCGGTCCGCAGCCGGTCGACCAACTCACGCAGCGCCCCCTCGACAACTACCTCGACCGCCCCGAACTGCTGCGTCTCGTGCCGGCCGGCCAGGGCAACCGCCAGTGCCTCGACGCCGGAGAGCGACACGGTCTTGTCCACCAGCTCGGCCAGCTTGGGCAGGTCCTCGGCGTCCACTCGGACCCACTGGCCCTTCCACAGCACCAGCGGTTGCTTTAGGGCGACGATCTCGGCGAACTCCTCCGCCGACAGGGTGTCCTCGCCGATCGCTGTCTCCCACCGGAACTGCTTGAGACTCTCCCCGGACAAGCCGCCGTCAGCGATCCCCGCGCCGGGGTCGGTCACCGGCTGCCCCACCCGCAGGCGTGCGCGCAGCCGGCGAGCCCCTTTGGCCGTTAGTTCCGCAGGCAGAACCACGCCAAGGCCGGCAGCGGCGAGCGTCGCCGCGCCCTGGGTCAGGAAGTCCGACGCCTGGCGGGGGGTCAGGCTCAGGCCGGTCGGTCGCTGTTCGGACAGGCTCGCGTCGATGGGTGGGAACAGCCGAGCAGCCTCGGCAAGACCCCGCGTCAGGGACTCCTGCGGGTCGCCCAGCCGCCGTCCCAGCAGCTTCATGCTGGCGGTGCCGGTCGCCCAGACCTGCTCGGCGGGCACCATCAGGCTCGGATCGTCGGCCGCGTGCAAGTGGTAGGCCAGTGGCCAGGGCGCTTCGGGATCATGGCCGGCCGCCTCCACACCGGGCGTGTGCAACTGGAGGCAGAGCTGTGCCTCGGCGTTGCCGCCGTTGTTGACCAGCGGAGACGCCCACGTCGCCAAGTCGTTCACCAGGGTGTCGTCAGGCAGCGCAATCACAGGTTGATCGCCGGTGAGTGCGACCACCCAGTCCCGCCGCCAGTCCGTGATACGTGTCCTGCGCGCCTTCGCCGCCCCAGTCGGGCCACGCTCAGGACCCGCCGTACGGGCGCAGCAGTCAGCCACGGCGTCGCAGAAGGCCGCCAGCATCTCGGCGCCCGACCACACTGTCTGGTCGTCCTCGTCGCGCCGCAGTGCGTACGCCGCCGGAGGCAGGGCCGCGGCGAGCTTGGCCAGTCGCCCGTCGTCCACGGTTGCCAGACGCCAGTAGGCGACGGCCTCACCAGGCCCCGCCGCTCGCAACATCGGCACCAGGTGCCCCGCGGCCACGTACTCGAACGCGAGCTTGGCGGCCATGCCCCACGCGAGCACCGAGTCGCCGGGTTGCTGCCATCCGGGCCAGTCCTGCGGAAGGGCTGCCAGCGCCCGAGCCGCCGAGCGTATCGGTACCACCCTGGCGGCAACGTCAGCAGCCACCACCCGTTGTCGGGCCCGTGCGCTTGCCGGCAGAATCGTGGGCAGCTGCGCGGGCTCACCGCTGGGCAGGCCGAGCGCCGCAACTGCCTGGGCGGGGTCGTCGGTGCCCCAGAACGCAATGTGGCCCTCGGAGGGAACGCGGCCACCGGGCCAGAACGTCGCCTGCAACCGGCCCGGCAGCACATTCGTGGGCACCTCTCGGCCCCTTTCCGCGACTCCGCTAGCGCCGCGCAACAGACTAGCCAACCGGAGGGGACTCTCGACCGCTTGGCACGGGTCGGTGTTCCCAGGCATGCGCAAGACTCTCTCCTGCTATGGTGGAGATGTTGGAACACGATGTACATCACCCACAGGAGCTGGTATGACCGTGACTCAGATTGATCTTGATGATGATGCGCTCAGCGAGGCGATGCGACTGTCCGGCGCGAGGAGCAAGAAGGACACGGTGAACCTAGCGTTGCGGGAGTATGCGGCTCGTCACCGCCGCATCGCGGCCCTGGATCATTACGCGGCCGCCGCTGCGGGTTGGGACTACGAAGCGTGGGAGGAGATGCGCGCGGCCAGCAAGGCGCCGGCTGCGTGATGCGCTACCTGGCCGACTCGTCGGCCCTGTGGCGTCTGCTGCGTGATCCGGGCGTACGGGCCGGCTGGCGTGATGTGATCTCCGACCACGCTGTCGGGTCGTGCCAGCCACAGCGGACCGAGTTTCGTCGTTCGGCGCGCAACCTCGACGAGTACGAGCAGATGACCGCGATGTTCGGTGATCTATATCCCGACGTTCCGGTGCCGAAGGCCGCGTGGCAGTGGGTCGAGTCGGCTCAGTACCGGTCGCTGCGGGCTGGGGCGCATCGAGCACTGTCCTGTGTGGACTTGTTGGTCTGCGCCTGCGCGGCCATTCGCGGACTCGTGATCCTGCACGATGACGGAGACTTTGTTGTGGCCGCACAGCACCTTCCAGATGTCGCAGAGCGGCGGGTGCAGTCACTCCCCGAGATCATGTGACGCGACCCACGCCACGGCCAGTACCGCGCCCTCGGCCGGTGTCGTTGGGGAAACGCCGGCTGGCGGCCACAGCGCTCCTCCCGGCCTCATGACATTCCACGTGAGCCATCGCGGCTTCATCGAGCTCTTCCTGACCATGGCAGCTGAATCCTCAAGCCCCACCCATCCCGCCCGTGCATTCATCAGGCAGCGCTACGACCAAGCTGTCGAAAGGACGATCTTGCACCTGCGCATCGCCCGCGATCGAGGCGAGATCGCTGCCCTGACCGAGCGCGAGATAGCCACCGAGGTCCGCATGCTGATCGCCGCAATGGATGGACTGGAGCTGCAGTGGCTGATCGATCCAGACGTTGACCTGGTCGCGCTTTTCGACGAGTACATGGACATCGCCATCAAACGTTGGACAGCCCCGCGTGGACGTTGAGGTTCTCACCCCGTGTCGACACGACCGGTTTCACGGACCTGGACGGCCAGCGGTTGTCAGGGCCGCGTCGATTGGGCGGCGTCAGCATGCGGTTGATCTTGACGACTCTGAACTCGCTGACCATGCCGGCGTCGTTGAATCCGACTATCTCGCCGACCTGCGCCGGCTGCTCTTCGTAAGGGACCGAACATCCCGGGGTTGCTCAGCGCCGCGAGCGTCGGCCTGATCCGCTATCCGGGCGGCGGGTACGCCGACGGATACCACTGGTAGACCAACACCGTGGACGGCGGGTTCGTGGCACCGAACACCGACTTTGACACGTACATGGGTACCGTGCGGGCCGCCGGGGCGCAGCCGATCATCATCGCCAACTACGGCTCCAGTACGCCGGACGACGCGGCCGCGTGGGTCCGGTACGCCAACGTGACGAAGGGGTACGGGGCGAAGTACTGGGAGATCGGCAACGAGGTCTACGGCAACGGCGAGTACGGCGCGACGTGTGAGACCGACAACCACTCCAGCCATAGCGCCACCACCTACGCGACCAATCTGCTGCAGTACGTGTCGGCCATGAAGGCGGTCGACCCCAGCATCAAGGTCGGCGCCGTGCTCAAGACGCCGGGGGCGTGGCCGGACGGCATCGTCGGGCCCGGTGACACCCAGGACTGGAACCACACGGTGATGTCCATCGCCGGCTCGAAAATCGACTTTGTCATCGTGCACCACTACCCGAACAGCACCAGCGAGGCCGACCTGCTGACCAAGCCGCAGGCCGAGATCCCCCGCATGGCCAGCACGCTGCACTCGCTCATCAACCAGTTCGCCGGCGTCAACGCGGCCAACGTGGGCATCGCGGTCACCGAGGCCAACGCGAACGCGTACAAGGACACCGCGCCGAACGGGCTGTTCGCCCCGGACGAGTACCTGACCTGGATGGAGACGGCGCCTTCACCCTCGACTGGTGGGACATGCACAACGGCACCGACTGCAGCCAGGTCACCACGGTCGACGGCGCCAGCGACTACAACGACGGCGGAATGCTCTCCAGCGGAGCCTCCTGCGAGCCGGCCGCGACCTGGTGTCCTGGACCCAGCTCGGCAACGCCCTGGACCGGCCGGAGCAGTTGTGTCTGCCGCCCGGTACCCGTTCCTCGGGCGGCGTCTACGCGCCCACGCTTCGCCACCACGACGGGCGGTTCTGACTCATCACCACCAACGTCGAGGACGGCAACCTGCTCTACACCGCCACCGATCCGGCCGTGCCGTGGTCCGATCCAATCCGGCTGCCGGGGGTGCGCGGCATCGACCCGGACCTCGCGTGGGACGACGACGGCACCTGTTGGTGCACGACCGCCGGCGTGTGGCAGGTCCGCGTCGACCCGCACACGGGGGAGACGTTCGACGCGCCGCACCGGATCTGGTCCGGCACACCGGGCCCCCACGCGCCGGAGGCGCCACACCTGTACCGGACCGGCGACTACTGGTACCTGCTGATCGCCGAGGGCGGCACCGAGCGGGCCCACGCCGTCTCGGTCGCTCGCGGCCGCACGCCGACCGGACCGTTCGAACCCTGCCCGACCAACCCGATCCTGACGCACGCGGCACCGACCAGGCGATCCAGAACACCGGCCACGGCGACCTCGTTCAGGCACCCGACGGCTCCTGGTAGATGGTGCTGCTCGGGGTGCGGCCGAGCGGCGGTACCCCGGCTGGCATGTGCTGGGCCGGGAGACCTATCTCGCCCCGGTCAGCTGGGTCGACGGCTGGCCGGTCGTCGGTGAGCTGGCACTCGACATCCCCGCGCCGGCCTGGCCACTGTACCCGGCGGAGGCGACGCCGGTGCGCGACGACTTCGATGACAGCGGGCTGTACCCCCGCTGGGTGTCACCACGCCGGCGGTCCGAAGATGACTGCTCCACAAAGGAGCGTCCCGGGTGGCTGAGCCTCGACGCCAGCGGGGGATCGCTCGACGGGCTCGACGTGACGTTCGTGGGTCGCCGTCAGCAGCACCCGTCCTGCCGAGTTCGCGCGCTTGTCGACGCCGGGGACGGGTGTGGCGGTCTGGCCGTGCGCCTGGACGAGCGGCACCATTACGAGATCGAGGTGGCCGGCGGACAGGTACGAGCGGTGGTCCGCATCGGTCCACTGTGTACGGTGCTGGCGAATGCGCCGGTACCCGCGGGGCCCCTGGTGCTGAGGGTTGAGACGGCCGTGGAGCCGGTGAACGACGCCCGCGGCGGGCCGGACACGGTGTCCTCGGCATCGAAGAACCCGACGGTACCCTCACCACGCTCGCCGCGCTCGACGGCCGGTACCTGTCCACCGAGGTCGCCGGCGGCTTCACCGACCGGGTGATCGGCATGTACGCCGTCGCGGGTACCGTCCGCTTCGACTGGTACGACTACCAACCGCTCGACGACATCCCCGGCGTCCCGGAGGCCGTTTGAGCAATGGGCCTCCGGGCGCCCCGACAGGGGTATTGGCTCCCGCGTCGGTCAGTCGCGGTCGACCGTGATGTCGTAGCTTCCGCCGGGTACGGTCAGCACAACGTACCCATCCTCCGCGTGGGCCCCGTAGCCTTCGCATCGGCCGTGGTTGCAGACCGTGTGGCCGTTGACCGCGACGGCGGCCTCATCGGTGGCGGGCACGGCGATCGTCCCGGTGGTGCCTCGCGGGGTGTCGACGTGCATCCGGAACACGTCGTCGCCCGCCGACCAGTTCGTCGTGATGTCGCCGTACTTGGTCGGGACGACACCCTGCGCCCAACGTAGGTCACCGGTGTGCGGCTTGATGTTCCAGGTGGCGTACCCGGGGCCGACCGGCGTCACGCCGAGCACCTGTTCGGTCAGCTGTACGGTGGGGGAGGCGGCCCACCCGTGCGCCAGGCTCGCGGTCGCGCGGTTGACTCCGCCGTTGTTGTTCTTGAACTCCCAGACACCGCCGGTGTAGAGCGGGTCGTTCGGGTCGACCATCTGGCCCCACATGAGCCGCATGAGGTCCAGCGCGCCGCTCGTGTCGCCGACGGTGAACCGGCCGGCGGTCTCCATGCCGTTGCCGAACGGTTCGATGGTGTGACCGGTGGGATCGGCCAGTCCTGGCCCGATGATGGCCCCGTATGGCGTCCAGAGCTGTTTCAACGTGGCCAGTACGCTGGTGCGACGGTCGACGGGCGCGATGTCGTACTGCAGGGCCAGCGCGTTGGCGTCCTCGACGAGGACGTCGGGGTGGTCGCTGCTCTGGCCGTACGCGCCGAGCTGTGGGTTCCATAGCCGCGCGTTGATGGCCGCCTTGATGGCGTCGGCCTTCGCGTCGTCGTCGGCCGCCGCCGTGGCGGAGCCGACCTGGCGCTCCAGCCAGGCCATGTCGCGCAGTAGGGCGTAGTAGTCGATGCTGTACTTGGTGACCTCGCCGGTCTGGGTGGCCTGCCAGTAGTCGCGGTCGTTGGAGACAACCAGGTTGTTGGCGTCGAGGTAGGTGTCGTTGTAGGCGAGTTCCTTGCGCAGGGCGGGGAGGGCACCGGTGATGAAGTTCTGGTCACCGGTGTACCGGTAGTAGACGATGGCCGCGCGCGCCCCGTATCCGGAGTAGTTGTCGGAGTAGAACAGCGGGAACCCGGCGGGGGAGCGGCCTTTGGCGAAGTCGGGGGAGCCGGGCAGTGCTCCGTCGGCGCGCTGGGTGGCGAGCAGGACGTTGAGCGTCGACTTGACGTAGGCCGCGCCGGGGTCGCCCAGGGTGCTGATCGCGGTGGGCCCCTGGACGAGCATGTCGCCGGTCCAGATGCTGCGGTCGCGCTTGGCGCCGTCGAAGATGCGCAGGTCGGGCAGTGAGTTGATGCCGGCCGGTTTCATGTCTAGCTGCAGTGTGTAGGCGCCGGAGTACCACATTCGGTTGAGCTGGTCGTCGCTGGACAGGAACCAGCCGCGGTAGTCCTTTGTTGTCGCGCGGTAGGCCTGGAAGTCGACGTCGGCTGAGGCGATGGAGACGCTGCCGGGCGAGGACAGGGTCAGCAGCACGAACCGGAAGCCGCCATGGAAGCTGCCGGACATGTTGCCGGGCGCGGTGGGCTGCAGGGTGTCCGGGCCACCGACGCCCGCGAGCCCCCGGGACTCGTCGGAGCTCGGCGCGCCCGGCGAGGTGGACACCGCGGTTCCCGCGGGCAGGTTGCTGGACAGGCCCGGGGTGAACGCGACGCTGGTGGTCGTCGCGTCGAACGCCGTGATGGTGCGGGTCTGGCCGCTGGTGGCGTCGCCGAACGTGATGGTGTTTCCGACCTCGAGGTTGGCCGTCGAGGCGAGCGTGACCTGCGTCGCGCCGGCGGTCGCGGCGGTCGCGACGGCCGTGGACGCCGGCCGGCGGATGAACTGCCGGGCCTCGGCGGTCACCAGGGTGAGCGTGGGTGCGCCGCTGACCGCAGTGACGTTGAAGAACGGCGTACCGGCGATGTCCTTGCCGAAGTCGAGCAGCACGGAGGCGGGGGTACCGCCGGCCACGGTGGTCAGCGTCGTCGCCCTGCCCTTGCCATTGACCAGGGTGTGCGGGTTGGACACGGTCCCGCGGCCCTCGACCTTGACGGGGAAGACCTGGGTGGACGATGGGCCCAGGACGTAGCGCTGCCAGGCAGGGGTGGCGGCCGCCGCCCGGCCGGTCTGCATTCCGACCGTCGCGAGGGTCGCGACCATGGCCGCTGCGCCGATTTGCCGGATGATCGTGGAACGTTTCAAGACGTCACCTCGCTGGTCCCGCGGACATAAGGACGTTTGCCCGCAACGTAAGACCGGCGGGATCGGTGGGGCAAGCATTTGACCGGATCCGGCCACGCTCATCGATCGGTTTCGCGACGGCGTCATGCTGGCTTCGTGCGTCTGCTCCGGCAGTCGCGGCAAGGGATGCGGCAGTCCGGGTCAGCGGCTGTGGGGCCGGGTTCAGGCGGGTGGCGGGGCGGTACTTCTGCGCACGACGAGGGTGGGGGAGATGTTGATCTGGACCGATCGTCTGCGCCGGTCGCCGATGCGGGCCAGCAGCAGGCGTCCCGCGTCGCTGCCCATCTGCCGGCCGGCCTGGTCGACGCTGGTCAGGGAGATCGGGCTGAACGCAGCGAACGTTGTGTTGTCGTAGCCGGCGACGGAGATGTCGCCCGGGACGGTGAGGCCGGCCTCGGCGACCGCGTCGAGTACGCCCATCGCGACGAAGTCGGCACCGGCGAAGATCGCGGTGGGGCGCTGGTGGCGGCCGAGCAGCTGCTTGGCTCCCAGATAACCGCCGTCGCGGGTGTAGCTGGTGACCACGACGTCGATCTCGTCGGCCAGGCCGCGGGCGCGCATGGCCTGCCGGTACCCTTCCGCGCGGATCGCGTTGGGCATCTCGGCCAGCCGGTCGGGATCGGTCTCGTAGTGGTCGATGTGGCCGATGCGTTTGTGTCCGAGGTCGGCGAGGTGACCGACGACCAGCCCGGCGCCCGCGTAGTCGTCATCGGCCACCACGTCGTAGGCGGCCGAGCGTCCGTGCCGGCCGACCACCACGGTCGGCACGGTAGCGGCGATGCGCTCGAGGTCGGCGCGGGAGGCCAGCGGCGCGATGAGGACCAGGCCGTCCATCCGGCGGTCGATCATCGCGTCGACGACCCGGGCCTCGGAGTCCTCGGTGTTGCCGCCGACCCCGAGGAGGACCTGGTAGTCAGTGTCGTGGAGGCAGTCGCCCAGCCCGTCGAGGATGTCGGCGAAGAACGGGTTACGGATGTCGGGAAGCGTCAGGCCGATGGTGTAGGTCTGGCCGCGCATGCCCCGGGCCGCGGCGTGCGGCCGGTAGCCGAGCTCCGCCATGGCTTGACGTACCTTCGCGCGCATCGCGGGGCTGGCTCCGTAGGCGTTGCGCAGCACCTTCGAGACCGTGGTGGTCGACACCTGGGCGTGGCGTGCGACGTCGACGATGGTGACCCGACGGGGCGGTGCTGTTGACTCCACGCGCTCACTCCTACCACATGGAAAACGTTACCCAACTCTAGAGTTTGATCGTGCTGTTGGCTATCACCTGCGTAGCAGCACTTTCTGCCGGTACCCCCTTGACGTGATAGCGGGGCAAACCTAGAGTCGGCCGCAATATTTGAGAAACGTTACCCACATCCCTACGACGCGGGTGGATGCCGGGGCGGGATGGCATGAGGGCCGCGCACGTCCCTATCTGCCCGAGCCCGCGTGGCCGCTAACGCCAACTCAATGAAACGATTCAGCGGATGAGGTCAACGGTGACAGTCCTTCCCTACAAACAGTTGTCGGAGCGGGGTGAGCCCGCAACACACCATCCCCCGGACCGAACCTCAGGCGTCCCGCGCCGTCGGCGCCACGGCACCGCCAGTACCTGGTGGTTCGCCCTGCCCGCGTTGGTGCTGTTCGCCTTCGTCGTCCTGGTACCCAGCGCACGCGGCGTGTACTACGCGTTCACGAACTGGGACGGCCTGGATCCCCACGTCTCCTTCAACGGGCTGGGCAACTTCAGCCAGCTGTTCCACGATCCCCAGGCGACGCAGGTGGTCACGCACACCCTGCTGATCGCGGTCGCCATCACGATCGTGCAGAACGGCGTGGGGCTCCTGCTGGCCCTCGGCGTCAACAGCATGATCAAATCGCGCAACGTGCTGCGGGTGTTCCTGTTCGCGCCCGCGGTGGTCACCCCGATCGTGACGGCCTACCTGTGGCGTAACCTGCTCGGCCCGGACGGCGCGGTCAACAGCCTGCTGGGCGCTGTCGGTCTCGGCTCCTGGCAACAGGACTGGCTGGGCAGCCCGCGGCTTGCCCTGTGGTCGGTTGTCGGCGTCATCGTCTGGCAGTTCTGTGGGTATTCCATGGTGATCTTCCTGGCCGGACTGCAGTCGATACCCAGGGACATCTACGAGGCGGCGGCGATCGACGGCGGTGGCGCGATCCGGCGCTTCTGGGCCGTCACCCGGCCGCTGCTGGGACCCGCGTTCACCATCAACCTGATGCTGTCGATCATTGGCGGGATCAAGCTGTTCGACCAGGTGTACGCGCTGACCGGCGGCGGCCCCGGGCACGCCACCGACACCATGTCGACGTTGATTTACAAGGACGCGTTCACACTCGGCGAGTTCGGCTACAGCATCGCTCTGGCGGTGGTGCTCACCATCATCGTGGCGGTCGTCTCCAGCGGGCAGTACGTCCTGCTCGCGCGCAACGAGAGGGCGGCGTCATGAACCGCTACCGCTGGCGCACCTTCGGGCTCGAACTGATCATGGTCGCGGTCGCGATCGTCATCGCGTTTCCGCTGTACGTCCTGGTCAACCTCGCGCTGCGGCCGGCCTCGGATCTGTCCTCACCGATCCGGCCCACCACATCGCTGACGCTCGCCAATTTCACCGCCGCATGGCAGCAGGGCCGGCTGGGCGGCGCCCTGCTCAACAGCGCGGTGGTGACCACCGTGAGCGTGGTCATCGTCCTGGCCATATCGTCGCTGGCCGCGTATCCGTTGGCCCGGGCCAGCACCCGCTGGTCCCGCGGCATGTACCTGCTGATCATGCTGGGCCTGATGCTGCCGTTCCAGTTGGCTGCGTTGCCGCTGTACCAGACCATGCGCGACCTTGGCCTGTTGGGCAGCGTGTGGGCTCTGGTGCTGTTCTACTCGGGCCTGCAGGTACCGTTCACCACCTTCCTCTACGTGGGTTTCCTGCGGGCGCTGCCCCGGGACTTCGAGGACGCCGCGCTGATCGACGGGTGCTCGCCGCTGCAGGTGTTCCGGCTGGTGGTGTTCCCGATGCTCAAGCCGATCACGGTGACTGCGTTGGTGCTCAACGCCATCTTCGTCTGGAACGACTTCTTCACGCCGCTGCTGTACCTCAGCGGCAGCAGCCAGCAGACCGTACCCGTGGCGATCTCCGGCTTCGTGGGTCAGTACGTCACCGACTGGAACCTCATCTTCGCGGCCCTTGTGATCAGCATCGTCCCGGTCCTGGCCGTCTACTTCGCGTTACAGCGCAGCATCATCAACGGTTTCGCCGGAGGGCTGAAGGGATGACATCCACTGTGGACGACGGTGTGTTGCGCCCGTACGGGTTGCAGACCGAGCAGCGCACCGAGCCGCTGGGCCTCGGTGTACGCCGGCCACGACTGTCCTGGAAGCTCGACTGCGGATGGCGTGGGGCGGCACAGAGCGCGTACCGCATCACCGCCGCGCAGTGCCCGGCGGACCTGGACGAACCGGACCGGCTGCTGTGGGACACCGGACGCCGCGAGTCGGGCGAGGGGTTGTTGGTGCCGTGGGACGGTCCGGCGCTGCGCTCGGGCGTCCGCTACCACTGG
>Ga0070679_100003733_pt1 | contig 13959 bp, 16 predicted proteins | sample KBSC63BmetaG_FD_65652 | JGI IMG/M metagenome (GOLD analysis project Ga0070679, IMG submission 65652) | Corn rhizosphere microbial communities from Kellogg Biological Station, Michigan, USA - KBS C6-3B metaG | ecosystem: Host-associated > Plants > Roots > Rhizosphere | place: USA: Michigan... | reverse complement strand
ACTTTAATTCTATCAATGCTTTACACGTTTTTACTCACCCTGCTCATCATCGATTGCTTCGTGCTGATGCTCGCCGTTCTCCTGCAGAGCGGGAAGGGCAGCGGACTCGCGGCTAGCTTTGGCGGCGCGAGCTCCTCCCCTGACGCGCTGATCGGAATTCGCCAGGCCGGCAATCTTCTCACCAAGGCGAGCTGGTGGGGCGGCGGGATCTTTCTCGGACTCTGCTTCATTTTGCAGCTGATGTCGACCCACGGTTCCGCGCCGCGCTCGGTGCTAGAGAAGGGTCTGGGCGCCACGCAGCAGAATACTGCGCCGGCTCCGACGTCCGCACCCGCAGTGCCGCTCGAGCCCGCTCCGACCACCACCGCTCCAGCCGGCACTCCGAACGCCAATCCTCCGGCTACGACCCCGAAGAAATAAGTTGGCCGAGCTCAACGTGACCGAGCCAGGGTTCCTCCTCCTAGAGGACGGAACCCTTTTTCGTGGGCGGGTTGCCGGTGGCCTGGAGGCAGCAGCGCTCCCGGCGGGGGCGGAAGTGGTGTTCACTACCAACATGACGGGCTATCAGGAAGTCTTCACCGACCCGTCTTATCGTGGCCAGATCGTGGTGATGACGGCGCCGCAAATCGGGAACTATGGCGTGAATGCCGAAGACCCGGAGTCGGGGGCGCCGCAGGTGGCCGGTGTGGTGGTGCGCGAGCTGTCGGGCACCTACTCGAACTGGCGGGCATCGGGAGGTCTTGCCGCTTGGCTTGCCGCAGCTCAAATACCTATTATTCAAGACGTTGACACCCGGCGCCTCACGCGACACTTGAGGTCAGTTGGGGTGATGCGGGGCGTGATTGGCGTTGGTGAAAGTCCCGACGAGGCGGCGCGTGCCGCGCTCGAAGCCTGTCCCTCGATGGAGGGTCTCGACCTGGCGTCGCGGGTGACCACTCGCGAGCGCTATACGTGGGGCGATCCGCGCGCCCGACACCACATCGTCGCCTATGATTACGGAATCAAGCGCAACATCCTGCGATTGTTCGGCGAGAACGACTGCCGTGTGACAGTGGTCCCTGCCGATACCCCGGCAGCCGAAGCCTTGGCGACGGATCCGGACGGGATTTTCCTCTCCAATGGGCCAGGCGACCCTGAGGCGGTGGGATACGCGCCCGAGATCATCCGCGATCTAACCTCGCGCGGCGTACCGACTTTCGGGATTTGCCTCGGCCACCAGCTGCTCGGACTTACCTTCGGTGGCGCGACCAAGAAAATGCCTTATGGCCACCGGGGTGGTAATCATCCGGTAAAGGAAGTCTCGACTGGCCGGGTGCTCATCACCTCGCAGAACCACGGCTTTGCGGTAGAGGGCGACGAGGGAAGTGTGACCGGCGCGACCGAGCTCGAAGTCACCCATGTAAACCTGAACGATGGAACCATTGAGGGGCTTCGCCATCGCGAGCTTCCAGTGTTCGGAGTTCAGTACCATCCGGAGGCCGCGCCGGGGCCGCATGACGCGCGGCCGCTGTTTCAGGAGTTTCTCGCCGCCCTCAAGGGCGCGGTCAGGTAGCGCCACGATCGCCTTGACAGCATTTTAGTAAAGTCATAGTTTCAAAGCACTTACGCGCCTTGGCGCGCGACAATACCGGAGTTTTGTCAATGACCAAAGCCGACCTCGTCGAGCGCGTCACGGCCCAGATTTCTCGGACTGCCGGGCCGATGATTTCCAAAAAGGACTGCGCTCGCGTCGTGGACGCTTTTCTTGAAGCCATCAAAGAAGCGCTTCAGACACAGGAGAACATCGAGGTCCGCGGCTTCGGCACCTTCAAGATCCGGAACCGGAAGACCCGCATGGCGAGAAACCCCCGTACCGGTGCTCCAGTTGAGGTGTCCGCGAGACCCGTCCCGGTGTTCAAGCCATCCAAGGAGCTGCGAGCCCTGGTTGCAGGTGTCGACGTCTCGCAGATGTCGGAAGCATAAGGACTTAGCTTGCTCCGCTGAGTGCGAGCGCACATGTCCACCGTGACGGTGCAGCTTTTCGCCTCCTACGCCGAGAGCTTCGGCACAAGCGCCCTCGAAGTTGCAGTTTCTCCGGGAACAACTGTCAGCGATCTGATCCGGCACATCCGCTCACTACCGGGCTCCGAGATCGTTCGCGACTCGGCCAGAATCGCAGTCAATCGACAGTTTGCCTTCCCAGATCAGATCATCGAACCGCGCGACGAAATCGCGTTAATTCCTCCGGTAGCTGGCGGATGAGACGTTCCGCCGTGGTCACGAGGCCAATCGATCCCGCCGCGATAGTGAATGAAGTTCGCTCGTCGGAGTTTGGCGCGGTCTCGCTGTTCATCGGCACGGTGCGCGACAGCAATGATGGCCGGCAAGTCACCTCGATCGATTACTCCGCTTACATGCCGATGGCGGAAGCCGAGCTTGAACGAATCATCGCCAATGCCACCGAGAAGTTCGACGTCGCCGCGGTTGTAGTGGAGCACCGCGTCGGACCGTTGAGCCTCGGTGATGTCAGTATCGCGATTGCGGTCGCTCACCAGCACCGCGCTCCGGCACTGGCGGCGACGAACTTTCTGATCGAGCGAATAAAGACCCAGGTGCCGATCTGGAAACTGGAGCACTATGCGGACGGTGAGGCCGCGTGGGTCGACCCTACTAAAGTGGTCGCGAGCCTGTGACCCCAGCGCTGCTCGACGGATTTGGACGCCGCATCGAATATCTCCGCATCTCCGTAACGGATCGCTGCAATTTTCGATGCCGCTACTGCATGCCCCTATCCGGTCTCGATTGGATACCTCGGCGCGAGATCCTGACGTACGAGGAAATCGCGCGCGTAGTGCGTGAGCTGTCGGCGCTTGGACTGCGCCGCCTGCGGATCACGGGAGGTGAGCCGACGATCAGGCCCGACCTCGAGCGTCTCATCGGAATGCTGCGCGACATCGAGAGCGTCGAAGATATCTCGCTGTCGACCAACGGCACCCGACTAGCTGCGCTTGCGCCGGCGTTACGTGCGGCGGGACTCGACCGCGTCAACATCAGCGTCGACTCGCTGCGTCCGGAACGGATCCGCTCGATTGCCCGGCGCAACATCGCTTTCGATCCCGTCGCGGCGGCGACCGCCGCGGAACAGGCGGGTCTCGGCCCGATAAAGCTCAACGTAGTGGTGATGCGCGGCGTCAACGACGACGAGCTACTCGACCTGGCGCGACTCACCCTCGAACACGATTGGCACGTGCGCTTCATCGAGCTGATGCCGGTTGGAGATCTGCGCGCGGTGACCTGGGAGCATGTGGTGGCCAGCGACGAAGTGCTGCGCAGCCTGGCTTCGATCGGCACCCTCAGACCCGCCGCGCCGCCGGCTCGCGGCAATGGGCCGGCGCGCTACTATCGCTTCGAGAGCGCGCGCGGATCGATTGGCGTGATCACGCCGATGAGTCACACCTATTGCGACAGCTGCAATCGCGTGCGTCTCACCGCCGACGGCAGGCTTCGCACTTGTCTCTTCGGGGACGAAGAGATCGATCTGCGCACTCCGCTCCGAAGCGGACTGCCGCTCGAGCCATTCTTTCGCACCGCACTTTCGACGAAGCCGAAGCAGCACGGTTTGCTGCAGATGAAGGTCGGGGGGCTCAAAGCCTTGTCGCAGGTTGGAGGTTAGGGCCTCGGCGGCTGGGGCTTATGCGCTTCGACTGGCCACCACATGAAAGAAAGCGGGGAGCCGTCTCGTCGTCCTGGTCCGCGAATGGAATGGCGAAACGATGGAGACGTGCGCAGCTCTCAGCGTAGCTGCTCACCAGCTAACGGCTCCCCGCTTTAGTACTGTAGGTGCAAACGAAGCGGCCGAGCATATACGCCGAGAAGGAAGTGCAATTGATCCTCGCCTCTCGTCCCGATAAGTTCAGAGAGTCACTTCTCACAACACCCACGAAATAATGGTCAACAAAATAACGGTGGTCGGCGCTGGCAACGTTGGTGCTACCACCGCGCAGCGTATTGCGGAAAAGTCTCTCGCCCGCACCGTCGTGATGGTCGACGTCGTCGAGGGAGTTCCTCAGGGTAAAGGGCTCGATCAGTGGCAATCCGCCCCGATCGAAGGATTCGATTCGCGCATCGTCGGCACCAACAGCTACGACGAGACCCGCGACTCGCAGATCGTCGTCATCACTGCCGGGATTGCACGCAAGCCGGGAATGTCGCGCGACGACCTGCTCAACACCAATGCCGGTATCGTCAAGCAGGTTTCCGAGCAGATCAAGGTGTCGTCGCCCAACGCTATCCTCATCGTCGTGTCGAATCCGCTCGACGTGATGTCGTACGTAGCAATGAAGGTGACGGGATTCCCCCGGCAGCGAGTTCTGGGAATGGCCGGAGTTCTCGACACCGCGCGCTACCGGGCGTTTCTCGCCGAGGCCCTCGACGTCTCGGTGCAGGACATTCAAGCGATGGTACTCGGCGGTCACGGCGACACCATGGTACCGCTCATCTCCTACACGTCGGTGAGCGGGATCCCGATCACGCAGCTGATGCCGCAGAGCAAGCTGAACGCAATCGTCGATCGCACCCGGACCGGCGGCGCCGAGATCGTGAAGTATCTCAAGACCGGTTCGGCATACTACGCTCCGTCGGCCGCGGCGGTGCAGATGTGCGAGTCGATAGTGCTGGATCAGAAGCGCATTCTGCCGTGCGCGGCGTGGCTCGAGGGTGAATACGGAATGTCAGGGCTTTTCCTCGGCGTTCCGTGCAAGCTCGGCCGAAACGGACTGGAGCAGATCATCGAGGTCGAGCTCACCGGTGAGGAGCGCGATGCCCTGGCGAAGAGCGCGGACGCGGTTCGCGAGCCAATGGGCGCGGTAAAGCTGTAACACGCTGATGGGCAGTATTCGCCGCTTCTACGCGTCCGTGGTCGGCAAGAAAGTCGTCATGGGCGTGACCGGCCTGATCGGTGTCGGCTTCGTGATCGTCCATGCGCTGGGCAACCTGCTGGTGTTCCGCGGACCGACGGCGATCAATTCATACTCGCGCTTTCTCAAGAGCTCCGGCGAGCTCCTCTGGGCGCTGCGCAGCGTCCTCATTGTCGCGGTAATTCTTCACGTGATCGCGGCCGTCCAGCTCACCAGACAAAGCCGCGCCGCGAGGCCCGTCGGCTACGCGAAGCACGAGGCGCAAGCTGCGACGATCGCCTCACGCACCATGCGATGGGGTGGTGCGCTGCTGCTCATCTTCATCATTCTCCACATTCTTCATTTCACCACCGGCACCATCAGGCCGGCGGGATATTTCAGCAGCGAAGACGTCTACGCGAACGTCGTCAGCAGCTTTCGCATCTGGTGGGTCGCGTTCTTCTACATAGTGTCCATGATCGCCCTCGGCCTGCACCTCTTCCACGGCGCATGGAGCTCGGTGCGCAGCATTGGAGTGAGCCCACGGTCGCGGCATCCCCTCCAGCACCGGATTTCTTTGGCGGTCGCGCTGTTCGTATGGGTCGCGTTCACGTCGATTCCGGTGGCGGTCATTGCGGGGTGGGTGCGATGACCCTGCATCTCGACGCTCGCATTCCGAGCGGACCGTTGGCGGAGAAGTGGAACCGGCATCGCTTCGAGATGAAGCTCGTGAATCCGGCCAACAAGAGAAAGAACACCGTCATCGTCGTCGGCTCCGGACTCGCAGGGGGGGCCGCAGCCGCGACGATGAGCGAGCTCGGTTACAACGTGAAGTGCTTCTGCTTTCAGGATTCTCCGCGTCGCGCCCACAGCATCGCCGCGCAGGGCGGCATCAACGCCGCCAAGAATTACCAGAACGACGGAGACAGCGTCTACCGGCTGTTCTACGACACCGTGAAGGGCGGTGATTTCCGGTCGCGCGAAGCCAACGTTTATCGCCTGGCCGAGCTCAGCCTCAACATCATCGATCAATGCGTGGCGCAGGGGGTGCCTTTCGCGCGCGAGTACGGCGGCTTGCTCGCAAACCGATCGTTCGGCGGAGCGCAGGTGTCGCGGACCTTTTACGCGCGCGGTCAAACGGGTCAGCAGCTTCTGCTTGGCGCCTATCAGGCCCTCGAGCGTCAGGTTCAGCGCGGAGGCCTGAAGATGTACCCGCGGACCGAGATGCTCGATCTCGTCGTGATCGACGGCAAGGCGCGCGGGATCGTGGCGCGAAATCTGGTGACCGGCGCAATCGAGTCCCACGCGGCCGACGCGGTGGTGCTAGCCAGCGGCGGCTACGGCAACGTGTTCTACCTGTCGACCAACGCGCAGGGATCCAACGCGACCGCCATCTGGCGCGCATACAAGCGAGGCGCGGCATTCGCAAATCCGTGCTTCACTCAGATTCACCCGACGTGCATCCCGGTGAGCGGCGATTACCAATCCAAGCTGACCCTGATGAGCGAGTCCTTGCGCAACGACGGTCGGGTGTGGGTGCCGAAGAAAGCTGGTGACAAACGCCCGCCGCGCCAGATCCCGGAGAACGAGCGGGATTATTTCCTGGAGCGAAAGTACCCGAGCTTCGGCAATCTCGCGCCGCGCGACATCGCCTCGCGTGCCGCCAAGGAAGTCTGCGACGAAGGAAGGGGAGTCGGTGAGACGGGGCTGGGCGTCTATCTCGATTTTGCCGACGCGATCAAGCGCCTGGGTCGTGCCGTGATCCAAGACCGCTACGGGAACCTGTTCGAGATGTACGAGCGCATCACCGACGAGAATCCCTATGAAGTTCCAATGCGCATCTACCCCGCCGTCCACTACACGATGGGCGGTCTCTGGGTCGATTACAACCTGATGAGCACGATCGATGGGCTCCACGTCACCGGGGAAGCGAACTTCTCCGATCACGGTGCCAATCGTCTCGGTGCGAGCGCGCTGATGCAGGGACTCGCCGACGGCTACTTCATCATCCCGAACACCATCGGCGACTATCTCGCGACCCGGAAGCCGGAGAAGGTCGATGCTTCCCATCCGGCCTTCAAGGATTCCGAGCGGGAGATCGCCGAGCGAACAAAGAAGTTTCTGTCGATCGATGGGACCAGAACAGTGAGCTCGTTCCACCGCGAGCTCGGGAAGATCATGTGGGAGTATTGTGGCATGGCGCGGAACGAAGCCGGGCTCAAGATCGCGTTGCAAAAGATTCCCGAGCTGCGCGCGGAGTTCTGGCGGGATGTGAACGTTCCGGGCAGCGACGCCGAGATCAATCAGGCGCTCGAGAAGGCCGGCCGGGTCGCGGACTTCCTCGAGCTCGCCGAGCTGATGTGTCTCGACGCTCTCGATCGTACCGAATCATGCGGTGCCCACTTCCGCGAAGAGTATCAAACACCCGAGGGTGAGGCATTGCGCGACGATGAGCACTTCGCCTACGTCGCGGCGTGGGAATACGCGGGAGAAGGGAAGCCGCCGATCCTCAACAAGGAGCCGCTTATCTTCGAGAACGTGAAGCTCAGCCAGAGGAGCTACAAGTGATGAACCTCACGCTTCATGTCTGGAGACAGGCCGGACCCGATTCGCCCGGAAAGATGGTGAAGTACGATGCGCGCGACATCAACCCGGACATGTCATTTCTCGAGATGCTGGACGTGGTGAACGAGGGTCTCACCGAGCGCGGCGAGGTGCCGATCGCCTTCGACAACGACTGCCGCGAAGGGATCTGCGGCATGTGCAGTCTCATGATCAATGGCGTCGCCCACGGGCCGATGAAGGGCACGGCGACCTGTCAGCTGCACATGCGCAGCTTCAAGGATGGCGACACTATCTACATCGAGCCGTGGCGGGCGCGCGCGTTCCCGGTGCTCAAGGATCTGGTGGTCGATCGCTCCGCGTTCGATCGCATCATTCAATCCGGCGGGTTCATCAGCGCGCCGACTGGCGGCGCGCAGGACGCGAACAGCGTCCTGGTTTCGAAAGAAAGTGTGGATGACGCAATGGACGCGGCGGCATGCATCGCCTGCGGCGCGTGTGTCGCGGCCTGCCCGAATGCGTCGGCGTCATTGTTCACCGCTGCCAAGATCACCCATCTCGGATTGCTCCCGCAGGGTCAGCCCGAGCGTTATCGTCGCGCTCTCGCCATGATCGAGCAGATGGATCTCGAGCACTTCGGCAACTGCACGCTGCACGGCGAGTGTCAGGAAGCGTGTCCCAAGGAGATCAGCATCGATACCATCACACGCATGAATCGCGACTATATCCGCGCGCGCACGCTGGGAACGCGTCCCTGAAACGTCGAGAGCCGGCTATTGCCGGCTCTCGATTCCTAAAGCTGTTCCGGGTCCCTCTGACCGCGCTCTATCTGGCGGTTGAGCCGTGTTCTTTCGCTTTCCCGCTCGGCATCATCGTGCTGCTGACGCTCCTCGGAGAGGCGGTGGACGGCGTTGTGATGCCCCGGATTTTTCGGTGGCTCAGATCGGGATTGATTTTCGCCAACCGTGTCGGCGCTTCGAGAGTGCAGCTGCTCGATGAATTTGCTGTGGGTCTTTGATCCGTGCTGGCCCTCGGCGTGATCCTGGGGGCCCTTCTGTAAGCCGTCGCGATTCTGCATCAGTCTTGCGTCCTCCCGATTACGGTTTGTCCATTCCATATCGGCAAGGCGAGGGCCAGACTACAAACGTGGCAGCGTGACTCCCTGCTGGCCCTGATACTTTCCTTTTTTGTCCTTGTACGACACCTGCGGCTCTTCCTCGCCCTTGAAGAACAGCACCTGCGCGATGCCTTCGTTGGCATAGATCCGCGCCGGTAGCGGAGTGGTGTTCGAGATCTCGAGAGTGACGAAGCCTTCCCACTCGGGCTCGAACGGAGTGACGTTGGTGATGATCCCACATCGGGCGTAGGTGGATTTTCCAACTGTGATGGTCACGACATTGCGCGGGATGCGGAAATACTCTACGGATCGCGCCAGGGCGAATGAGTTGGGGGGAACGATGCAGACGTCGCCCTCGAACTCAACGAATGATTTCGGGTCGAAGTTCTTCGGATCCACCACGGAATTCAGAACGTTCGTGAAGATCCTGAACTCGGGCGCGACTCGCATGTCGTAGCCGTAGGAGCTTACGCCATAGGAGATGACTCCTGACCTGACCTGACTGCTCTCGAAGGGCTCGATCATCCCGTGCTCTTTTGCCATCCGGGTGATCCAGCGGTCCGACTGAATTGACATTGCCGATGGGTGAGTGTTGGTGGGAGTTCCGCGATGGAAGGCAGTGTGCGACAGTTCGCGGGTTTTCGCGGAGAATGTACGATTTTCGCACTGCCGTCGCCACTCGATGGGAGCCGTTGAATTACAAGAATGCCAACGGTAAATTCCAAAAATCACGCTAGTGAAATTTTTCACGAAGTCTGAGAGGCCATGGGTCGCGCCTATTTTCCGGTTCTGATGCTCCTCGGTTTCGTCGTCATCAACGCGGTTGCGATGATTGCGATCTCGACCCTCGCGATCCGCCCCCGGCCGACCCCGGTAAAGCAACAGGCGTACGAGTCAGGAGTGCCACCGCTCGGCGATGCGCGCGAGCGATTCTCGGTGCGGTTTTATCTCGTCGCGATCCTGTTCATCATCTTCGATATCGAGACGGTGTTCATGATTCCGTGGGCCGTCTACTACAAGCAGCTGTCGTGCTTCAAGCCGCTTGTGAACGACGCGTGCCCGGTCGGCAGCATCTCGTTCTTCGGGCTCGGGGAGATGCTGGTCTTCATGGTCATTCTTCTCGTCGGCTTCGTTTACGTCTGGAAGAAAGGGGCACTGCAATGGGATTGACCGTTCCCTCGGACCATCAGGTCGTCTCGTACGCGCCGGAGTCGCAGGAAGGGTGGGTAGCTACGCGGCTCGATTTCCTCGTCAACTGGGCGCGTGCCAATTCATTGTGGCCGATGCCGTTCGGCACGGCGTGCTGTGCCATCGAGTTCATGGCGACGGCGGCGAGCGACTTCGATCTCGCGCGGTTCGGTATGGAGCGGATGAGCTTCTCGCCCCGCCAGGCGGATGTGCTCATCTGCGCCGGTCGTGTGCCGTTCAAGCTCGCTCCGATCATTCGTCGGATCTGGCAGCAGATGCCCCAGCCCAAGTGGAGCATCTCGATGGGGGCCTGCGCATCGACCGGCGGGATGTTCGACAACTATGCGGTGGTGCAGGGCATCGACACCATCATCCCCGTCGACGTTTACGTGCCCGGGTGTCCGCCGCGCCCCGAAGGATTGATTTACGGGATTCGGATGTTGCAGGAGAAAGTCAAGAACGAGCGCGCGGCCGACAAGGGAACGCGCGATGAGATGGAGCCCGATCCTTCGAGCCAGCTCTACATCCCGCCGTCGCTGATCGACGAGCTCGGCGAGCCGTTCGGGAACTCCGTGAACCAGACAAGGTCAGGGCTGTGAGCAGATTCGAGGTCGTCAGCACCGGCAACAGCACTGCGACCGGCCAACCGGCGACGCCGAAGAACATCCCGCACCGGGGTGCGGCAGCGAATCCTTCGGCCAAAGCGCTGCAGGACAAGTTCGGCGCGGGGATCAAGCGCCTCGACGTCGTGTGGGGCGAGACGACCGTGTACGTCGATCCGGCGTCCGTGCACGACGCCATTCAGTGGCTTCACGACGATCCGTCGCAGCGCTATGACTTTCTCAGCGACGTAACCGCCGTCGAATACCGCGATCCCGAAGTGCCGCTCGAGGTTGTGTGGCACCTACGCTCGCTGCCGTTCCGCCGGTTCTTGCGCATCAAATCGCAGATTCAGAAAGGACAGCCGCTCGAGGTCGACAGTGTCTATGACCTTTATCGCGCTGCCGATTGGCTCGAGCGTGAAGTCTACGACATGTTCGGCATCCGCTTCCGCGGCCATCCGGACCTGCGCCGCATCCTGATGTGGGAGCAGTACAAGGAAGGATTTCCGCTGCGCAAGGATTTTCCGCTGCGCGGCAGGTTCAGCCGGTCCGAGCAGCTCCGTCAGGCGCTGGCGCAGAATCCGGAGGCGCGCTACTCGATGGAAGAGCTGACGATAGCCGACGCGTTCGCTGAGCTGCCACAGGACATGCGCGAGCGCCTCAGCAAAGGCGAAAGGACCGGCGAGTAATGTCCAAGCGTACTGTTGAAGTCGAGCTTTCGACGACCGGCCTCGATGCGCAGGGTAGGCCGCAGCGAGTTCCGATTCTGACCGACGATGGCGGCGGGGGCCTTGCGCTCCAGGCGCCGCCGGCGCTGGAGCCGCAGCTGGAGGGTGAGCACATGCTCATCAACATCGGCCCGCAGCATCCTGCGACCCACGGTGTGCTGCGTCTGGTACTCGAGCTGGATGGCGAAACCGTCGTGCGCTGCATTCCGCACATCGGCTACCTGCACTGCGGCTTCGAGAAAATCGGCGAGTACCGGCAGTACAACCAGATCATCTGCTGGACGGATCGCGAGGATTACCTCAACTCGATCGGCAACAACGTCGCGTTCGCGCTCGGCGCCGAGCGACTGTTCGGCATCGAGATCACCGAGCGCTGCAAGGTTCTACGCGTGATCGCATCCGAGCTGTCGCGAATCATGTCGCACCTCGTCTGGCTGGGAACTTTCTGCATCGACATCGGCGCCTTCACGCCGTTCTTGTGGGCGTTCCAGCGGCGCGAAGAGATCTACCGGCTGATCGAGAAATGGGTGGGCGCAAGGCTCACCACTTCGGCTACCCGCGTTGGTGGCATGGCGGCCGACATCCCGAATGGATGGATGGATGGACTGCGTCAGTTCATTCGCACCTTCCCACACACCCTCGACGAGATCGATCGCGTCCTGACCAAGAACGCAATCTGGGTCGGCCGCACGGTCGGCCTCGGCGTGATGACGCCGGACGAAGCCATCAATTGGGGACTGTCGGGACCGATGCTCCGCGCTTCGGGAGTCGACTACGATGTCCGCAAGGATTTTCCGTATCTCGATTATGAGACCTATGATTTCGAGGTTCCGGTCGGCACCAATGGCGACGTTTACGATCGATACCTGGTGAGATTCGAGGAGATGCGGCAATCGGTGCGCATTCTCCAGCAGGCCGCCGATCGGCTACCTGACGGTCCGGTAAATATCGACGACCCGCGGATCATCCTGCCGCCCAAGTCGAAGGCGACCAGCGAGATGGAATCAATGATCCACCATTTCAAGGTCGTTATGGAAGGCCCGCGTCCGCCCATTGGGGAATCGTACGTCGCTGTCGAGAGCCCCAAGGGAGAGAAGGGCTACTATATGGTGTCGGACGGCACCGCCAAGCCGGTGCGCTGGAGAATCAGGCCGCCGTCCTTCGTCAACCTTGCGGCAATCCCCAAGATGGTAGAGGGACATCTCCTCTCCGACGTCATCGCCATCAACGCCAGCATCGACATCGTGATGGGAGAGATCGACCGATGACCCCCGATCTGGTCGGCGGCGTCGAGTCGCCGGATTACGCTTCGCACGACCGCGCGGGACACGGTCCGTACACGCCGGTCTTCGTCGGCGACGTCAAGCGCGAGCTCGATGATCTGCTGACGCGCTATCCGAACAAGATGGCCGCGCTTCTTCCGGCACTGTGGATCGTCCAGCGCGAGCACCGCTGGGTGAGTGAAGAGGCGATGGTGGAAGTCGCCGAATTGCTCGAGCTGACGCCGGCTTACGTGAAGGGCGTGGTGACCTTCTACACGATGTATCATCAGCATCCCGTCGGGAAATACTTCATCCAGGTCTGCACGACATCTCCCTGCGGGATTTGCGGCGCCGAAGACGTAGTGAAATCCTTTCTGCGCCACACCAACGCCGGCGAGCTCGGCATCACATCGCCTGACGGGAAGTTCACCGTGATTGAGGTCGAGTGCCTTGGCGCCTGTGGGTTCGCGACGCCGGTCATGATCAACGAAGAGTTCATCGAATCGGTGACTCCCGACAAAGTCCCCGAACTTCTCGCACGACTTACATAATGGGCTTTCCGCACCACCCGCATCCAAGAGAGACGACGGTTCTCTCCAAATATTTTGGAGATGCCGAAGCGCGCACCCTTGACGGCTGGAAGAAGCGCGGCGGTTACAAGGCGCTCGAGAAAGCGCTCGGTATGCAGCCAGCCGAGATCGTGAACATCGTCAAGGAATCAGGTCTGCGCGGCCGCGGCGGCGCCGGCTTTCCGACCGGCATGAAGTGGTCGTTCATGAAGCCGGGCGACGGCAAGCCCCACTATCTCTGCTGCAACGCCGACGAGTCGGAGCCCGGGACCTTCAAGGACCGTGAGCTGATGCGCTGGACTCCGCACGCACTCGTCGAGGGTTGCGCCATCGGCGCCTATGCGATCGGCGCCGAGACTGCGTACATCTACATCCGCGGCGAGTTCACCGAGCCGCTCTACTGGATGGAGAAAGCGGTGAAGGAAGCCTATGCCGCCGGCATTCTCGGCAAGAACGCCATGGGCACCGGCAAGCGAGTCGACGTTCACGTACACAAAGGAGCCGGCGCCTACATCTGCGGCGAAGAAACCGCGCTGATGAACTCCCTCGAGGGCCGGCGCGGCAATCCGCGCATCAAGCCCCCGTTCCCGGCCGTGTCCGGAGTCTTCGGCATGCCGACGACGATCAACAACGTTGAAACTCTGATCGCATCAGCGCCGATCCTCCTGAACGGAGCAGACTGGTACAAGCAGATGTCGTTGTCGAACCCGAAGAGCACCGGCACCAAGCTCTTCTCGGTCTGCGGCAACGTCCAGCGCCCGGGTACCTACGAAGTCGTGCTCGGCTTCCCGTTCAAGGAATTCCTCTACGACTTGTGCGGCGGCCCGCTGCACGGTCGCAAGTTCAAGGCGGTGATCCCCGGCGGAGCGTCCGTTCCGATCCAGACGATGGAGGAAGCCGAAGCCACGCTCATGGATTACGAGGGGTTCGTCGCTCAGGGGTCGATGCTCGGATCGGGCGGCGTCATCGTCATCGATGACGCGCAGCCGATGGTCACCGTGATCGCGCGCATCGCTCGATTCTTCGCCCACGAGAGCTGCGCCCAGTGCACCCAGTG
>Ga0070679_100003732_pt1 | contig 13961 bp, 15 predicted proteins | sample KBSC63BmetaG_FD_65652 | JGI IMG/M metagenome (GOLD analysis project Ga0070679, IMG submission 65652) | Corn rhizosphere microbial communities from Kellogg Biological Station, Michigan, USA - KBS C6-3B metaG | ecosystem: Host-associated > Plants > Roots > Rhizosphere | place: USA: Michigan... | reverse complement strand
TCGCGCAGCTCAAGCGATTCCGTCGTATCGCTACCCGCTGGGATGTGAAGTCCGCCAACTTCTTTGGCTTCCTTCAACTCGCCTGCTCGCTGCTCTTACTGCGCGCGATGCGACGCTGGTTATGAGATGTGCCCTAGTTCGTCGGCGGCGCGATCAGCATCGTCAGCTGGCCGCCACCCGCGGTCGCCGGCGCCGGCGAGAAGTACTTGTAGCCGACACCCGCCGAGCTCGCGTCGTAGCCGATGATGCCCGTCATCGCCATGCCCGACGGCCACGTGGTCGTCGCGCTCGGCACCGTGGTCGGCGTCATCGCGCACTGGCAATCCGACGACACCGTGAAGTTCTTGTAGTAGTCGGTGCCGATCAGGATCTCCTTGTCGTTCGGCGTCGCCTGCGACGGCGCCGGCATCGTCTTGGTCGTGCACGCCGCGGTCGCCGTCGCGCCCGCCGACATCGGGATCATGCCGAAGCCGAACACGTACGGCGCCGTCGTGCAGCCCGGCCACGAGCCCGAGTACTTCAGATCGGTCGGCGTCCAGTCGAACATCACGATCGCTTCCGACGGCGTGATGGTCGCCATCTGCCAGAAGTTCTTGTTCCAACCCATCGCGCTCGTGTCGGTCGCGCGCTCGATGTCCGCCTCGGTGAGCCCGGTCAGCGGCGCCGGCGCCGTGCCCGCGCCGTTGTCGGTGATGCTGTCGAGATAGAACGTCTCGGTGCCGCCCGAGGCGAGCTTCGCCTTGATATAGGTGCCCTTCACCGTGACCTTCTCGCCCGGCATGATCGTCTTCACCGTCGTCTGCACGTTGCACGGATGCGTCGACGACGAGCCCGAGCAGGTCAGCTGGATCGCCGAGAAGTCGCCGCCCGCCGCGTCCTGCACGATGAGCTTGGGCGACTTCGAGCTGGGCGTCTGCACGATCGCGATCACGTTGTCGAGCTCGTAGTCCCCGGGAGCGCCACCGCGCATCGCCGCGATCGTGGCCACCGTGTAGCTCTTCATCGCGGTCGCCATGTCCATTCCGCCGCCGGTGCCACCACCGCCGCCGCCGGCCATCGACAGATCCGCAGGCGTCAGCGTGCCGTTGTCGCGGCAACCGGCCGCGCCCATCGTGCACGCAAAAGCGAAGCCCAAAGCGAAGATCGAAGTGTTCGAGTACCGCATGGAAAAGCCCTCCTGGGTGTGGGTGGATGTCGCTCCCCGGGCGGCGCCTTCAATATTTTTTCCAACCTCCAAATGCAAGAAAACTTTGAAGGCATCTTCGCGAACTGCGCATTCAAACGCATGCACGCGCAGGCCGCTCGACGCCTCCTTCTCGCATGCGCCGTCGCTGCCGGCGCCCTCGGCTGCACGGGGTCGCTCGCGCCGCCGTCGCCGCCCGACATGACCCAGGCCTGCACGCCCACGCCCGCCGACCCGGCGGGCAGCTTCCGCTTCGCCGTCTTCGGCGACGTCCGCCCCGCCGAGCCCAACGACAGCCCCAACTACCCGACCGCCATCGTCACCGGGCTGTTCCAGCAGATCGCCGCGCAGTCGCCGAGCTTCGTCGTCGGCACCGGCGACTACATGTTCGCGTCGAGCTCCACCGAGGTGAACGCGCAGCTGCCGCTCCTGCTCGGCGCCGAGCAGGCCTTCAGCGGTCCCATCTACCACGCGCTCGGCAACCACGAGTGCACCGGCGCCACCGCCTCCAACTGTCCCGCCTTCAACGAGACGTCGAACATGCGCGCCTTCATGACCAAGATGCTGCCGCCGGGCACGACGACGCCGTACTACCGCGTCGACTTCGACACCGGCGCCGGCAAGGCCAAGCTCGTGGTCATCGCCGCCAACGCGTGGAGCGACACGCAGGCCACCTGGCTCGAGCACGAGCTCGCCGATCCGACCGCGTATACGTTCGTCGTGCGCCACGAGGCCGCGTCGGTGAAGGCCACCGCCGGCGCCGCCGCCTCCGAGGCCATCGTCGCCAAGCATCCGCTCACGCTCGAGCTCCTCGGCCACTTCCACGAGTACCAGAAGCTCGACGAGCGCCACATCATCAGCGGCAACGGTGGCGCGCCGCTGTCGTTCGGCAACTACGGCTTCCTGCTCGTCGACCTTCTCACCAACGGCAACCTCTCGGTGAGCGAGATCGATCAAGCGACCGGCAGCGCCACCGACACCTTCACCATCTGCCCCTATTAGCTGCTATCAACATTGAATGCGGCCCGGCCTCGCGCTCGCGCTCGCGCTCGTGGCGTCGGCGGCCGCGACGACGGCGCGCGCCGAGTCGGTGCCGATCGCGATCGCGCCGTTTGCCGGCCGCTGCTTCGACGCCGCCACGCTCGCCGAGCACGTGCGCGCGCACGTCGACGGGCCGGTCACCGTCGGTGCACCGCCGCGCGGCGCCGGCCATCAGGAGGTGCACGTCTCCGAGCGTGCCGGCACCGTGACCCTGCAGGTCACCGCGCGCGACGCCCGCGGCGGCGTCGTCGGCAGCGCGCGCCACTTCGTGCCCGCCGACGACTGCGCCGCGGCGCTCGAGGTCGCCGCGCTCATCCTCGCGCGTGCCGCGCTGCCGCTCAACGCCGTCGAGCCGCGCCTGCACAAGACGCCCAGGCCGCCGCGGCCCGAGCCGGCGAAACCCGAGCCGCCGCCGTCGCCGCCGTCGCCGGAGACGGAGCCGCCCCAGCCGCCGCCGGCGCCGACTCCGCCACCGAAGCCCCAGGTCATCATCATCGAAAAGCCGGTGCCGGTGCCGACGCCGACGCCGGCGCCGCTGCCGCCCGGCGCCTATCTCCTCCGCCTGCGCGGCCCCGATCATCGCCTCGTCGGCGAGCTGTGGGCCGCCGTCTACGGCGCCTTCGCCCTCGACGGCAACGGCGCCGACGAGCCCGCCGGCGAGCTCGGCCTCGGTCTGCGTCGCGGCCACTTCGGCGCCGCCCTGCGCGGCGACGTCGAGGGCGACTTCGAGGTCAAGTCGTCGAACGGCTACGCCGTCGATCTGCGCCGCGCCCAGATCGCCGTCGAGGCCCACGCCGACGTCCCCGTCCGCGTCGGTGCCTTCCGCTTCGTGCTCGGCCCGACCGTGCCTTTGTGGAGCGCGCGCCCGAGCGGCGTCCCGCACCCGGAGACCCACGTCATCGTCTCGCTCGGCTTCACCGCCCGCGCGCTCTATCGCCTCGACATCGGCCGCATTTTCGTCATGGCCGGGGCTACCTTCGACGTCGCCTTCTGGCGCGAGCAGCTCAGCCTCACCGGCGTCGGCGCCATCGCCCGCACGCCGCTCTTCGAGGTCGGCCCGATCCTGGGCTTTGGTGTGAATTTATAGCGACTTGCGCGTGACGCTTTTTTTGAAGCCGCTGGTACGCCCCGGGCATACAGTGTTGGGGATTGACGGATGCTGTTCGCTTCCATTTTGAGGCTCATGCCGGTCGACCGTGAAAAAGCGCGGTCGCAGCCGGCGCCGCTCACCCTCGAGGACGTCTACCGCGACCACTTCGACTTCGTGTTCCGCCAGGCCTCGCGCCTCGGCGGCCCCGGTCTCGACTCCGAGGACGCGGCCCAGGAAGTCTTCATGGTGGTCGCGCGCAAGCTCCACACCTTCGACGCCACGTCGCTGATCACGACCTGGCTCTACGGCATCACCCTCAACGTCGTGCGCTCGCAGCGCCGCCGCGCGCGCATCCGCCGCCTCTTCGAGCTCGGCCAGACGCAGGAGCAGAAGTCGCACGTGCCGGTGCGCTCGCTCGATCGCGCCGAGGTGCTCGACGCGCATCGCATCGCCTACACGATCCTCGACAAGCTCGCGCCGAAGAAGCGCGAGGCCTTCATCCTCGCCGAGTTCGAAGGGCTGTCGTGCGAGGAGATCGCGCAGCTCACCGACTCGAAGACCGAGACCGTCTGGTCGCGGCTCCATTACGCCCGCAAAGAATTCAGCGAGCGCCTCGACGCGCATATGAAGAAGGCGAAGCAGTGAGCGTCGCCTGGGAAAATTCGGAGGCGCGTGAGGTCACGCGCCGGGCAGGGCGGGTCGACGCCAATCCGCCGGCCGGCGCGCGGGCGCGCGTGTGGCAGACGCTGCAGCAGCGGCGCGCGCGCGAGGTCGATCGGCCGGCGCGCCGTCGGCTCGGCTGGGCCATGTTCGCCGCCGGCGCCGCGTGCGCCGCCACCATCGCCTTCGTGCTGGTGCCGCGCAGCCGCGGCACGGACCTGACGATCTCGGCGTCGGCCGAGGCGGCGACGATCGATCTCGCCGGCGACGGCCGCGTCGTCGCCGGGCCGGGCACGTTGGCGCACTTCTACCGTCAAGACGGCGCGGTCACGCTCACCGTCGAGCGCGGCTCGCTGCTCGCGCACGTCAAGCCGCGCAAGTCGAACGCGCCCTTCGTGATCGAGACGCCGGCGTTCCGCGCGCGCGTCGTCGGCACGGTGCTGCGCGTGGTGGCGCACGACGACGCCTCGGCGTCGATCGCCGTCGGCCACGGCGCCGTCGAGGTGACGCCGCGCGGCGGCTCGCCACGCATCGTGCGCACCGGCGAGCGTTGGCCGGCTACGTCGCAGGATGTGCCGAGCGCCGACGAGATCGCGCGCATGGGCGCCGCCGATCTCGAGGGCGCGGATCTGGCGTCTTTCGGCGCGGCGTCGATCGCGCGCCCTGCGACGCCGGCTCCCGCGCCGAAACCTTCGTGCGCCTCGATGCACGGCGAAGAAGCGATCGACTGCTGGCTCGCCATTGCAGATGGCGCCGAAAGCACCGACGGCGCCGCCGGCGTGCGCGCCGAGAGCGCGCTGTACCAGGCGGGCTGGATCCGCATGCACGAGCTCCACGACGCCGCCTTCGCGCTCGGCATCTGGGAGCGCCAGCGCTCGCGCTTCCCGCGCGGCGTGCTCTTCGACGAGGCGCAGACGTCGATCATCGACGCGCTGGTGGCGCTGCATCGCACGCGCGCCGCCGAGGTCGAGATCGCCGACTACCTGCGCGCGCATCCGACGGGCCTGCGCTCGGCGGAGATGCACTTCGTGCGCGGCACGCTGCTCGCCGCCGAGGACGGCAGCTGCCGTCGCGCGGCGCACGAGCTCGACCTCGCGCTCGCGCATCCGTCGTCGCCGTGGGCGTCGCGCGCGCGTGCGGCGCGGGCCCGCTGCCGCTGACCGAGGATCATGCGCGCGCTGTTGCTCCTCGCCATCGCCGGCTCGCTCGCGAGCGCCGGCTGCAAGCGCACCGACGTCGTCGGCACGCTCGGCTGCACCACCTCGCGCGACTGCACGCCGCCCGACACCATCTGCTCCGCTGACGGCCGCTGCGTGCCCGGCTGCAACGGCGATCCCACCGCCTGCGTCGGCGGCTCGACCTGCAACACCGACACCGGCGAGTGCGAAGGCGGCGGCCTCGGCGCCACCTGCGACGGCGACGACGACTGCGATCCGCCCGACATCGTCTGCCGCGTCGCCACCAACACCTGCGAGGCCGGCTGCACCGTCAACCCGAGCGCCTGCGCCAGCGACGAGACCTGCGACCCGACGAGCGGCCACTGCTGCTCGCCGCCCGGCGTCGGCACCTGCCCCGCCATCACGCCGCCGATGATGACGTGCAACAGCGACTCCGAGTGCCCCGACGCGCCGACCAACATCTGCTCCGGCGGCGTATGCGTGCCCGGCTGCACCACCGGCGGCCTGTGCGCGCTCCCGCTCGCCTGCAACCCGACGAGCGGCCACTGCGAGCCGCCCTCCGCCAGCTGCGCGCGTGACACCGACTGCGACTCCGGCTCCTCCTGCACGCAGATCGGCAACTGCGTCGTGCTCGCCTACGCCGGCCCCACCGCCTGCCAGGGCGGCACCGCGGTCACGTACACCTGCGCGACCAAGACGACGCCGACGAGCTTCCAAGACTGCGTCGGCACCGCCGGCCCCGTCGGCTGCCCGTACTGCATCGACAATAGCTGCCTGCACTCCGGCCTGTGCAAGAGCTCCGACGACTGCCACGGCGGCGACGGCTGCATCAGCGGCCTCTGCCGCGTGCTCGCGCCGCAATGCCCCGAGAGCGCAATCGTCCCCCTCGCCGACGTCGTGCACGGCACCTACGCCGCCGGCAAGGAGCTCTGCGTGAAAGGCACCGTCCAGTCCGCCAAGAGCGGCGTCGACGGCATGTTCGAGATCCGCCTCGACTCCAGCCCCTACCTCTACGTCGACATCGAGCCCATGTACGGCGTCGCGCCGCCCACCGTCGGCGCCGCCATCACCGTCCACGGCACCGTCCGCTGGGACGACGGCCACAAAGACCGCGAGCTCCTCCCCGTCGACTGGTACACCAACAACTAGAACTCCCACTGTTGCATCGGCCACGAGCGAGCTCGCAGCGAAGCTCGGCAACCACCGTCGAGGATCGCCGGCTTTGAAGCGAGCCACCGCCGGTCAGGGGCGCGCCTTCACCGTCACGGGCGGTACGGGCAAGCACCGTCGGTGCGCAGCAGGCCCGCCCCCTCTTGGCGATGGAAGCGTCTCGATCCCACCACCGCCGATCGGCGCTCGGCACGGTTCAGGACTACGCGAACGGCGCCCCCCGCCCGTCAGCCAGGTCTCGCCCCAAGCCCCACACCGACCAACAGGCGCCTCGCCTACGACGCCTTCAACCTGAACTGATCCACATTCGCCAACAGCGTCTCCAGCCTGATCGGCTTCCGCAAAAACGCCGCCGCCCCATCCGGCGGCGGCAGATCCCCCGCCGCCGAGATCACCACCACCGGCACCCGCGCCAGCTCCGCGTCGCGCCGCATCGCCGCCAGCATCTGCCACCCATTCATCACCGGCATCCACAAATCGAGCAGCACCAAACAGGGATCCCCCGCCGCCCGAATCCCCGCCAGCCCCTCCTCGCCATTGGCCGCCTGCACCACCCGAAAACCCTCGTCTTCGAGCAGGGACGCCATGGTCTCCCTGATTCCGTCGTCATCCTCGACGAGCACGATGGTCTTCGGATCAGCCACGCCCCCCCATCGTACCCGCCCGGCCCCGCCGCTCGCAATGCGTCGCGAATGCACACTTGACTGACCAGCGGTCACTGACCTATGGTCACCGACCGTAATGGCCGCCCAGCGCACCGCCCGCCAACTCCGCGCCGACGACACCAAGGCGCGCCTCTTCGCCGCCGCGTCGGAGCTGTTTGCCACGCGGGGATATCACGCCACCACCGTCGACGCCATCGCCAAGCGCGCGGGCGTGGCCAAGGGCACCTTCTTCGTGCACTACGCGACCAAGGACGCCGTCATCACCGACCTCGTGCGCATCCAGACGCGCCAGGCAAAAAAGGCGCGCGCCGCGGCGCTGCCCGACGGGCCGCTCGCCGCGCTGCGCGCCACCGTGCTCATGCTCGGCGAGCAGGCCGGCTTCTCGCGCGAGATCAGCCGCGCCGTGCTCTCGGCGACGCTCGACAACGCGCACGTCGCCGGCGACGCCACCACGCTCTTCGGCAGCGTCATGGACGACATGATCGTCGACGCGCGCGCCGTCGTCGGCACCAAGCACGGCGAAGGCTTCGCCCGCGCGCTCATGGGCTCGTATCTCGGCGCCGCGTTCCACTTCTGCTCGAATCGCACGTCGGGGGGACTGGTCGAGCTGCTCACGCCGCTCGTCGACGCCAACATCGAAGGATTCACGGAGGCATCGCATGCGCACGCACCTCGCGCTCGTCCTCGTCGCGGCCGCCGCGATCGGCTGCGCAAATAAGTCCACCGCCAACGGCGGCGGCAACAACGGCAACGGCTCCGGCGGCAACGGCGCCGGCGGCGGCGACGGTACCGGCGGTGGCGGCACGGGCGGCGGCGGTGACGGCACCGGCGGCGGCGGTGGCACCGGCGGCGGCACCGGCGGCGGCGGCGTCCCCGCTCCCGCCTGCAGCGGCAAGACCGCCCCCGCCATGGCCGACGACACCTGGACCCTCATGTCCGGCGGCCTCATGCGCACCGCCAACGTCCACGTACCGACGAGCTACGATCCGTCCAAGGGCATGCCGCTCGTCCTCGACTTCCACGGCTACAGCTCCAACGCCTCGCAAGAAGCGCTGCTCAGCGGCATGAACGCAAAGGCCGACAGCGCCGGCTTCATCGCCATCCACCCCGAGGGCACCAACTCGTCCTGGAACGCCGGCTCCTGCTGCGGCCAGGCCGCCACCGACAACGTCGACGACATCGGCTTCGTCAAGGACCTCCTCGACACCGCCGCCGATCGCCTGTGCATCGACGCGCACCGCATCTTCGTCACTGGCATGTCCAACGGCGGCTTCATGTCGAACCGCATCGGCTGCGAGCTCGCCGATCGCGTCGCCGCCATCGCACCGGTCGCCGGCGTCGACGGCATGCCGACCTGCACGCCCTCGCGACCGATGCCGATCATCCACTTCCACGGCACCGCCGACACGCTCGTGCCCTACGCCGGCAGCCCGACGGAGGGCTTCATCTCCGTCGCCGACGACTTCGCCGGCTGGGGCATGCGCGACGGCTGCACCGACATGCCGTCGACGACCTTCATGAACGGCGACTCCAGCTGCAGCTCGTACCTCCAGTGCAGCGGCGGCGCCCAGGTCACGCTCTGCACCGTGCAGAACGGCGGCCACACCTGGCCCGGCGGCCTGCCCATCCCGGCCCTCGGCTACACCACCACGGACCTCTCGGCCACCGACGCCATGTGGTCGTTTTTCCTCGCGCATCCCCTGCCCTAGCGACCTTCGCTACTTTTCGGGGGAACTTCGCGCCCACGCGTGCGTCTGATATGGGCTGGAGGCTCGCGCATGCTGAGCACGCCCACGACGGCCGTGACCCTCTACCTCTCGTCGGCGCTCGTGCTCTCGGGCGCCTTCGCCATCCGCAGCGACCCTCCCGAAGATCCCATCCGCCCCCTCGAGCGCGCCCACGCCCGCGGCGAGGTCGCCCCGCGCATCCCGCGCCTCGACCCCGCCGATCCGATGGCCAACCAGGCCGTGCTCATGGAGGCGCTCGCCGACGCCGATCCGACCGCCTGCCACCGCCGCACCATCGCGCTGGCCACCAACGGCCGTCTCTCGCGCGTGCGCTTCGGCCGCCGCGCCGTCTGCCAGCTCGCGCGCCTCAAGGAAATCTCCGTCGCGCAGCCCGGCTTCGGCGCACGCGGCCTCGCCGAGGTCGCCGCCTTCGTCCTCGGCCGGCGCACCCGCGGCGACGTCGAGGTCACGCGCATCGTGGTGCCGCCCTTCCGCTTCACCGGCGACACGCTGTCCTTCGTCGCCGCCGATCTCGGTCCGCTCGACGACGGCGAGCAGCTCATCGGCACCTATCACACGCACCCCGACGACGACTGGCACCAGGGCCTGCTCTCGCGCGTCGACCTCGGCTTCATGCGCTCCGGCCACGTCGACTTCCACGGCCGGGTCGGCTGGCTCGATCACGAGTCGCGCGATCTCGACTGGCTCTTCGACATCGTCGAGCCGCGCAACGGCGACTGGAACGTCTTCGCCCACGACCGCGACGTGCTCGATCAGCTCACCTCGCGCTGCGACGCCGGCGACTGTCCGCTCAACGCGCTGCGCCTACCGGGGACGGCGTACTATCTCCTCGCGCGCTACTACGAGGACCGCGACCTATAATCGGGGCATGCGTACCGAGATCCTCCTGGCCCTCTTCTTCTGCGGCTGCGCCACCACCGGCACCGGCGGCGGGCCGGTAACGCAGGTCGCCGGCGAGCCGTTCGCCCTCTCCGCGCGCAACGACCGCATCACCGGGCAGGTGTGCGGCATGGACGTCACCCTCGACGTCAGGCGTAACGCCGACGGCGGCGTGGCGCTCAACGGCTTCCTCGACGGGCGGTTCCCGGTGCACCTCGCCGCGCACGATGAAGGCGCGGCGCGCGTCATCACCGGAGCGCTCGGCACCCGCGCCGGCGAGTCGGCGGTCGAGCTGCGCGTCCGGCCCGACGCCCTCGACGGGCGCGTCGGCTTCCGCCGCTTCGACCTGCGCGCCGACGGCGACAAGCTCGCCGGCACCATGCAGATCCCGAACGCGATCGAGCCGTCGGAGACGGTGCTCGACGGCCGCGCGCAGCTGGCGTCGCTCCCGCTCGACACCCAGGCGGCGCTGGTGCCGACGCTGTTGACCTGCAACGTGCAGCCGGTCGGCCGTTGGGGCCGGACGTCGCTGTTCGTGCGCGTCGGTGGCCCCGCCGGGGCGCTGCCGCATCAATCATCGAGCCTCTATCAGCGCGAGTAGTTATACTCGCGCGTCTTGCGCGCCCGCATCCGACCCGAAGAAGCGCTGCTCGCCGGCTACGGCATCGCGCTCGTCGCCATCATGGCGACCACCGGTCACTGGACCTTCACGTCCACGATGCACCGCCGCTTCATCGACGTCTTCCTCGTGCTCGCCGCGCTCGTGCTCGCCCGCGACTTCGTGCGCGCGCGCCGGGAGGATCGCTCGCCGTGGCAGTCGCTGCGCCGCGCCCTGCCGCCGGCGGCGCAGGTGATCCGCGACTTCACGCCGTTCCTCATCGCGCTCGTGTTCTACGAGACGCTCCACGATCTGACCCCGCTCATCCGCCACGACGTCGTCGACGACGTGCTCATCGGCATCGACCGGCGCGTGCTCGGCGTCGACGCCGCGGTGTGGATGGGGCGCTTCGGCTCGCCGGGGCTCACGCACTTCATGGTCTTCTGCTACCTCAGCTACTTCTTCGCGCCGGCGATCCTGGCATCGCTGATCTATTGGAGCGGGCGCCGGCAGCTGTTCCGCGACTTCCTCGTCTCGTTGTGCGTGGTGACGCTGCTCGGCTACACCGGCTATCTGCTCGTGCCCGCCGTTGGGCCCTACCTCTATCAAGCCGAGCTGTTCCCCGATCGCCTCCCCGGCGGCGGGCTCAAGAACACCGAGTCGATGATCCAGACGATCGACGCCTTGAAGGGCTACGCGCGCGACTGCTTCCCGTCGCTGCACACGGCGCACACCACCGTGGTGCTGACCTTCGCCTGGCGCTGGTCGCGCCTGGCGTTCCTCGTCTATCTGCCGATCGGGCTCGGCCTCTACGTCTCGACGATCTATCTGCGCATGCACTACGCCGTCGACGTCGCCGCCGGCTTCGTGGTGGCCACGATCGCGGTCATGGTGGGGCCGCGCCTCGAGCGCTGGTGGTATCGCGACGCGGTGCCCGCTATCATGCGCGCATCATGACGCTCGCCGAGAAGTTCGCCGACGCGCAGGTGCGCATCAAGACGTTGACGCACGCGCCGCCGACCGATCAGCTGCTGGCGCTGTACGCGCTCTACAAGCAGGGCTCCGTCGGCGACGTCGACGGCAAGCGCCCCGGCATGCTCGACATCAAGGGGCGCGCCAAGTACGACGCCTGGGCCGGCAAGAAGGGCCTGTCGCGCGACGAGGCCATGACCGCCTACGTCGCGCTCGTCGATCGCCTCGTCGGATAGCGCGCGCGGCGCTACGCCGTGAAGATCCAGCGCGCCATCTGCGCCAGGCTCGCCGACTTGCCCTGCACCAGCAGGCCGACGCGAAAGATGCGCCCCGCCGCCCAGATGCAGAACGCCGCCGTGAGCAGCGTCAGCCCGGCGCCGCACGCCACCTGCCACGCCGGCGCCGTCGGATGCAGCGCCACGCGCAAGAGCATCACGAGCGGCGTCGCCGGCGGAAAGAGCGACATGCCCACCGCCAGCGGGCTCGACGGCGACTGGATCACCGGAAGCAGCGTCATCATCGGCAGCATCAGCGGCAACATCACCGGCAGCATCAGGTTCTGCGCGTCCTTGACGTCGTTGCAGGCGGCGCCGATGGCCATCGACACCGATCCGTAGAGCAGCATCGCCAGGACGAGGAACACCAGGAACCACGCGATCAGCGCCGGCGGCACCGCGCCCGCGTAGCCCATGCGCCCGGCGATCGACAGCCCCGCGGTCAGATAGACCGTGCCGAGCAGGAGCGACACCGCCACCGATCCGAGCAGCTTGCCGGTCATCAGCTCCGTCGGTGACAGCGAGCCGAGCAGCACCTCGCTGATGCGGCTCGTCTTCTCGGTGAGCACCGAGTTCATGAGCTGCGGCACCGAGGTGACCACGAAGAAGAACAACAGGATCACCGCCGCCATCGGGATGAACACGAGGCGCACGTCGTCGTGCTTCTCGGCGGGATGGATGCGCCCGTTGGCGTCGCGCGTCCACAGCCCGAGATCGTCGGCCGACACCTTGCGCGACAGCGCCTCGACCAGCCCGGCGTCGAGGTGCGCCTCCTGATAGCGGCGCGCGCGGATCGTCTCGTCGAGCGTCTTCGAAAGCCAGGCCGACAGATCCTCGTAGGCCGGATGATCCGAGTAGTAGCGGAGCTTGTCGCGATCGGGCTCCGCCGGGATCTCGACGAACGCGAACAGCTGCTCCTTGCGCACGCGATCCGAGAGCTCCACGCGCACCGCATCGAGCGGGCGCGTGCCCACGTCGACGCGCTCGGGCACGAACGCCGCGCGCGGCAGCTTGCCCGCCAGCGCCGCGTTCGCCTCGTCGCGCTTGTGCGCCGCCGCGGCGACGGCGTCGTAGTACTTCCCGCTCGGATCGATCACCGCGAACGTGCGCGGCGTCGTGTCGGTGCGCGCCGAGATCTGCTTCTGCGCGAAGCCCGACCCGAGCATGAGCAGCGGCAACAAGACGATGCTGACGAGGAACGCCTTGGACCGCACCATGGCGCGGAACTCGGTCTCGGCGACGGCGAGGATCTTGTTGGGGCTCATCTACGCTTCCGCCTCCGGCCGCGCGATGCGCACGAAGATGTCGTGCAGCGACGGGCTCGCCACCTCGAACTGATGCACCGTGGTGCGCGCCACCAGCGCGCGCAGGAACACCTGCGGATCGCCGTTGACGCGCACCTCCTGCAGGTTTCCTTGATCGACCACCTTGTCGATCCCCGGCATCCCCTCCAGCACCGCGCGCCCGCCGTCGGTGCGCACGCGGATCGTATCGGCGCCGTACTGCTCCTGGATCTCGGCCATGGTGCCGTCGAGGACCTTCTTGCCGCGGAAGATCATGAAGATGCGATCGCACAGCCGCTCCGCGGTCGACATGTCGTGCGTGGAGAACACGATCGTCGTCCCGCGATCGCGCAGCTGCAAGACCGCGTCCTTGAGCGCCTCGGCGTTCACCGGATCGAGCCCGCTGAACGGCTCGTCGAGGATCAAGAGCTCCGGCTCCGACACCACCGCCGAGATGAACTGCACCTTCTGCGACTGCCCCTTCGACAGCGACTCGATCTTCAGCCCCGCGCGATCGCCGAGCTGCAGCTTCTCCAGCCACGCGTCGATCGCCCCGTCGAGCCGCGCGCGCGGCACCGACTTCAGCCGCCCGTAGTAGCGCAACAGATCGCGCACCGACATCTTCTTGTAGAGCCCGCGCTCCTCGGGCAGATAGCTCACCCGATCGCGCGCCGCGTGCGTCGTCTTCTCGCCGAGCACCACGATCTCGCCCGCGTCGGGCAAGAGGATGTTCATGGTCATGCGCAGCGTCGTCGTCTTGCCGCTGCCGTTCGGTCCGATGAATCCATAGACCGACCCGCGCGGCACCGTCAGCGTCAAGTCGTCGACGGCGGCATAGTCGCCGAAGCGCTTGGTCACGCCGCGGATCGCGATGGCGTCCCCGTTCGTCATGATGGTTGCTCCGCGCGCTCTCTACGGCTCAGCGCATCAAGTCGGCTCGCTGCACTCGCCTCCGGGATGCGAAACTCCTTCGCCTCCGTTCGCGCGCTCACCGTGTCCACAACGTCAGAGGCTGCTACAGTATTCCCATGGCCCACATGCCGCAACTGAGCGCGCGCTTTCGTTTCGCGTCGCGCATCTGCGGCATCGTCGTCACCGCCGTCGGCGCGCTCGTCTTCGCCGCCTGGATGCTCGACGACGCCACCATCAACCGCGCGCTCGCCGGCCACTTCATCATGCAGCTCAACACCGGCCTGGCGTTCATCGTCGCCGGCGCGGC
>Ga0070679_100003727_pt1 | contig 13966 bp, 9 predicted proteins | sample KBSC63BmetaG_FD_65652 | JGI IMG/M metagenome (GOLD analysis project Ga0070679, IMG submission 65652) | Corn rhizosphere microbial communities from Kellogg Biological Station, Michigan, USA - KBS C6-3B metaG | ecosystem: Host-associated > Plants > Roots > Rhizosphere | place: USA: Michigan... | reverse complement strand
GTGCCTTCGGGGCCTGGCGGGCGCGGGATCGTCAGCACGACCTTGCCGACGTTGCGCCCGTCGCGCAGGTAGCGGAACGCCTCCCGCCCGCGCCGCACGTCCCAGGTCACGACCGGGAGCGGGGTCAAGGTGCCCGCTTCGAAGAGACCGATCAGCTCCTCGAGGATCTCTCCGACCCGGGCGATTCCCGCATCCTGCACGTCGAAAATGTGGTAGGCGACACCGGCGTACTCGGCAGCGATTGTGTCGGCGTCGCGGGTATCGGCCTTCCCCATCTCCATGAATCGCCCGCCTCGTGGCAGCAGCTCGAGCGAAGCCTCGATGAAGTCGCCGGCGAGCGCGTTGAGGACGACGTCGACACCCTCGCCGCCAGTCGTTGCCAGCAGCTTCTCGCGGAACTCGAGGTCGCGCGAAGAGGCGATGTGGTCCTCGTCGATCCCCATACCCCGCAGTGCCTCCCACTTGCTGGGGCTAGCGGTTGCGAAGACCTCGGCGCCGAGATGGTGTGCGACCTGGATCGCCGCCATGCCGACGCCGCCGGCGCCGGCGTGAATCAGAACCCGCTCGCCGGGTTGCAGCTTGGCGAGGTCGACGAGCCCATAGAAGGCGGTGATGTAGGCGAGCGGAACCGAGGCGGCGCGCGCGAACATCCAGTCGTCGGGCATTTTGACCAGCCAACGCTCATCCACCACCGAAACCGGGCCGAAGGCGTCGCCGATCAGTCCCATCACCCGGTCGCCGACCGCAAGGTTCTCCGCCGCGTGGCCGACCTCAGTAACGATCCCGGCACCCTCGGCGCCGATCACCGCGACCCCGGGGTAGGTGCCGAGCGAGAGCAGAACGTCGCGGAAGTTGAGACCGGCGGCGTGAAGGGCGACCCGCACCTGCCTGCCTTCGAGTGGTTCGGCCATCTTCGGGTTGGAAACCAGGGAGAGGCTGTCCAGCGTCCCCTGCTCGCCCTTCGCCAGCTTCCAGAGCTTCTCCCCCTCGGGCGGCGTGAGGAAGGAGCCGGCCTCGACGCTCGCCAGCCGCGGGGCATAGACCGACCTCTGACGAACGGCGAGCTGCGGCTCTCCGGTGGTAAGTAGACCCTGCAGGTCGCACTCGGCGGCGCTTGCCGTCGGATCGAGGTCGAGCAGCACGATTCTCCCCAGGTACTCGGACTGGGCGCTGTGCAGTAGGCCCAGGGCCGCGGCCTGCGCCGGCTCCGGCACCTCGCCCTCGACCGCTTTCGTCGCACCCCGAGTGACGAACACGAAACGGGCGTCCGCGAGGAGCTGCTCCCCGACCATGGCCTGGACCCTCGCCAGGGTCTCACGAACCACGGTGCGGACGGCTGCCGCAGGATCGTCCCCGGCGACGACGTTGACCGCGACGAGAACGAAATCGGGTGTGGGGTCGCCGCTCTCTATAGCGGCGACGAGCTCGTCGAGGTCGCCATAGCGTTGCTCGACCTGGGGCAGCTCGAGGTCACCAAGGAGAGCCAGGCGGGCCGGCCCGTCCGCCGGCGCCGGGGTCGCCAGGATCGCCCAGTTAACCTTGTAGAGGGAGCTGTGGACCGTCTCGCTGGCCCCGCGCAGCGCATCGACATCGATCGGCCGCGCGACAAGGCCATCGACCCTAAGTACCGAGGCACCATCGTCGTCGTGGGCCTCGAGTTGCAGGGTGTCGTCGTCTCCGCGGGTGAGCCGCACCCGGAGGGCCGTGGCGCCGCAGTTGCGCAGTCGTACGCCGCGTACCGAAAACGGCACCACTAGCTTTCCTTCCTCCCCTGCAAGGGCCGCATGCAAGGCCGCATGCAAGGCCGAGTCGAACAGCGCCGGGTGAGCGCCGAACCGCTCGGCGTCTCGCGCCTGTTGATCATCGAGGGCGACCTCGGCAAAAAGCTCCTCGCCGCGATGCCACGCGGCGTGCAGCCCTTGGAACGCGGGCCCGTAATCGTATCCTGCCTCGGCTAGGCGGTCGTAGAGGAACTCGATATCGACCGGCTCCGCCTTCTCCGGGGGCCACTCTGCCAGCGCCTCCTCGGCCTCTGCCCCAGCTTCTGCCAGAGGCGATGAAAGGGCGCCGCTGGCGTGGCGGACCCAGGGCGCGTCCCCCTCGTCCTGCGGGCGCGAGTAGATCGCAATCTGGCGTGTCCCGTCGTCCTCCTGCTCGTCAACCACTACCTGGATCTGGACGGCCGCGTCCTCGCCCAGGATCAGCGGCGACTCGAAGGCCAGCTCCTCGATCAACTCGGCACCGACTTGCCGGCCAGCTGCCAGGGCGAGCTCGATGAAGCCGGTGCCCGGCAGCAGCACCACACCCATCACCGCGTGATCGGCAAGCCAGGACTGGTCCTTCAGCGAGAGTCGGCCGGTGAGGATCCAACCGTCGTCGTCGGCCCGGCGCACGGCGGCGCCGAGCAGTCCGTGCTCGGTCGGCGCCTGACCGACGAGAGCGACGTCGCCGACCATGCCCGGATCCTCGAGCCAATAGCGCTCGCGCTGGAAGGCGTAGGTCGGGAGCTCGACACGGCGCGGCTCCTGCGGCGCGAAGAATGCCTCCCAATCGACCGTAATGCCGTTGGCGTGGAGAGCGGCGAGGAAGGTCATGAACGAGACCGGCTCGTCCTCGTCCTTGGCGCGCAGGGTCGGCACCGCGAGGATGTCGGCCGCGATCTCGGGGGCGAGCGACTGTTGGGTCATCGCCGCCAGGACCCCGTCGGGGCCAAGCTCGAGGAAGCGCGTCACTCCGATCCGCTCGAGGACGGCGACACCGTCGGCGTAGCGGACAGCGGAACGGATGTGGCGGACCCAATAGTCGGGCTGTGAGAGCTCCTCGCCGGCAAGCTCGCCGCTGAGGTTGGAGATGATCGGGATCTGCGCCGGCCCGAACTCAAGGCCGGCCGCGATTGCGCCGAACTCCTCCAGCATCGGCTCCATCAGCGGCGAGTGGAAAGCGTGGCTGACGCGAAGGCGGTTGGTGCGGCGGCCGCGCTCCTTCCAGACCTCCTCGAAACGCTCGATCTCCGCCGCCGAACCCGAGACAACGCTGGCCAGCGGCGCGTTGAGACCGGCAATTGCGAGTTCGCCATCGAACTCCTCGATCGCCTTCGCTACCTCCTCCTCGGAGGCCTCAACCGCGAGCATCGCGCCACCCTCTGGCAGCGCTCCCATCAGGTGCCCGCGGGTAGCGACAAGCTTTGCCGCGTCGGCCAGCGATAGGACGCCGGCGACATGAGCGGCCGAGAGCTCGCCGATCGAGTGGCCGATCAGTACATCGGGCTTCACCCCAATACTCTCCAGCAACCGGAAGAGGGCAACCTCAAGCGCGAACAGCGCCGGCTGCGCGAACTCGGTCCGATCGAGCAGCTCCGCCTCGGAGCTGCCCTCGGCCGCGAACATCACCTCTTTCAGCGGCCGCCCAAGGTGGGGATCAAGCTCGGCGAAGGCCTCATCGAGAGCGGCGGCAAAGGTCGGAAAGCCGTCGTAGAGCCCCCGTCCCATGCCTGATCGCTGGGCGCCCTGGCCGGTGAACAGAAACGCGGTCTTTCCCTCACCGATGGTGTCGCGCACGACGCTGCCGCTGGGAGCACCGATTCGGATTACGTCAAGCGCCCGCAGCAACTCGTCGCGGTCGGAGGCGACCCCCACGGCCCGGTGCTCGAGCTGAGCGCGTCCGCGTGCCAGAGTGTAGGCGAGGTCGACCTGATCAATTTCCGGGTTCGCCTGTAGATGCGTGTGCAACCGCTGGGCCTGCGCCTTCAGCGCCTCTTCACTCTTAGCCGAGACCAGAAACGGGAGGGGGCCGGCTCCTCCCTCGTGGTCGCGTTCGGGCGCGCCGGAGACAGCGGGGCTGGCAGGCCCTTCTTCGAGGATCACGTGCGAGTTGGTGCCACTGATCCCAAACGAGGAGACAGCTGCCCGCCGCGGGCTCTCCCCGCGCAGCCACGGCTCGGCCTGGCTCAACAGCTTCACCTCGCCCTTCGACCAATCGACGAGGGGCGTCGGCTCGTCCAGGTGCAGGCTGCGCGGTAGCTGCGCCTCGCGCATCGCCATGATCATCTTGATCATGCCTCCTGCTCCCGCTGCACAGACCGTGTGGCCGATGTTGGACTTGACTGAGCCCAGCTTCACAGGACCGTCGCGGCGATCCTGCCCGTAGGTGGCAAGAAGGGCCTGGCCCTCGATCGGATCTCCGAGCGCGGTCCCTGTCCCGTGCGCCTCGACCACTTCCACGTCCGCGGCGGTCAGGCCAGCATTGGCAAGTGCGTCGCGGATTACACGCTCCTGGGCCGGGCCGCTCGGCGCGCTGAGCCCGTTGCTGGCGCCGTCCTGGTTGACCGCCGTACCGCGGACCAGGGCTAGCACCCGGTGCCTGTTCGCCTCCGCGTCGGAGAGCCTCTCCAATGCCAGCAACGCCGCGCCCTCAGCCCAGCCGACACCGTCGGCGCTGGCCGCGAAGGACTTGCAGCGTCCGTCCTCCGCGAGGCCGCGCTGGCGGGAGAAGGAGATGAACAGCTCCGGCGTCGCGTAGATCGTCGCGCCGCCGGCGAGCGCGAGGCTACATTCGCCCTGGCGCAACGCCTGGCAGGCAAGATGGAGGGCGACCAGAGAGGATGAGCAGGCGGTATCGATCGAGATCGTCGGTCCCTCGAGCCCAAAGGTGTAGGCGATCCGGCCCGAGGCAACGCTGGTCGTCGTCCCCGTTAGGAGGTGGCCCTCGAGCTCCTCCGGCGTGTCGAAGAAGAGGCCGTAGTTGGTAGCCGCGATCCCGGCGAAAACGCCGGTGTCACTGCCGCGCAGGCCATCAGGGTCAATACCGGCACTCTCAAACGCCTCCCAGGCGGTTTCCAGCAGGACCCGCTGCTGAGGGTCCATCGCTAGCGCCTCGCGCGGGCCGATCGAGAAGAAGGGGGCGTCGAACATGTAGGGCTCGTGCATAAAGCCGCCCTCGTGGGCGTAGACCGTGCGCGGGTGCTCTGGGTCAGGGTGAAAGAGCGTCTCCAGCGCCCATCCGCGATCCGCCGGGAACTCACATACGGCGTCGCCTCCAGCGGCGACCAGGTCCCAGAGCTCCTGCGGGTTCCGCACTCCCCCCGGGAAGCGGCAACTCATGCCGACGACCGCGATCGGCTCGCTCTGGCGTGCGCGCAGCCGCTCGTTCTCCCGCTGCAGCCTCTCAGATGTCTTCAGCGATTCCCGCAGAGCCGCCGCTACGCGCTCTGGATTGGTGGTTTTGTCCGTTGCCATTCGACTCTCCCGCTCGATTCGAGGTCGCGGAGCATTGAAGTGACTGCTCCGAGGAGAGGCAAATTCCGGTCACGATCAGGCCCTCGCCGACCACCCAGCGGCCCCGCAGAGCGGGTTGGCCGCCGCTCAGACGAGCGTGAAAGGTCCCGGCGGCGATGTCGAACTCGACGCTGCCGTCATCGAACCCGAGCTTGTCGCCGGTGAGCGGGAACCAAAGCTTGAAGACCACCTCCTTGGCACTGAACAGGAGGCGGTCCCAACAGACGTCCGCCACCTCCTTCCCGTGTCGCCGCAACCGAGCCTGCTCATCGTCCGCGGCAATCGCCGCGAGGACGCCCGACGGCAGCGGCCGGTTAGGCTCGGCGTCGATCGCGAGAGCGCCGACCTCCTTCGCCCTCCCGACCGCGGCCGCACGGTACCCCTCGCAGTGGGTGATGCTGCCGACGACCCCGGCGGGCCATCGCGGCTCGCCGGCGGGGCCCGGCGGAATAGGGCCCATTGGGAGGCCGAGCCGGGCGAGCGCCGTGCGGGCGCAGGCGCGGGCAGTGGTGAACTCGCGGCGCCGCGAGGCCACCGCCCGCCGGATCGCCGCCGCCTCCGACATCGCCAACTCCACCTGAATCTCGCTCTTGGTGCTGACTGCGGCGACAATGCGCGGCAGGACTCGCTCAACCATCTCGACTGGACCTCCCGACGTCGGGAGAAATGCGGTTGGCCACCCGGTGTGTATCCATCCTCAGACTAGCGGCCGGAACGTCCCCGAATCCTCAAAGTAGCCCGGCATCGGCCCCACCGGAGCACTGCCGCCAACATCAACTCCCTCCTTGAGAAAGCCGGCGACCGCGGCGATCGTCTCCGTTGGGCTCTCCCAGAGAACGTTGTGCCCATTTGGCACCGTGACCAATGTCAGCCCCGCTCCTAGTTCGTCACGGTAGCGCTGCTCGACGCCGAGGCTGACCAACGAGACCTCGGTGCGGACAATCAGGGTCGGCACCAGTGCAATCGGCGGCGCCGGCAGCGCCATCTCGCTCCAAGCGGTAACCGCAGCGCCGGGACAAAACCCGAAGCGGTAGCGCCCGTCGGGGCCCCGGCGAACGTCGTCGCGGACATAGCGCTCGACCACGACACGTGGGGTAGCAGCCGCGTCGTCGCGGCCGAGCAGCGCGTTGACCGCGCCCTCGGGGGTCTCGAAGCTCCAGTCGAGCCGATCCATTTCGGCGCCCTGCAGAGCTCGGTCGGGGGGAATCTGCAGGCCGGGCTCGAGCAGAATCAGGCACCCGATCCGCTCGCTGGCAGCGACGGCGAGCGCAGCTGCAACCCGGCCGCCAAAGCTATGGCCTACCAAGGCGGCGCGCCGGATCCCGCGGGCGTTGAGGGTCTCAAGCAGATCGATTAGATGGCGCTCGACGTTCCAGGGCGGCTCGCGCGCCGAGTCGCCGTGACCACGGAGATCGACAGCTGTTACTGCGTGCCCACACTCCGCGAGGTGCTCTCCGAGGTCCGCGAAGACCCCGCCGTGTTGCCCAACCCCGTGGACGCAGACGACGCCCTCCGGTCTTGCCTCGCCCCAGCTGCGCGTGTTGAGGATCATTCTCTCGTGGCCCCTTCCAATCGAAGGTACGGCGACGCTGGTCCACATTCAAATTCACGCCTGACAACGCAGGCGTTTTGACTTCGCGCGCGAGACGGCGGTGAAGTCCCCCTACGCAAACGATCGCCAGGAGGACAGGCGCGATGAATCTGTGGGATCGGCTACTGCTGCCGAAAACGCTGTCGCAAGAGACGTGGCAGTGGGATGGATCCACCTTCCGACGACGGACCTGGGGCGAGGGCATCGCCGAAACGAGGCATGCAGCCGCTGGCCTACACAAACGCGGGGTGCGGCAAGGGGATGTCGTCGCCGCAGTGCTGACCAACGGTCCTGATGCCCTGCCGGCCGCTGGTGGCGCTTGGATGCTCGGTGCCCGGATCGCCTCGCTGCCGATCATTGCGCGGGGGATGGATGTCGCCCAGTACACGGCGCAGTTGCGCCGGCTCTGCTCCCTGCTCGACGCCAAGTGTCTGGTTGCCGAAGATCGGTTTCTCGCTTTCATGCCCCCTGACGCCGAGATCGGCGTCGACATCGTTGGCTGTAGAAGCCTGCTCGAAACTCCGGGGACGAGAGACATATCGCCGCCGCCAGAAGACGAGACGCTATTCATTCAGTTCTCCTCGGGGACGACCAGCGAACCGCGCGGGGTCGAGCTTACCGGCAGAGCGATCGACACCCACCTCAGCGCCCTCTCGGAGAAGATGGGGGTCGATCCGGAACGCGACTTGGGCTGCTCGTGGCTGCCGATGTCGCACGACATGGGCTTCTTCGGCTGCCTGATGATGGGTTGGTACAACGGGATTCCCGGCGTGGTGGGATCGCCCGAGCGGTTCCTCGGAGCCCCCCGCTCCTGGTTTGACGACTGCTCCGACTTCGGCGCCACGATCACTGCCGCGCCGCCCTTCGCCCTCGACGTCGCCACCAGAGTGGAGCGAGTCCGCTCGAGCGGCAAACCGCTGAAGCTGCGCCTCTGCCTGGTCGGGGCTGAGGAGATTCTGTGGACGACGCTGGCCGAGGCGGCCCGCACGTTCGCGCCGCGCGGCATGACGATGGAGACGCTGACCCCCGCCTATGGCCTTGCCGAGGCGACCTTGGCGGTCACGATCGGCGGCCTTGGCGTCGCACCGGAGTACCTTGACGTCGACGCCACCGCCCTCGCCGCGGGCCAGGTCGAGCCGGTCGAGCCGAACCATCCGAGCGCCCGCCGCCTGGTCTCGACCGGCGACGAGCTGCGCGACGTCGCGGTCAGAATCGAGCCCGAGAACAGCGAAATCGTGGTCCGCAGCACCGCGCTCGGGACACGCTACTTCAGCAGCCCAGAGCTGACCGCCGCCCGCTTCCGTGGGGACGAGCTTTACACCGGGGACATCGGCTTCCTCCATGAGGGAAGGCTGTTCATCAGCGGCCGCAACGACGACCTCCTCACCACCCATGGGCGAAACGTCTACGTCCAGGATGTCGAGCGCACGCTCGCTGAGGAGGAGGCGATCCAAGAGGGCAACTGCGCGATAGTCGACGTCCACGTCGGCGGCATCCGCCAGGTAACCCTGGTCGCCGAGATCCTCGGCACACATCTCGACGTGAAGGCGCTAGCCGCGCGCCTCTACCAGCGCACGGTCGAAGCATGCGGTCTCTCGGTCAAGGACTTCGTCTTCCTCAGTCGTGGCCAGTTTCCGAAGACGCCTAGCGGCAAGGCGCAGCGCTACCGCTGCCGGGAGATCGCGCGCGATCCCGGAATAGGCATCCGAGTGAGCTTGAGCGGGCAGGCTGAAACGCCCGCCCCCTCCCGCCCTCGGACTGGATCGCCTCAGTGCTGAAGGTGAGGGAGGTCCATAAGAGCTATGGGCCGGTCAAAGCGCTGAGGGGCGTCGACCTCGACGTGGACCAGGGCGAGATCGTCGCTCTTTTGGGCCAGAACGGAGCCGGCAAGTCGACGCTGGTCTCGGTCATAGCGGGGCTGCGCAAACCGGACCGGGGCGATGTCTGGCTGAACGGGATCGATGCCAGTACCCATCCCAATTTGGCCCGACGACAACTCGGCTTGGCCCCGCAGGATACGGGGATCTACCCGACCGTCTCGGCCTTCGACAATCTGCGTTTCTTCGGCGAACTCGCGGGACTGCGCAGGCGCGATCTCAAGCGACGAATCGACGAGGTGGCCGAGGCGTTCTCGCTCGGCGACCTGCTCGATCGCCGTGCCCGACACCTCTCTGGTGGCGAGATGAGACGCCTGCACACGGCGATGATCGTCCTCCACCGCCCGCCTCTACTCCTGCTCGACGAGGTGACAGCCGGCGTCGACGTCCAGACCCGCAACCAGCTCCTCGAGCTGATCGTGTCGCTGGCCGACCAGGGCTCAGCAGTGGTCTATTCCACCCACTACCTACACGAGATCGAAACGCTCGGAGCTCACAAGGTGATGATCCTGCACGAAGGCCAGGTACTCACCACCGGCTCGATCCCGCACCTGATCAGCACCTTCGGCGGCTCCTTCGTCGAACTCACCTTCGACGAGTTGCCCGCCGGCCTCCACCTGCCGGCGGGAACCGTCGTCGTCGCCGAGAATATTCTCCGCATCCCAGCCGACGACTCGCCCGCGGTCACCGCAGCCGGTCTCGTCGGCGGGCTTGATCAATCCGGGGCAGCGCTGCGGGAGATCAAGTTGCTGCAGCCAAGCCTCGAGAGCGTATTCCTATCGGTCACCACGGGGGTCGCGAACGGAGGGCCATCATGAGTCTGGGACGAATCTCCGCCATCGCCAGGCAGGACCTGCGCATCCTCCGGACCGACCCTATGGCGGTGGTCCCGCTCATCGTGCTGCCGCTCGTCGTGGCGCCGTTCCTGCAGCCGGCGTTCAAAGCGGCGTTCCATTTCGCCGGCCTGCACCGGGCCACCGGCGCCGAGCAAGTCGTCCCCGGGATGGCGGTCACATTCGGCTTCTTCCTCGTCATGAACACCTGCAGCGGGTTCTTTCGAGAACACGCTTGGAGGACCTGGGATCGGCTGCGGGCGAGTCAGGCAGGGGCGGCCGAGATCCTGCTCGGGAAGATGGTGACGCCGCTAGTAGAGATAACGCTCCAGTTCGTACTCCTCTTCGGCGTCGCCGGTCTGCTGTTGGACCTGCATGTACGCGGGTCGTGGCTGGGGTTGTGCGCCGTCGGTTGTTCCTTCGCCGTCTTCCTGGTGACGACTGGAATCGCCGTCACCGGTGTTTGCCGGACCTACATGCAGGCAAATGCCGCGGTCGCGGTGAGCGCGCTCGTGATGGGCGGGTGCGCCGGCGCCCTCGTTCCCTACGCCCTGCTGCCGCCGTGGGCGCAGAACGTCGCACCGTTGGTGCCGAGCTACTGGGCGATGCAGGGCTACAAGCATGCGATCTTTGGCGGCCAAACCGTACTGCTTTCGATCCTGGTGCTTCTCGGGTTTTCGCTCGTTTCCACCGTCGTCGCCGTCTCCCGCTTCCGCCTCGACGACCCCAAGATCGGACCTACCTGAGGCTGCTCGCACCCCGAGCGCTATTTGGGAATTCCCGCGCGCGGCTGCTATCAAGGAGCAGTGAATACGGACCCTGAGGCAGGAGCCGTAGCCGCGGTCCGTGAGTTGATCATGGAGATGTCGCCGCTTGGGGTCACGGAGGTGACACCCGACACCACGTTGGTCGCGGAACTCGGCTTCGACTCCCTTGGCCTCGTCGAGCTGCTCGTTGTGATCGAGGACAGGCTCGACCTACCGCCGCTCGAGGAGCAGGCGCTGATCGGGATCGAACGGGTCGCCGACCTTGAACGCATCGCCACGGAAGCCCAGACCCGAGCGCCGCTCGGGTGAAAGCCGGATGAGCGCTTCGCTGACGCTGTCGGACTCCACCGTGCTGGTCACCGGCGCCACCGGCCTTGTCGGGAGCGAGCTAGTCGAGCAGCTGCGCGAAGGAGGCGCCGAGATCGTCGGCGTCAGCCGCCGCGGCGCCCCGCATGACCCAGATATCGTCCCCTGGGATATGAGCGGCGAGCCGGCACCGGCCCCGCTGCATCGCCGCTGGGACGCGATCATCAACGCCGCCGCTAACACTCGCTGGACCATGAGCGAGGAGGAAGCGACGGCGGCAAACGTCGCAAGCGTCCGCGCGCTGGAACCGCTGGTGGGTACCGAGACCCACGTCGTCCATGTCTCGACCGCGTACGCGACCGGACTGCGCGGGAACGTCGAGTCGGCGGATCCGGCGGACTACCGCAACACCTACGAGTGGTCGAAGGCGCACGCCGAGCGGGTCGCACGCGACACCTTCCCGCGCCTGACGGTGGTGCGGCCGCCGTTGATCGTCGGCCGCCGCAGGGACGGACGTGCCGCCCGCTTTGCGGGCATGTACACGCTAATCCGGGGATTGACGATCGGCACGGTGCCAACGGTGGTCGCTGACCCCGAGGCCCGCTTTGACGCGATCCCAGTCGACGACCTCTGCCGCCTGCTGGCCGAGCTGGTGACGGGCGGTGCCAGAGCGGACAGGGCGGTGCTAACCATCGCCGCCGGCGAGACAGCGCCACGCGTCGAAAAGGCGATCACGGGCATCATCGGCTCACTCAACGAGTGGCGGCAGGCGCGTGGCCACGAGCCGCTCGACTGCCCGCCGCTGATCGAGCTGGAGCGCTGGCGGCGTTTCCACCGTCCGTTCGCCCAGCAGCACCTCAGCCCTCGTCAGTTGCTGATCATGGAGCTCCTGGAGAGCTTCGAGCCCTACTTGGCGCTGGCTGAGCCCCTGCGGCCCGACATAGAGGTCGGCGAGGTTCTTCCTTGCCTACGCACGTCAACCGCCTACTGGGCAGGGGCGAACCCCCGTGTCGCAGCGCTGGTGCCGCGGGCGTGGCGTTCCCCGAATCCTGAGACCACCATCGAGGAGAGGTGACCGAACCATGCCAAGAGTGAAAATCGACCAGGACATCCGCGCACCGATCGAGCGCGTCTGGGATTCGGTACTGGATGTCGAAAGCTACGAGGAGTCAATGGAAAACGTGCGCTGGGTCCGACTGGTAGGACCCGACGACGAGCACACCCGCTGCGTCGAATGGTCTGTGCTGCTGAAGGGCTCAATCCTCGAGTGGGAAGAGGAGGAGCTGCTCGACCACGACGCCCACAAAGTCGTCTTCAAACAGCTGCGCGGCGACCTCGAGTTCTTCGACGGCTACTGGACACTCGAAGAACTCAGCCCGAACGAGACCCGCGCTCACTTCGAGCTCAACTTCGAGATCGGGATCCCGATGCTGGCCGAAATGCTAAATCCGGTAGCGCAGAGGTCGCTGGAGGAGAACTGCGCCGAGATGTTGCGCGGTCTCGAGCGCTCGGTCGCCGGTGACTGAGACACAGCGAGGCGACCCGACGGGTCTCGGAGAGGACGAGGCACGGCTCACGCTGCAGCGGATCGAGCGCCACGTCTCCCCGGGAGCGGCGCTGAGCGCCAAGGTCCTCGGCGGCGGCGGCGTCGAGGTGGCGGCGAGCGGCGCCGTTGTCACCCTCTCCGATGGCCGCGAGCTGCTCGACTTCGGCTCCTACGCGGTGACCTTGCTCGGTCACCGTCACCCGGCTGTTCTAGCAGCGGTTGCCGACGGCCTAGCGAAGATGCCAACCGCCACCCGGGTCCTCGCCAACCCAGTGACGGCTGCTTTCGCAGCCGAGCTGAGCGAGCACTGCGGGAGCCCCCTGCAGCGCGTCTGGCTCGGCAGCGACGGTGCCGACGCGGTCGAGGTGGCGCTAAAGCTGGCTCGCCGCAGCAGCAGCCGAATGAGAGTCCTGGTCGTCGAGGGCGCCTTCCACGGCAAGACGCTCGGGGCCCTCGCCCTAACCCGCAACCCCGTCTTCCGCGAGGGCCTCGAGTCGCTGCTGGAACCGGTCACCGAGCTGCCGCGCGACGATCCCGAGGCGGTGCGACGCGAGGCCGCCGCTGGCGACGTCGCCGCCCTCGTCGTCGAGCCGATCCAGGGCGAGGCGGGAGTCCGCGTCCTCGACCCCGCGGTCCTCGCCCGCTGGGCCACCGACGCGCGGGCGGCTGGGGTTTTCTTGATCAGCGACGAGATTCAGGTCGGCCTGCGGCGCGCCGGCCCCTTCTCCCTGTCGCTCGCCGCTAGCCTCGAGCCCGACGCGATCCTCTTCGGCAAGGCACTGGGCGGCGGTCTGATGCCGATCTCGGCCCTGGTCGCGACCGAGACCCTGGCAGCGCCGCTGATCGCCGACCCGACCTGGCACAGCGCGACCTTCGGAGGCCACCCCCTCGCCTGCGCCGCCGGCCGGGCGGCGCTGGTCGCAATCGACGCGGAAGCTGCAAACGGGAGTGCCGTCGCCGAGGTCGTCGGCGACGGCCTGCAGGAGCTGACGGCCACCCATCCTGAGGTGATTGCCGAGGTCCGCGGCGCGGGCCTGATCTGGGGCATCGAGTTCGCCAGTCCCGGAGCCGCCGGGGCAGCGTTGATCGAGTTGGCACAGAAGGGGCTGCTGGTCTCGCCCTGTCTCAGTTCCACCAGTACGGTACGGCTACTACCACCGATGGCGACCACCCCCGACCAAGCGGCGGACGCACTCGCGATTCTGGCCGCGACGCTGCCCGAGCTCGAACCGTACGTTCAGTCTGCGGTATAGAGTGCATCACCGCTGAAGTTGACCGACTCCTTGCCGAATAAACGCAACACCTACCGCGAGGCCGGGGTCGACTACGCGGCACTCGACGCCGGCAAGCGACTGGCTCTCGACAAGGCGCTTTCAACCTCCGCCCTTTTGGAGGCCGTGGGGGGCGTAGCGCTCGACCGCTCGCGAGGAGAGCCCGCCTTCGTCTTCGGCTACGGGGACGAGAAGTTCGGGATTGTCATGGAGGGCCTTGGCACCAAGTCGGTCATTGCACAGGACTACTTCGCGGAGACCGGACGAGATCACTTCAACGAGGTCGCCTACGATGCTGTCTGCGCGATCGTCAACGACCTGATTTGCGTGGGAGCCTTGCCAATGGTCGTCAATGCGTACTTCGCCAGTGGCAGCGGGAATTGGTATGAGGACGAGGCTCGCTACGCGTCGCTGCTGGAGGGGTGGCGCAAGGCCTGCGCGGACGCCCACTGCGCATGGGGGGGCGGAGAGTCACCGTCGCTTCCGGGCTTGATCAGCGTCG
>Ga0070679_100003724_pt1 | contig 13971 bp, 9 predicted proteins | sample KBSC63BmetaG_FD_65652 | JGI IMG/M metagenome (GOLD analysis project Ga0070679, IMG submission 65652) | Corn rhizosphere microbial communities from Kellogg Biological Station, Michigan, USA - KBS C6-3B metaG | ecosystem: Host-associated > Plants > Roots > Rhizosphere | place: USA: Michigan... | reverse complement strand
CCCCATGGGCGACACCTTCACGCTGACGGACTTCACCGCGCAATCATCCGTGGCGCGCACGCTGACGTCGAACGTGCTGGTGACGCGCGCGTTGTTCGCCGGCGACAGGATCGACACGTACGGGGCCACGCTGTCCGGATCGCAGCCGAACGGCGTGGGCTTCACGCCGCCCGGCCAGGGGCCCAGCTGATTCAACATCCGCTGATACGAGTTCTGCGTGGACCACCCGCAGCGATCACCGTCGATCTGATTGGTGGTGTCCTCGAAGCCGTCGCAATTGGGACAGATGGTCGGGTCCATCACATCGTGCGTGCTCTTCGTGTGCTCGAGACCGACCAGGTGCGCCTGCTCCTGGGCGATGATGATGGCGGTGTCCTTGGCGTTCTGACCGCCCATGAACGCGTAGGCCACGCCGCCGTTCAGGTCCTTGCAATAGAACGGCGCGATGCCGGCCGTGTTCGAGCTGGCCTGACACCAGGCGCCGCCGCCCGAGCTGACCACCTCGGTGTAGTAGGGACCGGAGGTGGGCCGGGTCAGCGTGAACACCACGTTGAAGTCGGCGTACCACTTGTCCAGATATGCCTGGACCTGCTTCTGGCAGTCCTTCAGGCTGCTGCCGAACTGGCAGACGAACTTGGGCGGCGTCCCCTGGCAGGCGTTCGGGGCGATGTTGGGCGTCGGCGATCCGTCCGCGTAGTCCAGGTACACGACGTGCGGCGGCGTCACGTTCGCGCCGGCGCCCGCGTCGGCGGCGGTGGCCGCCGACGTTCGCGTGGCGACCGCGTCGTCCGGAGATGTCGGCGGCTGGACCAGATCATCGCCCATGGAGACGGCGGCGGCGCGCGCGCTGGCCGCGGCTCCCAGGACCAAAATCACGGCGCCCGAGGCGCCAAAGCCCGCACGCACCAGTCGCTGTCGGTGTAGCATCGTCGACCCATCCCCCCTCGTCAGGTCCGCGAAGACCCTTGACGATGCGCCGCAACGAAGCCCAGGATTGCCACCCATGGCCGACGCTGAAACCTTCATCCGCGATTTCCACACCAAGAACCAGGCGTCCCTGGAGCGTCACCTGACCAGCCTTCGCGCGGCCATCGCGAAGGAGTCGCTGGAGGTGGTCGACTTCTTGCGCCTGGCCATGAAAGACGCCATCGAGTCGGCCGAGGTGGCGGCGTTGTGGTTCGTCGACTGCGACGATCTGACCATGAAGATCCGCTTCGCCGAGACCTGCGGCGCGGCGGCAGGCCACCACCGCCTGCTGGCCGCCCGGCTGGCGGCGCTGGGCGTCGAGCCTTTCGATCCGCGGCAGGGGGGCTACTCCCGCTTTTTCGGCTTCCTGCGCAGCCTGCAAACGCCCGAAGAGCGGGCATCGGCCGGTGAGGTCACGCTGCGCACGTTCCAGACCGGCAGGCTGGCGCTGTTCGCCGAGCTGGCGGCCGCCCAGGGGGACACCGAGACCGCCGAGCTGCTGGGCACGCGCCTCAGCGCCGACGAGCGGCAGGTGATGGACGCCGGGTGGCAGGCCCTGATCGCGCACTCCCCGACCGAGGAATGCCAGGCCCGCGCGCGCCGCGCCGCCTTCCGCATCGTCGAGCTGGCCGCCGAGGTGGTCGAGCCGCTGAGCCTGCGGAAGTCCTTGCCCAAGCGCCGGCCGGTGCCCGCGGCCAGCTGAAAGGGCTTCTCCTAGCGTCGTTTGACGCGCTTGATATAGTTCCCGGTGGGCATGCCACAAGAGGGACAGGTCGAACTTCCCTCGCAATTCGGCCGCTATACCTTGATCGAGCGGCTGGCCGCCGGCGGTATGGCCGAGGTGTTCCGGGCCAAGATCGTCTCGTCCCACGGGTTCGAGAAGGTCATCGTCATCAAGCGCATCCTGCCGCACCTGGCGGCGGACCCGGCCTTCGTCTCGATGTTCATCGAGGAGGCCAAGCTGATGGCGCAGCTGACCCACCCGAAGATCGTGCAGGCGCTGGACTTCGGCGACGTGGGCGGCCAGTACTTCATCGCCCTCGAGTACATCGACGGCGCGGACGCGCTGGCGCTGCTGCGGGCGGCGGCGCAGAAGCGGGTGCGGGTGCCGCTGAACCTGGTGGTGTTCGTGGTGGCCGAGATCCTGGATGCCCTGGACTACGCGCACACGGCCCTGGACATGGACGGGCGACCCATGCGCCTGGTCCACCGTGACATCTCGCCGTCGAACATCTTCATCGCCCGCCACGGCGAGGTGAAGCTGGGGGACTTCGGCATCGCACACGCCGACGATCGTGGCGCCGACACGCAGGCCGGCACACTGAAGGGCAAGTACGGCTACATGTCGCCCGAGCAGGTGGTGGGCGGCGCGCTGGACGGCCGGTCCGACCTGTTCGCGGTGGGCATCGTGCTGGCCGAGGCGTTCATGGGGCGCCGCCTGTTCACGGCCCAGAACGATCTGGACGTGCTGCTGATGGTGCGCGACGCGCGCATCGAGCGGCTGGACCGCTACGGGCACGACATCCCCCCCGAGCTGTCGGCGATCGTGCGCAAGGCGCTGCGCCGCGATCCGGCCCAGCGCTACCAGACCGCCGGCGAGTTCCGCGATCAGCTGGCCGACTACCTGTTCTCGCAGGGCGTGCGCGTCGGGCCGGCCGACCTGCGCGCGTTCATGGCCGATCTGGTGGACACGTCGCCCGAGGCGCTGGCGCGCGTGCAGCAGCGCGGCCGGCGGCTGTCAGCGCCGCTGTCGAAGGCGGCGCCCGCGCCCGTCACTTACAATGTCGCCGGCAGCGGCGCAGGTACCCCACGCCCCCCCGGCGGGGAAGCCGCGCGCGCCCGCGGCGATGGGCTGCCCGCGCCGATGCCGCCCGCGACCGAACCCGAGAGCTGGAGCGGCGCCATCCTCCACTCGTCGGGGCGCGGCACCGGCTGGACGCCCGCGGCACCCTCGCCCGCGTTCGGCCCGGGTGCCGGCTCCGGACCCACGCCGCCTTACGGGGATCCCCGGACCGAGGTGGGTCGCTTCATCTCGGCGGCGCCCGATCGCCCGCCCGACATCGCCGGCGATCTGGGCGCCATCTCTCCGCTGCGCGTGCTGGCGGACGTCACCGTCGCCGGCGAGACGGGCCTGCTGCGGTTCGAGCGCGACCACGAGGTGAAGGAGGTGTTCCTGCAGGCGGGCGCGCCCGAGTCGGTGAACTCCAGCGTGCCCGGCGACCGATTCGGCGCCTATCTGGTGTCGCGCGGTGTGCTGCGCCAGGCCGAGCTGGAGATGGCGCTGGGCATGCTGCCCCACTTCTCGGGCAAGCTGGGCGACACCCTGGTCGGGCTGGGTCTGATGCGGCCGCTCGACGTGTTCCGGCAGCTGTCGCAGCAGGTGCGCGACCGCGTCATCGAGGTGTTCCGCTGGTCCCGGGGCAGCTTTGCGTTCTACCGGGGCGTTCAGAACGAGCAGGAGAGCTTCCCGCTGGGCCTGGACGCCTTCGAGATCCTGGGCGCCGGCGTGCTGACGGTGCCGTTCGCCGATCTGGAGGCGCGGTTCTCGTCGCTGCTGGACAGCAAGCCCCGGCGCTCGGACCGGCGCCGCATCGATCCCGACGCGTTCCGGCTGGGACCCACCCCGCGCGAGGTGCTGGGCCTGCTGGAGGGCGAGCGGACCATGCGGTCCTGGATGGCGCAGTTCACCGCGCCCGAGGAGCTGGCCACCTTCCTGCGGTCCCTGTATCTGCTGGTGGAGACCGATCTCGCCGAGATGGACTGACGCCCCGCGCGGCGCCTCTTCCCTTGCCGACCGAATCACGACACGATTGCCGCGTCCGAGGGGTCGTCTGGTCAGCGAAGAGCCCGGGTCGCCAGGCCCGCCGCCGTGATAGTGAGGACATCGCTTGGTCCATACATTGCTGAGGTCGTCTCCGTGGTATCCCGCGTTCGTAGCGGCCCTGATGGGTGCCGCCGGCTGCTTCACCAGTCCCATCAACCGGACGCCGGTCGTGACCCAGCTCCAAGCTGACAGCGTGCCTCCGCGAGGAGGCACGGTGACGTACAGCGCGCACGGATACGATCCCGACCAGGACCAGCTGACCTGGACCTGGGCGGTCGGACAGCCACCCTGCCCGGATCCAGCGGACCCCAGCAGGTGGCCGATCACATCGGCTCAGCCGTCGACTCTCGCGTCGCCCACCAGCTACCAGATCTCGCCCGTTCTGACCGCGCAGTGTGTGTGGGTATTTGCCACCGATCGGTATGGCGCGGTGGCGGCCGACAACGCGCCGCTCGCCCCCGCCGACAACCCGCCCCAGCCGGTCATTCGCGTGGTCAGCCCTGCGCCCGCCGACAGCTACCCGGCATACTCGATGTTCCAGCTCAGCGGCGCGACGTCCAGCGACGCCGACGGTGATCCGCTCGTGAACGCGTGGCGCATCGACCAGGCGCCGCTCGGCTCGACGGCCGCGCTGGTGCCCTGCCCCACCGTCACGGATCCGACCCTGCAATGCCTGAATGTCCTCGTCTCGGGCCAGTACGTCGTGGCGCTGACGGTCGACGACGGCTCCACGACGACGACCGCGTCGATGACACTGAACGTGCTGCCGGATCAACCGCCGTGCATCACCATGACGACGCCCATGTACGGCGGCGCGCTGCTGAAAGACGACCCGACCGCGCCCAACCCCATCATGGTGAACATGGTCACCGACGACGGCGACCCGTTCCCCAACCCGGCCAGCCCGCTTCAGACGGTGAAGTTCACCTGGTTCAAGGGGAAGAACGACCGCGGAAACCTGCAATACGTGGACAACGGCAGCTTCTCGATGCTGAACCTGGTGCCCACCGACTATCAGCCCGGCGACGTGGCCAACGTGCGGCTCGAGGTTCACGATCGCAGCACCGCCGTCATCGACGCCATCCTGCTGGGCTGCGGAGACGCGGACTTTTGCCCGATCACGCCCGGCTCTACCTGCCTGGTGAGGGTCAGCTGGCGCATCGAGATGGACCTGTGAAGACGGGCGTGTCCACTCGAGGGTCGACGTTCGCCGCCTGCCACGCGCTGGCGGCGGCGATTGTCCTCGCGTGCCTGGGGTGCGGCGGCAGTGGGTCGAGCGTCCAGAACTCCGCCACGGGTGGGCGCGGCGGAGGCTTCGGCATGGGGGGCGCCGGGGGTCACGGGCCGGGCGGCGCGGGCGGCAAGGTGGGCCTCGGCACCGGCGGCGCTGCGGCGGGCGGCGCTGCGGGCCCAGGCGGCGCGGGCGGCCGTAGCGGGACGGGCGGCGTGGGGGGTAGCTCGAACGCCGGCGGGAGCACTGGCTACGGCGGCGCCGCGCCAGGATGTTTTCTCAGCATCCAGCCCGTCGTTCCCAGCTCGTTCTCGATCGGCGCTGGTCCCGGTGTCGTGATGCGCGTGCAGGGCCGGGCGCTGGGCACGACTGCGAAGTTGACCTGGTCCTGGGTGGTCACCTACTCCGACGGCAACGGCACCCAGATCCCCACCACCTCGATCGCCCTCGACGAAGCGACACCGGGAACGGTGGTGGAATTTCCGGTGGAGAAGCCCGGGCAGTATCAGATCGCGGCCAGCGTGACGGGCGACGCCCGCTGCAGCATCACGACGCAGGTCCTGACCGCGATCGCCTCGACCGGCATGGCGTTCAACTTCCGCACCACCACCGACCAGTACCCGGTCCAGGAGACGACGGTGAAGCCGTCCGGCGATCCCGTGTACATCTCGCTGAGTCCGGGGACCCCCGTCGCGTTGACTCCCCTCGACGACACCTACGATTCGCTGCTGCCCAGCTACGTCCGCATCACCAGCCCCAGCACCTCGTTCGGCATCGAGGGTGATACGACGCGCACCCCGCTGTCGGCCATGTTGCTGCCCTACCTGAACTATGACGTCCTCATCGTCCCCGAGGGGCCGATCGCGCCGCTGCTGCTGTCGCTGAACCCGGTCAGTAGCTGGTGGAAGCCGACCGTCGATGCCGGCATCACGCTGGTGGCCCAGACGCTGGACGCCCATGCCCAGCCCCTCCATGGCGTCCGGCTGCTGTTGAAGAGAGGCGCCGTGCCGTCGACGCTGGGTATCAGCGACGCGCTGGGCCTGCTGACATTGCAGGCGCGGCCGGGCAGCCTGACGGCCCTGATCGTTCCGCCGGATGGGTCGGGGCTTCCCACCGCCACGGTCACCGACACCTTCGACCTGACGACGGCCGGCTTGCCGACGTTGACGATGCAATGGGACGACTTCCCCACGGGCACGCTGGCGGTGCAGGTCATGCGTCCCGACGGAATCACTCCCGTGGCGAACGCCCAAGTCTGGCTGGCGTCGCGCCCGGACGCCTATCGCGCGGGGGTGTTGAGCGTCGGGGACGCCATCAGCTTGCCGGCGGCCGGGTCGGTGGCCGCCAGCGCCACGACGGGAGACGACGGCCGGGCCACGTTGCCACCTTACCCGGCGGGGTCGTACGTGGTCACGGTGGTCCCGCCCGGCTCCGCCGCTGCCGCCGCCGTCACGACGGTGCCGGCGGTCGTCCCGGCGGGACCTGCCTCCCAGACAATCACGCTGGCCAGCAAGGTGGCCCTGACCGGTGCGCTGGGTCCGCTGCCCGCCAGCGCCGGCGCGCTGATCAGGGCCGTCGATGCGGGCAGCCCGGCCACCAGCCTGGATCCGGGCACCCCAGCGACGGGCACGGCCGTGTCGACGCAGGCCGCGAGCGACGGAACGTTCTCGCTGTCTGTCGATCCGAACCGCACGTACGAGCTGATCATCCAGCCGGTTCAGACCGGCGCCGGCAGCATCGGCCGGGCGGTCATGAAGACGTCTTCGGGCGCGACCGCCACGAACCTAGGCAAGATCACCCTTCCGGCCGGGCAGCTGTATCAGGGCACCGTGACCCTGATGGGGACGTCGACGCCCCGGGCGGTCCCGAACGCGTTCATCCAGGTGTACTGCGCGCCATCCGCGATCGATTGCGTCGATCCGGCGGTATCCCTGGCCGAGGCGACAAGCCGGAGCGATGGGACCTTCAGCGTGATCCTGCCGCAGGCCGCGGCCACGGTCGCCCCGGGGTTGCTCGGCAAGTGACGGCGGCGGGGGCGCGTGCGCCACTGACAGCGCGGCGTGCCTCTTCCCTTGGCGACCGAATCGCGACAGGATTGCCGCGTCTCGAGGGTGCGCGGTGCGGCCACGGCGGACGCCAGCGCGGAGCGGCTTGATCGCGAGGACACTGGCTTGGCCCATACATTGCTTTTTTCGTACCGGTGCGTGGCGAAACTGACGCGGCGTTCATCCGCGATCGCTCTTGCGACGTTCGCGTTCGCCGCCACGGGGTGCTTCACGCATCCCATCAACAGGCCCCCCGTGATCACGCAGATTAATTCCTCGCCCGGTTCGCCCGCCAAGGGCCAATCTTCGACCTTCACGGCCATCGGTTCTGATCCCGATCAGGACCCGTTGACCTGGACGTGGGACAAGAAGCGCGGCGTTTGTCCGGACGCGAAGAATCCGGCGAACTGGCCCAACGACACCACCAGCGGTGAACCGGACGCCCCGGCAACGTACATCGTGGGCGACAGCCCGAGCGACAGCCCGCTGACCAGGTCGACATACTGTGTGTGGGCGTTCGCCACGGATCACTACGGCGCCGTCGGTGCCGCCAATGTCACCATCACGCCGCTGGACAACCCGCCCGTCGCCGCGATCCATGTGCTCGTCAATCCAGGGCAGGCCAACCCGCCCCCGGGCCCGACGTACCCGGCGCACACGACGTTCCAGCTCACCGCGGACGCGACCGATTCCGACGCGGGCGATTCGCTGACCTACGACTGGTCCTTCGCGCAGATGCAGATCGGCTCGAAGGGCTTCGTCCCCTGCGCAGGCGAGAGCAACTACGACGACGATCCCTTGCGTCGCTGCTTCGTTGGCGACGTCTCCGGAACGTACGTCGTGTCGGTGACGGTCAGCGATGGAATGCAGACGGCGCAAGCGACCACTCCGCCACTGACGGTGCTGCCGGACGCCCCGCCCTGCATCGTCGAGACGTTGCCCATGTACGCCGTCGACCCGAACATGCCGAAAAAGGCGCTGACGAGCCAGGGCGTCTACGTCGATCCCTCGATGACGAACGGGCCCCTGCCCGCTTCGATGATGATCAACGTGAAGAAGGTGTACGACGACATCAACCCGTTTCCGCCCCCGCCCGACGGTGAACGGGTCCAGTTCACCTGGTACACCGGCAAGAACGACACCGGGTTGCAGTACGTCGACAACGTCGACTACATGGACCTGTCGCTGTCCCCCAGCGATTACAAGCAGGGTGACTACATAAACGTGCGCCTGGAGGTGAGGGATCAGAACCCGGGCGTCATCGACGCCATCCTGGCGGCGTGCGGTGAAGACGCGGACTTCTGCGCCAGCCCCACGATCCCGGCAGACGGGACCAGCTGCTGGGTGCGGGTGGGCTGGCGGATTCATCTGACGCTGACGCAATGAGCTCCCCGCGGCACACGGCAGACTCGAAGCGCCTGGGGCTGATGGGGCTCGCGCTGCTGGCGCTGTACGGCTGCGCCTCGTCGGGCTCCAGCAACGGAAGCGGAGGGGGAGAGGACGGGGGTTCGGACGCGAACGCCGGCAGCGGTGGCTCGTCGTCCACCGGCTCGGGCGGCAAGTCCGCGGGCTCGGGCGGTTCGAGCGGTGCCGCGTCGGGCGGCATCAGCGGCTCGGGCGGCGCGCAGGGCTCGGGGGGAGCCGCGGCCACGGGAGGACGCACGGGCTCGGGGGGCAGTTCGAGCTCCGCAACGGGCGGCGCGACCGGCACCGGGGGCTCGACGTCGCCCCATTGCAGCACCTCCATCGTGATCACGTCCCCCGCTTCGGGCCCCATCGAGGCAGGCGCGGACGCCGTGGTGCGTGTGACGGCGTTGGCATACGAGTTCCCGACCATGAAGTTGACGTGGACCTGGGTGGTCATGGACTACGCGGGTAACCTCGTGACACCGACCACCGCTGGCGATGATCACGCGGTGGCCCAGTTTCCCGTGCCGATGAAGGGCAGCTACCTGGTGAAGGCGACGCCCAGCGGCGACCCGCTTTGCATTGCCGTGAATCAAACGGTCCCGGTGGTCGATCCGCAGGGCCCGTCCTTCAACTTTCGAACGTGGGCCAGCGGCTACCCGACGCAAGACAAGACGGTGAAGCAGTCTGACGGGCTGGGAGGGGGAACGCTACAGCTCGAGCCCGGGAAATCCTTCACCGTGAAGCCGATCGATCCCTTGAGCGGGAAGCTGCTGGACAGCTACGTGCGGATCACCAGCTCGAATCAGGCGTTCGCCTTCGAAAGCAACACGACCATGAAGCCGGTGATGACCAGCCTGCTGGCGACACAGAGCTACAACCTGCTCATCGCGCCGATGGATGCGGCGAGCGGCGCCGGGGGCGCCGGAAGCGTCCCCGGCACGGCGAACTTCGCCCCCTACGTCCAGTTCTCGATGCCGGACAGCTGGCAGGGACTTGAAATCGATCAGGGATTGCGAATCGCTGGTCAGACCGTCACCGCGGGCGGCACGCCGCTGCAGAACGCCCGCATGCAACTGCGCAGCAGCGCGGGGACGCCGTCGACGATCGGCTACAGCGACGCCACCGGCGCCCTGACCCTGTGGGCGCGCGACGGCAAGATGTCCGCGGTCGTCATTCCGCCCGACGGCTCCGGCCTGCCCACGGCCATGACCGCCGACGGCGCCATCACCGTGCCGATGGGGGCATCCCTGTCGCTGACGATGCGGTGGGAGGCGCCGGCACAAAGCACGCTGACGGTCCAGGTGCGGGGCGCCGACGGTACGTCCCCCGTCGCGAACGCGAAGGTTCGCCTGACCTCCGCGGGCATGCCGTACAGCCCGGGGACGTTGACGGTGCAGTCGTCGGGCGCGGACGACGTGATGGTGCCGACGACCGCGGCGGTGACCGACAGCCTGCAGACCGGCGCCGACGGCCAGGTCACCTTCCCGCCCTATCCCGCGGGGAGCTACACGCTGACCATCATTCCGCCCGCCACCGCGGCCCCGGCCGCCGTCACGACGGTGCCGGTCACGCTGACCGCCGGCGCGGCGACACAGACCGTCGCTCTCGCGAAGCAGGTCACGTTGACCGGCACGTTGGCTGGACCGACCGGTCCCGTCGCCGGGCAGGTGACCGCCATCGACATCGGCAACGCCTGCACGACCGGCGCGCCCGGCTGTCCCGCGGCCGGCACGCCCGCGCCAGGCACCAGCGCCGCCACAGGCTCCGTGGTTGCAGGGCAGGCGGACGCCAGCGGGAGCTTCTCGCTGACCGTCGATCCTGATCGGACCTACGAGCTCATCGTTCAACCGACGGCGGCGTCGGCGCTGGGCCGCGCCGTGCGGTCGGCGTTCCGCCTTTGCTCCACCGCGACGGCGCCGTGTACCGCCCCCAACGTCAGCAGCTCGATGGTGACGATCACGGTGCCGCCGGGCGTGCCGTATCACGGGACGCTGGCCGGCAGCGGCGGCGCGCCTGTGGGCGGCGCGGCCGTGCAGGTGTTCTGCGCGCTGGCGTCGGCGACGTGCGATCCAGACGTATCGCTGGCCGAGGCGACGTCACTGGCCGATGGGACCTTCACCGTGATCCTGCCCGTGCCCGCGCAGAGCTCGGCGGCGCTCAGCAGGTGATCGGCAGGCGCAGGTGGCGCTGGTACATCCGGTCGCGGTGCGCGCGCAGCGTGGCCGGGATCAGCGCCTTGACGTCGTCGTCCAGCGTCTCGCAGGCGTGGCGGAAGACGGGCAGCGTGGGACACAATTCCTCGGGCAACGGCGCCAGCACGTTCAACGTGACGGCGGCGTAGATGTCGGCGGCGCTCAGGCGATCGCCGACCAGGTAGTCGCTGCCGCCTGACAGGCGTGCCGCCAGCGCGCCCAGCACGGCCGCGATCCGCTCGCGCGCGGCCGCCACGCGTTGGGGCGCGTAGCCGTACTTCGGCGCCAGGTAGGACCCGACGCGCGCCGGAAAGCCGCGCGCGCCGTCGGTGGTCAGGCCGGCGTGGATCATCAACAGGCGCGCCGACCAGCCCAGGCCCTCCGGGCTCAGCAACTCGTGCGACAGCCCGAACATCGCCAGACGATCGTTCTCGGCCTCGGGGATCAACGGCGGCGATGGCTGCAGGCGCTCGGCCAGCGCCAGGATGTCGGCCCAGTTCGTCAGCGGGGGATCGTCGTCGAACATGGCCACGGGTGCGTTGTGGTGGTTGGTCCAGGCGCGCGACTCGGCGTCGCCCACGCGCTGGCGGACACCCAGGTAGTCGATGCCTTTCACGTCGAAGCAGCCCTTCGCCGCCTCGGACCAGGGACTGGGGATGTTGCCCGCCAGCACCAGACGCAGGCCGCGCGCCGCGCGTGCCTCCTCGACACTAACGAATCGGATCATGGGACCTTCCTTTCGAGCGCCGGCCAGCAGCAAGCGCGATACCACGGCGTGCGAGGTGGAAAGCCGAGGCGTTTCGCGGTGCCGGCCACGCAGCCGCCGCTTCGCCGCAAAGCAGAGGTGGCGGTTGGCGACACGCGCGCTTCGCAGTTGGCGTCGTGAGACGGGCCGCGATGTATCCTCCGCGCGTGCCGCCGTCCGCGACCGTCGATCCTATGTTGCCCCCGAACGTCCCCGTGGTGCACGACACGGTGAAGAAGCTGGAGGGCTTTGCCGCGGTCTTGTTCGGCGCCAGCGTGCTGGGGCTGTCGGCCATCTTCGTGAAGTTCGCCGCGGCGGGCGGCGCCACGTCGACGACCGTCGGCTTCTACCGGATGCTGTTCGCGCTGCCCGGCGTGTACCTGCTGGCGCGGCGGCGGGGAGGGGTGGGCGCGGGGGCCGGCCGCACCTGGGGCCTGATCGCCGGTGCGGCGCTGTTCCTGGACCTGTGGCTGTGGCACGCGGCGATGCACGAGACGACGGCCGCGAACGCCACGCTGCTGGTCGGCGGCCTGTCGCCGGTCTGGGTGGCGCTGTTCGCGGTCAGCGTGCTGCACCTTCGCTACGACGTGCTGGCCTGGCTGGGGCAGGCGCTGGGGGTGACGGGCGCGCTGATCCTGGCTCTGGCGAAGGGCGCGCGCGGCGGCACGGGGCACGGCGAGGTGCTGGCCATCGTCGCCAGCGTCTGCTACGCGGCGTTCACGCTGACGTTGAAGCGCGCCCGGCGGACGCTGCAGGCCGAGCAGGCGCTGTTCTGGATGACGGCGGGCTGCTTGCTGTGCTTCCTGCCGGTGGTGCTGGCGACCGGCGCGCCCTTGCTGGGCTACACCACGCGCGCCTGGTGGGCGCTGGTGGGGCTGGGGGTGATCGTGCACATCGGCGGCTGGTGGTCGGCCAGCTGGGGCCTGGGCCACACCAGCGCCGCGCTGGGCGCCATCGCCTTGCAGGGACAGCAAGTCGCGACCCTGTTCCTGGCCGCGTGGCTGCTGGCGGAGCCGATCAAGCCGCTCGGCCTGCTGGGCGCCGCCCTGATCGTCGTGGGGATCGTCCTGGTGGCGCGGAATCGCGACAGCTGAGAACGATCGCCCTTCGCTACGTTTTTCCGAGTGGTTCTTGCTGCGTCATGCAGTGGAGGGTGCCCAGGCCCCAGACCAGGTCGACGGCGTGGATGCCGACGACCTTGCGCGTGGGAAACAGGTCCGCCAGGATGCCCAGCGCGCGGCGGTCGGCCGGATCGTTGAACGTGGGCACCAGCACCGCCGCGTTCCCGATGTAGAAGTTCGCGTAGCTGGCGGGCAGGCGGATGCCGTCCAGCATCACCGGCGCGGGCATGGGCAACCGCACCACGTCGATGCGCGCGCCGTCGGCGGTGGTCACCGACTCCAGGCGCTCGCGGTTCTCGGCCAGGGCGCGGAAGTTGGCGTCGGCGGGGTTCGTCTCGGACGCCAGCACCACGGTGTGCGGCCCCACGAAACGCGCCAGGTCGTCGACGTGGCCGTGGGTGTCGTCACCGGCGATGCCGTCGCCCAGCCAGATGACCTTGCGGATGCCCAGGTAATCGGCCAGCGCGATGTCGAGCTGTTCGCGCGTCAGCTCGGGGTTGCGGGCCTGGATCGGGCTCAGCAGGCACTCCTCCGTCGTCAGCAGCGTGCCGGCGCCATCGACATCGATGCTGCCGCCTTCCAGCACCACCTGGCGCGCCGGATCACCGGCCATGGCCACGAAGCGTTCGCGGCCCAGGCGCGCCGCCAGTCTCCCGGGGACGGCGTCGTCGCGGCGGTGGTTCGGATACTTGGCCCAGCCGTTGAACTTCCAGTCGGTCGCCGCGATGTCACCGTCGCGGTCGCGCTTCACGAACAGCGGGCAGGTGTCGCGCGTCCAGCTGCGGTCGGTGGGAATGCGGAAGAAGTCGACCTGCCCCAGGTCCACGCCCACGCGCCCCAGCAGCCCGCGCGCCCGCTTCTCGGAGGCGGCGTCGTCGACCAGGATGCGCACCCGCTCGCCCGGCGTCAGGTGGCGCACCACCTCACCGTAAACCCAGGGAATGGGCGCCAGCTTGCCCGGCCAGTCCTTGGGCTCGTGCGGCCACCCCAGGATGGTGGCCGCGTGCGGCTCCCACTCGGCGGGCATGCGGTAACCCAGCTGCGCGGGCGTGCGGGCGCGCCTCGCCGGCGAACTGGCGCCCTTCACCGGGACCCTGGTCACGTGGCGCTTCGTCGTCATTCGTCCAGGTAGCGCTTCGTGATGCCACCATAGGCGTCGACGCGCCGGTCGCGCAGGAAGGGCCAGTGCCGGCGCACGGTCTCCTGGTGCTTGCGGTCGACGGTGACGATCAGCGTCTCTTCCTCGGTCCGCGAGGCCTCGGCCAGCACCACGCCGAAGGGATCGGAGATGAACGTGCCGCCCCAGAACTCGATGCCGCCGTCGGCCGGCCCTTCATGGCCGACGCGGTTCACCGCCGCCACGTACACGCCATTCGAGATGGCGTGCGCGCGCTGCATGGTGCGCCAGGCGTCCGCCTGCGCGGCGCCGAACTCGGC
>Ga0070679_100003722_pt1 | contig 13977 bp, 15 predicted proteins | sample KBSC63BmetaG_FD_65652 | JGI IMG/M metagenome (GOLD analysis project Ga0070679, IMG submission 65652) | Corn rhizosphere microbial communities from Kellogg Biological Station, Michigan, USA - KBS C6-3B metaG | ecosystem: Host-associated > Plants > Roots > Rhizosphere | place: USA: Michigan... | reverse complement strand
CAAGCAATCAACTTATCTGCCAATGACGGCGACAATGCCAAAATCATTCTGGATGCCTTGCCGAGCAGCTATGATTTTCCAGCTTTAATCTCCAGCATTGAAAAAGTAGCCAACCAAGACCATATCCCGCTGCAGGGCGTAGGGGGGACCGACCAAGGTTCCCAGCCTGTTGCTGGAGCCGCCGCGCCCGCCGCCGCTAACTCGCAGTCTCAAGCACAGGCAATACCGTTTTCTGTTAGTGCCCAGTCGGATTTCCATACTGTCCAAACGCTGCTAAACGACCTTGAGCGCTCTATCAGGCCGGTAGATGTAACGCAGATGTCAATCAATGGGAGTGGCGATAATCTAAATACTAGTCTCCAGGCCAATACTTACTATCAAACACCTATCAGCCTCCAGATTACGAATAAGGAGATTAAATAAATGAAGGATAAAGACTACTTAACGCTTGGCGTAATTATTTTTATCGCTGCAATGGTGTCTATTATTCTTGCCGGCAAAATTTTTGGTGGCTCTGCCAAAAAGCACAACCTTACCGCCCCGGAGGTACAAACTATTAGCAGTAGTTTCCCTGACCTTAAAAATGACCCGACGTATAAAGCCGTATTTAACTCTAATGCCCTTAACCCAACGCAGTTAATCCAGATTGGCACTAACCAAAACACCTCAACGTTTAGCGGCTCGCAGTAGTAGGGCAGAGGTTTAAGCCTTGAACGTATTAACACCTACAACCCAACAGCACGTAGAAGACTCCTTAGTTAATGACGGAGTAATTTCTAAGGAACAGCTTACGGCGATAAAGGAAAAGGCCAAGCAATCTAGTGAGCCTTTATTTAGTCTTTTAGTTAACGAAGGCCACGTCAGCGACGAGCAGCTTACAAAGGCGCTTGCCACAGTTAGTAACGTGCCTTATGTAAACCTAGGCGTTGCCCGTATTGACCCAACAACTCTAGACTTATTGCCGCAAGACATTGCCGAACATTATATGGCAGTGCCGCTCGGCAAAATGCAAAACCGGCTTGTAGTTGCCATGCTTGATGCCGATAACGTGCAGGCCGTTGACTTTTTAAGCAATAAAATCGGCAAGCCGCTAAAAGTTTACGCTGCTAGCGAATCCGGCATTAGGCGTGTACTTGGCCAGTATTCAAGGTCGTTGGAGCGCGGCGTTACTTCCATGCTCGAGAAAAACCCCGATGCAATTGACCAGGCACTGGCAGACAAAGCTGCAGCGGCAGCCGCAAAAGGGAAGCCGGCCGAAAACGTAAAAACAATTGTCCAAGATTCGCCAATTAGTAAAGCACTTGCAGCAATCATGGATTACGCCGGCAAAAACCACGCCAGCGACATCCACATGGAACCTTCAGAGCACGAATTTAAAATCCGCTGCCGGATCGACGGCGTGCTGCATGAAGTTATGAAACTGCCAAAGAGCGTGGAAGCGCCGCTTATCAGCCGCATTAAAATTTTATCTAACTTAAAAATCGACGAGCACCGCGTGCCGCAAGACGGTAACTTTTCAATTATGTCCGAAGGCCGGCCCATCGACCTGCGTATCGCAATTAGTCCTGTCGTATGGGGCGAGCAAGTGGTGATTCGTCTTTTGGATAAAACCGGCACAAGCTTGAAATTGGCAGACATGGGGTATACCGGTAGAGCGCTGCGCACAATCCAAAAAGGCATAAAACAGCCTTACGGCATGATTTTAACCTCCGGGCCGACTGGCTCTGGTAAGTCCACTAGCATGTACGCCATGCTTCAGGAAATAAAGTCCGAAAGCATTAATATTGTGACACTGGAAGACCCGGTGGAATACAAAATGGAAGGCATTAACCAAATACAGGTAAATGCCGATGTTGGCTTAACTTTTGCTTCTGGACTCCGTTCTATCCTGCGCCAAGACCCCAACGTTGTGATGGTCGGAGAAATCCGCGACAAAGAAACTGCCAACTTGGCAGTGCAAGCGGCATTAACAGGCCACTTGGTGTTTAGTACGCTGCACACTAATTCCGCCGCTGGAATCTTGCCGCGCTTACTCGACATGGGTATCGAACCTTTCTTGATTGCCAGTACAGTGCACACGGTTATTGGCCAGCGTTTAGTGCGCCGCATTGTCCCAGGAGGAGAAAAATACCAATCCGGCAAAGCAGAAACAGAAGCCATCCACGCTGCGCTCGGTAATCTTTTACCGAAGAAGAAAGAGGACGCCGCCAAAGCCGCGGAAGATCTGGGTTATAAAACCTTGCCACTTGCTACTGATAATGCTTATACTTTATTTAAGGGAAAAACAACCCAGGACGAAACAAGCGGCTACTCGGGTAGAATGGGGCTCTACGAAGTGTTTGAGGTAACCGAAACTATCCAGGACTTAATCCTAAAGCACTCTACAAGCTCCGCTATTCAAGAAGCAGCCCAAAAGGAAGGCATGGTGACCATGCGCCAAGACGGCTACTTAAAAGCCTTAGATGGGCATACGACAATAATGGAAGTAGACCGCGTAGCTTCAGCGGACATAAGTTAACCAAAGAGAAGGGTGGAAGATGCAACAACAACCAAAAATTGAGATGCTGCTCGAAGAAGTGGTTAAACGCGATGCCTCCGACCTTCATTTGCAGGTAGGTTTACCACCAATGATTAGGATCGACGGCGCCCTTACCCCGGTACAGCAGCAACAGCCTTTGAATGAAGACGCTATGGAAGCGTTGGTTTTTTCGCTTTTGGACGAAGACCAAAAACAAATCCTTCTTCGCGACAAAGAATTCGACTTTAGCTTTGCTTTTGGCGACCTCGGCCGCTTCCGTGTTAACGCCTTCCACGAACGCGGTAATATTGCCGCGGCGCTGCGCTTAATCCCTAGCGAAATCCGTACCTTAGAGCAGCTTGGCATGCCGCCCGTATTAAGTAAATTTACAGAGTATCCCAGGGGCTTGGTGCTAGTTACGGGTCCAACCGGCTCCGGAAAATCCACAACGCTCGCAGCGCTAATCGACAAAATTAACACCGAGCGCGCAGCACATATTATTACTGTAGAAGACCCCATTGAATATACGCACCATTCTAAACGCTCGGTTATTGTGCAGCGCGAAGTCCACTACGACACTTTTAGCTTTTCCGCGGCGTTGCGCTCAAGTTTGCGCGAAGATCCAGATGTTGTACTTATTGGGGAAATGCGCGACCTCGAAACAATCGCAGCCGCCATTACAATTGCAGAAACAGGGCACTTAGTTTTTGCAACGCTCCATACCAACAGCGCCAGCCAGAGTATTGACCGCATGGTTGACGTTTTTCCGCCGCATCAGCAACCGCAGGTTAGGGCTCAGCTTGGCAACATGCTCCAGGCTATTTGCTCGCAGCGCTTAGTCCCAGCCCTTGCTGGCGGGCGTATCGCGGCCGCTGAAATTTTGGTAGCTACTCCAGCTGTGCGCAATATTATCCGCGAAGGAAAAAACTACCAGCTGGAAGCCGTAATCCAAACCGGAGCCGAGCACGGAATGCAAAGCATGGACCGCACGCTAGTTAACCTAGTACACGGCGGCGTGATTAGCTACGAAGAAGCTCGCAATTATGCAGTTGAGCTAGAGGAACTAGACAGGTTGATGAGAGGCTAGGAATGGTAGTTAGTAGTTGGAAGTTGGAAGTTGGTAAGGGTTTAGGGTTAGTGAAAACTAGCTACTATCTACTAACTACTATCAACCAAAAAAGTCCGGAGGACTTTTAAATGCAGACCTATACATACACTGCGCGCGAAGCCTCAAGCGGCAAGCGCATAAAGTCAGAAATAGAAGCCGAGAGCGAAAAAGGCGCCGCCAAGCTATTGCAGGAGCGCGGCATTACACCTATTGAAATCACTGATAAAGGTGCCAGCCACTCGCCGCTGGATAAAATCTTAAAGCGCATTCCCACCAAAGACCGGATAATTTTTTCGCGCCAGTTGTCTACTCTTATTAATGCCGGCTTGCCGATTGTGCAAAGCCTGCAGACCGTTAGCGACCAGACTGCCAATAAAAAGTTAAAAGAAGTTGTTAGTAAGGTTATAGCAGATATCGAGGGCGGATCTTCTTTTGCGGCCGCGCTAGAAAAACATCCTAAGGTTTTTAACAAGGTCTATGTAAGTCTGATTGCTGCCGGAGAAACATCAGGAACTTTAGATGTAGCGCTAGAGCGCCTCGCCGGCCAGCAGGAAAAAGACGCCGAAATTATCAGTAAGGTACGCGGCGCAATGATTTATCCGGCAATTGTGATGTTGGTTATGCTTGCAGTAATCGTCTTTATGCTTACCACTGTAATCCCGCAGGTGCAAAACCTTTATGACGGCCTTCCCGGAATTAAATTACCCATCCTTACTCGTATCCTAATAGCTTGCTCCCGCTTCATTGTTCATGATTGGTGGGTGGTTGTGGTTGTAATGGCTGTAATCGGAGTTTTCACTACTCGTTGGGCAAGAACAATAACGGGCAAGAGGGTAACGGACCAACTTAAAATGACCATGTGGCCGGTTGGGCCGCTGTTTGTAAAACTTTATATGGCGCGATTTAGCCGTACCGGTTCCACTTTGGTGGGAAGCGGCGTACCGTTACTCCAGATGCTCAACATTACAGCCGAAGCTGTAAACAATGTTCTAATATCGGACTCAATCCATGCCGCTTCCGAGAAAGTAAAAGGCGGCAAGGCGTTGTCGGACAGTTTGGCTGGAGACCCGCATTTTCCAGACCTTGTACCGAATATGATTCATATCGGCGAACAATCCGGCGCCCTAGAAACTATGCTAGGCAAATGCGCTGATTATTACGAAAAAGAAGTAGATACGGCAATCAAAAATATCTCCACCCTGGTAGAGCCCGTCCTGATGATTGTCATGGGCCTCGTAGCATTTATGATAGTTGCCGCTGTGCTGCTGCCAATTTACGGCCTTACCGGCCATATTGGCGTCAACGGGTTCCATTAGAAATACCCCTGTGGATAAGTTGCTTGCTTTTTTAGCATAAGCACCTTACTATTAGAGACATTAAGATATAACCTAAGCAAAAGAAAGCAAAGGGGGCATTTGCCAACATGAAAAATCTATTAAAAACTAAACGGGCTGAAGGCTTCACCATCATCGAAGTTATGATCGTGCTTGCTATCGCAGGCTTGATCATGGTGATCGTGTTCATCGCTGTTCCTCAGCTTCAGAGAAATCAACGCGACAATGCTCGCCAAAACATTGCCAACCGCGTAGAAGCAGAAATTCAAACTTATGCGGGCAACAACCAAGGCTTGTATCCATTCAACTCTGGTGGCACATGTGCTTCCGGAACTACTGGTTGCTGGACTGACTTCGTGACTCGCTATATTAGCGGCAAAGTTAAAACCGAAGATCCTTCTACGGGTAATCCTGTAGTAGCTACTACAGGTGCGAAGACAGGTGTACCACAAGCTTATGCAGCATCCGGCCTAACACTTCCTGCAGCCGCTGGTGACTTCGTAGTAGTTTACGGCGCTAAGTGTAACGGTGAAGCTTTAACTGCCTCAGGCGGTGCTACGCTAACCACTCGTACATTTGCAGTCATGATTGGTCTTGACCGAGCTGGCACATCTTACTGTGTAGACAACGGCTAAAAAAGCTAACAAGTAAAAAAGAAAAACGAGCGGAATAAAACCGCTCGTTTTTTAATGCTCAATATTCAAGATTCAGTATGCAATGAATGCATCAATGACCAATGTAGCAATAGCATTGACCGCTGTTCATTGTTAATTGAATATTGGTATGTGTTAGCATAAAGGGAATGGTAGTTGCTATTGTTGCTTTAGCTGTGTTTGGGCTGGCTTTTGGCAGCTTTGTTAACGCGCTGGTTTGGCGCGTGCACGAGCAGAGCAAAAAGAAAAAGTTAAAATCGGTCAATTTATCTATTGTTAACGGCAGGTCTATTTGTCCTCACTGCAAGCATGTGCTTGGCAGCAGCGACCTTGTTCCAGTGTTTAGCTGGCTATATCTTCGCGGAAAATGCCGCTACTGCAAAAAACCTGTCTCCAAACAGTATCCCTTAGTAGAAATAACAGGCGCGCTAGTTTTTGCGCTGTCGTACGTGTTTTGGCCGCAGGATTTAGCCGGCGCGGGGCAGTGGGTGTTATTTATAACTTGGCTAGCTGCTTCGGTTGGGCTGTTAGCGCTTTTGGTGTACGACGCGCGATGGATGCTACTTCCTAACAGGATTTTATACCCTGCGTTTTATATCGCTACGGCCGGGCGGTTAATTTATATAATCGGTTTTGAACACCGTAAACTGCACGCTTTAATTATGTGGGCGGCCTCCATTTTAGTTGCTAGCGGCATTTTCTGGATCTTGTTTACAGTTTCGCAGGGCAAATGGATTGGCTACGGCGATGTGCGCCTAGGGCTCGTAACTGGCACATTGCTAGCCGACCCCGCAAAAAGCTTCCTTATGATAATCCTTGGCTCTCTGCTTGGTACTTTATTTATCCTGCCGGCACTGGCTCTTGGCAAGAAAAATTTGGCCAGCAAACTTCCTTATGGCCCGTTTTTGATAGGGGCAACAGCCATTGTGGTTTTGTTTGGTGAGCGGATACTGGATTGGTACAAACATTTTTTAACCCTAGGTTAAAAAATAATTTTCATTGAGCAATTATCAATTTTCAACCTAGGGAATTTACTGTTTAAAACTAGAAATTATCCTCTATGGGCAGGATAAGGCTTATGCTATACTTTTACCTATGAAGCCTGTAATGGGTGGGTACACCTTGCTTGAGGTAATGATTTTTTTAGCTATCAGCACAGTGCTATTCGCTATATCTGGTGTGGTTTTGCAAGGGCAGGGCGCGCATACGGAATTCCAGGCCAGTATGAACGAGGTTAACAGCAAAATGCAGACATGGATCGACCAAGTAAAGAACGGTTATACCTCTAATGCAGTTACCGGAGGGACAGGTAATTATAACTGTTCTTTGGACGCATCGAATAGCCCGGTTCTGACCGCCCCAAGCAGCGGCCCAAGCAGCAGCTTAGGCGCTAACTTGTCATGTATATTTTTAGGCAAAGCAATAATGGTCAACGGGGAAGTTGGCCCCGGCCCGCACAATGCCAACAGTGCCATATACGCCTATACAGTATTGGGACGGCGCACATATGATGATGGCACGGGCCAATCAAATGTTACTACTTTGCAAAATGCCAACCCGACAGCCGCAGTTTTCAACACTACCGGCGGCGTAGAGCCAGATATTCAATTAACGGAATCTTATCGGATACCAAACGGCGTAAAGGTGCTCCATGCGCAGTTTAAGTCAAACCCCGCAGGCAGCGCTAATGGCCTGGCCGGCTTTTTTATAGACCCAACTAGCGCTTCAAGCTCTGTATTGGCCGTGCAATACCCGCTAAATACAAATATAGACCCGACAGATTGGGGGGGCAGCGCTTGGGACATCCCAAATTGTATTGATTTAAGGCTTAACGTGTGCAAAGTGGTGAGTGGTGGAGGCGGCACGCCGGCTAATTTATGGCCGATGAATGAGTGGGACATTTGCTTTGAGAGTTCTCATAACGACGAGCGCGCGCTGATTAGTGTTTTAAGCTCAAACGGCATAGGGGCTGAAACAAAACTACAGATGGGAACGGGCTCGCTATGCAATTAAGAAATTTATATAAATCTGTTTCTGGGAAGGGCGACACTATTGTAGAAGTGCTGCTTTGTATAGCCATTGTGGGAGCTGTAATCGCCGGCGCATACGGTTTGGCTTCGCACAGCTTAGCCGAAGGTATTTCCGCCAGCGAACACTCCCAAGCAATAAAATTAGCAGAGGCGCAAGTTGAATCATTAAAATCACGCCAACGCGACGACCAAACAAAAACGTACTGGCAGGCTTACTTTGCTCCCGCAAATCCTATATCTCCGGCAGACATTACTGCTAAGAGCAATTTTTGCCTAGATACTACTTCGACCAGAATGCATGACAGCGCCAATCCCAATAACCCTGATGCACAATGGGTGCCACAGTACAACGGAAACCGTACCGACGGCTTTACAAGCAATAATTTAAAAGCTACCGCCGCAGCGCAAATCGACACATATAACCCCATTTGCACAGACACTAAGAACGCCGCGACGGCAAAATATTTTATAAACATTAATATTTTGCCCAACACCGACACCACACCTTCTTACTTAGTAACAGTAAAGTGGCTTCCACCAGGCAATGGCCCTAACAGCCAAACGCAAATTTATTATAGGTTTTAACACATGAGTAGGAAGATTTTCACCATTCACCATTCACCATCCACAAGGCATTTTCCATTTTCTATTTACTATAGCCAAAAGTTACTGGCTAATGGTAAAAACATGGAAAACGGTAAACGGATAAATGAAAACGGATCTAACGGATTTACGATCATCGAGCTGCTTGTAGCAACTACGATATTTTCTATTGTCCTTATTGTTATCGTGGCTTCTTTTTTGCAGGTTGGGCGCATGTTTTATAAAGGCGTAAGTGTAAATAACACCAACGAAGCCGCCCGCACCCTGGTGGACGACATCGCTAACGATATACGCTTAAGCAAAAGTTCGCTGTATGCAGACCCCACAGCTGATAAAAACCTGATGAATGTACAATACTTTTGCGTAGGCCAACATCGCTATACATTTATTTTTAAGACCAAAGTACAGGGCTCAGACATTACTGCCACTAATCTACAAGCTAAAAACATTCAAGCAGGGGTTATTCAAGACAATACGGGAGGTAATTGCCATCAGCCGAGCGATGATCCTCCAGGCACTAACGCAACGCAAATTCTCGGCCCTGACATGCAGCTAAACAATCTGACTTTAACTAAGAGTAGTTCTGAAACTGGAGTTTCGGGGGTGAGGATTCATACGCATATTGTATTTTATGGGGCCGACAACACTGTTTTTGATACATCCGACACCACAATGAAAAACACTGCCTCTGATCCCGGTAAAGCAGCCGGGGCGTCAGACGCTTTTTGTTCCGGCAATTCGCTCAGCACGCAGTTTTGTGCAGTGTCCGATATCGATACTAATATAACTTTGGGGTTCTAGAATGAAACAAAAGATATTACAAACCGCTGGCAAAAACAACGAGCAAGGCCTTGTTTCGATTATCACTGTAACACTCATTATTATTATCTTGGCGCTAATGACCGCCGGTTTTGCTAAAGTTATGGACCGCGAACTCCGGCAATCGCTTGACCAAGAATTGGCGGTGCAAGCTAACTATGCGGCGGAATCCGGCTTAAATGATGCCCGCAACTATGTGACTAACGCCGCAACACCGGATACGGGTGGCACGTGCCTAGATACCAACAATTTAAATACCCCTGACAAGGTTAAGTATTTTGCCCCCAAGGGCGAAATTTCTAACGGGGCAGACAACTTGGTGAAATATACATGTGTCAATATCGACACAACTCCTAAGGAGCTTAAATACGACATTCCGGCCGGCACTTCGCGGATCTTAAAAGTTGCCTCATCCGATATGATAGACAGTTTATATTTTAGCTGGAACAACATCGGCGCTACCGGCGATACAGGCTCTAAGGCGATATCTAGCACCGTGGGCACGTACCCACCAGAAAGTTTTTGGAATACTTCCGGAAACGAACAAGCAACTGGTGTCCTGCGCACAACTATTTATCCTGTCCCTGGTGACGGTTCTGTGGCAGTGGCGGGTGACCAAAACTCTAAACTGGAGTCTTTAGCAAAAACTTACTTTATGTACCCTAACCCCGGCAGCAGATTCGGACAGGTCAATTTCATTACCAGTAATGGCACATCGGTGGAGGGCAAATGCGACAATGCTAACTATCAAACCTCGCCATTACCTTATGCTGCGTCAAAGCACTTTTGCAATTCAAAAGTAACAGGACTGGGCGGTACTGCGGGCATTCCGGCCGGGCCTCCCGGGCCTCCCGGGCAGGGCGTAACAAACGGAGCATATACTGCAGCTAACTGGCAGCCGCCTGATATCAGTATAGGCCGTGATCACTGCTTGGTTTTTGTAGAACCCTCCGACCCTAACTGGACCAACGGTGCAACCCCTCCCGCTAATGATAACGCCTTTTGCTACGACTCACCCTATACTTTGGTTTGGGTATACAATGGTGTGAAACCAGCAGGGGCTCAGTGTGCAAGCTTTAATAACCCTAATGAGCCGGCTGCTCATGGCTGGGCTGATAACTATATCTGTGCACCAGCTGCTGCCCGCAATAACTTAGGATTGCAAGTACTTTTTAATAGGCCTATCGCTAATATCCCAGGCAAGCAGTGTCGAAGCATTAATGAAATTCCTTTTAACGCAGCGGAGCCAGGTAATCCCTGGATCGGCAGCCAGGCTCAGCTATGCTATAACACCACGACTCCAGGGCCTCCAGGCCCCGGGCCCATCCCAGCAACTCCACCTGCAGGTGCATTTTACTACGTTAAGCTTACGGCTCTATACAGGGACCTCACGGTGTCTATAACAGGAACAACTTCAACAAATGTGCCTGTGTCATTTATTAAAGCTCAAGCTATAATTGATGTAACAGCCAAAGGCAACGATGTGCTTAAGCGTGTACAATCCACGGTGGACAAGGACCAAAACTATAATTATCCGTCGTTTGCGGTGCAGTCTATGGATAGTCTATGCAAACGCTTAAGGCTCCCTGTGGGAAGCGGCGGGGCTACTGACTATCAGAGCGCGCAAATTGACGATGGCGGTGGTGCATTGTCGGTCAATAATATTGACGGTGCCTGCAAGCCATAGCGACCAGTTAAAATTTATCTGGATCTTACTTCTTAGATCTGTGGAATTTCTCGTGAACAGCTTTTAAATGCGGATCTGTAACGTGGGTGTAGATTTGCGTCGTAGAGATGTTGCTGTGGCCAAGCATGGCTTGCACAGATCTTAGGTCGGCGCCGTTCATTAAAAGGTCGGTTGCAAAGCTGTGGCGCAGCGTGTGCGGGCTTACATGCTTTGTAATGCCCGCTAAAAGGGCGTAGCGTGCTACCATGCGCTGGATGCTTCGTGCGGTTAGGCGCTGGAAATTACCGCTGTTATCTACTTGCTTGGTACCGCTGTAGCGTATAAACAGCGGTTTGGCGTTATCCTGGCGCTTATCTATGTATTGTTGGATCCAGTCCGCGGCCTCAGAGCTTATAAAAATTGGGCGGTCTTTTTGGCCTTTCCCGCGCACCATAAATTCGCGGCGCTTGAGGTTGATATGGTCGCGGTCCAACCCCACAAGTTCACTTACACGCAATCCGCTGGAAAACAATAGTTCGATTATAGCTCGGTCGCGCAGACCGTTTAGCGTGTCTGTTTTAGGTTGGGAAGCTAGCCGCTCAAGTTCTTCTGGGGTTAAAAAAGTTACTTGGGGGCGTTTTGTGCGCGCCAGTTCAATTTTGTCCGCCGGCATGGCATCATAACCGCGCTTGGCGCAAAAGCGCAAAAATGAGCGCAGGGCAATTAAGTGGTAGTTTTGCGTGGTTTTAGACATTTCGTCAGAGGTGTTGGTACCCAAACGGTTAAGCCACATGCGCCATTTGCGCACTAATTCCACATCAACATCAGACAGCTTAATATCACCGGCGTAATCCACAAGTCGGTTCAGATAGTGCGAGTAGTTATTAATTGTTTTAGAAGAGCGGTTTTGTTCCAACTCTAAATATTCTAAAAATTTGCCAACTGCGTCCTCGTACTGCATATGCTTATTGTACACGACCCTTTAATAGATAGTTAAAAGTACGACATACACACTTGAGTGCAAAATCAGTGCGCTAATGAAGCACGGACTTAAGGCGTATTTAAATAACGGTGAGGGAGTACTGGAATTGGCAAGCTGATTTTGCGCCAAGAACAAACATTAAAGGCAAGCTTTTCTTGATTTTAATGTTTGTGGTGTGTAGGTCGTAATCTGTTACAATGTTTGAATATGGAAAAAACACTTATACTCTTAAAGCCCGATGCCGTGAAGCGCGGCCTTGTTGGCGAAATTATCACACGCTTCGAAAAAGCTGGCCTCAAAGTTGTTGGCATGAAGATGGTTAGCCCGGACGAGTCGCATTACCACCACCATTACGAAACTATCAGCAAGCTGATTTCGCGCCGCGGGGAAGAGGTTTTTCAAAAGAATGCTAATTTTATGATGTCCGGTCCGGTCATAGCCATGGTTTTAGAAGGCATTAATGTCGTAGAAAATGTGAGAAAAATGGTTGGCGAAACAGATCCGGGCGTTGCTAGGCCGGGAACTATCCGCGGCGACTACGCACACATGACAATTGACCATGCCAACCAACACAACACCGGTCTGCCTAACTTAATTCACGCATCCGGAAACCGGGAAGAAGCAGAACAAGAGCTTGCACATTGGTTTTCTGACCAAGAACTCTTTGACTACAAAACCGCGCACGAACAATTCACCCAAAACCCATAGCCCAAACTAAGGTGTAATGTAATGGCGGTGGGGTGTTATTGCCATTGTTTTATTAGATAGAAAATGTTATAATAAATTAGTTTCTGCAAGTCCAAAGAGGATGGTAGTGTAATGAATTGGAGACGGATCGAACTTGCGCTTCACCGCGTCAAGATCATTCGCCACAACGTTTCCAGGATCAAAAATCCTGAGGACCCTTCCTACCCGTACAGGCTTTATGTGGCGCAGCCGCACGATGAATTCCACGGAGCTGCCAAGGCGATCATGTTCGGCGGAGCAGAGGAGCTGGTGGTGCGGGCCAAGACGATGCGTGGCATCAACTGGATCATCAAGAAGATGAAGCTTCGCGGCAACACGCATGTGATGGATCTTCGCCTGACACTGCCGGACGGCAGCGTCAGGAACCTGCTCCGCGAGCGCTAGTGTCTTAAGACCAAGTGGGAAGCAGAAAAAGGGCGCCGTGCGAGCTATCTCGCCGGCGCCCTTCTAATTTATTTTATAAAAATTAAAATGAAGAGGCCCACGGTCGAAACCGTGGGCCCATTGCGCTCGCTCAGCGCTTCATCGATCGATCCAGATGTTCAGCAGCGGCAGGTCCCAGCGCCCGCCGGAGATGAAGATGGCGGTGGCGACGATGTCGCCCACGTCGTTGCTTTCAGGGTCGACGCTTTCCATCACGAGTGTCTCCCGGACCTTGTCGGTCAGCGAGTCGTCCACCATGTAGATGCGGTTGTCCTCCTCCTTGACGATGGCCACGAGGTAGGCCGGGACGTCGTAGTTCGTCCAGGGCTGCCCCTCGCGGAGGACGTCGGCATAGTGGCGGTTGGGGAACCGGAACAGCACGATCAGGCGGTCGCGCCACTGCAGCTCGTAGACCGTGTGGTAGGTGTTGCCCTTGGCCAGCGTGACACCGGTGACGATCGACCCCCACGGGAGCTGGTCGTCGGCCGGCGCCATGAAGATACCACCGGGGGCGAAGGTCTTGCACTGCACGAACTTCTGGTAGTCGTTGTTGCTCATCGAAGTCTCCTTGCCCCCTTGCAGGGGAAGTTGTAGGTACGGGGTCACCCGCACCTTCGAAGGAATCTTCGATGTACTGCTTGTGAAGTGCGGGGAAGTTGGGTAGGAGTTTTACTTCCTACCTACATCGCTCCGCGTTGGACGTTCGCATTGTGCGAAAGCCCTCCTTTCAATCGTGTGACGATAGAATAATACTATTTTACCATAAGAGTAATAAATAATCAATAGTATGAGTTCTGGCTTACCTCTTATGACTATTTACAAAATATAATAAATATGATATTATAATATCCAAGTTCTCAATTTAGAGACTATTTAATTACTTTATGAAGTGAGGAGTACTTCATAGGAGGTTTATATGTTAATGCTTAAAAGCATTGTTATCTCTGGAGTTTTATCTGTTGTCGCATTGGGCGTCAGCGCTCCAGTATATGCAACCAACGGCAATTCCAATGCCGGCAATAAAGTTACGATCTGCCACGCTACAGGCTCTCAATCGAACCCATACGTGCGCATTAGTCCTAACGCTAACGGTG
>Ga0070679_100003721_pt1 | contig 13980 bp, 10 predicted proteins | sample KBSC63BmetaG_FD_65652 | JGI IMG/M metagenome (GOLD analysis project Ga0070679, IMG submission 65652) | Corn rhizosphere microbial communities from Kellogg Biological Station, Michigan, USA - KBS C6-3B metaG | ecosystem: Host-associated > Plants > Roots > Rhizosphere | place: USA: Michigan... | reverse complement strand
GCACACCGGCGAAGAGGTGCGCGACGGCATCGTCGCCGCCTCGCGCTTCGCCGAGCTCGATCCGTACCGCGCCGCCACGCACAACAAGGGCATCATGAACGGCGTCGACTCGGTGGTCATCGCCACCGGCAACGACTGGCGCGGCGTCGAAGCGGGCGCCCACGCCTTCGCCGCCGACAAGGGCGAGAACGGCGGCTACGGCCCGCTCGCGACCTGGCGCGTCGCCGACGACGGCTCGGGCGACCTCGTGGGCCGCATCGAGCTGCCCATGGCCGTGGGCACCGTCGGCGGCACGCTGCGCGTGCACCCGGGCGCGCGCCTGGCGCTCAAGATCCTCGGCATCGAGCGCGCCGGCGACCTCGGCGCCGTCATGGCCTCGGCCGGCATGGCCTCGAACCTGGCGGCCCTGCGCGCCCTGGCCTCGGAAGGCATCCAGAAGGGACATATGTCGTTGCACGCCCGCTCGCTCGCGCTGCACGTCGGCGCCACCGGCGAGCTCGTCGATCGCGTGGCCGAGGAGATGTCGCGCCTCGGCGACGTGCGCGCGGAAGTCGCGGTGCAGATTCTCGAACGGCTGCGCGGCGCCAACGGCCACGCCGGCCAGAAAACGGGAGCGCTTTCATGATCCGTCGAGTCGTCGAGCCTCGTGACAACAACGCCCTGCCCGTCCCGTCGCTGAACGAGACGCATGACGAGAGCGGGCAGCCGTATACGATCGAGCGCGCGTTCGCCTACTGCGAGCGCATGGCGCGCGGCCACTACGAGAACTTCCCGGTGGCGTCGCGCTTCGTGCCGGCGCGGCTGCGCCCGTACGTCTGGGCGGTCTACGCCTTCGCCCGCTCGGCCGACGACTTCGCCGACGAGTCGCGCTACGCGGGGCGGCGCGCCGAGGCGCTCGGCTTCTGGGACGACCAGCTCGATCGCTGCTTCCACGGCGAGGCCGAGCACCCGGTGTTCATCGCGCTGCGCGAGACGGTCGAGCAGTGCAACCTGCCGATCCAGCCGCTCAAGGACATGCTGACGGCGTTCAGCATGGACCTGTCGGTCAACCGCTACGCCACGTTCGAGCAGCTGCGCATGTACTGCTCGCACTCGGCGCATCCGGTGGGGCGCCTCGTGCTCTACATCTTCGATTACCGCGATCCGTCGCTGCACGCCTACTCGGACGACATGTGCACGGCGCTGCAGCTCGCCAACTTCTGGCAGGACGTGGGCGTCGACCTGGCCAAGGATCGCATCTACCTGCCCGAAGAAGATCGCAAGCACTTCGGCGTCAGCGACGAGGCGCTCTACGCGCGCATCCTCACGCCGCAGTTCAAGGACCTCATGCGCTTCGAAGTGGCGCGCGCGCGCTCGCTGTTCGAGCGCGGCCGGCCGATCATCGACAAGGTCGGATCGGATCTCGGCTTCGAGCTCGCCATGATCTGGAACGGCGGCATGACCATCCTCGACAAGATCGAGGCGGTCGGCTACGACGTCTTCAAGCGCCGCCCGACGCTGAACGCCGCCGACAAGGCGCGCATGGTGGCGCGCGCCGCGACGCAGCGCTGGCCGCAGTGGGTAGGCGCCCGCTAGGCCGGCCCGCGCATGCCCGACAAATCCTTCATCGAGAACGCCGCGGCCTACTGCAAGAAGCTGACGACGCGGTCCAAGTCGAACTTCTATTACGCGTTCTTGTTCCTGCCGCGCGAGCGCCGTGAAGCGCTCGAGGCGGTCTACGCCTACTGCCGGCTCGTCGACGACGTGGTCGACGAAGAGGCGCCCGTCGAGAAGAAGCTCGCCGGCCTGCAGCGCTGGCGCGGCGAGCTCGACAGCGTCTACGCCGAGACGCCGTCGGACAATCCGGTGACCGAGCGGCTGCGCGCCGCGGTGTCGCGCTTCGCCATCCGTCGCGAGGACATGGAAGCGATCATCGACGGCTGCGCGATGGACATCGAAAAGACGCGCTACGAGACCTGGGACGAGCTCCGGCTCTACTGCTATCGCGTGGCGTCGGCCGTCGGGCTCATGTGCGTCGAGATCTTCGGCTACACGCCGTCGCAGGTGGAGGCGGTGCGGCGCTACGCGATCGATCTCGGCATCGCGCTGCAGCTGACCAACATCCTGCGCGACGTCGCCGAGGACGCGGCGCGCGGGCGCATCTACCTGCCCGCCGAGGAGCTGCGCGCGTTCGGCGTCAGCGACGACGAGCTGGTGTCGGGGCGGCGCTCGGCCAATTTTCTGAAGATGATGCAGTTCCAGGCCTCGCGCGCGCGCTCGCACTACTTGCGCGCGCGGGCGTCGATCTCGAGCTACGAGCGCTCGAAGCTGGTGATCGCCGAGATCATGGGCGACATCTACTACGCGCTCCTCGAGGAGATCGAGGCGCGGCAGTTCGACGTGTTCGGCACGAAGACCACGGTGCGCCGGCGCGACAAGATGCGCATCGCGCTCGGCAACTTCGCCAAGGCGCAGTGGCACCAGCTGATCGCGCGCGCGTGAAGCACGTCGTTGTCGTCGGAGGCGGGTTCGCGGGCCTGAGCGCGGCCACGCGGCTCGTCGAGGCCGGCGCGCGCGTGACGCTGCTCGAGCGGCGCGGGCAGCTCGGCGGGCGCGCCTACTCGGTGGTCGACGAGGCCACCGGCGACGTCGTCGACAACGGGCAGCACCTGTTCATGGGCTGCTACAAGGCGACGCGGGCGTTCCTGTCGCGCATCGGCACCGCCGACAAATTGAAGCTGCAGGCGCGGCTCGACCTCGCCTTCGTCGACGGGGAGACCGGGCGCGCCTCGAGGCTGTCGTCGCCGCGGCTGCCGGGGCCGCTGTCGCTGGTCGCGGGCCTGTTCGGCTTCTCGTCGCTGTCGTGGCGCGACAAGGCGGCGATGCTCAAGGTCGCGACCGCGATCCGGCTGCCGTCGCGCTTGCAGCCGCCGGCGACCGATTGGGAGACCGTCGACGCCTGGCTCGATCGGCTGGGCCAGTCGCAGGCGGCGCGGCGCGCCTTTTTCCACCCGCTGGCGCTGGCCACGCTCAACGACGATCCGCGCACGGCGTCGGCGAAGATGCTTGCGGCCGTGCTGCGCGAAGCATTTTTTGTCGTTCCTGGTGTCGGGCCGGCGTCGGGCGGCGATGCGCGCATCGGCGTCGCGTCGGTGGGCCTGTCCGACTTGTACGTCGACGACGCGCGCGCCTGGCTGCAAGCGCGCGGCGCGACGGTGCGGCTCGGCGCCGCCGTCGAGCGCGTGCTCGTCGATGGCGGCCCCGGGCACGCCCTGGCGCGCGGCGTGAGCTTGCGCGGCGGCGAGAAGATCGCGGCCGACGCGGTGATCGCGGCCTGTCCGCCGGCGGCGCTCGTCGGGCTCGTCGACGCCGAGGTGCGCGAAGGCCATCCCTGGTGGGCAGGCGTCGGCAAGCTGCAGAGCTCGCCGATCGTGTCGCTGCACTTGTGGATGGATCGCCGGGTCACCGACGAGAGCATTATCGGCTGCGTCGGCTCGCCGTTGCACTGGATCTTCCACCGCAACCAGCTCGTGCCGGTGCGCGATCCGCACAAGAGCCACCTGTCGCTGGTGGTGTCGGCGGCGCGCGAGCTCGTCGATCGCCCGTCGGACGAGATCGTGCAGACGCTGGTCGCGGAGCTGCAACGCCTGTTGCCCGGCGCCGCGGGCGCGCGCGTCTTGCACGCCCGGCTCATCAAAGAGCGCGACGCGACCATCGCGCACACCGCCGGCACCGAAGGTTTTCGCCCGCGCTGCCAGAGCCCCGTCGACGGCCTGTTCGCCGCCGGCGACTTCGTGCGCACCGGCCTGCCGGCGACCATCGAGAGCGCGGTGCGCGCCGCCGACGACGCCGCCGAGCTGGCCCTCGCCTTCGAGCCGCCGCGCGTCGGAGCGACGGCGCGCGCGAACGGCGCGTTCGTGCCGCTCGGCCGCCTGAAGCGCCCCGAAGCCGCGCCCGAGTAGCTGGGCTACTCGCCGCCCTCGCCGTCGTCGGCGGGGAGGCCGGCCTCGGCGCGCAGCGCGCGCAGGCGCGCCTTCAGCTCCTTCTCGTAGCCCGACTCCGACGGCACATAGAAGCGCGCGCCCTTGAGCTCGTCGGGCAGATAGTTCTCGGCCACGTAGTGCCCCTCGAAGTCGTGCGGATACTTGTAGCCGCCGCCATACCCCATCTGCTTCATGAGCGGCGTCGGCGCGTTGCGGATGTGCAGCGGAACCGGCAGCGCCCCGCGGTCTTGTACCGCCTTCCGCGCCGCCGCGTAGGTCGTCAGCACCGTGTTGGACTTCGGCGCCGTCGACAGGTAGGTCACCGCCTGCGTCATCGGCAGCGTCCCCTCGGGCAGCCCGACGAGCCGCACGGCATCGAGCGCCGCCACCGCCACGACGAGCGCCTGCGGATCGGCGTTGCCGATGTCCTCGGACGCGAAGATCACCATGCGCCGCACGATGAAGATCGGATCCTCGCCGGCCTCGATCATGCGAGTCATCCAATAGACCGCGGCGTCGGGATCGGAGCCGCGCATCGACTTGATGAACGCCGAGATGACGTTGTAGTGCTCCTCGCCCGCCTTGTCGTAGAGCAGCGTCTTGCGCTGCAACGCCTCCTCGACCGCCTTCTGATCGATGCGCCGCCGCCCGTCGGGGCCCGGCGCCGCCACCTCGCTCGCCACCTCGAGCGTCGACAGCGCGCGCCGCGCGTCGCCCGCCGCCTCGCGCGCGATGAGGTCGCGCACCTCGTCGTCGATGTCGAGCGGCAGCTTGCCGAGCCCGCGCTCCTGATCGGCGAGCGCGCGATCGATCAACTGTCGCAGATCCGCGTCGCCCAGCCCCTCGAGCCGCACCACCTTGCAGCGCGACAGCAACGCGGCGTTGACCTCGAACGACGGGTTCTCCGTGGTCGCGCCGATGAGCGTGATCGCGCCCGCCTCCACGTGCGGCAGGAGCGCGTCCTGCTGCGCCTTGTTGAAGCGATGGATCTCGTCGAGGAACAGGACCGTGCGCTCGCCGTGCTCGGCGAGCTGTGTCTCGGCGACGGCGACCGCCTCCCGCAGATCCTTCACGCCCGCCTGCACCGCCGACAGCCCGACGAACCGCGCATGCGCGCGCGAGGCGAGGATGTGCGCGAGCGTCGTCTTGCCGGTGCCGGGCGGCCCCCACAGGATGAGCGACGGCAGCGCGCGCCCGCTCGTGGTGCGCTCGAGGATCCGCCCCGGCCCGACGAGGTGCGCCTGGCCGACGAACTCGTCGAGATCGTGCGGGCGCATCCGCTCGGCGAGCGGCTGTCCGGTGCGGCTCTTTTTGACAGCGTGACGAAACAAATCCATGGGCACGGCCATTCCCAAATGTGGGTCGCGGCGACCTCCGACGCTACCACGGCCGCGCGAGCTGGTGCCGGCCGGCGCCATGACGCAACTGCCACACTGCCCTGCACAAAGAGTCACTTTTTTGCCGTTCCGGCACCCCGCCAGGGCCACCTCGGAGGGAGACGGCGCATCCAAGCGACGTAGATTTCAGTGAGATGCGAAAGCAGTTCCCGTCGGTCGCCGCGCGGTACGGGGGTTGCTTGGTTGGGAAAACGAAGATGGCGACGGAGAGCTCCATGGATTGGGTCAGACGCGCCGGAGACTATCGGGTCCTCGTCGGCAAGCGCGATCGGCTCGGCTACGACCTCGGCGAGGTCGAGCGGGCGCGCCTCGATGAGCTCGAGCGCTTCTTCATGCAGGACGCCAACCGGCGTCGCGCGCCGTGGGCCTCGCGCGAGCAGATCCGCGCGCCGATCTCGGTGATCGTGCAGATCGGCGACTGGGGCGGCCAGGCGCGCGACATCTCGGGCGACGGCATGTTCGTCGTCACCACGGCGCCGCTGCCCATCGGCGCGCACACGGTCGTGCGCGTGACCGACGAGTCGCCGCCCGACGACGACGATGGCGCGCTCGCGCCCTACGAGCAGTGGGAATTCGCCGCCGAGGTCGTCCGTCTCGACGCCGAAGGAGTGGGTCTACGGTTCGTGGGGATTCCGCTCACGCTGCGCATCACGCATCGGCACCGCGACGACGCGGCGCCGATGCGGATGCACGCCGCTTAGTTGACGACGAGCGTGAGGGCGAGGCTGCCGCTCAGCTGGCCCGAGGTGCCGGTCACGGTGATCGCGTAGCTGCCGGGCGGCGTGGGCATCGCGCCTCCCGACAGATCGTCCGGCACCGCGGCCATGTCGCCGGCGCCGCCGAGATCGTCACCACCGCCGGGCATCGACAGGTCCGGCGTCGTCGACGCCGACGAGCCGCACGCCGTCAGGCCGGCGGCGCCACCGACGAGCGCGACGAGCACGATCGCGGCGCCGAGGGGGCGCCAGGCCGTGCCGCGGCCACGCCGCTTGCCGAGCGCCAGGAAGCCTCCGCCCATCAGCAGCACGAACGCGAGCAGCAGCAGCGACGCCGCGCCGCGCGCGCCGGCGTCGGCGCCCGGCACCACCAGCCCGCCGTTGCCGCTCGCCGCCGTCGTCGAGACGGTCAGCACCACCTGGCCGCTGACCGTACCCGCGGGCAGCGTCATCGGCGCGAACGAGCAGCTCGCTCCCGCCGGCAGGCCGCTGCACGCGAACGCGAGGTCCGCCGCCGTCAAGCCGGTCACACCGACGTCGATCGGATAGGTCGCGTCCATGCCCGCCGTGACCGTCTGCGACGGCGCCGTCGACGACAACGCGATCGCCGGCACCACGTCGAGCCGGTTGTTGCCGAACGACAGCACCTGCCCGCCGCCCGACTCCGCGAACGGCGCCGTCGCGTTCGACGTCGACATCACGTTCGACAGCCGCACCACCGCCGAGCCCGCCGCCGCCGCCGCGCGCACGCCGGTCGCGTTGCCGCTCGCCATCACCGACTCGAGGTTCACCTCGGCGTTGCCGCCGCCCGCGTCGACGAGCGCGAGCACGCCCTCGGCCGCGTTGCGCGACACGTCGCTGTCGTAGACGCCGACCTTGCCGCCGGCGACGGCGCGGATGCCGACGCCGTTGCCCTCGCTGCGGCTCTTGGTGATCGTCGCCAGCGCCGCGCCGTTGGCCGCGCCGACGACGACGCCGGCGTCGCTGTTGTCCTTGAGCACGACCTCGTCGAGCACGAGCTGTCCGCCCATCGCCGGCGTGAAGGCCACGCCGTCCGAGAAGCCGGAGATCCACGAGTCGTCGATCTCGACCAGGCCCGCGCTCATCACGGTCACGCCGTTGGTCGCGCCGGCGCCGCCGATGATCGACAGGCCGCGCAGCGCCACCACGTCGGTCGCGCCGGCCGCGATGGTGATCCCGGCGGTGGCCGGCTGGATCCCGCCGTGCCGCGCGTGTCCGTCGATGGTGATCGCGCGATCGATGAGCACGAAGCCGAACTCGCCCGGATCGAGCACCGTGATGATGCCGCCCGCGAGCGTATTGGCCAGCGCGCCCGCGAAGCTCTTGCAAGGCGCGGTGCGACTGCACGGGTTGGCGTCGTCACCGACGCCGGACACGTAGGTCTCCGACGTCGCCTGCGCGCGCGCGACGCCTCCCGCGCCGAGCACGAGCCCGAGCGCGGCACAAGCCGCCATGAGTCTGCGCATCGGCATCACTGCTGCGGCAGCGTCGACGACGGCGTCCCGTTGGTGCCGTTGCCCGCCTGCACGCGGTTGTTGCCGAACGAGGCGACCTTGGTGCCGGCCAGGCCCGTCGTGTTGTGGCCGATCATCACCTCCGAGAGGCGCACCGTCGAGTCACCCTGCACGCCGGTGCCGTTCGCCGTCACCAGGCCGTGGTCCATGTTGATCTCGGCGGTGCCCTCGGCCCACAGGCCGTACATCGCATTGCCGCCGAAGACGCTGTCGTGAATGGTCACGTGCGCGGTGCCGGTCGCATGCAGCCCGATCGAGTCGTTGAAGAAGTTGCTCTTGACCACCACCACCGACGGCGAGCCCATGCCGCCGACGACGAGCCCGGCCGCGTTGTTGTTGACGTTGAGGTGCTTGACGTAGAGGTTGGCGGTCACGCCGGCGCCGGGCTGAAAGTCGATCGCGTCGGTGGCGAAGCCGCTGATCACGCAATCCTCGACGTGCACCGTGGCGCCGGTGAGGTACTTGATCGCGCTGAGGCCGGTGCCGAGGCCGGTGAAGGTCAGCCCGCGCAGCGTCACCACGTCGGTGGCGGCGGCGCTGATGATGACGCCGTTGGTGCCCGAGACGAGCACGCCGGCCATCGCGTTGCGCCCGTCGATGGTGATCGACTTGGTGATGGTCACGGCGCCGAAGCCGCCGGGATCGAGCACGTCGATCTCGCCCTGCGGGGCGGTCTTGCTGATCGCGCCCGCGAAGGTCTTGCAGGGCGCGGTGCGGCTGCACGGGTTGGCGTCGTCGCCGACGCCGGAGACCCAGGTGCGCGTGGCCTGAGCGTGGGCGGTGGAGCCGCCGAGCGCGAGCGCGAGGGCAACGACGAGGCTGCTGATGGCGAGACGAGCACGCATATTACCTCCACGGAGACGGGTGGTCTACATTACAAAGCTTTGACATCGTAAACGAATTGCGCAGGGCTGGGAAGCGCAATCAGCGCGCCCCGTCCCCGCGACGGTGAGGGCGCATGGCTGCGACAATATGTCGCAGGCGAAATGGCGTTCGTTCCCTTACGATGCGCGATCGATGAGAACAGCCGTCACCTTCGTCTTCGCGCTCTTCGCCGGCGCCCTCGCCGCCGGCTGCGCCACCACCGCCGAAGCGCCGCCGCCGAGCCAGTTCCCCACGCGCGACGCGCTGCAAAAGATCGCCGCGTCACCACCGCCGACGAAGATCAGCGGCGAGAGCGGCCTCGCCGCCGACGGCTGGCAGCTGACGGGCCCGCTGCCCGACAGCATCGAGCCCATGCAATACGCCGACGGCACGCCCTGGCAGGCGATGCTCGCCGAGGTCGCCGGCGCGCGCCCGGGCCTCGTCGCCATGCCGGCGAGCATGCACTGCGTGGCGCAGGAGACCGGGCTCTTCTATCTCGAGAAGCAGGCGATGCCCGCCGAGCGGCTGGCGCGCTTCATCGCCGGACGCTGCGGCGCCGTCGCCGCCGACGTGCATGTCGCCTCGCTCGGCGGCGCGGTCCCCGACGGGATTCCGCTCGAGCGCATCGCGCAGCAGTATCGGCCGCAGATCGTCGACGGGCTGCAGAAGCTGCTCGGCAGCGGCGTGCTGCAGGCGGGCATCTGGCTCGGGCAGAGCCACGGCAAGGCCGTCGTCATGATGAGCGTGGCCGTGCGGCGCGCGAACCTCGACACGCTGTCGCTCCTGCCCGCCGCCGACGGCAAGGTCACCGTGCGCGGCGAGCTCCTCGAGCCAGCCGAGCACCTGCAGGCGGTGTTCAACCGCGGCCACTACGGCTTCGGGCGCTGCTCGACCGATCCGACGGTGGCGCTGCCGCGCTTCGCCGTCACCTGCGACGTCGACCCGACCGACGACGCGGCGTGGATCGAGATCGCCGCCTTCGCGGCCGGGCGCATCGTCGGGCACATCGTCGCCAGTCTGGCGGTCTTCCCGTCGCAGAAGCCGGCGACGGCGTATCACGACGCCGGCTACGTCACGCACGCCGCGCCCGCCGGCAACGGCGCCGACGCGCGCAATCAGCTGCTCGCGCTGCTCAACGAAGTTCGCCGCGGCGCCGGCCTCGGCGAGGTCACGCTCGCCGCGCGCGAGTGCGAGGTGGCCGACAAGATCGGGCCGCACTACTTCGCCGCGCTCGTCGGCCAGGAGTCGGAGCTGGTGGCCGACGAGGTGGTGCTCGGCCTGCGCGCCGGCTGGGAGGTCGACGGCGAAGTGCTCGACGGCGAGTTCACCGCCGGCGCGCTCGCCAGGAGCGACGATCTCGGCCAGCTGCTCGACGCCGTGCTCGAGCGTCCGTCGGGGCGCGCGGCGCTGCTCGAGCGCACCGCGCGCCAGGTCGCGTTCGGCGCGGTGATCGCGCCCGCCGAGCGCGTGATCGCGATGGTGGCATCGAGCTACTCGATGTTCGAAGGCAGCAACGCGGTCGCCGACGCGCAGCGCGTGATGGGCCGTCTCACCAAGGCGCGCATCGATCAACGGCTGGCGCCGCCGCTGCGCTTCCCCGCGGTGCAGCCCGATCTCGACGACGGCGCCGCGCTCGTGCAGAAGGGCGAGCTGTCACCGCACCAGGCGCTGCAGCGCATGCTCCGGCGCAGCGTCGAGCGCGTGGTGGGCACCGGCTTTCGCGGCTGGATGTTCGAGGTGTCCTCGATCGACGACATCCGCTTTCCGCCCGATCTCGTGCGCGGCCCCATCGGCGGCGTCACCATCGCGGTGACGCATTACCACCCCAAGAACGGGCCGTGGTCGCGCCTCGTCGTGTTCATCCTCGCCGCCGGGCAGAACGGCGGCCTCATGACCGCGTCGCGCTAGGACTATCCGACAGCCCTCGCCCGCGTCGCGTCAGCGCGTCTTCGTCTTGTAGACCTTGTCGAGCCCCGAGAGCTGCGCCGTCGGCAGCATCACGAAGCCGCCGACGCGCTTTCGCCGCGCCAGGATGTTGTGCTCGTGCCACAGGCTCACCACCGGCAGGTCGCGCGCCAGGATCTTCTGGATCTGGGAGTAGATCTTTTTCCGCCCCTCGCGATCGAGCGTGCGCCGTCCTTCGATGATCAGCTTGTCGACCTCCGGGTTGCGGTAGCGCTCGCGGTTGCCGCCGGCGTCGAGGTTGTCGCGCGTGGGTATGCGGTCGGACTTGAAGAACTGGATGTAGAGATCGGGCTCCGAGATCTCGGGGATCTGCATGAGCGACATCTGGAAGTTGCCCTTCTTCAGATCGGCGAAGAGCGTGGCGAACTCGTAGACGCGCAGATCGACGCCGATACCCACCTGGCGCAACATGTCCGCGATCACCGTGGCCACCGCCATGCGCAGCTTGTTCGACGACGTCTTGTAGATGATGGTGAAGCGCGGCAGCGGCCCGTCGCCGTCGGGATCGGGATAGCCGGCCTCGTCGAGGAGCCGCTTGGCCTTGCCGGGATCGAAGCCGTAGTGGTCGACGTCTTTTTCGTACGCCCAGTGAAAGGTCGGCAGCATGCCGGTGGCGAGGATCGCGCGATCGTGGAGCTTACTGTGGATGAGGGTGGCGCGATCGATCGCGTAGGCGATGGCGCGGCGCACGCGCACGTCCTTCAAGATCGGATCGTCGTTGTTGAGGAGCAGGTACGAGTAGACGCTCGACGGCTCGGTGTCGACGACGAGCCGCGGCTGCTCGGCCACGGCGTCGATGAGCAGCGGCGAGATGGTGTTCTGCGTCAGATCGGCCGAGCCGCCGACGAGCGCGAGCAGGCGCGAGTTGTCGTCGCGGATGGTCTTGAAGACGAGGTGCATGATCGCCGGCGCGCCGCCGTAGTAGTAGGGGTTGCGCTGGAGGATCCAGGTCTCGCCGTGGCGCGCCTCGAAGAGGTAGGCGCCGGCGCCGCGCGGCGTCGCGTCCTTGGGCGTGCCCGCGGGCGGGCGCTCCATGAGCCCGACGTTGAGGTCGGTGATGAAGGGCGCGTGGGCGTGCGACAGATGCGCGGTCATGTGCTTGGCGTCGTGGATCTCGAAGCGCTCGAAGCCGGCGTTGATCAAGCTGCGGCGGATGCGCGCGGCGGCGCCGCCGGCCGAGGGATCGAGGAGCGCCTCGAAGGTGTAGGCGACGTCGTCGGTGGTGACCGGCTTGCCGTCGGAGAAGCGGGCGTCGCGCAGCGTAATCTCCCAGTCGTTGCCGACGGAGACGACGCTCTCGGCGAGCTCCATCTTGGCCTCGAGGGTCTGCGTGTCCGTCGACACCAGCGGCGCGTAGACCATGCGCGAGACCTTGAAGTCGGAGGCTTGAATGCAGAAGCGCGGGTCGATCGACACCGGCGGCTGCTCGAGGAGCACGACGACCTCGTCGTCGGGGACGCGGCCGGCGCCGCAGGCGGCGAGACCGAGCGCCAGAAGTGGCAGCACGAGGGAGCGCCTGCTATTTTTTGACGATGACACGTGTGCCGTCGCTGGTCCTGCTCGTAAGCCTGAGCGCAGGGGTGGCCTCGGCGCAAGTTCCCGCAACGAATCCTTCGTCGGGTCCCGTCGATGGCGGCGCGCCGGCGGCGACGGCGGCTCCCAAGGCGGCGACGGCGGCTCCCAAGGCGGCGACGGCGGTTCCCAAAACGGCGACGGCCGCTCCCAAGACGGCCGAGGTTCCCGCGGGCGCGACCAACGGCAAGCTCGCGCCGCCCAAAGAGACGCAGGTGGTCTCGGCGCCGACGGGAACGCCCGAGAACCGGCAGAAGTGGCTCAAGGAGCAGATCGACGCCGTCCTGCGCGAGCCGGAGCTGGCGAAGGCCAAGGTCGGCGTCGACGTGGTCGACGTCGACAGCGGCAAGATCCTCTACGCGCGCAACGACGCCGGCCTGTTCAACCCGGCGTCGAACGTCAAGCTGTTCACCACGGCGGCGGCGCTCGCGATCCTCGGCCCCGAGTATCGCTGGAAGACGGTCGTGTACGCCGATGCGCCCATCTCGGGCGGCGAGCTCAAGGGCCGCCTGTACATCAAGGGCCACGGCGATCCCACGCTCGTCGTCGAGGATCTGTGGCGCGTGGTCGCCGATCTCTACTCCGCCGGGCTGCGCAAGGTGTCCGGCGATCTCGTCGTCGACGACACCTTCTTCGACGACGTGCGCGTCGGCCCGGGGTTCGACCAGAAGCAGGAGGATCTGCCGTTCCGCGCGCCCAACGGCGCTCTGTCGCTCAACTACAACGCCGTCGGCGTGCACGTGATGCCCGGCGCGGGCGACGCGGCGCCGGCGCGCGTGATCGTCGATCCGCAGACGCCCTACTTCACCATCGTCAACGACGCGCGCACCGTCGCCGCCGGGCGCACCGTCGTCACCGTCGAGTCGCGCGAGACCACCGATCACACCGAGCTCAAGGTGGCCGGGCGCATCCGCGTCGGCGACGAGGGCGTGGTGGCGCTGCGGCGCGTGGCGCATCCCGATCTCTACACGGCGAACGCGTTTCGCGAGCTGCTCGCGCGGCGCGGAATCAAGGTGAGCGGCAACATCGTGCGCGACGCCGCGCCCTCGACAGCACGGGCGCTGGCGGCGCACTACTCGCAGCCGCTCGGCGTGGTCGTGCGCGACGTGAACAAGCACTCGAACAACTTCATGGCCGAGCAGATCTTGAAGACGCTCGGCGCGGAGACCGGCGGGCGGCCGGGCACGTGGGCCAAGGGCGTCGACGCGGTCAGCGGCTTCCTCGAGCGGCTCGGGATCGCGCGCAAGGACTACAAGATGACCAACGGGTCGGGGCTCTACAACTCGAACCTGTTCTCGCCCGCGCAGCTGACGACGCTGTTGCGCGTGGCCTACAAGGACTTCCGCTTTGCCGCCGACTTCATCGGCTCGCTCGCGCTCGCCGGCGCCGACGGCACCGTGTCGCATCGCATGGAGGGCGGCCTGGCGGAGCGCTACGTGCGCGCCAAGACGGGCACGCTCGCCGGCGTGTCGTGCCTGGCCGGGTACGCGGGCGCGCCCGGGCACGCGCCGCTGGCGTTCGCCATCTTCATGAACGACATCCCCGATCCGTCGACGCTCAAGGCGCGCCGCGCGCAAGACGCCATCGCCGAAGCGATGGTCGCCTACCTGCTCGCCAAGTGAGCATCACTGGAGATCCCGCGAATGGCTCCGTCCCTCGAAGTCGTCGTTCCCGATGCGCTGTGGCTCCGGGAGTACTTCGTGCGACTCGGCGGCGCCCGATTCAACGCGCGCATGACGGTGATCAAGCTGCGGAGCGGCGAGCTCCTTGTCCACTCCCCGTGCGCCTTCGACGCTTCGCTCGCGGCGGAGGTCGGCTCGCTGGGTCGGGTTGCGGCGATCATCGCCCCGGGGAACTTCCATTGGCTGCACGTTCGCTCGTGCCAGCAAGCGTTCCCCGACGCCGTGACCTATGTTTGTCCCGGCGTCGAGAAGCGGGCCAAGGGTCTCCCCTTCGACTTCGAGCTCGG
>Ga0070679_100003720_pt1 | contig 13984 bp, 14 predicted proteins | sample KBSC63BmetaG_FD_65652 | JGI IMG/M metagenome (GOLD analysis project Ga0070679, IMG submission 65652) | Corn rhizosphere microbial communities from Kellogg Biological Station, Michigan, USA - KBS C6-3B metaG | ecosystem: Host-associated > Plants > Roots > Rhizosphere | place: USA: Michigan... | reverse complement strand
GCGGCATCGAGCAGCAACGCCGTCTGCTCGGCTTCACCGATCGCTGGAGCGAAGAGAGTGCGCGCCGACTCAGACATTGCTCGCCCCGTGCTCGTGCGGCGCAATGTCGATCAGGCCCGTGCTCAGCATTCCGTAAATGATTTTTGCGACTTCGAATTCCGGCAGCACGAGCCGCTTGGCGATCTCGTGAAGATTCCTTTCACCGTCGATTACCGACAGCACTTCCCACTCGCGAGGCAGCAAATCGATGAATGACTCCGGACCTTCGTCGAGCGGAGCAAGCCTCGGCATCACCCGCGCATCGGGGATCTTGTCGGCCATGCGCGACCATTCGTCGATGCGCCGCGCGCCTTCCATCAGCAGGGACTCGGTGCTGACGCGCACTGCGATGTCCTTGCGCATCGGTCGGGGAGGCTCTTCGCTGAAGGAGAAGAATCCCTCCGACCAAGACATCAGATCAAAAACGACGGTCTCGATCTGGAGCCGCATGAAGCGGTCGATGTCGCGGGGTGTTACGATCCCGTGTGCAACGAGAATCTCACCCACTCGACGCTTGTCGCCGGCCCGCTGCATCGCGGTGGCGCGGGCGAGATCAGCTGGAGTGGCCTTTCCCGACCGCTCGAGGATGGTGCCCAGGAGGTGAGGATTGCTCTTCATGGTCGCGGCCACAATGGTGCCCGCGTCGAAGTAGACGCTTCCCTCATTGTTCTTCTCGGGAGATGTGATGCGCAGCGTTCCGGTCTTCCGGCTCAGGTCAAGCAGCTGGAAGACGTCGTGGATGCCGAGCTCGCGGAGCGGGCCTTCGATCGCCATTAGATCCTTCCTCTCTGGAGCAGCCTGTAGTAGCGCAGCGCGTCACCGTGATTTGGATCGAAGCGAAGCACGCGCTCGAATGCGTTCAGAGCGTCGCTCTCGCGGGCGAGGTCGATGAGGATCTCGCCGAGCGCGATGAGCGCGGAGAAGTGATAGACGTCGCGTCGAATGAGCGCGACGACGCGGGGCAGCGCGCTTCGTGAACGGCCAGTGCGCCGATACGGGCCGACAAGCTCCACCACAGCGGCGTCGTGGTTGGGCGCCGTCACGAGAACGGTCTCCAGCTCTCTGATCGACCCCATGTCATCTCCCGCCTTTGCAAGGAGTCTCCCAAGAGCCACCCGGGTGTCCACCTGCCGCTCGTCGATCGCAAGGCTCGCGCGATAGGCGGCGACTGCGTCCGCCGAATCCCCGAGCGACCCGTAGAGATCTCCGACGCGCTTCATGACGTTCGCATTTCTGTCGTCGCTCTTCCGAAGCGCGGCAAGGATCTCGCGCGCGCCGCCCTTGTCGAGCGACGCCACGCGCGCTTCGGCGGCAAGCAGGAGAAGATTGACATCGGTGCTTCCAGCCTCGACGAGAGCCTCTGCGAACGGACGCGCCTCTTCCGCGCGGCCAAGCGCTAGAAGGGATCGCGCGGTGCCCTGGCGCGCGAAGATGTTGGCCGGCTCCAGCTCGAGCGAGCGGCGGTAGCGCTCCAGCGCCTCTCCATGTAGGCCCTGCGCCGCGAATCCGTCGCCAGCGAGCACGAGGCCAATGATCTTGTCGCCACCGCGGGCGAGAACGCGCGCTATTTCGCCCTGTGCACGGTCGTACAAGCCCTTGGTGATGAGATCGCGCGCGAGAGAAAAGCCTGCGAGCGGGTCTTCGCTGGCGGGCTCCGCCCGGGTTGGCTTTTCCGCGAACAGCTCTTCGATGATGGCCGGATCGAAGTGGAAATCCTCCACGTGATCCACCGACGTGTCCGACTCGGTGATCGGCGGAGCGACGGTAAGCCTGATCTCCTCGTGCGGAAGCTCGATCGCGAGCTCGAGCTTCTGCGGCGTGTACATCGGGTCGAGCGAGAGCGCGCGCTTCGTCTCACGGAGGGCCGCGCTGAAGTCACCGAGGTTGGAGAGCGTGAAGCTCAGGTTGTAGTGAGCTTCCGCGAACTCGGGGTTCGCCTGGATCGCGCGCGCAAAGGCGTTTCTCGCGTCGGAGTACTTCTCGAGCTCGACCAAGATCAGCCCGATTCCATTCCACGCGACCGGATGCTCGGGCGCGCTGCTCAGCACCTGCCGGTACGACTCGAGTGAGAGATCGATGTGCTTCCGACGGAAAAGCCCGAGGGCGAGATTCAGCCGCGCTTCCACCGGAGGCGTCGCCGCCTGGAGCGCGCGCCGGAAGGCGTTGATCGCGCTCTTGGTGTCGCCCTTGTGCCAGACGAGCACGCCGAGGTTGTTATGGGCGTAGGGATAGCTCTGATCGATCTCCAGCGCGCGATGGTAGCTCTGCTCCGCTTCGGCGTGACGTCCTTCCAGCTGCAACGCCACTCCGCGGCCGTTCCACGTCTTTGCCGTCGGGGAGAACTCACGCGCGAACCGGTCGGCGGTCGCGATCGCGGCACCGGTGTCGCGTTGAAGGAGATACAGCTCGAGCATCGCCTGCAGAACCTCGGCGTTCGCTTCTCCTCCCTCGATCGCCTTCTCGTATTCGTGCAGGGCTTCCCGGAAATATCCCTTCTGGCGCAGCGCTCGCCCCAGCGTGATGTGCGCGCCGGCCGGAGTCTTCTGCTGGCGGCTCGGCGTGACTTCGTGCCGGTACATCTCCAGCGACAGATTCGCCTGGGCTCTCACCAATGTCGGATTGAGCATCACCGCGCGGCGGTTGGCTTCTGCCGCTTCCTCGCTGCGACCGAGGTCGCCGAGGATGAAACCGATCAGGTAGAGGGCATCGGGGTTGTCGGGATTGAGCTCGATCGAGCGACGAACCGAGCGCATCGCATCTTCATGCAGCCCGCGATTGTACAGCGTCTCGGCGAGCAGAAAGTGGAGAACCGAGCTGTTGGCATCGAGCGCTATCGCCCGCTGGAAGAGCGCGTGCGCGCGCTCGAGACGACCCGCGGTCTTCTCGGCAATTCCGCTCTGAACGAGCGCTTCCAGGTCTTCGGGGTTGGCGCGGAGCCGCTCTTCGAGCTCGTGCAGGCGGCGCTCGAGAATTCCGCTCTCGCCGTACGCGATCTCGAGGTTTCTTCGAGCAACGCCCATCCGCTCGTCCAGCGCGAGGGCGCGCGAGAACGCGACGATTGCTTCGTCGGTGAGACCCTTTCTGAAGTAGAGGACCCCGAGATTGTTATAGGCGCCTGCGTCCGACGGATCGATTCGATGCGCGAAGGACCGCAGGATTTCGACCTCTCCGCCATTCGCGGCTGCCGTGGTGGGGGCAGTTGCCGCCGGGGTCATCGTCTCAGTCTACGCGCACCGCGCGGAAAATGGCGTCGATGGCCTTGGAATCCGGAACGAGCAGGAAGAACCCGTGCAGGCTCTCAGCCGGCTCTTCGAGAAAGAATTCCGTTTCCACGCACAGGATTGGCGACTCGGTGCGCGGCGCGTGATCCCCGAGCGTCCGGAGGGCGTGCGCCGAATCGCCGGTGGTGAACGTCGGCGGCGAGAGCATCAGTCCCATCCCCAGAAATTCGCTCAGCGCGGTGAGGTACGCACCTGCCAGAATGTTGCCCGCTTCCTTCAGCGCGGACTGCTCGAGCTGGCCAAGACTCGGCGACGTGCCGCGTTTGCGGCGGAGCATCCGCTCCGCAAGGCGAAGTCCGGCGTGGGTCGCGAGCAGGAATACCGTCTGCCCCCCAATGTCGCCCGTCAACGTCATCTGAACAGCGACGATTTCGTCGTCCGCCGCGATCTCGGGAACGAAGTCACCGGGAGGAACGATGTTCACCATCGGCACGCTGATCATGATCCGCGTTCCGGTCAGCGTGGACAACGCCGTTGCCGCGTGGCCCGCGCCGATGTTCGCGACCTCGCGGAGCGCGTCGAGTCGCGCGCCGCTGAGTAGGGAGCTGCCGCTTTCTGTGCGTGCGTCGCCGGGGGTTGTCATCTCAGAGAAGGATGGAGGGGTCGATGATGAGGGCCGGAGCGCCGTCGCCGAGGATGGTGACTCCGCTGAATAGTGTTCTGCTCGCGCTCACGCCGTCGAATTGTTTGACGACGATTTCCTGCTGTCCAACGAATTCGTCGACGATGAGTGCCGCGCGCTTGTCCGCCAGCTCGACGAGAACCACCTGACCAGCCGATTTGTCCGAGGCCGGAAGGCCGACGCGGTCCCGCAGCCAGATCGCCGGAAACAAGTCGTCGCGGATCGCGACTACTTCCTTCCCCTTCACGTCGATCAGCATCGGCGCCGAGAGCGCGAATGTCTCGAGGACGTGGGTGAGCTGGATGGCGTAGAGCTCGTGGTCCACGCGCGCGATGAGGGCGCGCGATATCGCCAGAGTGAGCGGCAAGCGCATGCTCACGTTGGTGCCGAGGCCGGCGTCGGTGTGAACCTCGAGCGAGCCGCCCAGCGCGCGCACCTTGCTGGCGACAATGTCGAAGCCGACTCCGCGACCCGAGATGTCAGTGACTTTTTCGGCCGTGGAAAATCCGGGTCGGGAGATGATGCGGACGAGCTCCTCTTCGGAAAGCTTCGTGGTCGACTGATCGACGAGACCGAGCTTCTTCGCGCGTGGAAGCACCTTTTTCTGATCGATGCCGCGGCCGTCGTCGGTAACCCGGATGAGAACCGTCGCCCGGTCGCGTTCCGCAGTAAGCGTCAGTGTTGCCATCGGCTCCTTACCAGCAGCTTTGCGCTCGGCGGGGGTCTCGATTCCGTGGTCGAGCGAATTGCGCAGCAGGTGGAGCACTGGCTCACCCATCTCGTCCAGCATGGATCGGTCGAGCTCGATCTCCTTGCCTTCGATCTTGAACTCAATCTCCTTACCGAGCGCGCGAGCCGTATCGCGAACGACGCGTGGGAAGCGATCGAACACCTGCCAGACGGGGACCATCCGGCTCGTCATGATCTCGTTCTGCAGCGTCGACACGATCTGCGATGCGCGGAGCGTCGCCTCGAGAAGTCCTTCGTCGCCCAGCTTCTCGGCGATCTGGGCAATGCGGTCGCGCGCGATCACGAGCTCGCCCATCACGTTCATCAGCGTATCGAGGCGCCTCGCATCGATGCGGACGTGCCGCGCCGGCTTGACGACCGGAGCTGTGGACGTGGATTCCTCCTTCTTCTCGACCGCGATCGTCGCGAACTCCGAGGTGAAGGTCTGGGTCGTTTCCTCGCTCGCGGCCCCACGAATTCGCGCGAGGATATCCGCGATGTCCAGCTGCGTCGGAGTCGGCGCCGTGACCAGATCGACCGCGTGCTCGAGCGCATCGGCGCCCGCGAACAGCGTGTCCATGATCGACGGCGTTACGATTATCGAGCCGCTCCTGATCTTGTCGAGCAGGGTCTCGAGCTCGTGTGATAGCTCGCTCACGGTGGCGTAGCCCATTGCTCCGCCCATGCCCTTGATCGTGTGCACCGACCGGAAAAGACGTGCGATGGCCGCGTCGCTGCCGCCGCGCTCCAGGTCGAGGAGCGCGTTGTTCACTTCCGAGAGGTGTTCGCGGCTCTCGGTGAGAAACAGCTTGGCGTAGCGGCCAGTATCCACTTACGCGAGCACCCGTTGCACCGCTTCGAGGACTCGGCTCGGCTGAAACGGCTTGACCACGAAGTCGCGGGCCCCGGCCTGAAGCGCTTCCTGCACCAGCGCCTGCTGCCCCATCGCGCTGCACATGAGGATGCGCGCCGTCGGGTCCATCTGCGTGATCTGCTTCACGGCTTCGATTCCACCCATCTCGGGCATGATGATGTCCATCGTCACGAGATCGGGCTTGAGCTGCTGATACTTTTCCACCGCCTGCTTTCCATTCTCCGCCTCGCCCACGACGGTGAATCCCGCCTGGGACAAGATGTCACTGACCATGGTCCGCATGAATACGGCGTCGTCACAAACCAGAACGGTGCTGCTCACCCTACCTCCCTTGTCCGAGGACTTCCTGAACCAACGCCCTGACGTCGAGCACGATTACTTTTTTTCCCTCAATCTCAACTGCTCCAGTCACGATCCCGGCCGCGAGTGACTCCCCGCCGTCCGCTTCGGTAATCTGATCGATCGGCACATCGTGGATGTCCCGAACGTCATCCACACCCACCCCGGCCAGCCGCTCGAAGTAGTCGACGAGCAATGTCAGCCCCGTCCCCTTCGCGCAGGGACGCTTGCCAAGCGTGATTCCGCCGTCGATGACGGTCACTATCGTCCCGCGAAGATTGATGAGCCCGCACACGGTGTCGGGTGCTCCAGGAAGCCGGGTCGTTCGCTGCGCGGGGACGATCTCGCGAAAGCAGTCCATGTCGCATGCGTACACGGCGCCGCCGACGTCGAACACGAGCAGGCGCCGCGTTGGAACGGGCGGCTCCTCCTGAACGATTTCCTCTTCGGGAGGAACGGTGGCGGCCTCACTCATAGAATCGGAACGCGGTGAGCGGGTCGCCCTCCGGCAGCGCGTGCTCGCCCGAGATGACTGCCAATGCGCGAGACAGGTCCTCCGGGAGCGGAGACCGAAAATCGAGCGGCTTGCCGGTCACGGGGTGGTTGAACGCGAGCCAGGCCGCGTGGAGGAAATGCCGCTTGGGAGGAAGTCCGGCCACACGACGTCCTCCGCCTCCGCCATACACGTCGTCGCCCATGACAGGATGGCCGATAGACGCGAGATGAACGCGGATTTGATGAGTCCGTCCTGAATGGAGATGCGCACGAAGAAGGTCCCCCGCGTCGAACCGGGCAAGGCGTATGAGGTCGGTCTTGGCCGGCCGACCCTTATTGACGATTGCCATGCGCTTCCGGTCTCGGGGATCACGGGCTATCGGCTTATCGATGGTGAAAGCGTCGCTCGTAACGTGGCCCCACGTCATCACCGCATAGCGGCGGACCACCCGCCGAGCCGCTATGGCGGCGCTCAGCAGCCGGTGCGCCCGGTCTGTCTTTGCCACCACCAGCAGGCCCGATGTCTCCTTGTCCAGCCGGTGCACCATTCCCGCCCTCTCGGGCTCCCCTTCGCTCGACAAGGCCCCACCACGCCCAAGGAGGGCGTTGACCAGCGTCCCGGTCCAGTTGCCCGGGGCGGGGTGGACCACCATGCCCGCGGGTTTGTCCACCACCAGGAGCGCGTCATCCTCGTAAACGATGCTCACCGGGATGTCCTCACCGGAGATCGCGCGCTTTTCGACGACCGGAATCTCGACCCTCACAACCTGGCCTGGCTCCGTCCTATAGCTCGCCTTCTCCCGCCGCCCGTCCACGAGCACATGCCCCTGGGCGATCAGCGTCGCCGCCTGGGTGCGAGAAAGCTCGGCCCTCTGGGCAATAAAGAGGTCGAGGCGGACATCGCTGTCCGCCTCGACTGGGAACTCTCTGGTGTCGCTCAGAGGCTAGATCTCAGTTGGCGTATCCGACACGGAAGCTGGCGCGACGGAGCCAGACGGCGATCGCTCTTCGCCCCACAGCACCCACGCGAGAAGAAACGCGCCTATGCTCACCGCCGTATCGGCGACGTTGAAGGTCGGCCAGCGAAAATCTCCCATGCCGACATCGATGAAGTCCACGACGCCCGTCGCCGAGCGTATCCGGTCGAGAAGATTTCCAACCGCACCGCCGCAGACGAGCGCGAGCGCGAACGTGCGCAGGAGGTCACCCTGCCGCGTCGCCTGATATAGCCGGATCAGGATTACGAGCGCGCCCGCCGTGAGCGCCATGAAGATCCACCTCGAGTATATGCCGAGGTTGAGCCCGAAGGCCGCCCCTGGATTGTAGACGAGGGTTAGACGGACGTGGTTGCCAAGAATCTCGTGCGGAATGTGCTGGGGCGAGAGCGTCGCCGCGGCGATGAGCTTCGTCACCAGATCGAGCGCGACGACGGTTACGAGTGTCCCCCAGAAGAGGGGCGGATTAGGCTTGCCGCTTTCCATCTTCTTCGCGTTGTTTGCACTCGATGCAATACCTGGCGTGCGGCAGAGCGTCGAGTCGCTCGAAGGTGATGTCCTTCCCGCAGTTGTGGCATTTCCCGAACTGTTCCGGGTTCCGGTAAAGACGGCGCAGAGCTTCGTCGATGTGCCAGAGGAAACGTCCTTCCTGGCTCGCGAACAGGAACGCCTTCTCGCGCTCCATGGCGTCGGTCCCCTGATCCGCCATGTGGAACGAGTACGCGCTCAGATCACCATCCGCACCTTGTGGGGTCGAGCCGAACGTCTCGTCGTAGTGACCCAGCTCCTTCAGAACGCGCTTCCGCTCCTCGAGAAGTCGCTTCTCGAAGTGCTGAAGGTTTTTCTTCGGCATCGCCTTTGGCTTTTTGCTGCCTGCTGCTGTTCCCATTTCTATCCTACCTTCTCCAAGGCGACTTGGACGCTCTGCCCATCAAGGTCGAACGTATGTGTCGCGTATGTGTCGTCGATTTTGTCCTCGATGCTGACGCGGACTGCCAGCACCTCGTCTGCAATCCATCGTTGGAACGCCTTCACGGCTTCCTGAATTTCGGCGCCCGCTCCCACGAACAGCGTGATGCGATCGCTCACCGCGAAACCCAATTCCTTCCTCAGCTTTTGAATCCGGCTCACCAGCTCGCGGGCAAATCCCTCGAGGCGAAGCTCCCGACTCACCACCGGATCGAGGGCGGCAAAATACCCGCTCTCTTCCTTTACCACCAGCTCGCCAGATGCGCGGCGAACGATCGTCAGATCTTCCGCGCTCAGCTCGCGAGACTCGTTCTCCACCGAAACGTACAGCGGCTTTCCCGCTTCGAATTCACGCAACGCCTCTCCGCTCAGCGCTTGAACAGCTTCGCTGGCAAGCGGCGTCTTCTTACCGAACTTTTTACCCAGGGAACGGAAATTCGGTCTAGCCTCTAAAGTTACTAGATCGTCAGCGCTTGAGATGAACTCGATATTCTTGATGTTCAGTTCAGCCGCCAAAAGGGGGCTCAACTCTTCCAGCATGGCTTCGGCGCGCGACGCGCCACTTCGGCCCCCGACGCCTGGCAGCGGGACGACGCACACCAGGCGGCCCAGAGGCTGACGCACCTTCACTCCGGCTTCCTCCCTCGCCGCTCGGCCCAGTGTGGCGAGAGTCCTTATGTGGGACATCGCACGCTCCAGGTCTACATCGACGGCTCCTTCATGGGGACGCGTGTACGGCGCGAGATGGACCGAGGTTTCGGTAAGCTCGCGATGCACCCAGTCCGTCACGAACGGCGCAAAGGGCGCCAGAAGCCTGCAAGTGACGGCGAGGATCTCGTGAAGCGTGGCGAAGGCAGCTCGATTGTCGGTTTCTTCCACGTCGTAGAAGCGATGGCGGCTCTGGCGCACGAACCACTTCGACACGTCCTCGTCGAAAAACGTCATGACTGTCTTCGCGGCGTTGGTCGCCTCGAAACGGCCGAGCTGTTCGTCCGCCTCCCGCTCGACGGTGGCGAGCCGCGACAAAATCCACCGATCCAGCAGAGGTCGATCCGCGGGCGCCGGGTCTTTGTCCGACGGCGCCCATCCGAAGTTCGCGTACTCGGCGAAAATGCCGGTGTACACGTTCTTGAAGGTCAACAGAAACCGGCCCGCCGTATCGCGAATTCCCGCTTCATCGAAGCGCCTGGGCATCCAGATCTGGCTGGATGTCGTGAGGAACAGTCGGAGCGCGTCGGCGCCGTGTCTCGGAATCACCGTGGAGGGATCGACGATGTTGCCGAGGCGCTTGGACATTTTCTGCCCCTGCGCATCCTGCACGAGATCGTTCACCACCACCGAGCGAAAGGGCGCCGTGTCCCCCACACCCGACGAATGCGTCTCGTGGCCGAGCTGATTGTTGGGCAGCGCGTCGCCGAGCCCGCTCGCTATCGCCAGCAGTGAATAGAACCATCCGCGCGTCTGATCGACGCCCTCCGCGATGAAGTCGGCCGGATAGTAGCGCTCGAACGTCTCGCGGTTCTCGAATGGAAAATGCCATTGGGCGAAAGGCATCGAGCCCGAGTCGAACCACGCGTCGACCACCTCAGGCGTGCGCTTCATCGTCCCGCCACACTTGCACTTCCACTCGTATCGATCGATGAAGGGCTTGTGAGGATCGAAGCTCTCGCCGAGGGTCTCGCCCGATCGCTTGGAGAGCTCGTCGAAACCTCCGATGGCCTCGGCGTGCGTCGCGTCGCGGTCGCACACCCAGATCGGGAGCGGCGTGCCCCAGTAGCGGTCGCGCGAGACGGCCCAGTCGATGTTGTTCGTCAGCCACTCGCCGAACCGGCCCGAGCCGATTTCCGGCGGATGCCAATCGACGCGCGAGTTCCTGACGAGCATCGCGTCCTTGAACTCGGTGGTGCGAATGAACCACGAAGTGCGCGCGTAGTACAGGAGGGGAGTGTCGCAGCGCCAGCAGTGCGGATACGAGTGCTCGTGGAGCGACGATTTCCAGAGAACACCTCGACGCTTGAGCTCGTCGAGAATGGTCTGGTCTGCCTCCTTCACGAATTTCCCGCCCACGAGCGGCATCTCCGCCGGAAACTCGCCGCGCAGATTCACGGGCTGGAGGAACGCGAGGCCGTTGCGCTGGCCAGCGGCGTAGTCGTCGGCGCCGAACGCGGGCGCCATGTGGACCACGCCGGTTCCCTCCTCCGACGATACGAAATCCTCGCCGACGATTATCTCATGCTTGCCTTCCTTGTACTCCACCCAGTCGAGCGGGCGCTCGTAGCGTTTCCCAACGAGCTCGGCGCCCGGAAAGGTATTCACCGTTTCCCAACGGGCCGCGAAATCATCGCCCAGCACCGCGGCGACGCGCGCGAGTGCGAGGATGATCGTCTCCTCCGTTTCGGATTTCTTTTTGCGCAGCTCCACGTATTCGAGCGCCGGGCTGACGGCGAGCGCGACATTGGACACGAGGGTCCAAGGGGTGGTGGTCCAGACGAGAATCCGGCGACGTCCTTTCTTCGACGCGCCTGCCTCGACGAGATCGAGCGCGACGTAGGCGCTCGGATCCTTCACATCCTTGTAGCCCTGCGCGACTTCGTGGCTGGATAGCGTTGTTCCGCAGCGCGCGCAGTAGGGCAGCACCTTGTGACCGCGATACAGGCGCCCGCGGCGGAACATGGTCGCCAGCGCCCACCACACGCTCTCGATGTAATTGTTGGAATACGTGACGTACGGATCGGAGTAGTCGAGCCAGTAGCCGATGCGCTCGCTCATCTCCTCCCAGTCGGCGCGATAGCGCCACACGCTCTCGCGGCACATCTCGTTGAAGCGCTCGACGCCGATCGTCTCGATCTGCTGCTTTGCGGTCCGCACGCCAAACTCGGTCTCGATCCGCTTTTCGACTTCGATCTCGACGGGCAGGCCGTGCGTGTCCCACCCCGCTTTCCGCGCGACGTGAAATCCGCGCATGGCGCGGTGGCGGCAGAACAGGTCTTTGACGGTGCGGGAAAAAACGTGGTGAATTCCCGGACGTCCATTGGCAGTCGGAGGGCCTTCGAAGAAAACGAACTCAGGCTTACCCTTCGCCTGGGCGAGCGTCTGCTCGAAGAGCTTCTCTTCCCTCCACAGGGCGAGAACCTCCTTTTCGAGTTCGTCGGGCGAGCGATCGGTCGGAAGCAGACGGAAGCGCCTGCCCTTCTCGTCTCCGCCCGCGACCTTCACGGGGCGGACGGCGGTCATTCCTGTGACTGCCCCGAGGAATTCGAGCCGGCGCCCTTCAGCGTGTTGGCGACGACGTGCGAGTCAGAGGCTTCGACTTCAGAGAGCTGACGCGCGATGAGGGTTCGCATCTGCGCCAGATACGTTCGGCGCGAGCGATCGAGGTTGTCCAACACTTCCTCCATGCGGCGTACGTCGGCCTTGGCGCCCTCGATGATCCGCTCGCCTTCCGCCTGCGCCTCGCGAAGGATCAGCTGCGCCTCCCGCTCTGCCTGCTCCCTGACCTCGCCGCGAAGCTGCTGCGCCGAGACGAGGGCATCGTTCAGCGCCTTGTCGCGCTCGCGAAATGCGCGGAGCTGCTCGTGAAAGCTGCGCGCCTTCGAATCGAGATCCTGGTTGATTCGCGTGAGCCGCTCCATCTCCTCGGCGACCTGATCCCTGAACTGATCCACGCGCGCGGGATTGTATCCGCGAATCGCCCGACCAAAGTCGTAGCGGCGCACGTCGAGAGGTGTAAGATGAAACGCTTCGTCTATCATTTAGCCCTCGCTCCGAAGAGGGTGGTACCGAGACGCACCAGTGTCGCACCTTCTTCTACGGCAATCTCGTAATCGTTCGACATCCCCATCGACAGCTCTTCGGCGGGATGCCCGGCATCGGCCAACGCCTGCCTCGCGTCGCGCGCTGCGGAAAAAGTGCGGTGCAGCTCGCTTTCGGTTGCAGTAAAGCTAGCCATTGTCATCACTCCGCGAATGCGAATCCCGGCCAGCGAAACAAGCCTGTCGGCCTCGGGCAGAAGCTCCAGCGGAGCGAACCCGCCCTTCGACGCCTCACCCGAAAGATTCAGCTCGAGCAGAGCATCGACCGCGCGTCCTCTTGTGATACCGAACGCCGAGACCGCGTCCGCCAGTCGAGCGCTGTCCAGCGAGTGCAGGAGTACGAATTGTTCCAGCGCCTTCACCTTGTTCCGCTGGAGGTGACCGATCAGATGCCAGCGCACAGGCACGTCCACCTGACCCATCTTCTTCAGCGCTTCCTGCACTTTGTTCTCGCCGACGTCGTGAAGACCGACCTTGTACGCCGCCCGCGCGGCATCGGCCTCGTGCGTTTTGGTTACGGCGACGATCGTGACCTGTTGTCCGTGACCTCCACGCGAGACCGCCGCGGAAATCCTGGCCCGCACATCGGCCACACGCTCAGCCAGGCCGGGGAAAGCCATAGCCTCCAAATTTAGCCGGTCTCGTTGCGTCCTACAATTCGAACCAAGAGCAAAATCAATCCAGCGAGCCGCTCAGCCCTCACCGCGCTTGAGACCCAGGTTTCTCCCCAACCTGGTCAGGACATCCTCATCCGGACCTTTGACAATGACCGACACCGACGCTGCGTACGCCGTTCCGGTGACGCGAATGGTGCGCTCGCGGTTTGCGACCGCCGTGTTGACTCGACCCTGGTACTTGAGCGTGAAATTGCCGAGAATCGCGTCGCCGTCGCATTCGACGGCTATTTCCGGCGGTACGAGTATCCGGACGTTTCCGAGGACCGCGACCGCTTCGATGACCGATACGCCGATTCCTATCACCGCGTCGCGAAGGTCGATCTCCACGTTGCCAAGCACCGCCAACGCCCGAAGGTGACGCGGCAGCGCCCAGCGTCCTTCACGCTCCGTACTGCTCAGGAAGGACACGATGCCAGTCACGGGCGAGGCGCTGCCCGATCTCATTTCGACGTCAGACATCGCAGCGGATCAATTTGGCGGGCGCACTTTCACCGTGACGCTGGCGAGATAGGCGCTTCCCTGCACTCGCACGACTGGCCCACCCAGAGGCCGCGGTGCCTCGCGCTTACTCCGTTTACTCTCGCTCACCGTGAACGCGCCCAGAAGCGCATCACCATCGCATTCTACGATGACGCCGGGTGGGACGATTATCTGGACGTCGGCACAAATGGCCAAGGTCTCGATGACCGTCACTGGATACTGAAGCACGGCTTCGCGCAGATCTACTTTTGCGCTCCCGAAAACCGAGAATACCCTGAAGTGCTCGGGCACAATCCAGCGACCGACTTTCCGGTTGTCACCGAAGATCGAGACAACGCCCCTCGCGTCGGAATGGCGCCCACCTCGCGCGGGTAACTCCTCCCTGACCGGAAGGTCAGGCCGGACAGGGAGGGGTGCCTGGGGACGCCACCAATCGGCGAGGTCGCGCTTCTTGTCAGCGGTTTCGGGATCGTCCATGGCCTCGGCACTCCTTTTGGTCAGAATCCGGTTCGATCACGGTCGAGCCGGCTCCGCTCCATACGTCGGAGCGGCGCAGAAGTTTAGGCTGATTTTCCGAAAATGCGTCCGACCAACTTCAAGATGTTCTGCATGTTGCGGCTGATATCGTTGAACATCACGGTCACGAACAGCAGGCCGATGATCAGAAGACCG
>Ga0070679_100003718_pt1 | contig 13987 bp, 12 predicted proteins | sample KBSC63BmetaG_FD_65652 | JGI IMG/M metagenome (GOLD analysis project Ga0070679, IMG submission 65652) | Corn rhizosphere microbial communities from Kellogg Biological Station, Michigan, USA - KBS C6-3B metaG | ecosystem: Host-associated > Plants > Roots > Rhizosphere | place: USA: Michigan... | reverse complement strand
ATTTTTGACGTAAATTCCTCAGCTTGCGGGCGTTAGGCGGCAAGTCATGGGTAATCATAGAATTAATATAATCCAGTGATACTTTTCGATTCCGTTGGATTTTATACCGCTGGACCAGCTTTTTGGGCCATAGGATTGTCCCGACAGCCAGGCCTTTTAAGACCGGCCCGATATGTCCGCGGGATAACGCGCTGACCACCAGTCCGCAGTAGGCCAAGACCAAACGCGGCCAAATTTTGGGCATTAGCCGCCAAGGCACATTTTTCCATAATAGCAATGGTAAGTTCTTGAGCGTCTGGTAAGTGGTAAAACCCTTTATGGAGCCGCTGGTAGCTCCAATCTCATGATAAACCACGGCTTTCGGAACGTAAGCTATCTTCCAGCCCGCCAGCTGGCCCCTGAAACTTATATCAACATCTTCGTAATAGGCAAAAAAATCCTCGTCGAATAGCCCGATTTGCTCAAGCATCTTAATTCGGTATAAACTGGCGCCGCCGGATGCGCCGAAAACCCAGGTATCCTTATCATATTTGTCGTTGTTTGTTTCTCCCCTGCCGCGCGGGTATGGTAGGCCCCAGACTGAATACTCCTCCCCAGTACTATCTATATGAGTTTTATTATCATCGCAGATTTTCGAAGTAGCTATACCAGTTTTAGGGTTGGCGTCCAGGAACTTGACTAGATTCTCCAACCAATCTTTAGCCGCCGCCGCATCATTATTCAGAAGCGCGACGTATTCTGCTTTTTGGCCAATGGCATATCTGATACCAGCGTTCACCCCGCCGGCAAAGCCTTTGTTTTTAGAGTGGAGGACCAGCACGATTTCCGGATAATACTTTTCAATAATTTCGGCTGAATCATCCACCGAACCGTTATCAACTACGACTATCTGATGCTTCTCGGTCTGGTGTTGCAGCGAATTCAGACAAGCACGAATCCTGTCCGCGCCATTCCAGTTCGGGATAACGACATAAACCTTTTGTGCGTCCATAAACACCTATATAATAGCTTACAGCCTTTTATATGAAACATATTTATTCCAAAAAGAACCGTGCCCTGCTGGCAGAGCTAGTCCGCACTGATTTCAAGCTGCGCTACCAGGGCTCGGTGCTTGGTTACGCCTGGTCTCTTCTGCGCCCACTACTACTCTTTGCGATATTATATGTAGTTTTCGTTAAGGTATTTCCTTTGGGTAAAGGCGTACCACACTATCCGGTTTACCTGTTGTTGGGGTTAGTAATGTGGAATTTTTTTCTAGAGATGACAACTCAAAGCTTAGGCTCGATTGTGCTGCGCGGCGACTTAATCAGAAAAATACGCATACCCCGGTGGATAATCGTTCTTTCAGCAAGCATCTCAGCCCTTATAAATTTATTTTTAAATCTCATTGTCGTCATGGTTTTTTTGTTCTTAAATCACGTAGATCTTTTAATGACTACACTTTGGTTACCTCTTATTATTATTGAGGTATATATTCTAGCTCTTGGTTGCTCTTTGTGGCTAGCTGCTGGATATGTAAAATATCGTGACCTCAACTATATATGGGAAGTAATAATGCAGCTCGGGTTTTACGTAACACCGATTATCTATCCTATGACACGGATTACAAGCCTTACTGTTAAAAAACTCCTCTTGTTAAATCCAATGGGGCAGGCTGTCCAAGATGCCAGATACGCAGTTGTGACACATGGAACCACAATAACTAAAGGTGTATTCAGCGGCGGCTGGTATACATACATACCATATATAATTACCATCGTAGTTTTTATAACTGGGCTGCTGTACTTCAAGAGTCAGGCTAAAACCTTCGCGGAGAATATTTAAATGGAAAATAATAGTGAAAGGCTGGCTATCAAGGTTGACCAGGTCAGCAAACAGTTTAAGCTACCGCACGAAAAAGTAACTTCGCTAAAATCCATATTTATCAACTTCTATCGTCGACGACGCACCTTCGAAGTACAAGAAGCTCTTAAGAATGTTTCATTCGACGTCAAAGAAGGCGAGTTTTTTGCGATAGTCGGGCGTAACGGTAGCGGTAAAAGTACCCTATTAAAACTCTTAGCCGGTATATATGTACCGAATAACGGCAGCGTTACCGTAAACGGAAGATTGACACCATTTATCGAACTGGGCGTGGGTTTCAATATGGAGTTGACCGGTCGTGAAAACGTATTTCTAAATGGCTCACTGCTTGGATTTAACCGTAAAGAGATGGAAGCTATGTATGATGATATTGTTGACTTTGCCGAACTACGGCGCTTCATGGATCAAAAGCTCAAGAACTATAGCTCAGGGATGCAAGTTCGTCTAGCATTTTCGATTGCTATTCGCGCCAAGGGCGACATACTTCTAATAGACGAGGTACTGGCCGTTGGTGATGCCGACTTTCAGCGTAAAAGTTTAAAGTACTTCAAGCAACTCAAGAAGGAAAAAAAGACCGTGGTATTCGTAAGCCATGATATGGTTTCCGTCCAAGAGTTCTGTGACAGGGGGATTTTGATTGAAGACGGCGTAATTAAGGCCGCTGGTAATGCCACGCAAATTGCCCGTGAATACACTTTAATGTTTGAGAACAGTCACTTAGATAGCGACACAAAAGGCTACCGTAACCGCGATCCTGATGAGCGGCCAGGAAATGGAAACGTTCGCATTACCGGAGTTGCAATTGATGTGAATAAGCAGGAAATTGACATTAAAGTTGATGCGAAAGTAAATAAAGACGTATCGGAGCTCATTTACGGCCTTATGGTTATGGGTGAGGATGGCAGAGAGATTACAGGATTTAATAACCGCAGCCTTAAAAGGCCCAACCTTACTCATTTAAAGAGTGGGTCCGAAATAAAATTTAATTGGAAGATTCAAAATATTTTTAAAAGCGGTGAATATTCATTAACACTTTCGCTGGTTAGCACTCAAAGCCGATACGATGATTTTGTCGATGCTGGATTCTTTAAGGTCAATAAGGAGAAGCACTCAAACACAGCTGTCCTGCCTGAAGTAAGCGTTAAGCATACGATAACCTAGCCCTTTATTGGGTCACTTAATTTTATTTATTTTAATCCCTGTCCCCGTAAGGCGCTCAAGCATATAGAATGCAAAAAACTTTTCCTCGTCTGCCAAATTAAGTAGACCCTTCTGATTTTTAATAAAATCCTGCTTGGCAGCAATCTTATCATAATGCGAGTGCCAGCCTTGGCTTGCCTCCTCGGCCCTAAATCTTGGTTTTCTGTCCTGAAAAACCTTTTTCCAGGCTTGGGTATTTGAGCGTAATGAGTAGTGCCACAGGAAGAATTTAAGCGGGAAGATTTTTGCTTCGGGGAGTTTTATCAAGTGCCCGCCGCTTGAAGCAATGTCTGCATCGGGGTGATTTCTCCAGGTCTTTAGCTGCATGAAATGCCATCCTTCGTGGCCAAAGTCACCAAAGCGGAAAAATTTTAGTGGATCCAAACCTCGGCTATAGCCATCTTTGGTCGGCGAAAAATTAAAAACGGTGTAGTCGATGACATTAAATCCACAGCGGTCAATGAATGAGATAGCTTTTTGCAAACTGGTTCCCGGCCACGGAGACCAACGAATTTCGTCGGCATCGTTAGAGATTATCCATTTGTAACGGGGCCTTTCTCTGGCAACATCTGTCACTCGTTTTAGGATTCCGGACCATTCATACTTACCTGTATTTGTATCGGGGAACCTTTCGATACTGACTCGTCCTGTGTAGCGAGATGCTATAGCCTCAACTGCTTCGTAGCTCCCATCATCCGACCAGTTATCGATTACATGGACATCTACACCCTGGTTTAAGAGGTGCATAATCACCGGCTCTATAATATCAACCTCATTAAACTGAGATACAATCGCTAATACCGGCACTAGCTTAGAGCGGCCTAGGCGCATATTAGCCAACCTACCGCCAATAGCCACTAGGTCTTTGTTTTTGTACTCGCCAAAGAAAATTGATTTATTATATTTAAATATTTTTTTGAATGACTTATCGCTCCAGCCCCCGACCTTTTTTACCGCTACGATTGATAAGGCGCTTTTTGACGCAACCGACGCAATAGTTCTGGCGTCTCGCCGCTTCAGGCCGGAACCGCAGACCTCCAAGTATTCCGTGCATATAAAGACCTTATTCTTTAAAAGCTCGCGGTCGGCATCTTTCAATGCAAGCGTAACTACATTAGGTGGCAACTTCCTTTTTTCGGCATCAGATAAACCGAGACCCGGAACTTGCAGAAGAATAATTAAGGCCGAGTTGGGGTACTTGGCGATTACAGCCTTGTGGTTACAAGTAAGAACGACTATGCCGTCGCAGCCACCCCTAACGGCTAACTGTTGAGCAAGGGCATGGTATTCCTTAAGAGCCGAAGGGTCAGTCATCTTAGACTAAATTATATCTTAAGTATGCATCCCGGGACCTAGAAGAGTTCGTAGTTCAAATCAATGGCTTTGTCCCGACTACGCAATGTTATTAAAAACTGGAGGTAGTTTTGGCTTACCCAGGGCGTGTGCAAAGTCGCAACTACAATAATCGGCAAAGCCCGTCGTCTCATTCCACTGCGACAGTATAGTATGGCCATGTCACGATATATGGCGCTCTTTCTGTGTAAGTACGCCTTTACGCCGCTTCGCATGGAAAAAGGGTGGAAACTAAAAAACTTATACTCATTCTTATGGGATAGGTAATACTTAAACTCACGCTGGGCAATCTTTAGAGCCTGGTTGGTCATCTCGCTAGAATAAGTGCTGGTTACACCTTTCCCGTGCAGGCGCCAATAATAAAGTGGCTCTTTAAGGTTAGCCATCATAGACGCCCGTGATAAGCGTGCCCATAAATCATAATCTTCAGCGTGCTTATAGTCAGGATCATATTTTAATCCTTTCATAACACTGGCTCTCATTACAATCGAACCGTGAGCAAATTGATTAGAAAAAACTTCTGCCAGTTTTAAATCATCGGGATGGGTCAGAAAGTCGACATTAGCAACCCTCTTACTAACCCTGTTGCTCATATTATCTATCACCACGATGTTGCTTCCTACAAATCCTACCCTTGGGTGCTGCCTTAGAAATGAAATCTGTTTTTCTAGACGTTTAGGCATGGATATATCATCCGAATCCTGCCTTGCAATGTACTCGCCCTCAGCTAACTCGACTAGTTCATTTAGCGTAAATACCAGGCCTTTATTCGGTCTACTTATGAACCGGATACGTTTATCTTTATGGGCAAATGTTTTGATAATATCGAGACTGTCGTCGGTTGAACCATCGTTGATGATTATGAGCTCCAAGTTTTGGATTGTCTGATTTAGAATGCTTTCGATCGCCTCTTCTAATTGCTTCCCGGCGTTGAATACCGGTAATATGACTGAGACTAATGGCTCGTTCATGAGATAACTATAGTCTAACCCAGGCTTTGGGTACTATCTGAATTTGGCGGTTGGCGGCTTTATCTTGGAACCAGATTTTTGGCGCAACAATTATTTTGTTTGGATTTTTGTTAAGCCAAGCCGCCCACCAGCCAAAAGAAGAGTTAGCAATAATTTGATGTTGGCATTGACTCATTAGATTCATATCTTCCTGTCCTGTTCCCGGCACGTGCTCAACAAAAATAGTCGGGTAGCCCAGTTTGAGATTCTTTTTGCACCACTCATCATCATCGGATATAACAAAGAAGGTCGGCCGCTTTATTTTTTTGACCAGCTCTTCGACCGCGCGTTCGTAGTATTCCATCGGTGCCAATCCGTGGAACTTATTAGAATTCGCGTTGGTGACATAGTCTCCTCGACGAATTTGGAATGCTATCGAACCCGGCGTGCTTTGGATTTGCTCAGCAACGGTCTGTTTGGCTTTGGAGAGCGGTTTTATGAAAGTGAAATTGTGTCGAATGGTCGATTGAATCTTGTTGAAATATTGCTCATTCTGCCAGTAGCCCACATATAAAGTGTTATCCGCTTGCTTAAGTGCACCTGGGTCAAAAGCTGGTCCACCTTCGGTATAGATGTTAAGCGGTTTGGGTGTAAGAAATAACCCTCTCTTACGAGTGTGCTCCTCGGTGGGTTTGAGAATGCGCTTGGCATTTATGCGGAAGCAATCAAGTTCGTATTCCCTTATAGCTTCACCGGATGCATGGTTGGAGAAATGGCTCTCGTCTAGTGTCAGTTTGACCCCTAGGTCCAGGCTTACCCGCTTTCCCATAGCATACTGGAACATCTGGTTACCTAGACCACCCATTAGGCGAACGTATATCATGGATTACTTCCTCTTAGCGTCTTTTAGTGCTGAGTCACAAATCTCCTCAATAATCCGCTGATTGTCGTAGGTATACTCCCATCCAGGATAGTGGCTCTTTAGCTTTGTCACGTCGGAAATATACCAAATATGGTCGCCTATGCGATTCTGATCGTCGTAGACAACCTTAGCTTTCTTGCCCAAGATTTTTTCGGTGGTTTCGATGGCCTCCAAGACTGAGGTATTTGAATGTCGGGAGCCGCCAATGTTGTAGATTTCCCCAGGACGCGGCGCTTTATAGAACTCAAAAAAAGCTGCAATGACATCATGGGCGTGGATATTGTCGCGAACTTGCTTACCCTTATAACCAAAGATCGTATACTCTTTGCTGTTAGCTATGGCCGATATTAGATAAGCTAAAAAACCATGGAGCTGCGCAGAAGAATGGGCTGGCCCGGTCAGGCAGCCTCCCCGAAATGTACCTGTCCTTATGCCGAAGTAACGTCCGTATTCCTGGACCATCAGATCAGCACTGGCCTTAGACACTCCAAATATACTGTGGGTAGATTGGTCAATCGACATATTTTCGTCTATACCCCTGTAGTACTCGTGTCTTTTAGGTAGTTCATAGCGTGTGAGTTTTTCGACCAGGGGCAGCTGATTGGGGGTATCGCCGTAAACTTTGTTGGTAGATGTGAAAATAAATACGGCTTCCGGCCTAAATTTCCTAGTTGCTTCCAGGAGGTTCAGCGTGCCAAGTGCATTGATAGTAAAGTCGGTTATAGGCTCCCTAGCTGCCCAATCGTGCGAAGGCTGGGCTGCCGTATGAATGACTAAGCTTATATCGTTTTTTTTGAAAATTTTTTCGATAGCTTCTATGTCGCGAATATCCAGGCTTAAGTGCTCATAATTTTTATACTTTTTTTCTAGCCGTTGCCTATTCCAGTCGGTACTAGCGTTACTACCAAAGAAATACTCCCTGGCATTATTGTCTACGCCAATTACCTTAAAATCTTTTTCCGCAAAAAAACGCACCGCTTCGGAGCCAATCAGTCCTGCCGACCCTGTCACCAATATTGTTTCCATTATCCCCCTTATATTCTTGGCTGTATCTATTCTACTTGCTAAGCAGCCCGCCAATCTAGTCTTATGGTAAAAACTACTGTTTTAGAAGGTCAAGGTAAAGCTTCTCATATCTTTTAGCTAGTATTTCCCATGTGTATTTTTGCTCCCATGCATGGTGGGCGGTCTTACCTAATGCCCGTCGCCTCCGAGGATTATAGGCTAGCTTTGATATTTGCAGTATGGCATCGTTGAGATTTACAGCAACACGGCCATAAGGCATTTTCTTGGAATTTACGATTATGCCTCCGCCAGTCCACCTTGCTATCTCAGCGCTGTTACCCGCCGCGCTTGCCACGAAGGGTACTCCGGCGGCGGCGGATTCAAATAAAACCAAAGGGCTGCACTCAATATTGGAAAAGAATACAAATAGGTCGGATAACTTAAGTAAATCACGGACTTCCTCTCGTTTAACCCCGTCTACAAGAACCACTTGTTTCCCTGGGAACTTCCGGCTTTTATTAATCCTGTCGACATCATTTATGAAGTAGCCAAAGTAAGGGCCCGGCTGAGGCGTCATACCACCGGCACTGATAAGAGTAGCTCTTGGTATGGGTAACCGCTTGAATACATGGGCTAACTCCTTATGACCCTTCTCGCCAGTGTAGTTGGCAATTGTCATGATAACCAAACCTCGCAGGCCGTATTTTTTCTTTAGCTCACGTTTCCTACCAGGACTCAGCGGCTCAGAGAATTCGGTTTCATCTGCTCCGTTTGGAATAAAATGAGAATTCTTTAGGCGGTGGTCTTTAGCGAAATTAATGTCACGGTAGTCTTCGCACATGTATACGGCCGCATCAAACCTGCGAAGGTAGTCGGGCATTTTTTTATAATAATCTTCGAATTCTTTACTGCCCAGGGCTGAGTAGCCACAAGGGACTATGACTTTCTTGGCTTTGATTTCATCAAGGACATCAAACATCAAGTCTGTTGTCCATTGCTGAGCTGCGTAAGTCATCACTATGTCAAAGTCACCGTTGCGGAGAAAGTCCTGGTATTTTCTGGTGTCGCCCTTAAGCCCGTGAACGCTGCTCATGCCAAAGCCGCTGCCAGATTTGATATCGAATTCGACGATCTTAACACCGTTATGTGTAAGGCTTTTGCGTTCAGGTAGCTTCCTGGCTGCGACTGTAACGTCGTGACCCATTTTCACTAGGCGTTCGCTAATATGCCTCACTACTTCTGGCGATCCGCTAACGGAAGGGTAATAAGACTCTACTGCATGTAAGATTTTCACTACTATTAATTCTAGACTATAGCCTTGGCGCCCACTAGCCTTGGCGCGTTGCTTATACTTAGGTATCCTTAATGTTGAATGGCAACATCAAAATTTTTTAGTAAAGCAAAAGAGCAGCGAGAGCTCGGCAAGATAGTACCAAATCCTAACAGCACGGAATTTGAAGTTAATAGTTGGCAACTCTCAGAGGTGGTACTTAAAAAGCTAGTGCCGATAGTTGACATTCACCCCTTCCCGCTAGATGAACTCCTATTGATGAGCGGAGCAATGGCATATTTTAAACCTAAACTTGTTTTTGAGTGGGGGACACATATTGGTAAATCAGCTAGAATTTTTTATGAACTTAGTCTTACTCTAGAGTTAGACACAATCATCCACTCTATCGATTTACCTGACGAAGTCGAACACGGAGAACATCCGCACGGGCAACGGGGGGTGATGGTTCGTGGCGTAAAAAATGTTAAATTACATCAGGGTGATGGAGTAGAGACTGCTCTAAAGATTATGCAAAAGTCACCGGGACACAGTGGCGGCTCGGGGGTCCTTTTTTTCGTAGACGGAGACCACGAGTACAATTCGGTCAGGCGTGAACTAACAGAGATAATGAAAAAGGCTCCCAAGGCAGCCGTTCTTCTACATGATACTTTCTACCAGTCGTCTGGTTCACACTACAACACAGGACCTCATGAGGCCGTTAAGGGTTGTCTAAAAAACAGTAAAAAGTATAGGCGAATTGATACTAAAATCGGCTTACCCGGGATGACTCTTTTATATCCAGTAACTATTTAAGGTGCTCAATTCTATTTATAATTCCTAGGTTATAGTTATGCGTATATGGATTTATCCGGAAATCCTTAAACGCTTTCGTTGTTCCGCGAACCCGCAGTAATTTCGTTAAATTATTAAGTGCCGACATGGGATATCCTAGCTTATACTCGCTGACTGTTAGCGCATAGATCATAAATAAGTATTGTTCTCGGTACGAGGGCCCAAGATCACGATAATGATTAAGGGCGGTGATGAACTCAGATGTAGATAGTTTTGGAATTGTCGACTCTTCCCAAATACTCGCCATAAATTTTGTTATAGGTTTCTGGCGCTTCGCCGAACCACCACTGGACATACCGGTCGGTACTACTCTCCAGCCGTATAGCATCTCCGGAATATTGGCAACTTTATATGCTTTGGCAATTCGCCACCAGATATCATAATCTTCTACCGGCTCGTTTATATCATAACCACCGACATCCTCAAGAATTTTTTTACGTATCATCATAGTGCCGTGGCCAAAAGGGTTTCGAACTAAAAATTCAATTCTTATATCCTCGTCCCTATCTAAATGATATGAGGCACCGACTATGCCTGAGTCAGTATCTATTATGTCGAAACTGGAGCCTACCACAGCTATTTCTTCATTATTCTCTAGAAAGCTAACTTGTTTCTCCAGCCGTGTAGGATAAGAAATGTCATCATGGTCCATTCTTGCTATATATTTACCTTTAGCAATGGATATACCCCTATTCAAAGACGTTTGAAGACCTTGGTTTTTTTGGGATATCAATTTTATCCTAGGGTCACTGTAAGCCTTGATAATATGGACTGAGTGGTCGCTTGAGCCATCATCAATTAGGATAAATTCAAAATTCTTGTAGGTTTGAAGAAGAATACTATCAATTGCCATATTGAGGTACTCTTCCGCGTTATAGACTGTCGTCAGCACGGATACCAAAGGATTCTTCATTTTTTTAGCCTCCAGTTTTCCCAAATCCAAGGGTAGTTATAAGTTAGATTGTGCGTTTTTGAAAGTTTTTCGTGAAGCCGTCTCCTCTTCATAGTGGCATCCGGTACAAAGACATGGAATTGTACCTGTACGTTAATTACATTTTTAATTAGCCCGGAGGCAATGAGGTTATTGAGGAGTGGATACTCATCACCTTCAATATTAATTTTCATTAGGTCGATTTTTTTGTGCCGTCCTTTTATAAATTCTGTAGCGTTGATTAGCTGAATTTGCCGCTTATTTTTACTTGTCTTATTGGTCGAAGATGACGCGCCATCAAGGGTAATGTTGACTTTGCGAGATTTATCAGACAAGCCGGCTATATTCACTTTTACCTTTGGATCAGCGGCAAACCTAGACTCAATCTTATGGGCAAATTCTTTAATGGGTTCAAATACCTCGATATTACATTTGTATTTCTTGTAAATCTCTGCCGCCCAATCTCCCATATAGCCACCAACGTCATAGACGACAGATCGGGAAGAGAGAGGGTAATTAATTCTAAGATTATTGTCGCCGTCAATATTAGACCACGGAATGATACGGCACTGTTCCGGCGTCATAGCCGGCTTAACTCTTAATGGCTGTATATCTGGCATCTTGATATATTTTTTGACCCCCACGAATCATTTAACACTGCGTAGCAATGGATTAGGCGTTTAATAACTCAGCTTTACTCAAGTATAATACCAGTTGTCAATGAGCAAAGTAATGAAAGTGGATAGAAAAATTAGGAGCGGTGTGGGGCTGGTGAAACGAGAGGGAGTTTTAGCCCTTACTATACTGGCTCTTCAAAAACTAGAGAAGCGTAGGCAGAAATCATCCAGCCGTAAAAAGCTCAAGATTAAGTTTCTAGCCGACTACAACACAATTTTAAAGGCGAACCGAACTTCAAAACCAGACAAACTAACTACTAAAAAAACCAGACTTCCATTGACAGTAAATTGGGTTATGTCGCCACCAAGAAGTGGTGGAGGACACCAAAATATCTTCAGGTTTATTAAATATCTAGAAGACATAGGTCATATTTGTAGGGTATACCTTTACAGCAGTAGCGACTTCCCGACCATAAAGGAACTCCAGGAGGGCATGAGTGCCCACTATCCGCCGACCCATGCGGCAGAGAATATGCAGTGGTTAGATGGCGATATGGCCCCCGCGGATGCAGTATTCGCAACCGGCTGGGAAACGGCGTATGTAGTGTTTAACGATCCTGATCAAGCACGCAAATTTTACTTTGTCCAAGACTTTGAGCCCTACTTTTATCCGCTAGGTTCGGAATATGTTTTGGCAGAGAATACCTATCGAATGAATATGTACGGCATAACGGCGGGCGGCTGGCTTGACCAAAAGCTGAGCAGTGAATACGGCATGCAGTGCAGTCACTACGATTTTGGAGCCGACCAAGAACTGTACAGTTATCAAAATTCTCAACACCGGAAAGAAATCTTCTTTTATGCACGTCCGGTAACTGTACGTCGCGGATTTGAGCTGGGGATTATGGCTCTACAGTTATTCCATGAGCAGAGGCCAGACTATACCATTACGCTAGCTGGGTGGGATGTAGAAGAATATGGCATACCTTTTCCGTATAAAAATCTCAAGACACTAAAGCTTGAAGAACTATCTGAGGTATATAACCAATGCGCTGCGGGGTTGGTAGTTTCGCTCACAAATATGTCGCTATTGCCTCTTGAATTACTGTCTGCTGGTGTTATTCCGGTGGTTAATGACGCTCCGAATAATACGCAAGTAAGTAACAATAAATACATTAAATTCGCCCAAGCTTCGCCTGCCGCTCTCGCACAGGCACTGGTTGAAGTAGTAGATAAGAAAGATTTGCCCAGCTATGCCAAAAAAGCGTCATTAAGCGTGGGCAACTTAAGTTGGGCGAAGTCTTGCCAGCGCTTTGAAGATATATTGAAGGAGCAGCTAAATGTCTAAATGCTTAGTTCTTGGAGCCAACGGATTCATAGGCAGTCACTTAGTCGACTCCTTGGTGGCGCGAGGCCACGTAGTTAGAGCCTTTGATAGATTTAGTGACGGGAAAACTATTTTTGAAATCACTGATGCAGTTGAAATTATGTCCGGTGATTTTTTAAACCGGAGCGACCTGGCCCGGGCTCTAGAAGACGTTGACACGGTGTTTCATTTTATTTCAACTACTACACCGGCTACTGCTGAGAATGATCCACTTATTGATGTTGAAACAAATATAAGGATGAGCATCGAGCTATTTCAGGAATGCGTTGATAAAGGCGTTAAGAAGGTAATTTTTGCTTCAACCGGGGGAGCCGTTTATGGCGACCTGCCTGATCGTAATATTTTATCCGAAGATGACGCGACTTTGCCGGTTTCACCTTACGCCATAGGTAAGCTCACCATAGAACACTATCTACGCTATTTTGAGAAAAAATTTGGCCTAACTAGTGTTACTTACCGGATATCCAATCCGTACGGAGAGCGCCAGTCAATGGTGGCTAAGCAAGGCGTCATACCGATTTTCTTACATCATATTTACAAACATGAACCGATAACAGTTCTGGGCGATGGATCTATGGTACGAGATTATCTTTATGTAAAGGATGTCGCCGAGCTTATTTCACGGAGTTTCGAGAGTGCATCCCGACCTGTTTATAATCTTGGTAGCGGAACCGGTGTCAGTGTTAATGGATTAATTGAATCAATCAAAGAGGTCACAGGACAGCAGATTAGAATTGAGCACCAACCTAAGCCAGCGACTTTTGTGCAGAAAGTAGTGCTTAACACAGACCGCTTTAAATCTGAATTCAACCTCGAGCCGGAAGTTAGCCTAGACGTGGGACTACGCAAAACCTGGGATTACATTAAAAATTATGAGGATTCGATAGATTAGCTATGGACATTTCTGTAGCAATACTTACTTTCAATGGCGAAGAATATCTAGAAAAGCTGATCCGGGCCGTTAGACGCCAGAAGACTGATCTGAAATACGAGATATTAGTTATCGATTCCGGCTCGTCGGACCATACACTAGAAATTATTAAAAAATATGAAGACGTCAGACTGCACCAAATTCCAAACTCGGAGTTTAGCCATGGCAAAACCCGGAATCTCGCAGCCAATTTAGCAAAGGGCAGATTTATACTATTTTTGACGCAGGATGCCGTACCGGCGCATGAATATTGGATGGAATCCATGATTGAGCCGTTCAAGATTAGCGACAAAGTAGGATGTGTAATTGGCAAGCAGATCCCTCACGCCCACGGCCCAGCCACAATCAAAAGGGAAGTCAGCATTGTTTTTAGAGGCTTAGGGCCGGATGATAGCGTCAGCTTGCAGCGTAAGAATAAAGTGACGGCACATTTTAACCTAATAAATACGTTTTTATCCGATACTAATTCAGCCGTCCGCAAAGATTTTATGAAGGAAATACCTTTCCGTGACGTTAATTACGCCGAGGACCAGGCCTTGGGTATAGATATGCTGAATGCCGGGTACTATAAGGCTTACGCTCCGCTAGGGTCAGTCAGTCATTCTCATGATTATAGTGTCCATGAGTATTTCAAGCGTAAATTTGACGAATACGTAGGACTGGGCAATACAACAGATTACCGAGCAACTGCCGGCTTTAGGGAGAT
>Ga0070679_100003715_pt1 | contig 13995 bp, 11 predicted proteins | sample KBSC63BmetaG_FD_65652 | JGI IMG/M metagenome (GOLD analysis project Ga0070679, IMG submission 65652) | Corn rhizosphere microbial communities from Kellogg Biological Station, Michigan, USA - KBS C6-3B metaG | ecosystem: Host-associated > Plants > Roots > Rhizosphere | place: USA: Michigan... | reverse complement strand
GAGGGGGTCGTCTTCAGACCGAACTGCACGCCCTTCAGCGTGTTGTCGCTGGACAGCTTCTCCTGACAGGGAATGAATCCGGTGCCGGGGTTCATCCCGTTCAGCTTCGAGATGGCCGTCGGGATCTTGGCGAGGAAGGTGTCCCACGCCGCCTGGGTAGCGCCCGTGCCGCAGAAAGCGCAGGTGCCAACCTGCGTGAGCGGCGCGGGGGCCACGTTGTTCTTCCAGGCCACGTGATTGCCGAACTGCGGATCCGCGCCGGCGCGCATCACCTGCCAGCTATGTGAGACGATGCTGTGGTGCGTCCCCGAGTTGTATGCAGAGCCAGAGCGAGCAACGAGCATCGTCGCACCCACCACCACCAAGGCCAGCTTCAGTTTTCGACTGGTATGCATTCCTCATCCCTCCAAAGGGTCCGCTGCTTTCCGCTCGACCGTCGCACCGTCATGATGTTGCCCATCCGCTGAAGCCGGCGCCGTGAGCGCGGCCTCCAGGGTTCGCCCCGTGATCACGCGGCGCACGTCCACGCCGGCCTCTCCCAGCAGGCGGTAGGTCGTCTGTACGACCGATTCGATCCGGGCCGCCGGTTCGACCGCCGACAGCACCAGCGTGCGCTGCTCCCCGTCGACGGCGGTCCGCACACCCGGCAAGGCCGCCTTGATCGCGTCCAGCGGCAGGCGCCCGGTCTGACCCAGCTCGAACCTGACCTCGCCCGGCGGCCCCAGCAGGGCCGCCAGGGGACCGGCCGACACCACGCGCCCGGCCTCCAGGACCACCGCCTCGTCACACAGCTGCTCGGCCTCGGCCAGGTTGTGGCTGGCGATCACGATCGCCGCGCCCGCCTCCCGCCGCCCGCGCACCAGGGAGCGCAGGCGTTGCCGGCCCCAGGGATCCAGCGCCGACGTCGGCTCGTCGAGCAGCACCACCTCGGGCTGGCCCAGGAAAGCCTGGGCGATGCCGATCAGCTTTCGTTCGCCGCCCGACAAATTACGGAGCCGCGTCTCCGCGACCCGCTTCAAGCCCACGGCGTCCAGCACGTCGTCTACCGCGGCGGCAGGCTGGGCGACGAGCTGCAGCCGCGCCAGGTGCATCAGGATACGGCGCGGCGTCTCGTCGACGGGCAACGGCGCCCCCTGGGGCAACATGCCCAGCCGTCCGCGCAGGCCGCCCTGTGGCGCGCCAGGCCACTCCACCTTGCCGGCGGATGGTTGCAAGTGGCCCGCCAGCAGCGCCAGCAACGTACTTTTGCCGGCGCCATTGGCGCCGAACAGGCCCACCACCCGGCCCGGCAACAGCGTCAGATCGACCGCGCTGACGGCGAGGCGCTTGCCGAAGCGGCGGCTCAAGCCGCGGGCCACCAGCCGGGCGCCCGCCAGAGCGTCCGCGTCCTTCGTCACGCCAGCGAGAGTGGAATCGGTTCCAGAGGCCATGAACGCCACGCTCACACCGACCTCCGTTGAAACACGACAGCGGCGGCCAGCAACAGCACGGCCGACCACCCCGCCACCACGGCCGTGGCGGCCAGCTTGGCGCCGGCGCCCGTGGTCAGAAACATCTGGTCCAGCGAACCCGGCAGGATCGATGCGATCCGGTCGACCTGCCGATCCCGCAGCGCGGTGCGCGCGATGCGCAGCACGAACACCACGGCCATCCCCACGACGAAGACCAGCCGGGGCCGCGCCAGCAGCACGCCCAGAAACGTGCACAGGCTGGCGTAGACCAGCGCCGTCGCGCACGAGTAGATCATGATCTCCCCGGCCCAGCGAAGGGTCCAGGACCAGTCGTGGGGCTGGTCGACCACCGCCACCACCGTGATGGCCGCCTGCACGGCGACCGTCAGCAGCGCCACCACGGCCCACAGCCCCAGCGCCTTGCCGAGCACGATCCCGGGCCGGGGCGCACGCACCGTCCAGTAGCGGATGCTGCCCGAATCAATCTCGGAGGCGACGCGATCCGAACCCGCCAGCAGCACGAAGAACGGCTGGAAGAAGAACGTCGCCAGCGCGACCACCACCAGGGCGGGCGGGCAGTCCACCAGGACCCGCGCGATGTCGCGATCGTAGATCTTGACCAGGGCCGCGACATGGGCGCGCTGCAACTGCGTCGCGTTCGCGGAGTGCTGACCCATCAATCGAATCAGCGAGGGGACGGCGGCCAGCCCCACCAGGATGGACGCCAGCAACACCCCTCGTTTGCCGCGGAACGTGACCCCCACCTCGCGGCGGGCCACGGTGAGAATGTCCGTGAAGCGCATGGCTACTGGCACACGTGGAACGGAAACTGGCGGGCGGGGCCCCAGGGCGACTGCTGGCCATTGCCGTTCACCGTGCGGGCCGCGATGATGACGTCGTAAGGATCGCCGTTGGCCTCGTCGCAGGGGAAGCTGCGGCCGTCGCCGGGACCCTCGTGGCTCGGGTCGCAGGTCAGCTGCAACGGCAGCGTCACCGTGGTCGCCGTCTCGGACACCGCCTGCCCCTTCTCGAAGCCCAGCAGGGCATGGAACTTCTCCCGTGGCTCGAACTGCTCCACGACGGCGCTGTTCATCTGGTACCAGGTCATGCAGCGCGCCGGCTGGCGCGCGTCCTTCGTGACCGTGAACAGAAAGCGCAGGTTCGGCCGGTCCAGGCAGACGTCCGTGACGTTCGGGGGCGTCGGCTCCGGGGCCCCATCGCACCCGACGCTCAACAGGAAGCCGCCGTTGGCCAGGTTGCGCTTGGTCTTGTCCGGATCGGGCGCCGCCGGCAGCGTGGAATCAGTGCACCCATGATCGTCGGTGGCGGTCAGGGGCGGCGTGCCGGGGCAAGTGTCGCGATCGTTCGGGACCAGATCACCGTCGGTGTCGCCGTTGCAGAAGGCGGCCGCCCAGGTGGGGTCTTTCTCGGCGCGCAGCAGCTTTCGCGACCTGTCGCGGGAGATCGCCAGGTACTGCGCGGGGGTGAACGTGGAAGCCAGCAGGCGCTTGGCCGCCGAGCGGCGATCGAAGTTCGCCAGCGCGATGAACGACTGCTCGCAGCTGCTGACGTCGGGCGCGAAGCAAGACATCGTCGCGATCGTGCGCGCCAGCGTCTGCGGGTCGGTGCCCGCCACCAGCTTCTCCTGCGGCACCTGCAGCGCGGCCATGCAGTCGCGGATCGCCAGCGGGAAGCCGCCCTCGAACACCACGCGCGCATCCGCATCGATGCGCACCTCGCGCCCCAGCAGGGCGCCCTTCACGCTGGCGCGCGGGTGAACCTGGACCTGACCCGTCGGCGCGCTAAGGACCGCATGCAGTTCCGTGTCCGAGTCGATGATCACGGCGGTGGTGCCGTCCGTCCCGGCCACCTCGATCAGCAGATCGCGCGCCGAACCGACCGGGTTGGTCCGCAGGTGGGCGCTCGGGCCGACGTACAGATGGCCCTTGATGCGAATGCGGGTGCCGGCAGCGGCCTCCACCCGTCCCGCGTTGAAGATGTCGAGGCTGGCGATCTGGTACGTCCCGCCGCTGAGGGTCAGCAAGCCGGTCACCTGGATCGCCCCCCAGCTTCCCGCTCCCAGGGTGCGGGTCGCCCCCTGCGCGACCGTCACCGCCGTCGTGCCCGAGACGACCGGATCCAGCACGGGCAGCGGCGGCATCTTGGCCGGGAAGGGCCCCGACGACACGAAGGATCCACCGGAGTTGTCGATGCGCGAGGCGTGGAGCGCCCCCATCACCGAGCCACTGCGCAGATCGATGGTGTTGCCGAACACCCCGCGCGTCGGGTCGACCCGGCCGCTCGGCTCCAGCGTGACCTCGTCGCGGCCATCCGTCATCTGGCCCACGGCGGCCACGCCCACATCGCCTCCCATCACCGTGACCCGATCAAGCCGGACGTCCGTCTTCGCATAGACCACGAACTGCCCCAGGACGGGAGCCGTGGCGCTGCCGACCGCCGGGCAGACCGGCGACGAGCTTTGCGCCGTCACCGACCGCGTCCCCACCGTCCACTTCAACGGTTGCCCGTTGAACTGCACGCGGAAAGCGGCCGGGTGCGCGCCCGGATCGAAGCGCGTCGGCTGTCCCCGATCGACGGGCGTCGGCGAGAACGCGTTCGTCGTTCCGGCCGCGACCACGACAGCCTGGTTCGCCGTGCTCTCGTACCCGAACGTGGCCCACCATTCGGTGGCGCCCGTCTTCGACACGCAGGGCGCCATCAGAGTGACGCTGGAGGGATCCGACAGCACGGCCCCGGACCTCGCCGTGACCGGCTCCTCGGCGCGCCGGTGCTCACCGCAGCCGGCGGTCGCGAAGCCAACCCCGAGCGCGAGCGCCGACAGGCACGCCGAACGACCACGCCACGCGCGCCCGTCCACCGGTGGCTGACCTACCCTTCGACCGCGTCCGGAAAACCCATCGAGCCACTGCTTCGTCATCGATAACCCCCACACTGCGAGCCGAGTCCCTACACCCCCTGCGCGACCGATCTCGTTCGCGGGGGGGCCCCGCCTATAACGCGGAGTGTGACGGGGATCAAGATCTCGGATCGCGATTGTGGAATCGCTTCGCGTTTCCCGGTCGCACGTAAGGCGTGGTCATCTCGTCGTAGCCGTCAACATCGAGCTCGACCAAACAGAACCCGTTCCCGAAGGGGTCGGACAGCAGGACGACCCGGCCCCAGCGGTAGGACTCGAGCTCGGATTCGACGCGCGCGCCCGCCGTCGCGGCGCGCGCGAGCGCCTGCGCGATCCCCTCGACGGCGAAGTCGACGTGCACGGGGGTCCAGTGGCGCGCGTAATCGCGCCGGCTGTCCGCGCCGGGAAACGGCGGTGTCGCCTGGTCCTTCAGCAGAAGGTAAACGGGGACTTCGGCTCCGACGAGCTCGACGGCGAAATCGCCGAAGCGGCGGGCAGGCGCCAGACCAACCGCGGCCTCGTAAAACGCCACACCGCGGTCCAGATCGTCGACGTCGATGTTGATTGATAGCTTCGGCATTCCGTCACGATAGCGTCCGCGATCCGGCGCCGCTCTAGGCGCGCGCTACCTGAAGCGCACTCGCCAAGCACGGCGTTCTCGGTTGGTCCGCCCGATCCCAGCCCGTGACCAGCCTTCTTCTCGCACACCTAACGGCCAGGTCGCCCTCGCGCCGAGCGGCGTCCTGGTCCGGTCGGTGGATCTGATGAGCGCGGTGACCTCGTCCCGCTCAGCCAGGAATTCCTCGACGCGTGACATCTGGACCACTCTAATATCGCCCCGGTCGGTGCCACCGCGGCGCGGTTGTGGTCTTCCGCTTCAGTGCGGGGGTCTGGCGGCATCAGCCGCGACACCCCCTCGAACAGCGCCAACAGCGCGCGCGCCGCCTCGGCCGGCGCCTCCATTACCAGGCCGCCGTTGTCACGGCGACGAGATCAACGCCGCTAGTGTTCCCCTCGAACTGGACGCCCGGTCGAAGTCAGCACGGGCGTTTGAACCAGAGCATGTATCCCGCCGTGTGAACGTTTGTAGACCCCTGAATCTCGGGTAGCGTTGAGATCATTTCCCAGCCCTCGGCCCCCTTCTTGTCGATAAACTTCCAGACTTGGTCGCCCTTCAGCTTCTTGCCGTCGAGGTTTAACTCATAATCAGCACTGCTGAATAATCCCCCACCGTTCCACATCACCCGGCACCAGAAATATTCCCACTTTTGCATCTGCGCTCCCTGCAAAGCTGGCGCGCCGCAACCGCCCGCTGCCCGAACACTCACCAATACCGATAGCAATGTCAAGGGATCGAGTCACGTTCGTCGTTAGTGGCCACCGGCGTCTCCCCTTCAACTGGCTCTGACGCTACCAGCCATACTCGACCTTCCGACGGTCTCCTCGTCGATTTAGTCGACAGTTGTGGGTGGCAGTCGCTCCATAGGTCATGCTGAGCCCCACAAAATGTTTCCACGTTGTTTCGAGAATAAACGGCCCGCGTCTGGTCTACCCGTTGACACCTTACCTCGCGCCGTGATTGCCTTCGCTTGGTGATCCGACGAGCTGTGAGGACGCCGTTCTTTCGTCCTTTCGCGACGCGACGCCTAGGAGCCCTGGTTCTGGCCGGCTTGACGTCGTCGTGCGCGACGATTCATTCGTCATCTCGCATAGAGGATCAAATTGTCCGCCAGGAACAAAGCGCCCGCGTCCTCGAACAGTCGCGACAGTTAGTCTTCGGGGCCCATTCAGAAGGCACGGATGTGGTTCTCGCGATCGCGGAGCACGCAATGTGCGAGGTGACGGTCACTCCCATCGTTCATCGGACCCAGCGAACCGTAAAGGTCGTCGAACCGGTCATGGGAGTCAACCCGATCGTTACGTCCCTGACTCTCGGAGTTCTCGGTGTCGGAATGGGCGCCCTCGCCTACACACAGGCGGATTACCTTTCGCGACCCGAGAACCGAAGTGACATGACAATGGGGGATCCGCAAGCCATCCGGCAGGCGGGTCTGGCGATCGTTGGCCTGGGAGCCATCTTACTCACCATCGGGGGAATCGACGCTTGGCGTGCCGCTGATGACGCCACGGATCTCGAAGACGTACGCAGCGTAGGGGTGAGGTCAGTAAGCCCCTGCCCGATTCAGCCGTTTGGCAATCAACTCATCCACGTCCGCCTCGAGGGAGTGGACCCGATATGGAGGTCTGACGCTTACGGAAGGGTACGGCTTCCCATGCGCCGTGTTCCCACCGCTGCTCTGCCTCAGGGCGCTCATCCGTTTCTCGCCTGGTTCGGGGACTTCAGGCCGGCACAGGTCTCCCTCGACGATCGCAATTGGAATGCCTTGACGCTGGCGTTGCTCCAGGATCCACAGTCCCGAGTGTACGAAGAGGCCTTGGAGGGACTGTCCGCGCCGCCTAGTGTAACGGGCTCGCCTTCAGCCACGCCACCGCCGGGGAGCGATCTCAGAGAACCCGTGCCGGCCGCGGAAGAGGCAAATCCTCCTGCCGTGGACAATATCCTCAAGCTGATCGAGAAATGTAAAGGTCAAGGCTCAGCGGGTGACGTGGCGCGCGCGTACGCCGGTTACAAGGCGCTCGATGGCAGCGATTTGGAGCCCGCCACGAAGCGCGTTTGGGAGATGGAAATCCAATCACGGTGTAAGGCGGATCGTCGGCGGACGGAGGAATGACACCGTAATGTGCTGGCAATTGCGGATGGAGGACACTGATGAGTGAAGGAACCGGGGAGACGCAAGCGGGGCCAGCAGGGCCGGAGGCGACAGGGCTCTTAGAAGAGGTGGCACCCGCCGCCCCTCCCGAGGCAACGCCGGAAGAGATTTCGTCATCGGCGCTCCTCGGGAGCATCCTGGAGCGCGTCGATGCCCTGCGCCAGGGAATTGACGAAGCGAATCGCCTTTCGGCGGATCGCGAGCGCATCGTCGACCGGTTGCATGCTGAGGTGCAAAGCCTGCGCGCCGGAGAACTGGAGCAGGCGCTGTCGCCTGCCTTGCGTGAGCTCATCCGCCTGTACGACCAAAGCCATCGGGCAGCTCAGGACCTCGCGTCGCGCGGCGCTACCAGCGACGTTATTGGCGTAATCGAGGGCTTGCGCGATGAGGTTAGCGATGCCCTGTTCCGGCAGGGTGTGGAAATGTTCGATGCGGAGCCGGGAACCCGGTTCGATCCCAAGGAGCAGAGGGCCGTCGCTGCTGTCGTCGCCCTCGATCCCTCCCTGGCGGCCTGTATCGCCAAGGTCGTCCGCAATGGTTTCCGGCGAGGTTCGCGCATCCTCAGGCCGCTGGAGGTGGAAGTGTTCAGGCTTCCAGTTCCTGCCATGGCGGCATCCCAAACCGCAGGGCCAACCAGCACATAACGTTCGACAAGGACCAAACAATGTCATCCAAGCGGATTTATGGAATCGATCTGGGCACAACGTATTCGTGCATCTCCTTCGTCGATGAGAGCGGCAAGCCGGTGGTCATACCGAATGTCGAAGGCGATCTAACGACGCCGTCGGTGGTGTACTTCGAAAGCGCGGACAACATCGTAGTAGGCAAGCAGGCGAAGAATTCGAGCCGGCTCTTTCCCGACCGAACGGTTGCGTTCGTCAAGCGATTCATGGGGGACGCTAGATGGGAGAAGATGATTGATGGTCGCGCCTGGAAGCCGGAAGAAATCTCGGCTCGCATCCTGCGCAAAGTCGTAGACGATGCCAGCGACAAAGTCGGGGAGCCGATAACAGACGTGGTCATCACATGCCCGGCCTACTTCGGGGTCAATGAACGCGAAGCCACCAAGAACGCTGGACGCATCGCCGGCCTGAACGTCCGACACATTCTGAACGAGCCGACCTCGGCAGCGATCGCGTATGGCATGGACAAGAAGGGCGATAGTGTGATCCTCGTGTACGATCTGGGGGGCGGCACCTTCGACGTGACTCTCATCCAGGTTCGCGAGGGAGCGATCCAAGTCCTCTATACGGATGGCAACCATGCCCTAGGCGGCAAGGACTGGGACGATCGAATCGCCAACCATCTCGCCCAGCAGTTCATCAACGAGCATCCAGACGCGGGAGATCCCCGCGATGACCCGGAAGCTCTGCAGGACCTGGCACTCGGCGCGGAGGAGGTCAAGCAGGGTTTGTCAGCCAAAGAGAAGGTTCCGAGGGGGGTCAGTCGGGCAGGAATTCGCTCGGGCGTGGTGTTGACCCGCGACCAATTCGAGCAGCTCACCGCCGACCTCCTAGAGCAGACCATGAAGTACACCGAAGGGGCTATACAGGCCGCTGCCGACGCTCAGGTTAAGATTGATAAGCTGTTGCTGGTCGGGGGAAGCAGCAAGATGCCGTACGTTCGCCGAACGCTCCAGGAGCGATTCGGCCTGGACGGGCAGATGTTCGATCCGGATCAAGCCGTTGCCAAGGGAGCTGCCATCCAGGGTATGCACATTCTGGCCGGGGACATGGTACGAGAGGAGATAGGTAAGCTCGAGCGCAAGAATGCAAAGGACATCGACCTCAAGACCGTAGATAGGAAGATACTGGAGCGCGCCGCCGCGAACGCCAGCGCAGGGGCCGGATCGTTGGTTCGCATGTCGGCCGGCGAGCTCATGAGGGAGGCTACTCGGGTCATCGTCAACGTCGCCTCCCGTAGTTTCGGCGTCGTAGCCCTGAACAACGACGACCAAAGGAAGGTCTTCCATCTCGTCCACGCGCAGCAGCGACTGCCAGCTGAGACGACTGACACCTTCTACACGAAGTCGGCCAACACCAGAGCGATCGAGATCCTCGTGATGGAGTCCGAGTCCCGAAAGGAATCGCCCGAACTGGACGCGAATCGCGAAATCTGCAAGGGGGATCTGAAAGACCTTCCGCCCAACTTGCCCAAAGGGGCGCCCATAGAGGTCACGTTCCGGTTGGTCGAGGATGGGACTCTGGACGTTACCGCTATCGAGCCTGGTTCGCGGCGTGAGCTGAAGCTGCAGGTCTCGAAGATCGATGGCGTCATGACCGACGAAGAGGTGGACGAAGCCCGTTCCATACTCAGGCGCGAGAGCATTAGCTGAGAACCGGATACTCCTGCTGGATACATGAATGGACTCTAGCGAATACGTCCGAATCGTGTTGCAGCCGGCCGACGCACAATGGCCACCGGACGAATTCGCACGCTATGGCCTTCCGGTGGACGTGTCCGACCAAGGGGAGATTGAAGTCGCGATTCGCCTGATCAATTCGATCTGGAGCGGACTGCTGACCAATCCGAAGTGGGCCCCGAAGATCGGATTCCTGCGCGGGGAAGGCAAGCGTGTGGAGGAGCAGCTGCGGAATCCGACCCAGAGGTCTGCGCTGCGGAATGAAGTTCTTCGACGACGATATGAGGCCACCCGCTCGCGGTACATCTGGCTGGACGAATGGATCGTGACCCGCAAGAAAGAGCGGGGCGCCGTGATGAATCCAGACGATCAGGCTTCCCTGGTCCGCCTGTTCGCCCCAGAAGGGATCACTGAGGCCGAGATCAATGCGCGTTTGGAGGCAAACGGGGTGCGGGTGGACCACGCCACGGAACCTCAGCCGGATGAAGCGGTGGCATCGTGGCGCTCGCCGCCGCCCCAGCTGAAGACCTTGGCCGCGCAGCGAGACGAATTGCAGAAGCAGCTCACCACCTTGGGTAAGGCGACGGTGGCTGACTTTCTGGGGATCGGTGTCGCGACCAGCGCAGATGAGGTCCGCCTCCGGCGAGAGGCAATCGAACGCGAAGTCGGAAGCAAGGGCCCCACACCTCAGAAGGCAGCTGCCGAGAGATTGCTGGCACTCCTCTCCCCGCTAAAGGACGATGCGAAGTCATACGAGCTGCTCCGGCAGTGTGAGGCGGAGCGTCTTCTGCGTCCTCACGTCGAGGATGCCTGTCGCGACGGCCGGGTGAGTATCCACGAGCAGGAGCTGTTGCTCCGTCGAGCGCGACACCTGGGCGAGCCGGATGCATGGTGCTGGAAGCTTGTCCGCCAGGTGGCGCGAGAGACTGGGGCCACGATCGACCAGGCGGCTGTGCCGCAGCCGAATCCCGAGCAGCAGTCACCACCGCCACCCCGGCCGCGGTCAGGAGCGCAGGCTGATGGCCAGGATAGTCCTGACCCCAGAAGTAAAGCTGGAACCAGCGGTGATGGGCGCGACCGGGAGCGCGTCAAGCCGAGCAAGCCCGTCAACCTGCCGGCTCGCAAGTGGACGGTGGCCGCTTTCGGTCTGGTTCTCCTGTCATTGTTGCTGATCTCGGCCGGCGCGGGAGCCGTCATCCTGGCGGCCTTGGGCGCTCTCTACGCGGCTCGGAAAGCCTGGTGGGAACTCGGCAACCGGATGGTGATCGCCGTTGCGGGGGTCATGGCAATAGCTCTGGTCGTCGCCGGTATTGGGATGCTCATCGCGCGCTCGCACAACGGCCGATATTCCGAGAGGGAAGATGTTGACGCCTCGCCGCCCTCTGCGAGGGTGGACACGCCGCCGGCGCCGCCCCGCGTAGATCGTCAGGTCGTCGATAACGAAATTCGGCGGGCGGTAAAGCTGGCGGAACGTGGCGAGTTCGCGGAGGCGATCCCCCGATTCCGCGAGGCCCTGCAACATGACCCCTCGCGAGCCGAAGGTTGGTCCAACCTGGCATGGGCCTACTATCGAACGGGCAGCCTGGAATCCGCCGAAGAGGCAGCCAAGAAGGTCGGCGAAACGACAACGGACCCGCTCCTCACGTCAAAAGCGGCTTATTGCCTCGGACGCGTGGCCGAGACGCGAGGCCAGTTGGAACAGGCGGGCAAGCTCTACGATGAGGCGCTCGCCCAGCGTCCCGACAACAAGGAGATCACGCTTGCCATCGATACGCTGGCCATAATCAATGCCCCGCGGCCAGAGCTGATGTCAGCGGTTGAAAAGGTCCTGAAAGAGGAGATCCTCGAGGACGAAGACATCGCCCCCCTCCGACCTGAGGAGGTGCGACTAGTACGTAATGCGCCATTTGCGCGACACCACAAGGATTTTCACGAACCTGGCCTCAACAACTTTTTTTATCGCGGGCCGCCACCAGGCGACAGCACCTATCGAAATTCCGACCTTACAGACGCGGATCGCGCCAACCTGGTCTTTTTCAAAGAATACACCAGGCAGAATGCGGCCTCTGAATGAGGCATCGCCCGCACTCGCGCTTCATTTGCGCTTGTCGAACTCGTTCTTGAGGACGCCCTTTTTTCCCGCGCGGACGTCGGCCGTGGTCAAGACCGGTGATTTCGGTGCGGGAGCAAGCCGCGGGTCGGGGGAGAGGAACTTGGACTGCCCTTTCATGATATCTGTCTTGGACGGCATCGGTCGGGCGCCACCAGGTCCCGGCGGTCCACCAGCCGGACGCGGCGCCGGCTTGGGTGGCGCGGCCATCTTGGCCTGCTTCTTGTCCGCGGCTTTATTGAACTCCGGCGTGATCGGCTTGGACATGGCTCCCCTTCTTTCCCATCAAGCTACAGCTAGCCAGCGAAGCGGACTCTATCAAAAGAGCGCCGGGGACAGAACCGAGATTCCCCGAAAACACTGCCGACGTGCCGGGGTGGAGCAGTAGACATGGGAAAATTCGAGAACCTGGCTTTCAATCTCTTGCGGTTGAAGCAAGCAGTCGTTGCCCTCGTCGTCGGCTTTGCGGTCTTGTGGCTGGTTATTCCTCCTGAGATCTTTGAGGGTTTCAGAGATCTGGAGCGTTTTGCTCATGAGCGGGACACCGTCCTGCCCCTGGGACTTCGTGCTCTGGTGGCCCTGGTACTGGTTCTGATCGCACTACGATGGCTATGGCGGTCCGAGAGCAGGCGGTTACTGGACCTGGGGTTCAGGACCTTCCCTTCGGTTTTCGGGTTCTTCGACCGCAGGACTAGCGGGCAGCCCGGGAGGACGACGTGGGCGACGCTGTACGAGCTCCTCGTCTACCGTCGGTGGAAGCCGCGCAGGATTCTACTCGGTCGGCTCGCGATGGAACAGCGTCCCTTCGGCTTTTTAAAAGGCGTTTGGCTGGGGAGCGAATTCGAAACCCACATTTTGACCGTAGCGCCGCCCGGAACCGGTAAGGGTAGGGCCGGACTGATCCCTAACCTCCTCACTTACCCGGGTTCGGCGCTGGTGGTTGATCCAAAAGGAGAACTGGCCAGGATCACGGCGGGTCGCCGGGGCCACGGTCCGTCGACCCTGGCCGGTTCACGGGTCACCCGCTGGATGGGACAGGACGTTCACATCATTGACCCCGGAAATCAGAGCGTCTTCCGTGGCGAGGACGGCGACTTGAGGGGTACGACCGCGCGCTTTAATCCTCTAGCCGAGCTCAGCCTCGGGGACGAGGGATTCATGCAAAATGGCGTCGACTCCATAGTTGAGATTCTGCTGCCCAACAACCCCCACTCCCAGGATCCATTCTGGGATAACGCGGCTCGTGCGTGGATTCGTGCGGTAACTTTGCACGTCCTGACCTACGAACCTCCAGAGCGCCACAATCTCCCGTACGTGAGACATCTCGTAAAGGCGGGTGACCTCGAGGCATACCAGTTGGGCGTAGCTCAAGCGGCATCGGATGGAGGGACCGCCCCGTGCGCCGGGCCGGTCGAGGCGCTACTAGAGGTGATGAAGCACAACACGGCGTTCCAAGGCGAGGTGGCCGTGGCTGCCCAGCGAATGGAGCATGATCTGGGCTCGTCGGTTGGCCGCAACGTGATGCAGATTGCCACCACCGCCCTGGAATGGATCGGCAACGCCGACATGGCTCACATCCTGTCGGGCTCGGACTTCAGCCTGGTCGATCTCAAGAAGAAGCCGACGACTATCTACATCGCCATGCCGGCGTATCAACTTCGGCAGAACAATCGCTTTCTGATTACCATGATCTTGCAGCTTGCCAACATGGTAATGGAACGCGAGCGCAGAATCGTGCCCAAGGACCGGGTCGTGTTCTTCATCGATGAGTTCACCAACATCGGCTACATGAAGGCCATTGAAGACGCGTTCCCACTGATGCGTGGCCTCGGCCTATCGATCTGGGCCGTAGTCCAAGACATTGACCAGATCCAAAGGGACTACAAAGGCGCGTTCGACGTCATCTGCTCGAGCTGCGAAATCATCCAGATCATGGGGACAGGCAACAAGAATACCGCGCGCTGGGCCGCTGATCTGTTTGGGGATCTCTTACTCGCCGACGACATCCTCCGCCTGCCGCCCGAGGAGGGCAAGCAGTTGGTGTTCTTTCGGCGAGGCCGAGTTCACCGTGCGTTGCTGGAACTCACGCCGTATGATCAGGTGTTCCCTCGCGCGATGTACGACCGAGACGTGACGAATCCGAAGTCTCATTGATCAGTTGACGGGCGCTCAGGTAGGCGAGTTGGACGGTGGCGGCTCGGTCACGGGTCAGGCACAATCCCGAAGACCCGTTCGGCTTCCGGGACGCCTCCCGATCTCGGGGTCTTCGCGGGTCAGACCGTGCGCACCATGTTCGCCACCGTCTGGATCCAGGCAGGCTCGGCGTTCAGCGAGGGGACTAGCAGCAGGTCCTCGCCGCCGAGGGAGCTCCACTGGGCCCTGGC
>Ga0070679_100003714_pt1 | contig 13995 bp, 13 predicted proteins | sample KBSC63BmetaG_FD_65652 | JGI IMG/M metagenome (GOLD analysis project Ga0070679, IMG submission 65652) | Corn rhizosphere microbial communities from Kellogg Biological Station, Michigan, USA - KBS C6-3B metaG | ecosystem: Host-associated > Plants > Roots > Rhizosphere | place: USA: Michigan... | reverse complement strand
CTCGTCCGCGTTATATGCGATGTGCTCGAAGTCATGTTCAAACCAGGGCTCGCCAATGAATTGATAGACCGCGCGCATGGACGCCAGCGGATTGCGTGCCAGGCTTTCGTAGGTCAGCAGCAGCAGGTGGCCCGGGGCATAATGCTCATGAACCCATCCTTGGTGGTCTTAAAGGCGAAGCCCAGCATGCCCGCGGATCCGTGTGCGCCGCGGCGCAGGCCCTGCGTCAGAACCGGAAAGCTGCGCAGCGCGCGCTGCATGTGCCGTGAATGACAAACGTACCCGCCTCGAGCGGGCGCTGAATCGCTGGGACCTGATCCTCTACGGAGTGATCGTGATCCAGCTCACCGCGCCCATGCCGGTCTTCGGCGTCCTCAGCGCACGGGCGAATGGTCACGTCGTGACCACCATCCTGCTCGCGATGGTTGCGATGGCTTTTACCGCGATCAGTTACGGCCGCATGGCGCAGGCGCACCCCAGCGCCGGTTCCGCGTTCACCTACGTGACCCAAGAGTTCAATCCTCTCATGGGCTACGTGACCGGTTGGGCGATGCTCATGGACTACGTGCTCAACCCCCTCATCTCGATCGTGTGGTGCAGCCGTGCGGCAATGAACTTTGCGCCACAGGTCCCTTATGCAGTGTGGGCCGTCGCGTTCTTCGCCCTGTTCACATCGGTAAACCTGGTCGGCATCAAGGGCTCGGCGCGCGTCTCGGGCTTGCTGGCCGCGACTACAGGCGCCGTCGTTCTGGTGTTCATCGTCTGCGCGGGATGGTACGTCTGGCACCACCACCCCGGCTCTCCCGAGTTCTTCACCCGGCCGTTCTACGATCCCAAGACGTTTCACGTCGGCGCGGTTCTCGGCGGTACCTCGATCGCCGTGCTCACTTATATAGGCTTCGACGGCATCTCTACTCTGTCGGAGGAGGTCGAGGACCCTCGGCGCAACATTCTGTTCGCGACCGTCGGAACCTGCCTGGTGGTCGGCATTCTGTCGGCGGTCGAGGTGTATACCGCGCAGCTGGTGTGGCCCGCGGCGCTGCCTTTCAAGGACATCGACACCGCGTTTGTCGAGGTCGCAGCAAGGGCCGCGGGGCCTGGCTCTTCGTGACGATGAATCTTGCACTTCTCGTCGCGGGCATCGGCTCCGGGGTAGGCTCGCATCTGGGTGCGGCGAGGCTCCTATACGGCATGGGACGCAGCAACGCCCTGCCGCCCGCGTTCTTCGGGGCCGTCGATCCGAAGCACCGCATTCCGCGCAACAACGTGATTCTCGTGGGTCTCATCGCGCTCTGCGGAGCCTTTCTGATCTCTTACGGGCTGGGAGCCGAGATACTGAATTTTGGGGCGCTGTTCGCCTACATGGGGGTCAACGCCGCAGCCCTCACTCGCTACTATGTGCGCAACCCCCAGCGACGACTACGTCACCTCTGGCCACCCGCCGCGGGGTTCGTCACCTGTCTGCTGCTGTGGGTCAACCTGAGTAACGCCGCGAAGCTCGTCGGCGCAAGCTGGATGATCGTGGGAGTGATCGTCGGTGCCGTGCGCACTCGCGGGTTCCGCCAAGGGGTGCTGCGCTTCGAGGTGAGCCCAGAGGACTGAGCCCGTGGCTGCAGACTGGCAGCGCCACCCTGGCCGATCAGGCCCGCTTAGCGCGAAGCTCGATGCGGCGGTGTCAGCGAGGCTCCCGTCAGTCGAGCGATGGCACCGAGCGTAGTTTGCGCTGCGTTGAGCCCCAAGCGGAAATCGGCATCGCTGTACGTTTCGTAGACGTCCGTCGGTTGATGCCACTGCGGGTCCCATCCGGCACCGATTTGCGTACCGCGCTCGTTCTCGCGCACGCTGATGGCGGGAATGAGATTCATGAAGGGCGTGCTGTCGGTATTCGTCATGTGTGGCCCGACGCTGGCGGGATAGTCCGTGGCGTATGCCTCATTGGCTGCGTAGAACGCCCACGCGAGCTTTTGCGCCCCCTCCGCCTGTTTCGATTGCGACTGGAACTCGATGTTGACGTCGGCCTCGGGTCGCTGTGTGGGGCTCACCGTGCCGTCAGCGCGCGGCATGCCGTGATCGAACATCTCCATGTCATGCTGGACCATTCCGAGCCAGCGCGGTTCCGGATAGTGACCCGACCCGGGAGGTGACTCGATTCCCTGCAGGCGCGCCCGTTGCTCGACGTAGGCGTATGAGCCATTGAGGCCAGTCTCTTCGTTGTTCCAGAGAATGAAGCGGATGGAGCGCTGGGTCTTGACGTCGGGACTGGAGAAGACGCGAGCCAGCTCCATGACGAGCGCAGTGCCGGAGCCGTCGTCGTTCGCCGCCTCACCCCAGCCGATGCCGTCCATGTGGCCACCCACGATGTACATCTCGTCGGGATGTGTGCTGCCCACCTTGGTGCAATAGACCTCTTCCCGCGCCCCGGGCGTACTCGGCTGTGAGTCAAGAGCCCGGAGTTTCGCATCGGGCTGGCGCTCGGGATCTTTGTTCACGCCGATCGGACCACGCTGCCCGCGGAAGCGGCCGCCCCCCTGCGCCGCACCGGGCGCAACCCGAGGCCCGCTGCGGGTCCTCTTCTCCCCGGGCGAGTAGTTATAGCTCAGCCTCTCAATATCTGCGCAGCCGTACGAGCGCAGCTGCGACTCGATCCAATCAACCGCTGCACGATTGCGATCGGTGCCTTGGCGACGGTCGCCGAACCGCGTGAGTCCTTTGATCGTTGCCTTGTAGCGCGCAAGATTCAGGCGGGCCACGAGCGTCGCGACGGGGTCATTCGCCTGAACGGCGGCACCGGTCGGTTCGGCCGCCGAAAGGGACGGCGCGGCGAGCGGCGTGAGCAGGCCCACCGCGCAAAGCATTACGACCCTTGATGTTGCAATTGAACTCACGAACGCCCCCATCTGCACCTATGCCGTATAGGCAGTATACCCTTTGACGTCAGCTCGAGCGCCACGGCGGGTCGCGGCGTATACTCGGGCGGCCGCTCAACCCGATATTCGGATCTAGCTTCGGACCTCGAATCCCGTGAGTCACCTTGATCAGCAGGTGCGATCCGAAGCTGCGCTAGCGTGTCTGAAGGGCGCAGCTTCGTGCCTCGCGTCGTGTTCGCGTCCGGCGCTGGGTATCGCCATGGACTCCACAGAACAGCAGCTCTCTTCGGCCCTCGGCGACCTGGTGGCGGCAGCCGAGCTCTTCGGGTGCAAGCCGCCGTTCTGGCGCTGGGCAGCAGATGCCGCGGCCTTACTGGGTCTCAACGCTGACGCGGATACGTATCGCAGTCGGTTTCTCAAAATGTGAACCGAGAGCGGTAGTCTTGCGGCGTGACCGCCAGCAGCCGCAGGAAGCTGCGGCGCATCGTTTCCTCAGAGCCGAAACCACAACGCTGTACGATGCGCTTAACTGGCGTGCGCGATTCCGAAAGCAGACGCCGCGCTGCCTCCACCCGCAGCCGCTCAATGGCGCGGGCCGGCGTTTGCCCAGTCGCCTCCGCATAGTGGCGGCTGAAGCTGCGCTCGCTCATGCCAGCCTGCTCGGCCAAAACCGCAAGCGGGAGATCCTCGGCCAGATGCCTGTTGATCCAGTCATGGAGACCGCCGAATCTATCCTCTGCTGCTTGCAAGGCCAGAGCGGTGCTGAACTGCGCCTGTCCGCCAGGACGTTTCAGGAAGACGACCAGGTAGCGAGCCACGGCGAGCGCCACGGATCGGCCGAGGTCCTCTTCCACGAAAGCCAGCGCAAGATCGATCCCGGCCGTCACCCCGGCGGAAGTCCAAACCGGACCGTCGCGCACGAAGATCGGATCGGGCTCGACGCGCACGGAGGGAAAGCGCTGAGCCAGCCTGGCACAGTATTCCCAGTGGGTGACGGCTCGGCGGCCATCCAGTAAGCCGGCAGCTGCGAGCAGGATTGCTCCGGTACAAACAGAAGCGACGCGACGCGCCTGCGCCGCTCGCTGCCGCACCCAGTCGACCAGCACGGGATCTTCGGCTGCCAGATCGGCCCCCTTGCCACCGGCGACGAGCAGGGTATCCAGCGCCCCGCCACCGCGGGTGAGCGGACCTGCCGCAAGCGTCAAGCCGGCCGAAGCCGTCGCGCTTTCGCCGCCTGGTGTCACCAGTTTGAGCAGGTAGGCCGGCGCGCCTCCAGCGGCAACGACGTGATCGTTCGCCGAGGCGAACACCTGAGCAGGCCCGGTGACATCGAGCAATTGCACCGCCGGGTAAGCAAGTACCTCGATGAGGCGGATCGCGTTTGGCGGGGAACGAGGGGTCTTTGGCATTTCCGCCAAATCTTGCTGGCCTAAGCTCTTTTTGTCCAGCTGCAATCTCGAGCCTGGAGACAACCATGATTCCTCACGACACTCATCTGCAGATCGGCTCCCTCCTCTTCGAGGGCATCGATCAGATCGACCTGACCGGGCCGTTCGAGGTCCTTTCGCGCATCCCGAATACGACCTATCGCATCTACGGTAAGACCGTTGCGCCCGTTCGCGACCGGAAGGGATTGCGGCTTACGCCGGACGCAGTCCTCGCCGACGCGCCGCCGTTGGATGTCCTTCATGTGCCGGGAGGACCTGGACAGGAGACTCTGATGGACGACGCCGAAGTGCTGGATTGGATTCGTCAACAGGCGTCGGGCGCATGCAGCATTTTCTCGGTATGCACAGGTGCGCTGATTTGCGGCGCCGCGGGGCTGCTGAAAGGACGCCGGGCCACGACCCATTGGACGTCGTTTCATCTGCTGCCTTATTTCGGCGCGATCCCTGTCGATGAGCGAGTAGTGATCGATGGCGCCTGGATGTTTGCAGCGGGCGTCACAGCCGGCATCGACGGCGCGTTGCGCCTCGCCGCCGAACTACGCGGCGATGAGGTCGCACAAATCATCCAGCTGCAAATTGCATATGCGCCCGAACCGCCCTTCGACAGCGGCACGCCCGAGAGGGCGCCATTCGCAATCCGGGAACAGGCACGTCAATCGGCGCGGACCATCACCGTGCAGCGCGAGCAAACTGCGCGACGCATCGCCGCCAAACTCGGCATCACTGTTCAGTCCGCGGTCGAGATCGACTGCCGGCTCCCAACCTAGTTTGGCAAGAACCGAGAGTTCATTGGCGCGCCCCGCCAGAAAGCCGCGGCCCAAGATAGATCACAGATTGAAACCAACACGGAGTGACCCACATGGCAAACTTTCACCTTCACAACATCGACGCTGCCCCTGAGCGCTCGAAGCCAGCGCTACGGCAACGAAGACGATGATCGAAAAGCGCGGGCGTCTCGGCGATGAGGACATCGATCGATTCCTTGCCGCCGGGTTCGGCAAAGATCACCTCTTGGAATCCATAGCCGCGGTTGCTGCGTCGACCATCACGAACTACACCGGCAGCATTACCAAATGCCGCCTCCCGAGGCACCGTTTCAGAAACACGCTTGGGTCAGTTGAGCTGGGCAACGGTACACGCCGGCTCAAAGCGGCTCCCAATACCTGAACCGCTATTTGGTGGGGACGGTCGCCGCCGGCGCGCTGCGACCGCGCAGGCTGTTGATGGCGAACCCGGAGAGCAATACCAGCAGGACTATGAGCTGCGCCAGTGAGGACTGCCACGTCGGGTAGACTCCCAGGACCTCGATGTGCGGAATCGGCGCAATGGTCACGGGTGCCCATCCGGCCTCCTGAAGGGCCGAGATGCCCTTGCCGGTGAGTACGATCGCCAGCACTGCGATGAGCATCGAGCTCGCCGAGAAGAACTTGCCGATAGGCAGCCGCCGGCTCGTACGCAGGAGAATCCATGCGATGAGGCCCAGGGTCACTGCGCCCGCTCCTATCCCTGCGAGGAGCCAGAATTTCTCACCGGGATTCCATAGCGCCACGTAGAACAGAATCGTCTCGAAGACCTCGCGATAAACGGAAATGAACGCGAGTCCGAAGAGAAACCAGGCGGATCTCTGATTGACCGCGAAGGTCATCTTGCCTTTCAGGTAGGCCTGCCAGCGCCCGCCAATGCTCTTCCCGTGCATCCACAGTCCAACGCTGACCAGCACTGCGGCGGCGAATACTGACGAGAATCCTTCGGTGAGCTCTCGGTTGGCACCGCTGATGGATATTGCATAGCGCGCAAGCGCCCATGTGATGGCACCCGCGAGGAGCGCGGAGCTCCAGCCGGCGTGTACGTAACGGAGCGCCCCAAACCGCTCCGCCTTGCGCAGGAAAGCCAGCAGTGCCACTACCACCAGCAGTGCCTCGAGCCCTTCGCGAACCAGGATCGTGAACGCGCCGAGAAAGGTGGTCAAAGGATCGTTGCCCGCCTCGGAAGTCACACCCTGCGCCTGATCCAACAGCGAATTCACCCGAGTGGCTTGCGCAGCGACGCTGGCGACTGGCGCATGGCGGGACAGGGCCGTCCGGTATGCGCCCATTGCCGTTTCCAACCGCATGCGCAGCGCACCGTCGCGGGCATTGAGCTGGGGCTCAATGGGCTCGATACCATCGAGGTAGGCTGACAGGGCCATCCCCGTGGACTCCGCCACTGACCCTGCACGGTACGCGGCTAGGCTCGCTTGGAGGCGCGCTCGCGCCAGGGGAATGCCGTGCAAGGCCTTTTGCAGGGCATCCGGGTGAGCACGCAGGTAGCCGACGATCAGCCGAGACTTCTGCAAGCCAAGCTCAGCTGCCAACTGCATCACCCGCGCCTGCGACAGGTCCTTCAGATCGGTGATCCGGGCGCGGGCCGCGGTATCTTGCTGCCAGAAGCGGGCCGCAGTTTCCGACTGCCCCTGCGGATAGGCGAGCGTGCCGACGTAGTACGCGAGATCCCATCGGCTTTCAGCCGGAAGCGTCTTGCCGTAGCTGGCCATCGGCGTGCCCTGCACTCCTTGGGTGATGACCTCATAGAGAGACAAGGCGCTGCGCTCATCGGCCCGCGCCTGGGCAGTGAAATTCACCGGCGGGGGCGACAGGCGCACGCCCACTGGGCCATCGCCCTTGCCGGTAGGTCCGTGGCAGCCAGCGCACTGTTGCTGATACAGCGCGGCACCCTGCGCAAGATCGGGCGCACGCTGCGGCCCGGTCACGATCGGATAAGCCGTCAGCAACGCGTCTGCCAGCGTGTGGGCGCTGCGAGCTACATCCAAAGGCGACGCTTTAGCATCGATCTGCGCAATCAGCGTATTTGCCTGAGCGAGGAGCGCCGCAGTCGAGGCGGTCACAGGAAGAGCCTGAATCCGGCTTCTCGCGGTCCGCGAGAACTCGCGCATTTCCGAGTATTCAGAGGTGCTGATTACCGCGCCGTCCCTGACCGCACCGGCGTAATCGGTCGCGAGATAATCGATCATCTGCCACGTCTGCGGGACCGTGGCGGCGGCGTCCCGAGCGAACGCAGCAACGCTCGAGAGAAGTCCGAGCGCTCCGACCGCGAGAAAAAGGCCGACCTTGGCACTGCAAATGCGACTCGTTCTCACCCGCTCAGTATAGCTGCATCCGTTGAGGATGTCGTGTGGGACGAACAGGAGCTAGTCGGCGGGCACTCCCCGGGGCACTTGAGGTCACAGCTCGTGACCTCAAGTGGTCCACTCCGCGCCGGAGCGACTCGAATCCTCGACCAGAGGCCCTATAGAGGGCGCCCGTGTCCGCGCAAGGAGTGAGCTCGGCTGCGACGGGAGCGCACCACCCCCAGCCGCAATCTTCGGAAATGGGAGACTAGCGACGATCAGACTACAAAGGAATAGCTTCCAACCTGAGAGAGATTCCGTAGGTACGCGGATAATCTGATGACTCAAATGCCTCGGGCTTGGGTTGTGTCGGCATCGGCTCGCAGGCAGGTCGATTATGGTCAGGTTACCGTCGAGCCCCCAGTCGCGCTAGCATCTCTGAAAGCTCCTCGGGGCTGATGTAGAAATACTCGCAAACCCGCCCCCAGAGCATCGCGGTCGGCACGTTTCGATCACCTCGCTCCTCCTGCGTCCGGTGCAGGACATACAGAACGATGCGCTCGCGCCGGTTCAGGCCATCGCGAACGTCTGGTGATCCCTCATTTCCGGGTGGCCCGTTATCGCTGGACGGCAGGCTCATCGGCTGGCCTCGTATTCACTCTGCCCTCGCGGATCTCAGGATGCATGGCGAAATCCCTGGAGTACTCCCTGGCGAGCAGCTCAATCATAGCCATTATCAGCGATCAGGGCCCAAGCACCGCCTGGCCACGGGGTTGAGGAAATCCAACGTCGCCTGACGTGGTGCCGCCCCGCGCACACAGCTTCCCAGGCCGAGCTGTATATGCTATCAGCCTTCTGAAGAATTACCCCAGGTCTGGCCGCATTGGCGTGCGCGCGCCCGTGAACGGACTTAAAAGGGAAATTGCATGTCTCGCAATTCAGGCATTCCCACCATCGGCTCCCACACGGGCCCGGAAACCAGCGATTTCGTCAGGGCGATAGAGCGTGGCGACCTTGAAGCAGTTAGGGCATGCCCGAAGGCGGACCTGCACACTCATCAATGCGCAAAGGCCGATCGAGCGTATGTGTGGGAGAAAACGGGCCGTGACGTGGTGCCCGTAACGACACCTCTAAGCTCGATGAATGACATGCACGCTTGGGTCAAAGCTAATATTGGCGATCTGTTCGAAGGTGCCGAAGGTAGAAAGCTTGCAATTGAAGCCAACTTCATCGGAGCACTGAAGGATGGAGTGACCCGTATCGGGTGTGGATGGTTACCCGTGGACTAGGCTCGCCCCAAGATCTGGTGAATTCCATCGAGGAGGTTCACGCGCGCATGGCGCCTCGCATCGAATGGATTCCCCAGCTCAGCCTCTCTCGACACTGTCCGCTGGCCACCTTGCAGACTTGGATGGCGCCGTGGCTGGAGTTCGGCTTCCACACAGTGCTTGATCTTTCCGGAGACGAGCTCGCTCAGCCAATCGAGGTGTTCAAACCTCTCTATCGCGCCGCCAAGAACAAGGGCATGCGCCTCAAGGCCCATGTAGGGGAATGGGGGACGGCGGTTGACGTGCAGCGGGCCGTCGAGGTACTGGAACTCGATGAAGTGCAGCATGGCATCGCGGCAGCGGAGTCCGCAGATGTAATGCGATTCCTGGCAGACCATCACATTCGCTTGAATATCTGCCCCACCTCGAACTTGTGGCTGGGTCGCGTAAAGCGGCTTGAAGACCATCCAATACGAAAGCTGTTTGATGCTGGAGTGAAGGTCACGGTCAATTCGGACGACCAGATCGTCTTCGGGGCTGGCGTATCTGATGAGCTCTTGCGCCTCTATCAAGCAGGAGTGTTTACAGCCGAGGAGCTCGACCAAATACGCCAGTGGGGACTCGAAGACTGATCCTGTCTGGCCGGTCGTCAACCGATTATCCGGCCTTCTTGACTTCCCTTCGTGCGCTCTCCGCAGCCCGCTGCCACGATCACGGCAGCTAAACGTCGTGTTCGAAGAGCTTGGCCGCTCATGGCTCGTGAGTGCGCATTCGGTCACCGGATGGCAGCGACAACGACACGCCCGCGTCGAGAGGAACACCCAATATTGGTGCACCCTCGGCGTCAAAGTGCATCGGCTGCATCCGAATATCACGGCACCGATAGGCCGGTTCGCAACTGAGCCGGTCTATCGCGTGGTACATGTTCCACCACTGACGACCATCCGGCGACGACACGAAGACCACGGACCCTGGGCCGTAAACCGTGCCGTGATGCTCGAAGATCGGCCCGGACTTTCTCCACGCGGACCGATTCATGGGCGAAGCACCCGGTGCCAGCGTCAGAAGGCCCACCGAGTAATCGTCGGCAACCCAGCTCGCCCCGGCTGAGTAAGTGATGTACGTGTGACCATCGCGGGCGTAACCGACCGGCCCCTCTTGGATTGGTTCGCCACGCATTTCCCACGGCTCGGTCGGCGCTGAGAGACGCACTGTCGGGCCCATCACGTGCAAAGGATCGCGCATCCGAGCCAAGCAGATCCGCTGCGGGAAACGCGAATCTCGGTAGTTCGTACAGGACCACGCGAGATAGAGATGACCGTCAGCAGCAACGAACACGTCAGGATCGATGGCCCAATCACCGCTCGACTCCCCGACCCGCCCGTGCGCGTAGCCGGTATCGCCCTCCCGATAACCGCCTTGGGCTCGATTCGATTCGAGCACGTACAGCCGATGGTGGTTGTTGTCACCATCGTCGGCTGCGTAATATATGAACCAGCGACCCTCGAGATAATGAATTTCCGGCGCCCAGATCTGCTTGGAATTCGGTGCACTTCTCTTCGGCGAATTCCACACGCCTACCCAGGGAGCGCGCGCCAGCCCGGATAGGCTCCGCGAACGCTTGAGACATATGTCGGCTACACCGCAATCGGACGCCGAGTAGTAGTAGACCCCATCGACCCGGGTAACCCATGGATCACCGCCCGCGAAGAGCGGATTCATGAACGCGTCGACCGGCGCCGACGCCGGTGCCCCTCGGGCCGGTAGCGCCAGCGCAGCGGTCATCCAGGCAGCTATCAGCTCCGGAGGTAACAGTGCGCGCCTCGTTACTCTCACCACTCCGCCACGCTGCCATCGCCGTGACGCCAGATCGGGTTGTGCCAGTCCGGCGCGTTGCGGCTCCGCTCCACAACCTTTGCTTCGTCGATCTCCACGCCAAGCCCAGGCTTAGTCATGGGCAGCATCGACCCCCGCTCGAGATCGAACGCCTCCTTGTTGAGCACGTAATCCAGCAGCTCCACGTCGGAATTGTAATGGATGCCCATGCTCTGTTCCTGCAACATGGCATTCCAACTGGCGAAATCCACATGCAAGCAGGCCGCCAACGCGATCGGCCCAAGCGGACAATGCGGCGCCAGCGCGACATCGTAGGCCTCGGCCATCGCCGCAATTTTCATGCATTCACTGATGCCGCCGGCATGCGACAGATCGGGTTGAACGATCGCTATACCGCCGCGCTCGAACACGTGCTTGAACTCGAAACGCGAAAACATGCGTTCGCCGGCGGCAAGCGGAATCGCAGTCTGCGCGGCCAGGCGTGGATAATATTCGGCCTGTTCGGCAAGCACGGGTTCTTCGATGAAGAGTGGCCGATACGGCTCCAATTCGCGAATCAAGATCTTCGCCATCGGCGCGCTGACCCGGCCGTGAAAATCAAGGCCGAACTCGATGGTGTCACCGAACGCGCTGCGGATTTCGGCGACCTTGGCCACCGCTGCGTCGATCATGCGGCTCGAGTCGAGCATACGCATTTCCTCGCAGGCATTGAGCTTGAACGTATCGTAGCCGACCACCATGCGCCGACGAATCTGTTCGATGATCTCGGTCGGTCGGTCGCCACCGACCCAGCAATAGGTTTTCAGCCTGTCTCGCACCAGCCCACCGAGCAGCTGGAACACCGGCACGCCAACGGCCTTCCCTTTGATATCCCACAGGGCCTGGTCAATGCCAGCGATCGCGCTCATGAAAACCGGCCCGCCGCGATAGAACGCGCCGCGATACATGGTCTGCCAATGATCGTTGATGCGTGCAGGATCTTTGCCGATCAGTTGCTCGCCTATCTCGGTCACCGCGGCTTCGACACTGCGCGCGCGGCCTTCCACCACCGGCTCGCCCCAGCCGACCAAACCTTCGTCGGTCTCGATTTTTAGAAACATCCAGCGCGGCGGAACGCGAAAGGTAGTCAGTCCCGTGATTCTCATGCTGAACTATTCTCGTAGCCGGTAACGAAATACATTGCGGGGTTCGCGGGGTAGCGTCGGACGCCTGGCCGATCTCGAGTAACTCTTTCCTCAGACCCGTGCCAAGCCAAAAATACCTTGCCGCCAGCAACTCAGCATCTGCGGCGCGGCTGTCATCTGAGCAGTATGAGAGTGTATACAGGACAGATCCTGCGGGCCTCCGCGCCCGCAGGACCGATTGCGCGTTGCTCGTTCACTGGGCACGCTCATCCCAGCTCCGCCAGTGTTCGTGATTTCGCGAGACTGACACGTGCCCACGCTTGACAGATCAGGCCCATATCAGAATCTGAATCGCACACCCAGGCTATAAGTCTTGTCGACGAATTCCACGTTCTGTGGGATATCCGTTTGCCCCCAATACGATAGATTATTCGATCCCGTTAGGTTTGTTGCCTGTACAACAACGGTCAAATGCTGATCGACATCGTAACCGACAGACAGGTCCAACTTATTCGCGGGCCTGTCTATGACGTAGATACCCGCGACGTTCGGCGTGGCGAAACCGCCGATATAGTCTGAGCGATAGTCATAGGCCAGGCGCGCGTCGATGCCGTATTTCTCATAGAACAGTACGACGTTGTAGTTGTTCTTGGATACATTCTGCAGCGGGCCGCTGACGATCGGACCGCCGGCCGACTGCGCTCCCACCGTCGACCCAGTGATGTAGGTGTAGTTGAGCTCAGCACCCAATCCGTTCAACACGCCAGGAAGAAAGCTATAGCTTTGCTGATACGCGAATTCCAGCCCTTCCAGATGGCCACTGCCAGCACTCTCAGGCTGCGTCACGGTAATTTCGTAGCCATCAACCAGTTCTCTTGTATTGAATTGCTGCACATAGCCGTTGATCTGCCGATAAAATGCGCCCCCCGTGAGGGAGCCAACCCTGGAGAAATACCATTCCAGCGTCGCATCGGTATTGTCGGATTTTGTGGGCTTCAGATTGATGTTACCACTGCTGCCGAAACCTTCCGTGTTGATCTGCGGAGGAGTAAAGCTCAAGGACGGGTTCAGCTCGGAGAAAACCGGATAGGTTACGGTTTTAGCCCAAATCAGGCGCGCCTGCAGGGTGTCGGTCAAGTGGAAAATTGCGCTTACATTGGGAAGATATACATTCTCGCTCGTATGGCCGCTGAATGGAGCATTTACCCCTGTCGTTGGGTTGTATTGAGTCGTGCCGTTATATGCCCAGGCGTCAATGTCGCGCTTGAGGTTTTCGGCACGAATCCCGATTAGACCGTTGATCGGCAAGCCGAACAAATCTGCGCCATAGGAAGCCTGCAGATAGCCCGCCAGACGCTTTTCCTCGATGTCGAAGAAGTTTCCGGCGACTGGATTAAAGGGATACAGGCCGGAGGGAAGTCCGTAGAACGAGCGCAGTTGATTGGCGTTATTCAAAACGTAGTTGAGGCAGGTCGACAGATACTTCGGCGCCAGCGAAGTTCCCGGTATGGTGCACAGCGAGTTTGGGAACGCCGCATTGTAGTTTGGCACGGGATTCGGGGGCTGCGTGTACCCGTTGTTGCCCGAGATATAGTCGGCCGTGTGATCGGCGTAGCGGACGCCGAATTGCAGGTCTTTCAGCGGACCGACATTCATTTTCCACACCCCATCGCCCCGCCATGCGTTTTCCGTCGCTTTGGCCTGGTTCCAGGGCTCGAATAACCCGCTCAGGTAGAAGCTGTTTGGATTTAACTGCGGGGCACCGCCTAAATTCCAGGTGAGCTCTTTACCGTTACTGCTCCAGTTGGTGGTCACCGACCCGTTCAGGGGCGTATCGATGCCCAATTCCTGATAGATTGACGAAGACGTGGTTCGGCTCACTTCCGTGGATAACTTCAATGCGCCTTCGTGCCATTTGACTCCCGCAGTGTACTGCCTGTCGGATCCCCAGTCTTCTATGGCGTGCGGGCTCGAGTCTGCAAAATTGTCTCCGACAAAGGTGGCGCTGGAGAGATTGCAGATTGTTTGTCCGTAATACTGACCTTGAAGCTGATCGGGATAACAGCTGTTGGAGACGGTATAGGTTGTGGGCGGAATATTCTGCGCTACCGGTTGAGAGAAGAAGAACGAGTCGTTCAACTTGTCTTCGTACCAGTCCGTTACGCCGGTCAGATACGCTTCCGTATTGTCATTCGGTCTCCATTGCAATGCCCAGTTCAGCTCCGGCCGCGTCCGATAGCCGATGTTGTAGTTGGAGCCGATATTTTGCGGCGCGGCGATGAGGTCTCCGCTCGCAGTCCGGATTGGATTTCCGGAAGCGTCATTCATTACTTGCGGAATGTAATC
>Ga0070679_100003708_pt1 | contig 14002 bp, 10 predicted proteins | sample KBSC63BmetaG_FD_65652 | JGI IMG/M metagenome (GOLD analysis project Ga0070679, IMG submission 65652) | Corn rhizosphere microbial communities from Kellogg Biological Station, Michigan, USA - KBS C6-3B metaG | ecosystem: Host-associated > Plants > Roots > Rhizosphere | place: USA: Michigan... | reverse complement strand
CGATCTCCGCCGAGCGCCTCGCGGCGCTGCGCAACATGGCGCTGCACTACGGCAACGCCGAGCGGCTGGCGCGCGCAGCGAACGCCGACAACCTCTTCTATCCGGCGAAGAACGGCATCACCGCCGAGCTGCGGCTCGCGTTCCTCGAGCGCAGGCCGGCCGAGATCGCCGTCGAGCGCATGCGCGCGGTGCAGGAGTCGCTCGCCCACGCCGCGCGCGAGCGCCCGGACTTCTGGTCGGTGGTCGGCGGCATCGAGCTGCGCATGCTCGAGGCGGTCGCCGCACAGCGACTCGCGACCGACGCGCCGGCGCTGCTGGCGGCCTTTCGCGATCTGAAGGCACGCGTTCCGGCGCTCGCCATGTGGGACTCGGTGGGCTCCGAGGCCCGCTTCACGCTCGAGCCCTACCTCGGCATCGCGAGCGCTGCCGAGAAGCGGGCCGCGCAGGCGCTGCTCCAGACGCTCGAGGCGATGGCCGAAGCCTGATTCGAACGGTGCCGCTCGCCAGCCTTCGCGTCTTCATCTCCTCGCCCAGCGATGTGGCCGAGGAACGGCTCATCGCCAGGAGAGTGATCGGCCGCCTCGGCGCGCAGTTCGGTGACGCCGTCCACTTCGAACCGGTGTTCTGGGAACACAGACCGCTGGTTGCCACCGCATCGTTCCAGGAGCAGTTGCTGCGCCCGAGCGAGACGGACATCGTCGTCGTCATCCTCTGGTCGCGGCTTGGCACGGCATTGCCGGGCCACATTCGCCGTGCAGACGGCACCTCGTACGTGTCGGGAACCGAGTTCGAGTTCGAAGATGCCGTCGAGGCATTCAGGCGACACGGCAAGCCGGGCATCCTGGTCTATCGCAAGACGGCGCTGCCGCCGATGCCATCCGACACCGAGCTGCTCGAAGAGCATGTGAGGCAGAAGCAGGCCCTCGACCTCTTCCTCGCGAAGTGGTTCAGGAGCGATGCGGACGGCAGCTTCAAGGCAGCGTTCCACAACTTCGCGTCTGCCGCAGATTTCGAGGATCTGCTCGAAGCGCACGTCGCCGCGCTTGCCGAGCCGCACTTGCCGGTTGGGACCAGCTCCCGAGGATCTGCGCCGACATGGCGCGCAGGGTCCCCGTTCCGCGGGCTCGCCACGTTCGATATCGAGCACGCGCCAATCTTCTTTGGGCGCACGGCGGCGGTCGCCAGCGTGCTGATGAAACTGCGCCTCCAGGGCGAGTCGCGCAGAGCGTTTGTGCTGGTGGTGGGCATGAGCGGCGGCGGCAAGTCGTCGCTGGTTCGCGCCGGCGTCCTTCCGTTGCTCATCCAGCCGGGTGTCGTCGGCAGTGCGGTGGCGTGGCGCTTCGCGGTCATGCGGCCTTCCGATGGTCAAGGCAATCTTGCGCTCGCACTGGCGCGCGCGGTCGTCCAAGCGAGCGCCGTCCCGGAAATCGCGCTTGCCGACGAGCGATGGATCGAAAACGCCAGCGCCGGCTCCGCACCACTTGCGGATGATCTGGCTTCGCTTGTTCTGCGAGGCCTCGCAGAGGCAGCCCGTGCCGGGGCGTCCGACGCCGGCGGCGCGCTGCCCGAGTGCCATCTCGCGCTGGTCGTGGACCAAATCGAGGAGATGTTTTCGGATGAGCGGATCGGTGCTGCGGACCGACAGGCGTTCGTCGCGGCGATCGACGCGCTTGCACGCAGCGGCAAGGTCTGGATCATCGCGACCATGCGAAGCGATGTGTATCCGCGCCTCGCCGAACTGCCGGTACTCATCGAGCTGAAGCAAGGCGAAGGCCAGTTCGACCTGCTGCCGCCGAGCGTGCGTGAGATCGGACAGATCATTCGCCTGCCCGCCGCGGCGTCTGGCATGCGCTTCGAGGTCCGGCCAAGCACCGCCGAGCGGCTGGACGATGCGATCCGCGACGCGGCGTCCAAGAACCCTGGTGCCCTGCCGCTCCTGCAGTTCTTGCTCGAGGAGTTGTACAAGCGACGCAGCGTCGATGACGTGCTTACGTTTCGGGCCTATGAAGAACTCGGCGGAGTCGAGGGCGCGCTCGTGCAACGCGCCGAGGCGGTGCTCGCCGGCGTCAGTCCTGCCGCGCGCGAGGCGCTGCCGTCGGTACTCCGCGAACTCGTCACCTTTGCCAGCGAGGACGACTCGAAGGCGCTGCGCCGCGTTGCGCGTCGCGCGGCCTTCGCAGGCGCCGCGGCGAGCGAGCTCGTCGACGCACTCGTGGATGCCAGGCTCCTCATCACCATCCTCGACGAGCAGGGCGAGGCGGCGATCTCGCTCGCCCACGAGGCGCTGCTCGAGTTCTGGCCGCGGCTGCGCGAATGGCGCGAGCAGGATCGCGAACTGCTGCTCGTGCACGCTCGGCTTTCGGCAGCGACGCGCACGTGGGAACGCGAAGCACGCAGTGGCGATTTCCTGTTGGCACGCGGCAAGCCCCTCGGCGAGGCGATGACCTTGCTGGCCGCGGGCGTGCAGCTTTCGCCGCCCGAGGCAGCGCTCGTCGCAGCGTCGGCGCAACGCGGTCGACGATTCGCGCTCCTGCGTGGCAGTGCGATCGGCGCATTGGTCGTGCTCACAGGCGTCGCCGGCGTCGCCGCTTACCGCGCAAACGTCGAGTCGAGCCGCGCCCGCATCCAGGCGACCACGGCGCAGCGAACCACCGACTTCATGGTTTCGCTCTTCTCGATTGCCAATCCCGAAGAGAGCCAGGGCGAGAAGATCACCGTCCGCGAAATCCTCGACAAGGGCGTGGGCCAGATCCGAAGCGAGCTCGAAGGTGAAGAAGGAGTTCGCGGCAACCTGATGCGCGCCATGGGCCAGGCCTACAACGGGCTGGGCATGTATCCGAAGGCGCGCGAAGTCCTGGCCGAAGCGTTGGCGCAGGCTGAGCGCAGCGGCGTCGCAGCCGATGTCGTGAAGGCGCGGCTCGCCCTGGCGGACAACCGCTATCAGGACGGCGACTATTCAGCGGCAGAGGCGCTGTATCAGGCAGCTCTGACACAGGCGGCGAGCCTGTACGGGCAGGTGCACCCCACCATCGCGCAGGCGCTGACGGGGCTTGGCGACAGCATCTCGGAGCGCGCTGCCGCGAACGAAGCAGAGAATCTGTATCGACGCGCGCTGGCCATGAACATCAAGCTGCACGGCGAGCGACATCCGGACACGGCGCGAACGCTCGAAGGGCTGGGACGTCTCATGTATTCGGCCGGCCGCTACAGCGAAGCCCAGCCGTTGTTCGAGCGTGCCCTGGCGATCGAGTCGGCAGTGTTCGGCGACCGCAGCGCGACCGTGGCGTTGGGGCTGAACAACCTGGGGTCCTTGTATTTTCAGATCGGTCGCTACGACGCGGCGAGCGCCGCTTGGGCGAAATCCTTGCCGATCTATGAATCCGTATTCGGCGCCGATCACCGCTACGTGGCTGGGGTGCTGAACAACATCGCTCGCGTCGAGTTGCTGAACGGGCGCCTGGACGTTGCCGCGAACCGTCTCACGGAAGCGTTGCGGATCTATCGCATCGTCCACAGTGGCGTCCACGAGGACCTGATCCCGCCTCTGAACAGCCTGGCCATGGTGAGGATCGCTTGGGGTCAAGCGGACTCCGCGCGGCCATTGGTCGAGGAGGCGCTCGCGATCGCCCGAAGCCGCCATCACCCCATGCTCGATCAAGTGCTGACCACCAAATCCGAGTTGGAGCTCTTGCGCGGGCACTTGCCCGAGGCGCGCCTCGCGATCGACGAAGCGCGCGATGCCCTGCGGGCACAGTACGGAACGAGCTTGCTGGGCGGCGAAGCATGGCGAGGGGCGGTGCTCGACTGCACGGAAGCTGAGTACCTCCGTGAAACGCGCCAAGTCGGCGAAGCGGAACGGCTGTTGCTCGCTGCGCTGCCTCGGTTGGAAGCTCGGTTCGGCATGCGCAGCCTCTACACCGATCGCGCGGTCGGCCGCTTGGTTTCGCTCTACACTGAAGCTGGACAAGAAGCGCGGGCAGCGCCGTACCGGAAACGGCTCGCGGCTGCCGCAACCAGATCGCCCCCTTGAATTCGGGGTTTGCGCGCCCACACCGCGGCGCTAGTTTGGCCCTGGTGGTCGGAGGAGAAAAAGGATGTTCAAAGTCTCGCTGCGCACATTGGTCGGCGTCTGCTTCTTCGGCTTCCTGGTGACTTCCGCGCAGGCGGCTCGCCAGATCTTGGTCGACGTCGGCGACAACTACGAGTTCAACGGCCAGCGGTGGACCCCGAATCCCCCGGGCGAGCCGAATTTCGGTCCTGGGGTGGACAGTGGCGTCATCCCCTTCGGCCTGAACCTCGGCGACGGCTTGGGCTTCACGCACAGCTTCGTGTTCGATCCGGCCGGAAAGATCAATGTCTCGGACGGCTCTGGGTCGTTCGCGTCGGGCTATTTCATCGCCCCTCTGCTTGCGGGAGCGCCGTACGCGCTCGAGGATCCGTTCGGCTCGTTCATGCGATGGGGCCCGGGACAAGTCGATCCGGCGCTGTTGGACGACTTGCCAAACCCGGCCACCTTCGACATTGCCAACGCGCTTGACGCGTTCCGGTTCACTTGGTCGGGCGTCTGCCAGACTTGCAGCGGTTCAGACACGGTCAGCTTCCAAGTGCTGCTGATCGATCGCAAGAACGGCGATTTCGATCTTGACTTCGCGTATTCGGGTCCGACTACCGGGCAGTTCGGCTTCAAGCTGGGCGACAACGTGGTCCCGCTCCAGGTATCGACCTTCGACCGGGTCGGTCCCGACTATTGCTTTCGTGGCGGGGTCGGCTCCGAATGCGGCAGCGTTGCCGTGGTTCCCGAGCCCGAGACCTGGGCACTCATGGTCGGCGGCTTGGCCATCCTCGGGGTGAGCGCGCGCCGGCGTCGGACTGCGCAGAAGCGCTCCCTTTAGGCGGCGCCGGAGCGCACGAAGGGAGTTCCCTAGCCTAGGTGGCGGCGGCCGTGGCACGGGGTGCGGGAGTGGCGGCCAGCCGGGAACGCGTCCGCCGGCTTCTCGATCAAGGCGCACCTTGGGACGCGGGCGACGCGTTCCGGGAAGCGTGTGCGGAATTCCCTGAGGATGCGGAGCTCCTGTTTTGGGGCGCGCTCGCCCACGCGCGTGCCGGTGCCAGCCATGAAGCAGCGTCGCTGCTCGATCGTGCGCAGTTGGCGGCCCGTGACGACCACCGGCTGCTGACAGAAATTTTGAGCCTGCGCGGGCGGCTCTGGAAGGATCGTCTTGTCCGCGCCGCCGACGACGCAACGCGCGCCGACGTGGCGCGTCGAGCGCGAGACGCGTACCTCGCGGCGCATGCTCTCAGGGGCGACACCTTCCCGGGCATCAATGCCGCGACCTTGTCGATGTTGATGGGCGATCAACCGGCCGCGTTGGCGCTCGCGCGGCAAGTGCTCAACCGCCTGGCGGCCAAGTGCGAGCCGCTCGACGTCTGGGAGCAGGCGACCGAGGGCGAGGCGCAACTGCTGCTCGGCGACATGGCTCGCGCGCGGCGAAGCTACGCTGCGGCGTGCGCACAAGCGCGCAACGATGTCGGCAGCATCGCCGCAATGCGACGTCAGATGAAACTGCTCCAGCGCGTGTTGCCCGCTGCGAGGGAGTTGTTCGAAGAATTGCCAGCCGCCACCGTGCTCGCCTTTGTCGGGCAGCGCATCGATCCTTTGGATCGCTCTCGGCGGCACGACGTTGGTGACATGGAGCGCGCCCTCACCAGCGCTCTCCGGGATGAGTTGGCGCCGCTCCATCTTCCGATCATCTATACCTCGGCGGCGTTCGGGGCTGAGTTGATCTTCATCGAAACGGCGCTCGAACTCGGGGCCGACGTGAACGTTGTGCTGCCTTTCGACCGTGGGGACTTCGTGCAGACCAGCGTCGCGGTCGCCGGTGTCTCTTGGGTGCAGCGATTCGACGCCGCCATGGCGCGCGTCAGCCGGATCATCGTGGCAACCGAAGAGAGTTACCTGGGAGACGACGTCTTGTTCGAGCACGCGGCGTCGTTGATCGAGGGGCTGTCTGCCTTGCGGGCGTCTCAGCTGCAGACCGCTCCCTCGCTCCTCTGCGTGCGCGATCGCGGCGCGCCGATGCCGTCAGGCAATGGGGCGTTGGCGACCTACGAGCGTTGGCGAAGGGTGCGGGGCGAACCACGCGTGATCGATCTTGAAGACTTGCGTCGCGGCCTGCGCGACTCACCAGCTCGCGCCGCCACTGCGGCCTCGACGGCGGAAAGCGCGCCGCCGATCGCGTTTCCGCTTGCATCGCTGCGACCGGAACGCACGCTCAAGATCCTGCTCTTCGCTGACATCTCAGGCTTCGGGCGATTGCACGATGCGCACGCACCACTTTTTCACGCCCGGTTCCTCAGCCTGGTCGCGCAGCAGCTCGATGCGTGTGCGGTGCCGCCGCTGGAGGCCAACACTTGGGGCGACGCGTTGTACGTCGTCTTCGCACGTCCCGAACAGGGCGCGGAGTTCGCGTTGCGCCTTCTAGAAAGCATGCTGAAAGTCGACTGGACCGCTCAGGGCCTGGCCGAAACGAGTCAGATCCGGATCGCGCTGCACGCCGGGCCGGTTTTCTGCGGCTTCGATCCCATCATGGGTCGCGACAACTACTTCGGATCGAGCGTCACCAAGACCGCACGCATCGAGCCGGTGACCCCGCCCGGGACAATCTACGTGAGCGAGAACTTCGTGGCCACGCTGGCCGCCGAAGGCAAAGATCACTATTGCTTCGAGTACATGGGGCGGCTCGAGCTGGCAAAAGGCTATGGCGAATCGCGCATATACCGGCTCGAGCGTGCATGAACGACCGACGTCGTCAGTGGGCGGTTCTTAGCGCCCTCCGGTAACCTCGACGAACGAGCCGGTCGTGTAGCTCGCGCGCTCCGACAGCAGCCAGACGATCGCCTCGCCGACTTCCTCGCTCGTGCCGGCGCGCCGCATCGGCAACTGCGGTGCCATCTGCGCGACGCGGTCGGGCACGCCGCCGGAGGCGTGGATGTCGGTGGCGATGATCCCGGGTCGCACCGCGTTGACGCGGATGCCCTGGCCGGCGACTTCCTTCGCCAGGCCGATCGTGAAGGTCTCGATCGCGCCCTTCGCGGCCGCGTAGTCGACGTACTGGCCGCTGCCGCCGAGCTTGGCCGCTGCCGACGAGACGTTGACGATCGCGCCGCCGGCGTGCGCGCCGGGCGCACCGGTGGGCGCGCCGCTCGTCTGCATGCGAACGATCGCCTCGCGCGCGCAGTAGAAGCTGCCGAAGACGTTGATCGCGAACATCCGCTGCAACCGTTCGACGCCGATCGCCTCGACGCGCGCGGCGACGTCGACCACGCCGGCGTTGTTGACCAGCCCGCCGAGCGGCGGCAGCGAAGCATCGACCGCCGCGAACATCGCCCGCACCTCGTCGTCGTTCGCGACGTCGGCGCGCAGCGCGAGCGCCCGCCCGCCGGCCTGCACGATGCCGGCGACGACGGCGTCGGCGGCAGCGCGGTCGCGTGCGTAGTTGACCGCCACGGCCCAGCCGGCCGCTGCCGCCAGCCGGCAGGTCGCCGCGCCGATGCCGCGGCTGCCGCCGGTCACCACCACCGTGCGCTCGTGCACACCGGGATCAGTCGTCATCGTCGCCTCCGCGCCCGTCGTTGTCGCCGTTGCTCTGCTCGCGCGCCTTCTTGTCGAGCACTGCCTGCATCGGCGCGAGCCCGCCGATGAAGCGATCGACCGGCTTGGTCCCGGCGAGCCGCAGCTGCGGCGGAAAGAGGTGGTTCATGTAGAGCTCCTCGCCGAGCCGGCCCGTGCGCTGCACGTTGAACCAGAGCGAGAGCGCGACGCCGGCGAGGAAGCCGGCCGCAGCGACGGCGCGCATCAGCCGGCGCCGCGCCGGCTCGACCGCGAGCAGGTGGAAGTAGATCGCCGCGGCCGCCGTGGCGTACACGGCGATGAAGCTGAAGTCCGTGACCCACGGCCACGAGAACGCGAACGCGATCAGCGGCGGCACGACCGAGAGCAGAAGGAGCGCGAGACTGGCGACGACGAACACGCGCACGTGCCAGCCGAAGTGGCTCTGGCGGGTGAAGGTCTTCGACAGCAGCGCCCACAGGCCGCACCAGAGCGCACCGCCGGCGATCGTCGTCAGCAGCACGGAGCCCATCGTGCGCGCGAGCGCGTCCGGGTCGGTGTCGATCCAGGCGTTGGCGAGGACGATCGCCAGCACGGCGACCGCGATCGCGACGGTCGGCAGCCAGCGGTGCTCGGTGCTGGCGATCGCGCTCATCGGCTGCTCGGCGGCGAGCGCGTGGCCGGGCAGGCGCAGGCGCAGCTGCGTGCGGCCGACCTGCAGGTCGAGTTCGCGGCCGCTGTCGGCGACCTCGCGCGCCGCGCCGCCGGCGACGCGCTCCCGGCCGACGACGACGCCGTTTCGCGTCTCGCCGGCGCGCACGACGAAGGTGGCCGGCGCGCCGTCCGCAGCGGCGACGAGATCGATCGTCGCGTGGTGCGCGGCGACATGGGGCTCGCTCAGCACGACGTCGTTGTCGAGCGCGCGGCCGATCGACACCGGCCAGCGCTCGATCCGCCATGCCTGGCGCACCGTGCCGTCGCGGTCGACCGCCTCCAGCAGCGCCGCCGCCGGCCCTGCCGGCGTGATCGGCATCGCGCTCGCCTCCGCTTCCACTAGTGCGGTTGCGCCCATCGGAACGCGTCGAGGTAGTGCTGCGCGAGGCGCTGCGCGTTGGCGAAGCTCACCCCCTGCGCGTCGAAGCGGCCCTGCACGCCGGCCTGGCTCTGGTCGAGCGTGGCCACGAGCACGGCGACGTCGTAGAGCTGCGGCAGCTTCTTGTACGCACGCATGCAGACGACCGCGCGCAGCGGCAGGCCGTCGCGCTCGACGTAGTCCTCGGCGCAGCGCGGCTTGGTCTGGTGCTGCGCCGAGAGACGCACGAACGACTCGTTGCGAAAGCTCGCCGAGTAGCGCGCGGCGAAACGCAGCGCGCCGAGCTTGGTGCCGTCGTAGCTCTCGTGGCGCAGCGAGATCGTCCCGGTGGTGAAGTCGCCGACGAAGATGCGCGTGTCCATGACGCAGTCGGAGCGCTCGAAATCGAGGCCGCCGGTGGTCGAGATGGTGCTGGTTCCCCAGCAGCGCATGAAGACGTCGGGCGGCACCGGCAAGCGGTAGCGCGGGTGCGTCGCCTCCTTCCAGCCCTGCTGGACGAAGCGGTCGACGAGCGCGGCCTGGTGCTTCAGCAGCTGCTCGTCGACGATCGCGTACGCCGGGCCCGTGAGCGGCGCCGCGTCCCTGCCGCGCGCCAGCAGCGCACTCGCGAACTCGGCGGGAACCAGGAAGCTCACCTGCTCGCCGTCGACCCGCCGCGCGACGTTGATGCCGACCACGTGCCCTTCCTCGTCGAGCGCCGGGCCGCCGCTCATGCCGGCCGAGAGCGCGCCGCCGAAGAAGATCTGCGGATAGAAGCTGCGCCGCACGAGGCCGTTGTACGTTCCCTGCGTGACGGCGAAACCGACGTCGAGCGGATTGCCGAGCGAATAGATGCGCTCGCCCTGCGCGAGCGGCTCGCTCGCCGGCCGGAAGGCGAGCGCGTCGAAGCGGCGCGGCGACGCGCCCGTCGCGGCTGCCGTCGCGTCGGCCGCGCGCAGCAGCGCGAGGTCGTGCAGCACGTCGAGCTGCACGATGACGAGCGGCGCCTCGCGGCCGTCGGCCGTCACGTAGAGGAGGTCGTGCTGCTCGGGCTTGAGCGCCGCCTCGCTGACGACGTGGAAGTTGGTGAGGATGTGTCCCTGCGGCGTGACGAAGAAGCCCGAGCCGACCGAGGTCTGGCTCGCGCGCCCCTTCAGCACCGTGCGGATCTGGACCAGCGAGGGGCGCGCCTGCTCGTAGACCTTGCGCGCCGAGAGCGAGACCGGCGCGCTCGGCACCGCTGCCGCGGCGGAGGCCGCCGCGTCGGGCGGCGGCACCGCCGGGGGACCGGGTTGCGCACCCGTCCGGGCGTTCGTTTGCGCGAGCAGCGACGACGACGCGAGCAGCAACTGCGCTGCCAAGGCTCCCCAGCGCCAGTCGCGAATTCCCATCTCGCGCGATTCTACGGGGCGAGGGTGGCGCGCCGCGGCGGCGAATGCCGCTGCTACAGTGACCCGCCGCCGCCCGTGCGGAAGAACTTTCGGAGAACCAAACATGCACCGCCGCCACCTGCTGCGCGCCGCGATCGCCGGCCCTGCGCTCGTCGCCCTGCCTGCCCTCGTCCGCGCGCAAGCGCTCGAAAAGCCCAAGCTGACGATCGCGGTCGGCGGCAAGAACCTGCTCTATTACCTCCCGCTCACGATCGCGGAGACGCGCGGCTACTTCAAGGACGAAGGGCTCGACGTGACCATCGCCGACTTCGCCGGCGGCTCGCGCGCGCTGCAGGCGATGATCGGCGGCAGCGCCGACGTCGTCTCGGGCGCCTTCGAGCACACCATCAACATGCAGGTGAAGGGGCAGCATCTGCGCGCCTTCGTGCTGCAGGGGCGGGCGCCCCAGATCGTGCTCGGCATCAACCCGAAGACGATGCCCAACTTCAAGTCGCTCGCCGAGCTGAAGGGCAAGAAGCTCGGCGTCACCGCGCCCGGCTCGTCGACCAACATCCTCGCCAACTTCGTGCTCGGCAAGGCCGGCCTGAAGCCCGGCGACGTCTCGATCATCGGCGTCGGCGCGGGCGCCGGCGCGGTCGCGGCGATGCGCTCGGGCCAGATCGACGCGATCTCCAACCTCGATCCGGTGATCACGCAGCTGGTGCGCTCGGGCGACCTGAAGATCGTCTCCGACACGCGCGTCGTCGCCGAGGCCGACCGCGTCTTCGGCGGGCCGATGCCGGCCGGGTGCCTCTACACGCAGCAGACCTTCATCGACAAGAACCCGCGCACGGTGCAGGCGCTCGCCAACGCGATCGTGCGCGCCGACAAGTGGATCCACGGCGCCGGGCCGAGCGACATCACCAAGGCGGTTCCCGAAACCTATCTGCTCGGCGACCGCGCGGTGTACGTCGACGCGTTCCTCGCCGCCAAGGGCGCGCTCTCGCCCGACGGCATGATCCCGGAAGCGGGCGCGGAGACTGCGCGGCGCGCGCTCGCGAGCATCGAGCCCGAGATCGCCGCCGCGAAGGTCGACCTGGCCGCGATCTGGACGAACGACTTCGTCAAGCGCGCCAACGCGAAGTACCCGAAGGGCTGAGCCGGCGGATGGAAGACGGGCCGCACGAGCGCGGCTTCCTGCCGCTGCACCGCATCGAGGCGTTGACCGACGGCATCTACGCCGTCGCGATGACGCTGCTCGTCATCGAGCTGAAGCTGCCCGAGCACGGCCTGGTCCACTCGGGCCACGATCTAGAGCAGGCGCTCGCCGACCTGCTGCCGAAGGCGCTGTCGTGGGCGCTCAGCTTCTTCGTGCTGGCGCTGTTCTGGGTCGGCCACCACCGTGCGCACGCGTTCCTTCGCCGCACGGATTCGCAGCTCGTCGCGCTCAACCTGCTCGAGCTCTCGGTCGTCTCGCTGATGCCGTTCTCGAGCGCGCTGTCGGGCGAGTACGGTCGCACGATGACGGCGCAGGTGGTCTTCTCGACCAACATGGCGCTGCTCGGCGTGACGGCGTTCTTCGTCGTCCGCTACATCCACCGTCACCCGGAGCTCGGCGCGACGCCGATGCCGACGGCGACCTACCGCAGCGCGCGCATGCGCATCGGCGGACTGATCCTGATCAGCGTCGTCGCCGTCGCCATCGCGCCGTTCTTCTCGTCGGCGGCGATGGGCAACATGGCGTTCATGCTGATGGCGCTCCTGACCCCGCTCTCGCGCCGGATCGAGCGACGCGAGCTGCGCGACAGCGCCGCCGCCGACCCGGCCGGCGACACCGCCGCGTGAGCGCGCCGAGCCTGCCGCGAGCGCGCCGCTAGCGCGAGCGCGACGAAGCGGCGCCGGCGATTACCGGCTGGCGTGCCAGCCACGGCTCGAGCAGCGCGAGCGCCTGCTCGAGCTCGGCGCCCGAGATCGCGAACGAGAAACGCACGAAGCGCTTGCCGTCGACCGGATCGAAATCGATCCCGGGCGCGACGGCGACGCCGGTCTCGTCGAGCAAACGGTGGCAGAAGGCGAGGCTGTCGTCGGTGAGATGGCCGACGTCGGCGTAGATGTAGAACGCACCGTCAGGCGGCGCGATGCCGCCGAGGCCGAGGCGCGGCAGCTCGGCCAGGAGCCGCGCGCGGCTTCTCGCGTACTGCTCGACCGAGGCGCGCAGCTCGTCCATGTCGTCGAACGCCGCGAGGGCCGCGTGCTGCGAGACGCTCGCCGGCGTCAGGAAGAAGTTGATCAGGTAGGCCGACAGCCGCTCGACGCACGACTCGGGCGCGACCAGCCAGCCGAGCCGCCAGCCCGGCATGCGAAAGAGCTTCGAGAAGCTGTTCAGGACGACCGCGTCGTCGTCGAGGGCGAGCGCCGTGACCGGCGCGCTGCCGTACTCGATGCCGTGGTAGATCTCGTCGGAGAGGACGCGCGTGCCGCCGGCGCGGCAGCGATCGGCGAGCGCTTGCAGCTGCTCGCGCGACAGCATCGCGCCGGTCGGGTTCGCGGGGCTGGCGACGATCAGGCCGTGCAGCGGCTCGGCGAGCGCATCGAGCATCGCCGGCGCGAGCCGGAACGACGCCTCGGCGCCGCAGTCGATGTCGACGGGAACGCGGCCGAGCGCGTGCAGCGCGTTGCGGTACGGCGCATAGCCCGGGCGCGCGAGGCCGACGCGGTCGCCGGGCGCAAAGAGCGCGGCGAACACGGCGACCAGGCCGGCGCTTGCGCCGCTCGTCAGCAGGATCCGCCGGGGCGCGACGTCGACGCCGTAGGTCTCGCCGTAGTGGCGCGCGATGCGCTCGCGCAGCCGCTCCGACTCCCAGTAGCCGCTCGAATGGCGGTCCAGGTTGGCATGCGCGGCGGCGCGCGCCGCCGGCGCGATGCCGGCGGTCGGCTCGCCGATGTGCATCGGGATCACGAGCCGGCCGGCGTGCGCGCGCTGCATCGCGCGCTGGCCGATGCCGGCGAGGTAGAACGGCGCGATCTCGGCGCCGCGCATCGAGAGGCGGTCGTTCATCGGCGCGCATTGTCGCCGGGCGCGCTGCCGCCGGCGCGCAGCGCCTACACTGCCGCGCACGAGCATGGACGCACCCGCACTCGCACTTCGCGACGTCAGCTGCATCTTCGCTGCACGGCACGACCCGGGTCAGCGCTACACCGCGGTGCGCGACGTCGACCTCGCGGTCGCCGCCGGCGAGTTCGTCTCGGTCGTCGGCCCGACCGGCTGCGGCAAGAGCACGCTGCTCAACGTCGCCGCCGGACTGCTCGCGCCGAGCACCGGGACCGTCGATGTCTTCGGTGAGCGGCTCGCCGGCATCAACCGCCGCGCCGGCTACATGTTCCAGGCCGAGAGCCTGATGCCGTGGCGGACCGCGCTCGCCAACGTCGCCGTCGGGCTCGAGTTCGCCGGTGCCGGCGACGCCGAGGCGCGCGCGCACGAGTGGCTCAGGCGCGTCGGCCTGGGCGGCTTCGCCGAGCGCTACCCGCACCAGCTCTCGGGCGGCATGAGGAAGCGCGTCAGCCTGGCGCAGACGCTCGTCCTCGACCCCGACATCCTGCTGATGGACGAGCCGTTCTCGGCGCTCGACATCCAGACCCGCCAGATGATGGAAAACGAGCTGCTCGCGCTCTGGGCCGAGAAGCAGAAGGCGGTGCTCTTCATCACCCACGACCTCGACGAGGCGATCGCCCTCAGCGACCGCGTCGTCTGCCTCTCGGCGGGCCCGGCGTCGCACCCGATCGGCGAGTTCGCGATCGACCTGCCGCGCCCGCGCGACGTCGCCGAGGTGCGCGCGCTGCCGCGCTTCGTCGAGCTGCACCAGGCGATCTGGTCGGTGCTGCGCGACGAGGTCCTGACCGGCTACCGCCAGCAGCTCGCCGCATGAAGCACCTGCGACTCTGGCAGGCCGG
>Ga0070679_100003707_pt1 | contig 14002 bp, 14 predicted proteins | sample KBSC63BmetaG_FD_65652 | JGI IMG/M metagenome (GOLD analysis project Ga0070679, IMG submission 65652) | Corn rhizosphere microbial communities from Kellogg Biological Station, Michigan, USA - KBS C6-3B metaG | ecosystem: Host-associated > Plants > Roots > Rhizosphere | place: USA: Michigan... | reverse complement strand
TCGACGATCAGGCTGGTGAGCTGGGTCTGGAACGCCTGCGCCTGGGCGACATAATCCTCGATGTGATAGGAACCCCAGCCGACCGAGGACGGCGGGTTGTGGTAGGCGCTGCCGGCGTGGACGCCGATGGTGAGTCCCAGCCGCTCGGCGGTGGCATAGATCGGCCACAGCGCACGTTTGCCGAGCGGCACGTCGCCCATGACCAGCATCAAGACCTGGACGAAGCGCTTATCCTTGGCGCAACGCTCGATCTCGGCCACTGATTTTTCGATGCTCTGGGTCGGGATCACGATCGAGCCGCGCAGGCGCGCATCCTTGTCGAGCCACTCTTTCACCAGCCAGTCGTTCAGCGCGCGGCAGAACGCATCCTGCATGTCCTCGGAAAACACCATCTGCACGCCGTAGAGCGGATTGCAGATGCCAAACGCGGTCTGAAACGGATCCAGCGCCTGTCTCTGCATGTCGGCGAGGCTGGAGCCTGGCTTGCCCCGCGCCGGCCGCCAGTCCGGACGCGCGCTAATAGGCGAATTGAGCGGATAGGATTGCGAGACCAGATCGGTCATGCCGCGCGTCGTCACCTGGTCGCGCCAGTAGTCGTTCATATAGGGCAGCAAAGTGGTGAGATGAGGAACGGCGGGATGCAGATCGCAATCCACGCCGCCTGCGATCGGCGACGTCATGATGTTTCCTGAGCTTCCTCGTTCGCTGGCGTATCTGCGGCGTTCTGCTGGCCACGCCACCTGATTGTTGGAGCCATTCAATCAGCCCCGCCGCCGCGCCGCAACTCGGCAAACGTGACCCTCCCGTGCTAGGAGGGCATGGGTCCCCGTACGCCTGGGGTGCTAGGAAGCATTGGAAGCCGGGAGAATTTTCATGATTCGGACGCTACGCGCGGCGATGGCCGTCACTGTTCTCTCGGCCGGTCTCCTGACCGGCAGCGTGCTCGCCCAGCAGACGCCGCCGGCAACACCGCCTGCCGCCCCGCCGCCGGTCGATTTTTCAAAGGTCGAGATCAAGACCACCGACCTCGGCGACGGCGTCTACATGCTCGAAGGTGCCGGTGGAAATATCACGGTAGCGCTGGGCAACAGCGGCATCATCATGGTCGACGGCCAGTACGCGCCGCTGCACGACAAGATCAAGGCGGCGATTGCCGTGATCTCGAACCTGCCGGTCAAGTACCTGATCAACACGCATTATCACGGCGACCACACCGGCGGGAACGAAGCCTTCGCCAGGGACGGCGTCACGATCGTCGCCCAGATTCATGTCAAGACGCGCCTCGCAGCCGGCACCACCAACGGCCTGACCGGGGCCAAGACGCCGCCGGCCGCGCCCGGCGCGCTGCCGACCGACACTTACGAGGTGTTCTCCAAGGTCAGGATTCCCGGCCGCGTCGCCGACCTCAAGCACGTCCGCAACGCCCATACCGATGGCGACACCTATGTCTGGTTCAAGACCGCCAACGTGCTCGCGACCGGCGACACTTTCACCAACGGTCGCTATCCCAACATCGACTTCGCCAATGGCGGCAACATCTCAGGCATGATCGCCGCCGCCGACGCCTATCTCAAACTGACCAACGCCAAGACCCGCATCGTGCCCGGCCACGGCCCGATCGCCGACAAGGCGGCGCTCACCGAATACCGCACCATGCTGGTGACCGCGCGCGACCGGATGGCGAAGCTGGTAAAGGACGGCAAGAGCGAGGCCGACGTGATCGCCGCCAAACCGTTCGCCGATCTCGACAAGAAGTGGGCGCCGACCGAACTCGCCGCCACCAATTTCATTCGCGTGGTCTACAACTCGCTGGTGAAGCCTGCCGAAGAGAAGAAGTCGTTGATCAAACGCATCCTGAAGCGGAGCTGAACTCTCATGAAAGAACTTGTCGGGATCGCCGAACAGATTGCGGCCAAACTGATCGCGCGCAAGCAGACCATCGCGATCGCGGAGTCGTCCACCGGCGGGCTGATTTCGGCAGCGCTGCTGTCGGTGCCCGGCGCGTCGGCGTATTTCCTCGGCGGCGCCGTGGTCTATACCCGCGACGCGCGGCGGCTGTTGATGGATATCCCCGATGACGCGATGAAGGGCATTCGCTCGGCGTCCGAGCCCTACGCCAAACTGCTGGCGAGCCAGGTGCGCCAGCGTTTTGCGACCGACTGGGGCCTGTCGGAGACCGGCGCCACCGGTCCCACCGGCAACCGCTACGGCGACGCCGCCGGCCATAGCTGTATGGCTGTCGCAGGCCCCGCGCAGGCCGTGTTCACGCTGGAGACGGGAAGCGGAGACCGGCAGGCCAACATGCAGGCGTTCGCGAAGACGGCGCTGGCGTTGTTGCTGCAGAATTTGGCGGGGTGATTGGGCCATTCCGGGATGGTCCGGAGGACCAGACCTCAGGGGTGCAATTGCACCCCGGGGAATCTCGAGATCCCGGGTTCGCTTCGCGCCCTCAGATGTGCAATTGCACATCGGAGATGACGGCGCTAACGCGCCGTCACTTCTCCCGGAACGAGCGCATCAGCTGGTCGCTCAGCGGCTTCATCAGATAGGAAAACATGGTGCGGTCGCCGGTCTGCACGAAGGCTTCCACCGGCATGCCCGGGATGATCTTGTTGCTGCCGAGGCGTGCGACTTCCTCCGGCGGCATCGAGACGCGAATGGTGTAGTAGGACTGCCCGGTGCGCTGGTCGGTGGTGACGTCGGCCGAGACGCGGGTGACGACGCCGTTCAGTTCCGGCGTGGTGCGCTGGTTGAAGGCCGACAGCCGCAACAGCGTCTTCTGGCCGATCTGCAGCTTGTCGATGTCCTGCGGATTGACCTTGGCCTCGACCGACAGCGCATCGGCCTGCGGCACGATCATCATGATGGCGTCGCCGGCGGTGATGACGCCGCCGACGGTATGCACCGTCGACTGCAGCACCATGCCGTCCTGCGGCGCGCGGATGTCGATGCGGCGCAATTGATCTTCGGCGGTGACCTTGCGCTCGACGAACTCGCCGATCTTGTCGTTGGCCTCGCGCAGGTCCTTGGAAACCTCGCTGACCATGTCCTTGTCGACCTGGATGATCTGCAATTCGGTTTCGGTGATCTTGCCCTTGGCCTGCGCGCGCGAGGCGATGTACTGCGCGCGTTCGCCCGACAGCCGGGCCTGATCGCGCTCCAGCGTCGTCAGGCGCGAGATCTGCACCAGATGCTGGTCGTAGAGCTGGCGCACGCCGGTCAGTTCCTTCTCGACCAGCGCGATTTCCTTGTCTTTCGACTGTTCCTGGGCCGTCAGCCCTGCGATTTCCTCGTTGAGCTGGATGACGCGCTCACGCAACTGCGCCTTCTGTCCGGTTCGGCCGTTGACGCGAACCTCGAACAATTTGGCTTCGCTCGCCATGAGGTCGGGGACGTCGGGATCGCTCTGCTGATCGAGCAGTTGCTGCGGGAACTTGATTTTGTCGGCGCCGCGCTGCTCGGCTTCGAGCCTTGCCGCGCGCGCCCACAACCCGTTCAGCGTCTTGACCACGATGGCGAGGCTGGCCTTCACCACGGTCTCGTCGAGACGCACCACGATGTCGCCGGCCTTGACCAGGTCGCCGTCACGCACGCGGACCTCGCCGACCACGCCGCCGGTCGGGTGCTGAACTTTCTTGACGTTGGAATCGACCACCACCGCGCCCGGCGCGATCAGCGCGCCCGAGATCGGCACGGTCGAGGCCCAGCCGCCGAAGCCGCCGGCCAGCACCAGCATCACGGCGAGACCGACGATCATGTGCGCCCGGATCGAACGCCGCGCGCCCTTCAGCTCGCCCTTCGATTGGCCCTTCGCTTCCGGGGTCATGACTTGGCTCCCGCATCGGAAACGATCTTGATCGGCGGCGGCGCCACGCGCTGCAACACCTGACCGAGAACGGTTTCCTTCGGACCGAAGGCCTGCATGCGGCCATCCTTCAGCACCAGCAGTTGATCGACCGCCTCGATCCCGATCGGGCGGTGCGCCACCACGATCACGATGGCGCCGCGCTCACGTGCGCCGCGCACCGCGCGGGTCAGCGCTTCGTCGCCCTCGGTATCGAGGTTGGAGTTCGGCTCGTCGAGCACGATCAGGAACGGATTGCCGTACAGCGCCCGCGCCAGCGCCACGCGCTGCGCCTGCCCGGCCGACAGCGACGTGCCCTGCTCGCCGATCTGGCTGTCATAGCCTTCGCGCATTTTAATAATCATGTCATGCACGCCGGCTTCCTTGGCCGCAGCGATGATCGCTTCCGAACTGGCGTCGGGATCGAACCGGCAGATGTTCTGCGCCACCGAGCCCGCAAACAGTTCGACGTCCTGCGGCAGGTAGCCGATGTGGGCGCCGAGCACGTCCGACGACCACTGGTCGAGTGCCGCGCCGTCGAGCCGCACCTTGCCGCGGAACGGCGTCCAGACGCCGACCAGCGCGCGCACCAGCGACGACTTGCCCGATCCGCTCGGCCCGATGACGCCGACGCCGCTACCGGCCTCGACCGCGAATGTGACGTCCTGCACGATGACGCGCTGGTCGCCGGGCGGCACGATGGCGACGCCCTCGACCGACAGCCGCTTCGACGGGTTCTGCAACAGGGTCTGCGCGCCCGATGCCGGCATCTGCAGCAGCAGCTTGTTGAGGCGATGCCAGCTCTGGCGGGCGGCGACAAAACCTTTCCAGTGCGCGATCGCGAGATCGACCGGCGCCAGCGCCCGCGCGCTCAGGATCGAGCCGGCGATGATGATGCCGGCGGTCGCTTCCTGGTGAATCACCAGATAGGCGCCGACGCCAAGCACGGCCGACTGCAGCATCATGCGCAACACCTTGGCGACCGCGCCGAGACCGCCGGCGACGTCGCTGGCGCGCTGGTTGCCGGCCAGATAGCTTTCGTTGGCCTCGCTCCAGCGCCTGGTCAGGCGGCCGGACATTCCCATCGCGACCAGCACTTCGGCGTTGCGCCGGCTGGTGGCGGCGAGATCGTTGCGGCGCGCGGCCAGCGTCATCGCATCACGGGCGGGCTGGCGTGACATGAATTCGGTGACCAGGGTCAACGTCACCAGAATGAGGGCGCCGATCAAGGCGGTAGTGCCGAGCAGCCAGTGGAACGCAAAGCAGATCGCCAGATAGAACGGCAGCCAGGGCAGATCGAAGAACGCGCCCGGTCCCATGCTGCCGAGGAACGACCTGACATTGTCGAGGTCGCGCAGCGGCTGCAGGCCCTCGTTGCGGTTGCCGACCAAAAGCGGCAGCCGAACCACGGTGTCGAACACGCGGGCATTGATGGCTTCGTCGAGCGAGGTGCCGATCCGTCCGAGAATGCGGCCACGCAGCAGGTCGAGAAAACCCTGGGCGATGTAGAGGCCGCCGGCAAGAATGACCAGGCCGACCAGGGTCGGCACACTGCGGCTCGGCAGCACGCGGTCGTAAACTTCGAGCATGAAAATCGAACCGGTCAGATACAACAGGTTGATCATGCAACTCATGACGCCGACGCCGATGAACGCGTCGCGGCAGGCGCGCAACGCTTCACCGAGTTCGGAACGCCGGACGCCGGGAGCGGCTGCCATTAATGCGTGTCTCTTCAAATGAATAAGGTGACTCGGAACGTGCTGGTTTTACCGATGTTTTCGGCCTGCGTCCATTTAAGTCACGTTAACCTGAATTGATGTGAACCAGGTAACACGGGCGGAAACACGCAGAAATGCGTGCCGGGGCTAGCCGGCCGCCGGCATCGGCCTTGAGGCTGCCTCTGGCCCGGGATTCCCCTTGGGAAACGGCACCAGGATCACCGACATCGAGACCCGGCCGATCTCGCCGACAACGTCGAGCAGCACGCCGCTGCCAGCCCCAAGGCCCGCCGCCGGCCGCCACCTGGCTTCGGCGCGGACGCCGACCCACGGACCGGATGGCGGCCTGAACAGTTGCACGGTCAGGTTCGGGTTCGGATCGGCCACCACGTTCTGGACCGGCCGGGCGATGCCGTGGGTCCAGTCCGCCGGACCCAGCACGGACGACAGCGGCAAAGGTCCCGCACCGTCGATGATGGCATGATCGAGCCGGAACCAGGCGACGCCGTCGCCCTCCCGTGCCTCCATCGCATCCATGAACCATGGCTTGCCATGCGCCGCCTGCCGGACCGGGAACCGCAGCGGATCGGTGGCGTCGCTCGCGGGGTCGGCAAAGCCTTCTATTTCGACCGCGCGTTCGCGCGACAGCGTGACCCGAGCGGTGGCGCAGGGCTGGTCTTCATTGGCCGGCCACAGCGCGTTGTCGATCACACTGACGCGGCCTTCGCTGACGACGGAAATCTGCGTCCGCAAATCCGTCATCGGCGTCGGCCGCAGGAACCAGGCCGAGGCCGAAATCGCGGTACCCCATTTGCGCGTTTCGGCCTGCGCCTCGATCTCCGCCGTCAAAAGGCTGGCGACCGCCCCACCCTGCAGCCCCGCAAACGGCCCCGCGGCCAGCGCGGAGGGTTTCCAGTGATGAGGACGGCCGGAGGGTTCGAAGATTGCCACGGGAGGAGTCCTGTGAGTTAGGACACCGGCATTGCGAGCCAACGGGTCGCGCGGATGCGCGCCCGATAACAGGCTCCGCGAAGCAATCCAGTCTTCCCGACCAAAGAAAGACTGGATTGCTTCGTCGCTTCGCTCGCAATGACGGAGTGGGTTGCTGCTGCGATGAGCTATATTGAATGCTTGAGCGCGGACTGGAGGAGCAGTTCGGCACAAAACTGTTCGTGCGCGGCGCGCGGTCGGTGCGGTTGACCGCCGATGGCGAGCGGGATCTGGCGAAGGTCTCGGCGGCGCTGGCGACGCTGCAGGATGCGCCGCGACATGCTGCAGCAACGCCGCGGCCTGGCCCAAGGAGGCCGGCCTGTCACACATGGTCCCGCGCGGCCATCTCTGGCTCGACAGCGTGCCGGCGATGCTGGAGGCCGCCGAATACGGGCTCGGCGTCACGCTGGCGATGGCGCCGCTGATCAGGACGCGTCCCGGCTTCGGCAAGAAACTGGTCGCGCCGTTTGCGTTCGAGGGCGTCTATCACGAGACGATCTATCTGGTCTGCCGCACCGAACAGGCGCGCGACCGGCGCATCGGCGCGGTGCGGAAGTGGATTGTGGAAGCGGTCGCGCACGCGAAGGACTGAGGTCGGACGGAACCTAATCGGCCCCCGTCCGTTGTGTTGTCACCTCAGCCAAAATCACTGGAGATATCATGATCCGCCGCTTTATCGGAATAACGGCCCTTGTTGCCGTCGTTGCACTGCCTGTCATGGCGCAAGCCCAGGGTGTTCCCGGCGGCGTGGAACGAGGTTCGAGAGAAGGTGAACGGGCGGGAGGGCCGGTCGGCGCCGTGGTCGGTGGCGTCATCGGCGGCGTGGTCGGTGGCGTGAATGGCGTGCTTGGTGTCGACCAGCGCCCGCGCTTCCGCAGCTACGTGGTCGAACGGCATCACCCGTCCTACGAATATCAGGGCGATTTCCGCGTCGGCACGGTGCTGCCCGAAGCAGGCGTCACTTACTACGACGTGCCGCAAGAATACAACCAGCCAAGCTATCGCTATACGGTCGTGAACGGCCGCACGGTTCTAGTCGAACCGCGCACCCGTCGTGTCGTCGAAATCGTCGAGTAAAATTTCACAGGACCAAGCTTGCGAAGGGGGCCGTCCGCAAAGACGGCCCCGTTTTTGTGTTCGGACAGCAACGTTGGCGTGTTGCCGCCGTTACATCCGGCCGCGAACCAGTCGCACGATCAGCAGCAGGATGACGGCGCCGATCGCGGAATAGATGACCTCCGAGACGAGACCGGAGCCGATATGAATGCCGAGTTTTGGAAACAGGAAGGTGGCGATCAGCGCGCCGGCGATACCGACCAGGATGTCGCCGATGATGCCAAAGCCGGTGCCACGCACGATCTTGCCGGCGAGCCAGCCGGCCACCAGGCCGACGAACAGAACAACGAGAATGCTTTCATTGGATATGTACATTTGAATCCCCCCGGATTGCGCGGCGCCGTGCCGACACCACATGATAGCTTAGCCGTACTCGATCGACGTGACGACCCATAATCTTTTCGCGGCGTACCTGTTCCGGAAAGTTTGAAACTTTCTTCCATTAGCGGCGTTGGTTTGCCATGGCTCAGGGCGATATTTGGTATGTTACTTTTGGTCCGGACAAAACGGACGAAGACGCGGCCAGCATGGTCCGCACCACCCGCACGTTCAAAGCGGAGGTGGATGCCAAGCTGTTTGCAATGCAAATCCTGGCCAAGGGCTGGGTCGCGAACGCAGGCACGCTCAATCCCCATCAACCCAAGCAGGTGATCGGGCCTGCCCAAATCGAACACTGGGCCGATCCGGGGTTGGGCGGATAGATATCCTCTCCGTCATGCCCGGCCTTGTGCCGGGCATCCACGTCTTTTCTGGTTACGAAGACGTGGATGGCCGGGACAAGCCCGGCCATGACGAAGTAACCCAAATCCCGCTTTCCTCAATGCTTACGTAGCAGCAACAACCACCGGCTCCGCCAGCACGCAGCGCGCCGTGTGACCTGCGGATATCGCCACATTGGGCGGCAATTTCTCGCTGCAACGCGGCTGGGCCTGGCTGCAGCGCGGCGCGAACGAACAACTCGCCGGTACCTTGTCGAGCGACGGCGGCGTCCCCGGGATCGTCTCCAGCCGCTGCCCCCGCTTGGCGCCATGAACGGTCGAGGCCAGCAAGCCCTTCGGATAGGGATGGACCGGCGAGCGCACGATCTGGCCGAGCGTGCCCTGCTCCACGACCTGGCCGGCATACATGACGGCGACGCGGTCGCAGATTTCGATGGCGACACCGATGTCATGTGTCACGAAGATGACGGACATGCCGAACTCGCGCTGCAATTCGCGCAGCAGCAGCAGGATCTGGATCTGCACGGTGGCGTCCAGCGCCGTGGTCGGCTCGTCGGCCAGAAGGATTTTCGGCTTGCAGGCCAGAGCGAGCGCGATCATCGCGCGCTGCCGCATGCCGCCGGACATTTCGTGCGGATAGGCATCGAGGCGGCGTCTGGCGGACGGAATCCGCACCACTTCCAGCATTTCCAGCGCCCGCGCCATCGCGTCGCGCTCGCTCTTGCCCTCATGGCGGATCACGGATTCCGCGATCTGCCTGCCGATGGTGTAGACCGGATCGAGCGCCAGCGCCGGCTCCTGGAAGATCATCGACACGGTCTGGCCGCGAAAATCCGACAACTCCTCGTCATCGAGCGCCAGCACGTCGCGGCCGAGCACGTTCACTCGTCCCGAAATCTGCGTGCGCTTCCGGGGCAATAGCCGCATCAGCGCCCGCAAGGTCACGCTCTTGCCCGAACCGGACTCCCCAAGAAGACCGAGCACCTCGCCCTCGCCCAGCGTCAGCGACAGATCGTTGACGGCATGCACCGTGCGCTCGCCGGAAAAGCGGATGTTGAGGTTATCGATCTCGACGAGATTGGTCATGACAGTTCTGGCACCCGCTGGTGATAATCGGTCGTGCGCTGGAACGCCGCCCCGATGCGGATCAGCATCGCCTCATCGAAGGCGCGGCCAACCAGCTGCATGCCGACCGGCAGACCGGCCCTGGTGAAGCCGGTCGGAATCGAAAGCGACGGCAGGCCGAGATAATTGATCGGACGGGTGAATTTCGTAACGCGCTGGATCACGGCTTCGGCGTCGATGCTGTTGCCGACATCACTTTCGGCAATGGTTGGCGCCGGCATCGGCGCTACCGGGGCCAGCACCGCATCGGTGCCGGCAACGGCGGCGAGCCAGGCCGCAAGCGCCGGACCGCGCCAGCGCATCGCTTCGAGATAGGATACGGCCGGGATCGCGAGCCCGTTCTGCAGCCGCATCAGGACCTGCGCACCGTAATCCTGCGGCCGCTCGATCAGCCAGCGCTTGTGAAACGCGGCGGCTTCGGTCGCAAGCACGAGCTGACAGGCCGCGGTGAGCTGACGCTGGTCTGGCAGTTCCACCTTGACGATCTCGGCGCCTTCTTTTTTGAGCGTCGCGATGGTCTCGTCGAGCACACGTGCGACTTCCGCATCGAGGTCGTCGACATAGAACGCGGTCGGCACGCCGATCTTGAGGCCCTTGAGTGAGCCCCTGGTCGCGGCCATGTAATCCGGCACCGGCTTTGTCGATGCCGTGAGGTCCTCAGGGTCCGCACCGGCCATCAGCCCGGTCAGCAGCGCACAATCTTCCACCGTCCGCGCCAACGGGCCCACGGTATCGAGCGATTGCGACAGCGGCATCGCACCGGCACGGCTGACACGGCCGACCGTGGTCTTCAGGCCGGTGACGCCGCAGAAATGCGCGGGCATCCGGATCGAGCCGCCGGTATCCGATCCCAGCGCCGCAAAGGTCAGCCGGGCCGCGACCGCCGAGCCCGAACCCGACGACGAACCGCCGGTGATGTGATCGACATTCCAGGGATTATGCACCGCGCCGTAATGCGGGTTATGGCCGGTCGGGCCGTAGGCGAATTCGACCATCTGCAGCGAGCCTGATCGAACCGTGCCGGCGTCCTTCAGGCGCTGCAGCGCGGTCGAGGTCGTCGTCGCGACAAAGTCGCGACGAATTTTCGAGCCGCAGGTCACGACCTTGCCGGCATCGTAATACATGTCCTTGTGCGCCAGCGGCACGCCATGCAGCACGCCGTGGCTATTGCCCCTGGCGAGCGCTGCATCGGCGGCATCGGCGGCGGCGAGCGCGCTTTCCGCCTCGATCGCCATGAAGGCGTTGAGGCGCGGCTGCCACTCTGCGATCCGGTTCAGGCAGGATTGCGTCACTTCACGCGAGGAAAACTTCCTGTCGGCGATCGCCTTGGCGACCGCGACCAGCGACATCAGGGCCGGCTCGGTGCTGTGCTTGTTCACTTCGACACCTCGGCATTCTGGACCAGCAAATAACTCGCCGGCTCGAGGTCGAACGGCAGCGTGCCGGCGATGGCGGCAAAACCGTCGAAGGCAGGGCCGATGGAATTGGCGATGCGTGAAGCGGCCTCGTTGTCCACGGGCACGCCCGCGGTCGTGGTGATCGCCATCACTTCCCTGGGACCGGGTTTCGTCATGCGCTTGCTCCCCTATTGTTTTCTTTGGCCGGTGCGCGGCTGTGCCCCGAGCCTGGAATGGCCATATAGCACGCCGCTTGATGACCCATTGTATCGAGATCTCCGAGTTTTGGGGGCGCATTTGCGCAGAGCGGCTCCGCAAACGGGCAGCGGGTGTGAAAGCGGCAACCCGACGGCGGGTCGATCGGATTCGGCGGATCGCCCGAAATCGGCGGCGTCTCCGTGCGCTTGTCCGGATCGGACGACGGCATCGCCGCCAACAGCGCCCGCGTATAGGGATGCGCCGGCTGATCCCAGACCTTGTCGACCGGGCCGAGTTCGACGACTTCGCCGAGATACATCACCAGCACGCGATCGCTGATGTAGCGCACCACGTTGAGATCATGACTGATGAACAGATATGTCAGGCCGAACTCGCGCTTGAGATCGGCGAGCAGGTTCAGCACCTGGGCCTCGACCGACTTGTCGAGCGCCGACACCGCCTCGTCGAGGATCACCAGCCGTGGCGACAGCGCCAGCGCACGCGCGATATTGACGCGCTGGCGCTGGCCGCCGGAGATCTCGTGCGGGTAACGGTTGGCGAAATTTTCCGGCCGCAGGCCTACCTTGCCCAAGAGTTCGCGCGCCAGCGCACGTGCGGTGCCGTCAGCCATGCCGTGAACCTTGGGGCCGAATGCAATCGACTCTTCGATGGTCAGGCGCGGATTGAGCGAGGCGTAGCTGTCCTGAAACACCATCTGCATGCCGCGGCGCAGCTCGCGCAAGGACAGCGCGCGGCCGACCTGCATGCCGTCATAGACGATATCGCCGGCATCGCGCTTCATCAGATGCATCAACAGCCGCGCCGTGGTCGATTTGCCGCAGCCGGATTCGCCGACGATCCCGACGGTTTCGCCCTTGGCGATCGAGAACGAGACGTCGTCCACCGCGCGCACGGTCTTGCGCGCGCTGAACAGGTCGCCCCGCACCGGAAAATGTTTGGTCAGGCCCGAGACCTGCAGCAGCGGCTGCGCCGCGCCGCCGATGTCTTCGACCTGCTCCATCAGTACAACGGTCCCGTTTTTCAATTCCTGCATGGCGTCAGTTCCTGATGTCCATGGCGCTGCGCATGCCGTCGCTGAGCAGGTTGAAGCAGATCGAGACCGCAAAAATCATGACGCCGGGCAGCGCCGCCACCCACGGATTGACATAGATCGCGGTGCGCAGCGTGTTGAGCATCAGGCCCCATTCGGGCTCCGGCGGTTTTGTTCCAAGGCCAAGGAACGACAGGCCCGCCGCCAAAATCATCGACACCGATATCAGCCCGGTGGCGTAGACAAAGATCGGACCGAGCACATTGCCGAGCATGTGCACGCGCATGATGGTGAAGGCGCCGGCGCCGGAAGCGCGCGCGGCCTCGACGAAATCCATGTTGCGCACGCCTGTGGTGACGCTTTCGGCGACGCGGGTGATCTGCGGCACGAACACGATGGTCAGCGAGACGATCGAGTTGACGATGCCGGCGCCGAGCGCGCCGGAGATCGCGATCGCCAGCAGCACCGACGGAAAAGCGTAGAACACATCCACCGTGCGCATGATTGCAGTGTTGAGCTTGCCACCGACATAGCCGGCGATCAGACCGAGCGAGGTGCCGATCATGAAGGCGAGGATGACAGGCAGAATGCCGATAATCAGCGACAGCCGCCCGCCATAGACCAGCCGCGCCAGCATGTCGCGGCCGAGTTCGTCGGTGCCGAGCGGATAATTCGGCGTTCCGATGTGGCGAAGCCTGCGGATCATTGAACCCTGATAGGGATCGGCGAGGCCGAGCCACGGCGCGCACAACGCCGACAGGAAGATCAGCGCCAGAACCAGCGCGCAGACCATGCTGACCTTGTCCCTGATAATACGGCGGCCGACGGTAGCCCAATAGCCGCGCGCCTTGGTGGCGGGCGCGGCCTGCAGGGCGGTGTCTGACATCACGCTCATGAAGGAACTCGCATAAACGTCAGCTTCGCTTGATACGCGGATCGATCGCGGCTTGCGCGATATCGACCAGCAGATTGAGGGCGACGAAGAACAGCGCCAGCACCAGGATCGTGCCTTGCAGCAGCGGCAGATCGCGCTGGAAGATCGCCGAGTTGAGCAGCAGGCCGGAGCCCGGCCACGAAAACACGGTCTCGATCAGGATCGAGCCGCCGAGCATGTAGCCGAGCTGCAGCCCCATCACCGCCAGCGCCGTCGGCGCGGCGTTCTTGATGACGTGACGGAATACATCGGTCTCGCGCAGGCCTTTCGCGCGCAATGCCTCGACGAAGTCCTGCGAAAGAATATCACCGGTCAGCGCCCGCACCGTGCGGGTAACGATGCCCATCGGGATCACCGACGTCGTGATCGCCGGCAGCACCAGATATTTCATGTGCTCCCAATCCCACGCCCAGGCGCCGGAGCCGCCGGGACCGGCGCCGACAGCGGGCAGCCAGTTGAGCTGCACCGAGAAGATGATGACCAGAACCATGCCGAGCCAGTAATGCGGCACCGAGACGCCGGCGATCGCAATCGAGGTCGCTACCTTGTCGACCCAGGTGTCGCGGAAGTAACCGGCGATCAGGCCGAAGAACAGTCCGAGCGTGAAGCCGATCACCGCCGCGGCGATAGCGAGTGTCACGGTGTTGCCGACCGCGCGCAGCACTTCCGTCAACACCGCGCGACCGGTGGCGATGGAGTTGCCGAGATCGCCATGGACCGCGCGCCACAGCCAGAGCCCGAACTGCACCGGCAACGGCCGGTCGAAGCCGTAAGCGACGCGCAGCTGCTGGGCCAGTTCCTGCGACGCATCCGCCGGCAGCACCGCGACCAGCGGATCGCCGGGCGTGATGTGCACCAGGAGGAAGCACACCAGCGCCACGCTGATCACGATCGGGATGACGTAGACGAT
>Ga0070679_100003704_pt1 | contig 14007 bp, 15 predicted proteins | sample KBSC63BmetaG_FD_65652 | JGI IMG/M metagenome (GOLD analysis project Ga0070679, IMG submission 65652) | Corn rhizosphere microbial communities from Kellogg Biological Station, Michigan, USA - KBS C6-3B metaG | ecosystem: Host-associated > Plants > Roots > Rhizosphere | place: USA: Michigan... | reverse complement strand
GCCTCGCTTACCTCTTCCCAAAGCCGGGCGATCGCGTCGAGCGAGCGCGCCATCGCGCCGTTGCCGCCGGCGGTGTTCTCGATGAGCATCGGCAGCGGCCGGTCGATCTGCTTGATCGCCTTGACCCAGTTCGCGACGCCCGTTGCGGGGTCGGTGTCCCCGGTGACGTGCCCGCCGTGCACGATGAGCCCCTTGGCGCCGATCGCCGCGGCGGCCTTCAGCTGCTGGTCGAGCAGCTTCCTGCTCGGGATCCGGATGCGGTTGTTGGTCGACGCCACGTTGATGACGTACGGCGCGTGGATGTAGACGTCCACGCCGGCCGCGGCGTAGGCGTCGCGGAGCGCGCCCGGGTCGCCGCCCGGGATCACCGGCCCCTTCCACCCCTGCGGGTCACCGAGAAAGAACTGTGCGACCTTGGCTCCGGACGCGACCGCGTCGTCCAGCGGGTGGTCGGAGTGAAAGTGACCGCCAATACGCATCATGTCTTAGAGCGTAGTCCGCGGCTGCGACAAAGGAGGCCGCGCGGGGACGGCGTCCCCGGCTTAGCTGAGGCCGCCGTGCGCGAGGCCGAGGGCCAGCCCGACGAAGGCCGCGATGATCCCGGTGACGATGATCACCCGCTCCTCGCGGGTCGCCGACAGCATCTGGGCAAGGAGGCCGATCAGCATGCCCGCGAGTCCCGTGACCGCGCCCACGACCGCCCAGACGTGCTCGCCGCCGGGGCCGGTCCTGAGGAACAGTCCGATCGCGAACGAGAACAGGCCGACAATGAGGGTGAAGAAGCTCACCGCGTTGAGCACGGGGTGCGGCTGCCCGTCGGAATTGAGGCTCAGCCGCGAAAAGCGTCCTTGCCTGCCGGTTCCGATAGTGCCTGCCATCGCGGCCTCCCAGGGGCTCTCCATCAGTGTCTGGATTCACCCAGACTGTTCCCCCTTTCGCCGTCGATGAACAGGGAGGCGGGCCTGATTCTGGCTCGGAATGTCGTAGGGCCTTGGTACAGTTAGTGGCTGCGGACGGGACTTGAACCCCCGCTGCCTCCTGTCACGGAAAGGCCGTGGCCGCGTTAGTCCAGAGGAGGAGCGCGCATGCGCCACTACGAAATCATGATCATCCTCGACCCGAACCTCGAGGAGCGGACGGTCCAGCCGTCGCTCGAGGGGTTCCTCAAGGTCGTGACCGATGACGGCGGTAAGGTCGGCAAGCTCGACATCTGGGGGAAGCGCAGGCTCTCCTACCCGATCGACAAGAAGCCGGAAGGCATCTACGCCGTCGCCGACCTGACGGCGGAGCCGGCGACCGTCCAGGAACTCGACCGCCAGCTGAACCTCAACGAGGGCGTGCTGCGGACCAAGGTCCTGCGGCCCGAGCACCGTTAGACCCAAGACCACCCATCAGTTCTGCTAGGACCGGGAGCGCCACTATGGCGGCAGGAGACACCCCCATCACGGTCGTCGGCAACCTTGTCGCCGACCCGGAACTCCGATTCACCCCATCCGGTCAGCCGGTCGCGACCTTCCGGGTCGCCTCGACGCCCCGGCTGCGCGACAATGCCACGGGCGAGTGGAAGGACGGCGACAGCCTCTTCCTCAGCTGCAACGTGTGGCGGCAGGCGGCGGAGAACGTCGCGGAGTCACTGCAGCGCGGCATGCGGGTCATCGTGACCGGCCGGCTGCGGCAGCGGAACTATGAGACCAAGGAAGGCGAGAAGCGGACCGTCTACGAGGTCGAGGTCGACGACGTCGGCCCGTCCCTGCGGAACGCTTCCGCCAAGGTCAACCGGGCCAGCCGCGGCGGCGGCGAAGGCGGGTTCGGTAGCGGTGGCGGCAACCGGAGCGGTAGCGGCTACGGCGGCGGCCAGGGCTCGTCCGGCGGCGGCAGCAGCCGGAACGAGGACCCGTGGGCGTCCGATGCCGCCGGCGGCGGCTACTCCGACGAACCGCCGTTCTAAGCAGTAAAGCAAGCAAGTAACAACGACCATCCCCGCATCGCGCGGGGCTCTCTTAAGGAGCACCACGATGGCGAAGCCTCCTATTCGCAAGCCTAAGAAGAAGGTCTGCGTCTTCTGCCAGGAGCGCATCAGCTACGTCGACTACAAGGACACCGGCCTGCTGCGCAAGTACATCTCCGACCGCGGCAAGATCCGCGCGCGCCGGGTCACCGGGAACTGCACCCGGCACCAGCGCGACGTCGCGACCGCGATCAAGAACGCGCGCGAGATGGCGCTGCTCCCGTACACCAGCACGGCTCGCTAGGGCAGGGGAGGACTGACCAATGTCTCGCATGAAGCTGATCCTGACCCAGGAGGTCGGCGGCCTCGGCGCCCCTGGTGACGTAGTGGACGTGGCCGCTGGCTACGGCCGTAACTACCTGCTGCCCCGCGGCTTCGCGATCTCGTGGACGCGCGGCGGCGAGAAGCAGGTTGACCTGATCAAGCGGGCCCGCGCGGCGCGCGAGATCCGCACCCTCGAGGACGCGCAGTCCGTGGCCGGCCAGCTGCAGCGGCTGAACGTCCGCCTCAAGCGCCGGGCCGGCGCGAACGGCCGGCTGTTCGGCTCGGTGGGCGCGACCGACATCGCCGAAGCGGTCCGCACCGCCGGCGGCCCGGAGCTCGACCGCAGGAAGATCTTCGTGCCCGACCCGATCAAGGCGGCGGGCTCGTACAAGGTCCAGGTCCGGCTGCACCCCGAGGTGACCGCCTCGGTGGGCATCGAAGTCACCGGCGCCTGAACGAACCTTTTAATCCTGACGTTATTTCCCAGGGGCATGTCCCGGGCCGGGAGAGCAGGATTAAAGAGTTCGAATCCACAGCCGCCTGGCTGTTTTCCACAGCCCTTTCCACAGGAACCGGTTTTCCACAGGAAGGGTGCTGTGTCCACAGTCGCCTAGCCGGCGGTGGGCCTTCAGAGCGAAGGTCCGCTGTCGGCTGGTCCTGTGTACCGCTGTGCCCGCCGGGCGAGTTCGGGATCAAGGTCGCTGACCATCTGCCAGAGAGTGGCTATCCGCGCGGTCAGTTCGTCCGCCGTCACCCCGGCCTTGGCGTCGTGCGCATCGCTTGCTAGCTGGTCAATCGCGGCCGCGATGCGGTCGATTGCGTCCCCCGTGATCGAACACACAGGCGAATGATAGCCGGCCCTCGTCGAGGGCGCGGCTCGTTCCAAGGTCTGCTGTGCCCGAGTGCCCGGCTGCGCTATCTAGTGCGCGGCTTTGGCGTGCGCGGTGCAGCGTTGCCCACTTCAGTGCGAAATCTGGGGAAAACCCTCGGTTGATGGCATGCCCGCACCGGTTTTCCACAGACAACCCGATGCGGCCTGTGAATTTCCCTGTGGATAACTTCGGAGCAGAAAGTCACCGACTTTTTCTCCTGCACAGCCCGTGGATTACATTCGTGAAGGTCGGAGCAGGTTGCGACTGGCTCGCCGCCCAGCTGTCCACAGCCAAATCCACTGACTGCGCACAAGCTTGCCACAGGTTCTTAACACGTTATCCACAAGGCCGTGTTGGCACTCGCGTCGCGGGCCGGCAGAATGTCAGAACCGCCGATGTTAGACCGCTATCGGCAGGCGTCGATCGTCAGACCCCTTTGGTAGAACGGTGTCGACGCACGGGTGGGGCGTTACGCGCGGGGAGGAGGCGTCTGGTGAGTGTTGCCGAGCTGCCACAGCGCGGCGAGGAATTCGAGCGGATGCCGCCGCACGACGTCGCCGCCGAGCAGTGCGTGCTTGGCGGCATGCTGCTGTCCAAGGACGCGATCTCCGACGTGATCGAGGTCATCAGGCCGTCCGATCACTACCGACCGGCGCACCAGCTCGTGCACGAGGCGATCCTCGACCTGTATGCCCGGGGCGAGCCCGCCGACCCGATCACCGTCGCCAACGAGCTCACCCGGCGCGGCGAGCTGACCCGCATCGGCGGGGCCCCGTACCTGCACACGCTGATCGCGTCGGTGCCCACCGCGGCGAACGCCGGCTACTACGCGCGGATCGTCAGGGAACGCGCGATCCTGCGGCGGCTCGTGGAGGCGGGCACGCGGATCGTCCAGTTCGGCTACGCCGGCGACGGCGACGCCGACGACCTCGTCGACCGCGCCCAGGCCGAGGTGTACGCGGTCACCGACCGGCGGATCGCCGAGGACTACCACCCGCTGTCGGAGATCATGCCGCAGGCCCTCGAGGAGATCGAGGCGATCGGTGCCCACGGCGGCGGCATCAGCGGCGTCCCCACCGGCTTCTCCGACCTCGACTCCCTGACCAACGGCCTGCACGCGGGCCAGATGGTGGTCATCGCGGCCCGCCCCGCCGTCGGCAAGGCGCTGGCCCTCGACACGCCGCTCCCGACGCCGGACGGCTGGACCACCATGGGCGAGGTCAAGGTCGGCGACTACCTAATCGACGCCGACGGCAAGCCGACGCGCGTGGTCGCCGCGACCGGGGTGCTCCAGGGCCGTCCCTGCTACGAGGTCGAGTTCTCCGACGGCACGGTCATCATCGCCGACGAGAACCACCAGTGGCTCACCTGGCCCCGTGCGGACGCGTGCGTGCCGCCGAAGGTGAACACCACGGGCAAGATCGCGGGCTCGCCGCTGCATCACGCGGTCGCCCTCACGCACACGGCAGACCTGCCGGCCGGGGCGCCCCCGGACACGCGCTGGCGGTTCATCACCGACGTCCGCCCGGTGTTCCCACGGCCCGTCCGCTGCGTCCAGGTCGATAACGAGAACGAGCTGTACCTGGCCGGCCGGGGCATGATCCCGACGCACAACTCCGCGCTCGCGCTTGACTTCGCGCGCTCGGCCGCGATCAGGAACAACATGCCGACCGTCGTCTTCTCGCTGGAGATGGGGCGGAACGAGATCACGATGCGGCTCCTGTCGGCGGAAGCTCGGGTGCCGATGCACGTCATGCGCACCGGGCAGATGAGCGACGACGACTGGGGGCGGCTGGCCAAGCGGATGAGCGAGGTCGCGGACGCGCCGCTGTTCATCGACGACTCGCCGAACATGTCGCTGATGGAAATCAGGGCCAAGTGCCGTCGGCTCAAGCAGCGCCATGACCTGAAGCTCGTGATCATCGACTACCTGCAGCTGATGTCCTCCCCGAAGCGAGTGGAGAGCCGCCAGCAGGAAGTCTCCGAGATGTCCCGGTCGCTCAAGCTGCTTGCCAAGGAGCTTGAGGTTCCGGTCATCGCGCTCTCCCAGCTCAACCGAGGCCCGGAACAGCGCCAGGACAAGAAGCCGATGCTCTCCGACCTGCGTGAGTCAGGTTGCTTGACCGGCGACACGCGGATTCTTCGGGCGGATACAGGTACAGAAGTCACATTTGATGAATTGATGGCGTCGGGCGAACGCAACATCCCGGTCTGGTCCCTCGATGAGCGGCTCAAACTCGTGCCCAGCACAATGACACACGCCTTCTCCAGCGGCATCAAGGAAGTCTTCCGTATCAAGCTAGCGTCAGGGCGTGAGCTGAAGGCGACAGCGAACCATCCGTTCCTCACATACAACGGATGGAAGCCACTCGGTGAACTCATGACGGGGACACGGGTAGCGATTGCGCGCGCCGTGCCAGGACCGCTCACAGAGCGTCCAATGCATGAGGCCGAGGTCATCATGCTCGCTCACCTCCTTGGCGACGGATCATTTGTCAAGGGGCAGCCGATCCGGTACGCGAGCGTCGATGAGGAGAACTTGGCCGCCGTTGCTGCTGCTGCAACTCACTTCGGTATCACGCCGGTGCGCGATTACCACGCGATCGCGCGGTGTACATCAATGCGCCTCCGGGCTCCGTACCAGCTCGCGCGAGGCCGCCGCAATCCGATCGCAGAGTGGCTGGATAACCTCGGTCTGTTTGGCCTCCGGAGCCACGAGAAGTTCATACCAGACCCGATCTTCTCGTTGCCGAAGGAGCAACTAGCTCTTTTCTTGCGGCACATCTGGGCGACGGATGGCTCCGTAACAGTTGCGAAGTCCAACAACGTGCGGATCTACTTCGGGTCCACGAGTGAGCGACTAGTGCGGCAGTTGCAAATGCTGCTTCTGCGGTTCGGGATCGTGGCTCGGCTCCACGCGGTCGGGAATATTTACGGTCACCCGCAGTGGACTCTGGATGTGACCGGCGTCGAGGAGCAACTGCGCTTCGTCGATCAGATCGGAGTGTATGGACAACGCCGGGCACGAGTAGTGGAGGCTCGGATCCGGCTTGCTCAGATGAGGGCTGTTGGTCGATTCGACACAATTCCTAGTGAGGTTTGGGGTCAAGTCCGTGCCGCGCTTCACGACAAGGGCATGACACTAAACCGCAGGCAGATTCTCGTCGGCACTCGTAGCCGTGGCGACCTCAACGATGAGATCTGCCCCAGTCGGTCGCGTGTCGCGCGGATCGCTCAAGTCTTGGATGACGCTGAACTTGAAATGCTAGCCACGAACGATGTGTATTGGGACACCGTCACGCTGATTGAAAGCGTTGGATTCGAGCCAGTCTATGATGCAACCGTTCTCCAAACGCACAATTTCGTAGCAAATGGGACAAACATCCACAACAGCATCGAACAAGATGCGGACGTAGTAATTCTCTTGCACCGCGAGGACGCCTACGAGCGGGAGTCGCCCCGGGCAGGCGAGGCGGACCTGATCGTCGCCAAGCACAGGAACGGCCCGACCGCGACCGTGACGGTGGCCTTCCAAGGCCACTACAGCCGCTTCGTCGACATGGCCCCCGGCTAAGTCGAGGTTATGTAGGGTCCCATTTAAGACTGCACTTTCTCAAAGATGCCTGCACCCGTGCTGCACTTGTGCAGATTAACTGAGACACGCCGGAGCGCTTCCGGAGAATCGCGATCGCGTCGTATCCGTTGAACTTGTTACCCGCCGCGCATGCCGTTGAGTTGGTCGCTTGTCAGGTTGTGGTAGTTGATGAGCAGGACTGGCTTACTCGTGTTGGGGTCCACGACCACGACCGCGCCGGGCGACGTGGGCACCAGCAGCTCAACGTGCTCGCTGGCATAACCTTTCGCTGAAATGCCGCTCATTAGCTCCAGATCTTGCCCGTTGAGTCCGTGCGTACCTGGATCGATCCGGCCCGGGAAACGGCGGCGAGACCGGCGCGCGACGGCAGGCCCAAACCAGAGCAGTTGCGGCAAAGCATACGATCAGTGATCACGCTGACACTAGGTGCGCTACTGCCTATATATTGCATTCAGCCGGCAGGAGCGCCCGACGAGCGCATCATCCATGCGATGACCCTCGCCTGCGGCTGATCGCTTGACTGATTCGCCGCCTACCACCCACCAGAAGGAAGGCATCTAACTGGTGGCGCGCACGGTCATCGCCGATCCATTGCACCTGGTTCCGCCCGCCAACCGTCGCCCGTGGACAGCAACGCCCGCACCGCGTTGCGGGTCTCGGCACGAAGCTGCGGTGTCACGCCACCGGCTGCCTGGCGGGTGGCGGCCGAGGCGATCCCGTCGATGAGGGCAAGCACCAGTGCGGGTTCGCGTCCGGGCTGGTCTTCGAGCGCCTCGGCCACGGTAGCGGCGAGCGCGTCGCGCAGCGGACGGTGGCCATCGACGACCAGGGCCTGGATCGACTCGGGCAGGTGGTCGAATTCGGCCATGAGGCGGGCGGCTGCTCCGTCACGGGGCTTGGCGGCGAACTCCAGTTGGCCGTCGAGCCATGCCGCGAGCCGCTCCGCGGGCGGGCCGGGGGCGCCGAGGACCGCCCGGGCCTCGGCCATGGCCGGCCGGAAGGCTCGCTCCAGCCACTGGGCGACGAGTTCGTCCTTGTCGCGGGCGTAGCGGTACAGCGACGTCCGGGCCAGCCCGACCCGCTGGCCCACGGCGGAGAGCTCCACCCCGTCGTAGCCCTCCTCGGCGAGGATAGCGCCGACCGCGTCGAGGATCGCCTCATGCTGGAGGTCGTGGTGCTCGCGGACGGTAGCGGCGGTGATGCGAGGCATGGCGGCTACCGCGCCGGCGGTGCGTTCGTTGCGATGAGGCGGCCGTCGCGCATCTCGATCACCCTGTCGGCGAGGCGGGCCACGGACAGATCGTGGGTGACCATCAGCGTCGCGATCTGGTGCCTGCGGGTCTCATCGCGGAGCAGGGTCACGATGTCGGTGGCCCGCTGATGGTCCAGCGCGGAGGTGGGCTCGTCCACGAGAAGCGCCGCCGGCTCCGCCATCAGCGCCCGGGCGATGCCAACCCTTTGGCGCTCACCGCCCGAAAGCTGTCCGGGCCGACGCCCGGCCTTGGCCGCGAGGCCGACCTCGTCGAGCAGTGCAAGCGCCTTGCTCCGGGTTGCGGCCCGGGGAGCGCCGCCGATCCTGCCGACCAGTTCGAGCTGCTCTAGAGCGGTCAGCGAGGCAAACAGGCTGGAGCCCTGGAAGACGAAGCCGATCAGGTCGTGGCGCATGGCGCCGCGTTTTTTGGCTGGTCCCTCGGTCATGTCCACCCCGCCGATGGTAACGCTGCCGCTGTCGGGCCGCCGCATCGCTCCTGCCACTGCGAGAAGGCTCGACTTCCCCGACCCGGAGGCGCCGGCCACGGCTACCAGCTCGCCGGCGCCGACGGCGAGCGACACGTCATCGAGGGCAACGATCTCTTCGTCGCCATCGCCGTAGCGAAGGCAGAGGTGCTCCATGCATAGTCCGCCTCGGGCGGTCTTTGCGTCCGTCGTGATTTCCTTGGCGTTCACGCTGCGGCTCCCAGGGCGATGATCGGGTCGATGGCGGTGATCCGGCGCACGGCGACGAGCGAGCCGGCCATTCCGGCGACGGCGAGGATAACGGCGGCGGTGACGACGGCACCGGACTGCAGCGCGAACGGGACCTTGCCTCCTGGGATCAGGCTGCCGATGCCGCTGCCGACCAGAGCACCGATCCCCGTCGCGACGACCATCACCAGGGCCACTTGGCCGAGCGCGTCACGAAGAACGGCGCGGTTCGACGCGCCAAGGGCCTTCAGCAGCCCGATGTCCGCCTTGCGCTGGATAGTCCAGACCGTGAAGAACGCGCCCACGATGAGCGCCGCGATTACGTAGAGGAAGTCGATGATGAGGCTCATGGTCGCGGTCTCGGCCGCGTATCCCGGCGAACCGGCGTACGCCTGCTGCTTGGTCACGATGTCGGCCCCAAGGCGCGAACCGATCGCGGCCACGTCGACACCCGGTCGCACCTGCAGGGCCGCCGCCGATGCGAGCCCCTGCGCGCTCGGAGGGAGCGTCCCGCCGGTCACCTGGCCGTAGGTTGCCTGCCGCCACAGGGCGATCGGGGCATAGACAAGGTCGACGTGGCCGTACGTGGCCGTCGGGGCGATCCCTGTCACCTGCAAGGTGACACCTGCCCGGTCGAGCCTGATGCGGTCACCAACGTGCACGCCGTCTGCCGCGATGCCCTGGGAAATGATCACGCCGGTCGGAGTGCGGCCTATCCCGGACCCGCCTGCCACTCCCTTTGCCATGAAGCCGCCCGGTTCCATCCCGGCCAGGGCGATCGAGAATGACGTGCCGGCCGCGTCCTTGGCGTTGAACAGCGTGAGGCCGAGCGGCTCGGCATGGACGCCGGATTGACGGTCCAGGGAACGGATCGTCGCGGCGTCGAGCGTCGACTGCGAGAAGGTCGAATTGGTCTTCGGCTCGAACGCCAGATGCGTGAGCGGCATGGCCCGCAGCCCGGAGATCCCCGAGTTCACCAAGCCGGTGGACAGCCCTGTCAATAGCACCGTCAGCACGGCCACCAGGGCGATGACCGACCCCATCAACACAAAGCGCCCCCACGCATAACGTAGGTCGCGCAGCCCGACGAACATAGAGCCCCTCTCGCTCGCTTCATGATGACAACATTGCGTCGCAATCATAGCAACGTCATGTCGCTATGGTAGCAACCTTCTGTCGCTAAGGTGAGGCCCGGCTTCGCGACGGCGCCGACGGCGTCGGCTAGTTGAGGGGCTGGTTCGGGCGGCGATGCAGGCGGCCTGCGGAATCGGGATTTCAGTTTCGACATGCCGTCCGGCACCCCAGTTCACCGTTACCCGCCGCATGCCGGGCACGACTTACGGGTCATGGCGGCGGAACGGGCTCGCAGTCGCTCGCCGTGCGTGCGGCCCTCCCTGTGCTTTGATGGCTCGTGCCTGATCCGGCTTGGCCCAGTCGCCACGGATCAGCTCGTAGACGAAATCACCGTGCTAGGGACGGGCATCAGGCTGTCCGAACCGCGCCGGGTGGAAAAATGCCACGGGATTGAGATTGATCATGGTGACATCGCGGTGAGACAACCGAGAAAGCCCAGCTCACGCAAGATCAACATGTCACGCCGCCGGGGGTGACGCGCAGGTAGCGGTTCAGCCCGGGCTTGGTGGAGATGACGCCCCGCAGTTCGGCCCGCTTGTCCTTGCTGAGGGCGCCCGTTCCGTCGATGAGCTCTTTGAGCTGGGCGATCATCCGGGCGCGGACGGCGGCGTCCCCGTCCGGCGCCCTCGGGGCTGTGGCAGATGGCGAACCGCTCGTCCTCGGCGATGCGGACTTCCTTGACCCGCAGGGTTGCCGGCGACTTCCTGGTAGCGACCCTGCCGCGAGACGGCGGCCTCCGCCTCGGCCGAGCCGGAGCGGAGCCGCTCGCCGATGATGTAGTGGTTCCCGCCCCTGCGCAGGTAGCGGCGGTTCTCCGCCGAGGTGAAGCCGCGGTCGGCGACCCAGACGACCTTCGACAGGGAGCAGCCGCGCATGTCGTCCTTGACCTGGCGGATCAACGCGGAGTCGGCGGTGTTCCCCGGGCCAGCACCACGCGCGCAGCGGGATCCGGATGCCGCCGTGACGGGACTCTGCTGGTCCGAGCGGCCGGAACGCATAGCCCAGCCCTGCAAAAAGGCTGACTTGGATGATGGGCTGCCCGCCGGTCAAGCCAGGACCGGCGGGCAGCGGGAGGAGAGCGTTGTCATGTCGTCCACGGCGGCCGGAACTGGCTTCCGTCGCTCATCGTCGCCTGCAGGCCGGCGAGAGCGGTTGTCCACGCGGCACCGCCGTTCGGACCGCCGTCGAGGCGGATTTCGCTGCCGGCCGGGACGTAGGCCGCGTCGCCGGGGCGCAGGCTGTGCGCGGTGCCGTCCAGCGTGATCGTGAGCTCACCGTCGATGCAGCAGATGACCTCTTCCCGGGACGGCCTGTGAGGTGCGCCCTTCTGACCTGCCGGCACCTCGATCCGCCAGGCGCACAACTGGTCACTGCCTCGTGCAGGCCGGACATAAGAGCTGAAGCGTGCGCCGTGCGCCTCGAAGACCTCGGCGTCCCTGCTGGTTATCAGCGGCATTAGCGGTCCTCTCAATAGACAACCTGATTGTCTAAATAGACAATCAGGTTGTCTTCAGTCTGTCAAGAGGGACATGGCCGACGCTGAGAACTGGCCCGTGGCGACCAATGCCCTACTGCTCGCAGCGCAACTCGTCGAGGCCATACAGGAAGGGCTGGCCACCAGCAAGGAGAACACCAGGGCCCGTGGAACCTCGCCCACCCGGCGCGACAGCCGGGCAGCAGGACATCGCCCGCACCGGAAAATCAGCCCCAGCCCTGAACACCGCAGGCCAGCAGATCACAGCCGCGAAAGATCGAGGCTACGCCCAGCGATATAGCAATGTGGCATGAAAAGTCATCAAAACGTACATAATAAAGGACTTATGACACAAAGTGCGGGGCCGTGGCCCGGTCCTGTCCCGGGAACCGCGCCCTCGTCATGGATGGCACTAGACTCCGGTGCGCCACCGATCTCGGCGCTCCGCGCCTACGCCGAGGTCTTGATCTTGTTCGCGCTGGTCTTCGCGTCGGGCATCATCAACGCGGCCGAGAGCCTTGGCGGGAACAACGTGGTGCCATCGGGAAGCTGGGGCGCCTTCGCTCCCGCGACCGTCGACGAGGTATGCCACGCGGCGGTCATCGTGATCGTCGTCGTGCTGCTCTCGGCGCGGCGGCGCGTCACCGGTCAGTTGCTCGGCATCCGGATGCCGGAGCCGCTGCCAGGGGTGGGACCCACGAGCCGGGCGATCCGGATGGCGGCGATGGGACTGCTGGCCTTCCTCGTGGGCGCCATCACCACCAGCCTGCTGGCGGGCGGCCACCACTACCAGCAGCCAGCGCACCTGTCGGTGCCGTACCTGGTGTACGCGGTAGGCAGTTCTCTGTTCAGCGGCGTGGTCGAGGAGATGGTGGCACTCGCGTTCGTCGTGTCCATGCTGCGCCAGGCGCGTCGCCCGGCAGCGGAGATCGTGGTCGTCGCTGTGCTGCTGCGCTGCTCGTATCACATCTACTACGGCGCGGGAATCGTCGGCATCGCCATCTGGGCCACCGTGTTCGCCCTGCTTTACCTGCGGTTCCGCAGCGTGATCCCGCTGATCATCCTGCACTTCCTGTGGGACTCGTTCCAGTTCCTGGCCCTGGAGTGGCCTGCCTTCGCCGGCCTCGGCATCCTGCTCGGCCTCGGCTTCGTGATCACGGCCTTCATTATGTGGATCGTGGCTGTCGTCAGCCACCGGGCCGCGAAACGCCCGCAACCTGGAGGGTTTGCCCCGTACCCAGGTGCGACGTATCCAGTGCCCCAGTACCTGGGAGCCCCGTACCAGGGGGTCCCGTATCCAGGTGCTCCGTATCCAGTGTCCCCGTCCCCAGGGGCGACAGGCCAGCCCTGGCCGGCGGGTCAGTACTCCCCGGCCTACCCGCCGCCCTACGGCAGCGCGGTTCCCCCAGCTTACTCAGGCCCCCCGGCACCATCGGCCTACCCGCCCCCCGGTTACCCGCCACCCACGGGATACGCCGTCCCTCCAAGCAAAGCAGCGCCCCAAACGCAGGCGTCCCCTCAAGGAAACCCCGTCCACAGGCAACCTTAAGCATCTGCTCGACTGGTCCGCCCTGATGCGCTTGACCTGACGGAGCACCGCATCCACGACCCCGCCCGACCACCCAGACGGGCCGTCAGGCCTGCGGCCTGCGGACCCGGACGGATCGAGTCGATTACCTTGGAGCAGGGGCGCGAAATCATAGGGCCGATCGCGGACGCCTTCGCGCTTGACCAGCAGGTCAGCTCGGCCCGGGCGCGTTCGCAGCTCGACTGGAACCACCGGAGCGAGATGTCCAGTCCGAGCTCCGGCTGACCGTGTCAGGTGAAGAAATGCCACGGGATTGAGACTGATCATGACCGCCAACGCCGTGAGACAGAAGAGAAATACCAGGTCAACGGGGTTCGATACGTCACGTGGTGTGAGACCTTACAGCTGGTCAGGACCACCTAGCCGTCGAGTGCGCTCATGCCGGCTCTCCTGATGCGTCGGTCATGATCTCCATGAGGTGGCCGTCGGGGTCGCGGAAGTAGGTTCCGCGGCGGCCGCTCTTGCCGCCGTAGACCTCACCGGGCTGCCGGCAAGCGGGGTCGGCGTAGTAGGTGATGCCGGCGTCCTTGATGCGGCCGAAGGCAGCCCCGAATTCTGCCTCGCCGAGCAGGAACGCGTAGTGGTGTTCGTCGACGCGATCCACGTGGTCATAGTCGAGGGTGACGCGGTTACCCAGCGGGACCGGCGTGAAGTGCGCTACCGGCGGGCTGACCTCGAGGCCGAGGATGCCGGCCAGGAACCGCGCCGAGGCAAGCGGGTCACTCGCCGGGACGATTGTGTGGTTGAGTTCGATGGCCATGACCTTGCTCCTTTTCTGTTACCGGTTCTGTTAACGGCCGATCCGGGCCTAGGCGCGCACGGAGAGGAGGCCGAAGACGATGAGGATGCGCGCCGCGCGATGGGTATCGCGCAGCCAGCACGGATGTGGCTGGTCAGTGGACCATGTCGAGTTCCCTGGCGGGCTCGGCCGCGGGAGCGGCCGTCGCCGCCTTGCGCGACCGCGGCAGCAGTAGCGCGGCGGCCACGGCGGCGGCCACCGCCGCGCTGCCGACCCAGACGGCGGGAGCCAGGCCGGAGACGAACGCCGCTCCGCTGGCGTATCCCCCGCGAGCGGAGAACACGGCGCCGAGAACCGCGATCCCGAAC
>Ga0070679_100003702_pt1 | contig 14010 bp, 8 predicted proteins | sample KBSC63BmetaG_FD_65652 | JGI IMG/M metagenome (GOLD analysis project Ga0070679, IMG submission 65652) | Corn rhizosphere microbial communities from Kellogg Biological Station, Michigan, USA - KBS C6-3B metaG | ecosystem: Host-associated > Plants > Roots > Rhizosphere | place: USA: Michigan... | reverse complement strand
TGATTGAGCGCGTGCGCGATGAGCTGGGCGATTGGCGCGTGTGCGTGTTGACGCCGTTTGGCAGCAAGATTCATGCGCCGTGGGCCATGGCTGCGACCGCGAAGTTAAAGGGTGCCGGCAACGACGTCGAGACGATGTGGAGCGAGGACGGATTCGTGCTGCGGTTTCCGGAGACCGATCTGCCGCCCGATACGGATGCGTTACTGATGGAGCCGGAAGAGGCGGCGCAGTTAGTGATGTCGCAGTTAGGATCGACAGCGTTGTTTGCGGCGAAGTTTCGCGAGGCGTCATCGCGGGCTCTGCTGTTGCCGCGTCGCCGCGCGGATGGACGCACACCGCTATGGCAGCAGCGAAAACGTGCGTATGACTTGCTGAGTGTGGCGGCACGTTACCCGAGTTTTCCAATGTTGCTGGAGGCGTATCGCGAGTGTTTACGCGATGTCTTCGATATGCCGGCGCTGATGGAAACGCTGCGGGCGGTGGGGTCTCGTGCGATTCGCGTGCATGTGACTGACTCGCGGACACCGTCGCCGTTTGCGGGGGCGCTGCTGTTTAGTTATGTGGCGAACTACATTTACGACGGCGATGCACCGCTGGCGGAGCGGCGCGCTCAGGCGCTTTCGATTGACCAGGACCAGTTGCGCGAACTGCTGGGCGATGCGGATTTGCGGGAGCTTCTCGATCTCGGCGCGATTGAAGAAACCGAAGAGCAGTTGCAATGTGTCGTCGAAAACTACAAAGCGCGCAACATGGATGGCGTGCACGATCTGTTGCTGCGGCTGGGCGATTTGACGCGTGTGGAACTGGCAGCGCGATGTGTATCGGATGAAGTCGCTGCGAGTGTCAGCAGGCTGATCAAGGCGCGCCGCGTGCTGGAGTTGATGGTCGGCGGTGAGAAGCGATTGATGGCGGTGGAGGATGCAGCGCGGTTTCGTGATGCGTTGGGTGTGCCGTTGCCACCTGGACTTCCGACGGCCTTTTTAGAGACGAACGCAGATGCATTGCTCGATCTGGTGCGACGGTACGCGCGGACGCATGGGCCGTTTACGACGGTCGACGTGGCGCGGCGATATGGGCTTGCGAATGACGGCATCGAGGCGTGTTTACAGCGTCTGGTGCAGACAGGACGCGTGGCGGAAGGTGGATTCCGGCCGGGTGGCGTGAATCGCGAGTGGGTGGATGCCGAAGTTTTGCGAACGATTCGACGGCGGTCGCTTTCGAAGTTGCGGAAAGAGATTGAGCCGGTTGAACAGCGGATTTTGGCGCGGCTGTTTACGCGGTGGCAGGGAGTGGTGCAGCCTCGGCGGGGGCTCGATGCGCTGCTGGATACGATTGAGAATTTGCAGGGCGCGCCGCTGCCTGCGTCGCTGCTCGAGACGGAAATTCTTCCCGCGCGAATTGCCGGATATCAGCCTGCTGATATGGATACTCTGGTCGCCGCTGGCGAGGTGGTCTGGGTTGGGTTGGAGCCGCTGGGGGAGCGCGATGGGCGAGTGGGACTTTATCTTGCGGAGAAGTTGCCGCTGCTGTGGCCGCCGGACAGGGTCCAGGGTTCAGGGTCCAGGGTCCAGAGTACCGACGCGGAACTCGGCGAGCGCGAGCGGTTGATTGTTGATTATCTGCGCGCGCATGGGGCTTCGTTTTTCCAGACACTGCATGATGGGATTGGCGGCGGGTACCCGGGAGAGACACTGGAGGCGTTGTGGGCGCTGGTGTGGCGCGGTTTGCTGATGAACGATGCGCTTCATGCACTGCGGGCTTATTGCGAGAAGCCTGCGGGCAACGGGCGGTCGAAGCCTGCAAGGCGGGTGCATAACCAGGCAGGATTTCGGTCGCGGCGTACGACCCCGCCGACGGCGCAGGGGCGCTGGAGTTTGAATGCGGTGGCGTTTGACGCCACGCGGAATGCGACGGAGTGGTCGCACGCGATTGCGCAGCAGTTGTTGACGCGCTACGGCGTTGTGTTTCGTGAGACGGCCCATGCGGAGAATTTGCCGGGTGGATTTTCTGCGGTGTATGACGTGTTGAAGGCGCTGGAAGAGAGCGGTCGCGTGCGGCGCGGGTATTTTGCCGCGGATCTCGGCGCGACACAGTTCGCGATGCCTGCGGCGGTGGATTTATTGCGTTCGCTACGCGTGGCTGGAAACGAGGATTCGAGCGAAGTGGTGATGCTGGCTGCAACGGACCCGGCGAATCCCTATGGAGCGTTGATGCGTTGGCCGGCGGCGCCCGAGGAGGGATCGTCGCTGACGCGGAGCGTTGGTGCACGCGTTGTGCTGGTCGATGGTGCTTTGACGGCTTATCTGCGGCGCGGGAACTCGAACGTGCAGGTGATATTGCCGGAGGAAGAGCCGGGGCGTTCGCGCGCGGCGAGAGCGTTGGCGGAATTCTTCGTTGCCCAGGTCCAGAAGCTGGAGAGGGATGGTGGTGAGCGCGGCCGCGGAGGGCTGCTCATCACTTCGGTGAATGGCGTTGCGGTTGCGGAGCATCCGCTGGCGAAGTATTTGCTGGATGCCGGGTTTCAGGCGGCGCCGCTGGGGTTCAATGTGAGGCGGGGTTTACCGGCGTTGCCTACGGCGCATGTCAGCCAATAGTTGGTTACGATTTCGAAATGACATCTGTTGATTTAGAACGGTTCGCACAATTCACCAAGTCTTTGATTGGGCTTGAAGTTTCGCACGTCTGGATGGGATATGGTTCCGCAATTTTTATCGAGTTTGGTGAACTCCATGTAACAGTTCGTCAGAATGGCAAGATCGCTCACAATCCCTCTGGTGAGATGACGCTGTACGCCTGCGAAGGATGGCGAATTGAGGGTAAGCGCAGAATCTGGTACGGCAGTTGGAGCGATAAAGAGAAATGGCCAAGGGTATTGAAGAAAGTACAAGGTTCGACGCTAGTGTCGATCTCCTTATCGGGACGATTGGGCGAGATCGATTTGTGCTTTTCAAATGGACTGAGCTTTCAAACCTTCATGACGAACCATGGTGATCCAGACTGGTCGCTCACGGATCGTCAGCATGCGCATCTGGGGGCGGTAGCGGGAAGAATATTCGTTGATCGCCGGAATCAGGACGTCGCGTCACAGTAATCATCTATTGCGCGGACAGCCGAAAAGCAGATTCCTTCACTGCGTTACGGAATGACAACCAAAGAGGGTAGTGGAGACTTCGATTCATGCCTGAGGGAGACACAATTTATCGTGCTGCTCGTGCGCTGCAGAAAGCGATCGGCGGCAAGGTCGTGGCCGCATTTGAGACCGGCCTGGCGAAGCTTGCAAGTGTGAATGACGATTCGCCGCTGGTGGGGCGGACCGTAGAGCGGGTAGAGGCTCGGGGGAAGTGGCTGCTGATTTATTTTTCAGGCGACTTGATTCTTGTCACGCATATGTTGATGAGCGGGTCGTGGCATATTTATCGGCCGGGTGAGAAGTGGTGGATGGCGCGATCGAAGATGCGTGTTGCGATCACTGTTGCCGGGGCGGAAGAACGCAGATTCCCTACGGGAATGACAAACAAAGAAGGAATGACAAGCGAAGAAAAGGACCGCGTCGGTGACACCGTTTCCATACCGCCGGGCGGAGGGTATGTGGCTGTTGCTTTCAACGTGCCGATTGCGGACTTTCATACCGCGAGGTCGCTGGAGAGAAGCTCGCAGGTCCCGAAGCTGGGTGTGGATGTTTTGAGTGAGGAGTACACCGTTGAAGCTGGGGTGAAGGCGATGCGCGAGTACGGCGCGGCGCATCCGGACGCGGAGATTGCTGTAGTGCTGCTGAATCAGCGCGTACTGGCCGGGTTGGGGAATGTGTATAAGAGCGAGGTTGCGTTTGCGGCGGGAGTGAATCCGTTTCGGCAGATGAGCACGATTACGGCGCGCGAGATGGAAGTGATGGCGGAGTTCGCGCAGAAATATATGCGGGCGAATGTAGTCGACGGCAAGGGCGACGGCATTGTGACCTATGCGGGCCATCGGCGAACGACGCATGAGATGGACGGTAACAACCGGCTGTGGGTGTATGGGCGGCAAGGCGAGGAGTGCCGGCGGTGCGGGGCCGCGATCATGATGCGGAAGCAGGGTAGTGCGGTGCGATCGACATATTGGTGTCCAAGCTGTCAGCCGTGGGTGGCGGCGGAGGGGCAGAGCGAGGTTGCACCGGTTGGTGGCCAGGTTACGGTGCGGCGAAAGTGAGTGCTAAGAGTCTGTGTAAAAACTGTGCGAGGGGACGCAGTTGCTATTGTCGTTGCTCCTGGGATAGGTCCGGGATTTATCCCGGACACTCAACCCGCCAACAGAATGGGCTTCAGCCCCCGGGCCACGTTCCCTTTGCTGGAGGGCCAGTCCCGGGGGCGCCAAAGCGCGCGTTTGTGGAGGGCGTTTATAGTTCGCGCTAAAGCGCAGACCTATCCCAGGAGCAACGGCAACACTAACAGCAACGACAAGAAGCAGATCCCCTTTGGGGATGACAACAAGAAAGACAACAGCAACAGCGTCCTTGGACTAGTTTTTAGCTTCGAAAAGGGTCACCGGGCTGGAAGCAGTTCCGGGAACTTCGCATATAAGGCGTCGATGAATTCGTCTGGTCCACAATCATTGTCAGATTCGTCTGCGTCTACGAGCGCTTCGAAATCGTGATCGTGACAGACAAAGTAAGAACCTCTTTGCATCAGCTTGAACAATGGAACGACGGCGCGGACATCCTTGCGTTTGGCGAGACCCGCGATGGCACCTTCCCGAACCTTCGAAGACTTATCGTCCAGCCGACGGTAGAGTGCTTCACGAAGCTCAGGGGTATCGGCGTCGGATTGAGTGCCGACGGCGAAAGTGGCCCAATCGCGTACATCGACATCCGAGTCGGCTGTGAGGGGTATGAGTGCTTCAACGGCTGCCGAATTCCCAGAGAAGTGACCGAGCGAGCATGCGACTGCGAAACGTACCACATCACTTGGATGATTCGCGAAAGGTATGAGGAGTGGAACCGCTGCCTCTTCGTAGAGATGTCCCAAGCCGAATAACGCGGAAAATAGAGCTTGTTCATCGGGCTCGTTCGTGACGAGACGCGAAAGAATTTCAAACGACTCCTGAACGAAGATCGGAGGCGGAGGGTGAAAGCCGGGAACCGACCGTTGCGCTGCCTGCTTCGGGCCCTGTAATTGGCAGAGTATGTCAGCTCCGCGGGCGCGCTTATGTGGGTTTTGGGATACGCACCACGCTGCCGCTTTCTCGAAGATGAAGCGATTGCCGTGTAAGCGCAGATATCGAACAGCAGACCAGGGCTTATCGGCGCCGTATCCGCCGGCCAGCGTCGTACGGAACAGAGCGTTGATTGCTTCGATCTTTTTGTGAGGACGCATACGGAGCTACTGCGGCGGTGGTTGAGGCTGCGGCTGTTTGTCCTTGCCGAGGCCGAATATCTTCTGGAAGACGTTACGGTGGGGCTGGCCGTCGGGGTTAGTGGGATTGCCGGGGTTGCTGGGATCTTGCGGTGAACTGTTGGAGCCGAAGATTTTTGAACCGAGCGACTGTGTGTCCTGGCCCATGTGCGAGCAGGTTCCCTGCGGCGCCGTTCCGGCAAGGAAGGCGGCGGAGAACGTATCGCTGGGGCAGGTTTCGTCGGCCGGAAGATTGGTGGCGCGATCGATGCGCATCACCTGGATGCCCTCGGGTGCGCGGAAGCTGGTCATGTCGGAGTACTGCGGGAGCTTGATGGCGCGGTTCATGAACTCCGCCCAGATGGGCGCGGCGGCGATGGCGCCGGACATTCTTACGTCAGTGTAGTCGTCATTGCCCACCCAGACGATGCAGATGAGGTTCGACGAGTACGCGGCGAACCAGGCGTCGTGGTCGGTGCCGGTCTTGCCGGCGGCGGGAGCGGTGAAGCCGCGTTTGCGGACCTCGACGCCGTAGCCGAAGTTCATCACGCCCTCCAGCAGCGATTGCGTGAGGTATGCGGCGCGGGGATCCATCACCTGTTTCGCTTCAGGTGCGAAGTCGGCGACGATGTCGCCGTTGGAGTTGCGCACGCTGGCCAGCAGCCAGGGGTTCACATGCACGCCGCCGTTGGCGAACACAGTGTAAGCGCCGGCCATGTCGAGCGGCGTGGCGTCGTAAGAACCGAGCGCGACGGAGGGTGTGCCTTTGACGCCGGGAACACCCGACGCGCGGCCGAGGGCAGCGACGTTCTCAAAGCCCACCTGTTGGCCCAGGGAGACAGTAGCGTTGTTGAGCGAATGGGCGAGCGCGTAGGCAGCCGTCACGTCACCATGGAACTCGTCTTTGTAGTTTCTGGGCGAGTAGGACTGGCGGCCTTCGTCGTAAGTGAACGTCGTCGGGACGTCGTGCAGGATGGTCAATGCCGTAAATGGCCCGCTCGGAAGCGGCTGGTTGTTGACCGTGTTGACCTCTGCGGTGGCGTACACCCAGGGCTTGAAGATCGAACCCGTGGGACGCTTGGAGGTGGCGTGATCGAGTTGCGAGACGCCATAGTTGCGGCCACCGACGAGCGCCAGCACCTGGCCTGTGTGCGGGTTGAGCGCAATCAGCGAAACCTGAGGATAGGTGATGTTGGTTGCGCCCTTCTTATGTTGCGCGCGAACCATGTCGTCGACATGCTTCATGCCCGCCTCGACGGCTTCGGAGGCGGCCCGCTGTAGTTCGGGGTCGAGCGAGGTGTAGATGCGGAGGTTGTCGTGCGAGAGTTCCTGGTCGCCGACGCGCTGCACGATCTGGTCGTGGACGAGGTCGACGAAATAGGGAGCTTCGCTCGCATCGACGTTAGGCGGCGCGAGGCGTAGAGGCTCGGCTTTGGCGCGCTCGGCTGCGGCGGCGGTGATGGCGTTGGTTTCGACCATCTGGTCAAGCACGAGGTTGCGGCGGGCGATGGCGCGGTCGGCGTGACGGTAGGGGTTGAGCCGGTTGGGACTATTGACCACGCCGGCGAGCATGGCGCATTCGGCGAGATCGAGCTGGCGGAGATCTTTGCCGAAGAACGCCTCGGCTGCTTCTCCAAAACCGTTGACGGCGAACGAACCGCGTTGGCCGAGGTTGATCTGGTTGGCATACATCTCGAAGATCTGCTGCTTGTTGAAGCGCGATTCGAGCTGATACGTGATCATGATTTCTTCGAGCTTGCGCTTGTTGGTGCGGGCAGGCGTGAGAAAGAAGCCGCGCGCTAGCTGCATGGTAAGCGTGGAGCCTCCACAGAGGCGGCCCGATGCAAATGTGTCGGTGACGGCGCACTTGGCAAGGCGTAGATAGTTGACGCCGGAGTGGCTGAAGAAGCTGTGGTCTTCAATCGCGACGACCGCCTGCACCATGTTGGGTGGTATGTCCTTGTAGGTGACGAGGCGGCGCTTGGTGCGGTTCTTGTCTTCGGAAAGCGCGGTGATAAGCTGCGGCTCGAGCTGGTAAGACTTCAGCGCGACGCCGTTTTCCGCAGTGATGGATTGCACCTGGCCGTCGGTGGTGGTGATGGTGGCGCCGTCGGTGGAGTGGTAGCTCTGCGGCCCGGGTTTGATCAGGATGGTGTCGCCGCGAAGCTGGTAGTTGCCGAGCTGCGGATTGCCGTTGTACCCGGCGCGGCGCAGGGAAGCTGCGATGCTCGCGGCGGTGAGCTGCTGGCCGGGACGGACTTCCTGCGGTGCGGCAAAAATCTGCGCAACCTGCGCGAAGAGTGGGCCGTCCTTCAGGCGCTCGTCAACCACGCCTTGGTAGTGGTGGAAGGCGATAGCGAAAATGATGGCGAACAGCACCAGGCCGCCCAGGCAGACGAGGGCAAAGAAACGGCCGACACGCCAGAGGAAAGAACGATTGTTACGGCCGATTTTTACTTTGACAGGCATAAGGGCAGGGTTCAGGGTCCAGGGCCCGGGGTTCAGAAAGCGCTAGGGCTTAGACGTGATGAGGGCGCGAACGTGTTCGGCGGCCGCGTCGATGGGAAGGTCGGTGGTGGTGTGCGTAAGACGGTCCACGAGCTCGATGAGCCCCTCCGAGAGCTTCTTGCCTATGTTGATACGGTAGGGGATGCCGATCAGTTCGGCGTCCTTGAACTTGACGCCGGCGCGTTCGTCACGGTCGTCCAGCAGGGTGTCGACGCCGGCTGCGTCTAATGCAGCGGCAACTTTTTCACCTGCGGCGAGCAGGTCGGCCTCGCGGACGTTGGTAACGGTGACGACGCATTGAAATGGGGCGATGGTGGGAGACAGCGCGTACTGCTCTCCGCTCGCTTTAGGATCGCCCGCGGCGAGCTTTGCATTTGCGGCAGCGGAGGATTCGATGGCAGCCGTGAGGATGCGTTCGATCCCGATGCCGTAGCAGCCCATGACGGGTATGACTTCTTTGCCGTCGGCGTTGAGCACGCGTGAGCCCATGCTTTCGGTGTATTTGCAGCCGAGCTTGAAGATGTGGCCGACCTCGACCGCTTTGCCGATGCGCAGCGGCTCGCCGGCGATGGGGTCAGGCTCGCCTTCGTTGACGTTGCGGATGTCGGCAGTGACGGTGGGCGTAAAGTCGCGGCCCGGAGTGACGTTGCGGAAGTGGTAGTCGAGCTTGTTGGCTCCTGCGACGAGGTTCCTGCGGCCGTCGAGGCCGGGGTCCAGGACGACGATGGTGCGCAGACCCTCGGAAGGCTCGTCGCGGAGAACGCCCTTGAGCTTCTCGATCGCTTTGCCGGACTTGAGGCCGTTGAGCGAGCCTCCGCCCATGACTTGCGGAATGCCTACAGGGCCGAGATAACCAGCCGGGCCGCCGATATAGAGTTCCAGCTCGTCCGGCAGCATGGGGCGCAGTTCGACGGTCCCGGCGACGGCGTTCAGCTTGGTTTCGTTGACCTGGTGATCACCGCGCAGGAATGCGACGACAGGCCGCAGCGGTTCGCCTTCAGGATGGCCGGAGCGTGTGCCCATGAAGGCGACGCACTTGATGTCCTGCGAAGGCAGAATGCTGAGGAAGGCGCAGATGTCGGCGATGGCGCCTTGTCCGGGCGTGAGGATGAGTTCCGGTGCGTCGCCAGTTGGCGCCAGTTCTTCGACCGGCGCAAGTTTGGAGGTAGCCTTCTCAAGGTTCGCGGCGTAGCCGGAAGCGGACGAGGCGATGAGGTCTTCGCCGGCTTCGGTATAGACCATGAACTCCTGCGAGCCGGAGCCGCCCATGGCGCCGGAGTCAGCCTCGACGGCGACGAACTCGAGGCCGCAGCGGGTGAAGATGGCGCGATACGCGGCGTCGTGCTTGTCGTAGCTGACGTCGAGACCGGCGGTATCGATGTCGAAGGAGTAGCTGTCCTTCATGATGAACTGGCGCACGCGCAGCAGGCCGCCCTTGGGCCGCGGCTCGTCGCGGAACTTGGTTTGGATCTGGTACCAAATCTGTGGTAGCTGCTTGTAGCTGCGGAGCTCGTTGCGCGCGATGGAGGTGATGACCTCTTCGTGGGTCATGGCGAGCACCCACTCGGCGCCCTTGCGGTCCTGGAGGTGGAACATGTTCTGTCCCATGACGACGTCACGGCCCGATTCCTGCCAGAGTTCCAGAGGGTTCAGGGTGGGCAGCAGGAATTCCTGGCCGATCTTGTCCATTTCTTCGCGGACGATGGCGATGATCTTGTTGAGGGCGCGCTGCCCGAGCGGCAGGAAGCTGTAAACGCCCGCGCCGAGCTGCCGGATGTAGCCGGCGCGGAGCAGGAGCTTGTGGCTGGCGACTTCGGCGTCGGCAGGGGCTTCGCGGAGAGTGGGGATGAAGAGCTGAGACCAACGATGCATGTTCTATCGATTGTACTAAGCCGGAGGGTCCAGGGGTTCAGGGCCCAGATTTCAGGCTGCAACGGCGTAGCGCGAAAAGTTTTCTGGATCCCGAGCCCTAAAGCCTGGACCCTCTTATTTCGGCACGATGCGTGCGAAGCGAGTAGGGTGGAGGCAGGTGATAAGGAATTTATTTCCTGAAAGTTACAGAAAAGGTTCCTTTCACGCCCGTTATGTAGGCTGCGTGACGTTCTGATGTCGGCTAGCTAACATTTTTGGCGGAGATCGCAGTTAGGCTTGCAGACGGCGCACGCCGTGGACAAAGACAGTGACGCCATCTTCGGTGGTGTCACAGCAATGTGAAGTTCCGAGGGGTTAGGAACTTCATCGATGCACTTTAATCGTCCTGCTCAAAATTCCTCGCGACCCGATAACTACATACTGGCGAACCTGCCCGAGGCGGAGTATGCGAAGTTGAGCAAGTCGCTGGTGCGTGTCGACCTGCCGCTCGGCTTCCAATTCGTCAGCGCGGGAAATTTTGCGGACTATATCTATTTCCCAACGGCCGGTGTGGTCTCGACTACCGCGGTGACGGGCGTAGGGGAAATTGTCGAAATCGGGATGACGGGCAGCGACGGGATGGTGGGCATCCAGGCGCTGCTGGGGAATACTGAGTCCAGGCACTCGATCGTGATGCAGATTGCCGGGCAGGGTTTGCGGACCAAGGTCCAGGTCGCGCAGGACCTGGTCGCGGAAAACGGCCGGTTTACCGAACTGTTCTACGAGAATGTTTCGTTGCAAATGCTGCAGATGGGCCAATCGGCCCTGTGCAACCGGCTGCATGAAGTGAAGGCCCGGCTGGCGCGGTGGCTGCTGACAGCGGCGGACCGCAACCGGGATGAGCGTCTGGGCCTTACCCAGGAATTCCTGAGCCAGATGCTGGGTTCGCGGCGCTCGACCGTGACGGTGATGGCCGGTGAACTGCAACGCGAGGGGTTGATCGAGTACAGCCGTGGGAAAATCCTGATTACGAACCGCGAAGACCTATCCCATGTGGCGTGTGAGTGTTACCAGATCGTCAGCTCGGCCTATAAGAAGGCGTTGCAGGGAGACGGGGCTACAAAGAGCTAGACCTCCCCGCGTCTTTGTCTAAAGTCGGTTAAACAATTGAGTTAGGTTCGGACAACTGGTGGAGTTGTCGGTTCTGGGTTGCCGGTGGGGAAGCCTTCCAGTGCCGGTTGCCGGTCCCCAGTTTCACTTGGGCTGCCCTCCCGCTTATCTGTGCAAGATCACATATCGAAAAGACTTAGGCGCCCGCAGTAACTGAAAATTGCGTGACGAAAGAGTTTCCGGTTCATTACGTTCTTCGGGGTATGCTCGAGCAACTATATTTCCCCCACAAGGAAGGTTGCAAATGCATCGTTTGGGATATCTCGGGCTCGCTTTCGCTTTCGTTCTCGGATTTTCTCTGCCCGCGCGCGCCGACCTTCTGGGCGACACGGTCCAACTAACGTACTACAAGAACGGTGCCGTCAACGCACAAACGACGGGAACACCGCCGGAATCGGTCGGGATTGCATTCGGACTTATGGATCTTTCGATCTCGGGTACGCAGCTCATCATTTCCCATCCCTCCGGTTTCGGCATCGGCTTTTTCCCAGGCACGTTCAGCGTCGAGGCGGATATTTTGTCCGGCCCCGCTTCGATCACCGGCGTGAGTATAGACGGCTCGACCGATGTGTCCGGTGTAACAAACTCTCTTATTTCGTTCACGTCAACCAGCGTCGATTTCGATCTAACGGACCTTATTTTCGGCTCCGGTCAATCGGTCGTTCTCAATCTTCAAACAAATAGTGCGCCTAGTGTGCCGGAACCCGCCTCGCTTACTTTGGTGGCAACCGGTCTACTTGGCGTCGCCGGAGCGGCCCGCCGCCGCTTCCTCAAAGCCTGAAACTCACCTGCCTCAACCAAATACAGCGGACTCTTCGGGGTCCCGTATCTGCTTTTTGAGCGTAGCGAAAGGCAATTGCACTCCCCCGCCGAGGCCGAGTCGTTGCCAGGCGGTGCCGTGTCCGGGTGGACCTCAGACTTACGGTCTGTGGCAGTCCCGGGTCACGCTGCCGGTGGGGTGACTTCCCAGAGGTCATGAATATGCAGCACGCCGAGGACGGGGGAGTTCTGGGTGCCATCGGCGGTGACGACCAGCGCGGTGACTTTGCGCTGCTCCATTAGGAGCAGCGCGTCGGGCGCGAGCGGGTCGGGGGAAATCGTCAGCGGGTTGGCGCTCATGATGTTGGTGGCGATCTTGTGGAACGCTTCAGGACCGTCCGATTCGAAGAGGCGGCGGAGGTCTCCATCAGAGATGACGCCGAGCAGTTTGCCGTCGGATTGAACCGTCGTCATGCCGAGACGGCGTGCAGACATTTCGTGGATGATGTCGGGCATGGCGGCGGTGGGAGCGACACTGGGCAGGGCGTCTCCGGTATGCATCAACTTGGCCACCGGGGTGAGACGCCGGCCGAGTTGGCCTCCGGGATGGAGGTCGGCGAAGTTTTCGGCTTTGAAACCGAGCGTGTGGCTGACTTCGATAGCGAGCACATCCCCGAGCGCCAGCATGACCGTGGTCGAGGCAGTAGGCGCGAGCTGCATGGAGCAGGCTTCGCGGGCAACACTCACGTCCAGCGTGATGAGGCTGGCCTGGGCGAGCGTGGAAGTGGTGCAGCCGCAGAGGCTGATGATGGTTGCGCCGATGCGCTTGGCGGCGGGGAGAATCTGGAGGATCTCTTCGGTTTCGCCGCTGTAGGAAAGCGCCAGCAGGACATCTCCGCGGGAAAGGATGCCGATGTCGCCGTGGAGGGCTTCGGCGGGGTGGAGGAACTGTGCGGGCGTGCCGGTGGAGACCATCGTGGCGGCGATCTTGCGCGCGATGAGACCGCTCTTGCCGATTCCGGTGAGGATGACGCGGTGGTTGCTTTGCGCGGCGTCGACCATGATGGTGCAGGCCTGGGTAAAGGGGTCGTGCAGAGGCCCGTCGAGGCGCCGGGCCAGGGCTTCGAGCGCGGCTGCTTCGATGCGGACGAGGTCGGCGGGGGTTTCAGTCGGCATGGCGGAAGCCTCGCTCATCGGATGTCACGTTTGGTGCGACGCGGAAGGAAGGCATCGGATCACGTTGTTGATAACCCATAAGTGTAAGTTACCAAAGGTTAGAGGCCTCGCACTTTTTCGTGGGCGATTGCGAATCCAAGCCCTACGCTATTCCTAACACCAAGAGATGTATGAACTGTCGGCTCCCGATCGAATCGTTGCCGCATATGCACTCAGGTGCACTCCAAACTCGAAGAGGTTTAAATGCACAGGACGATCAAACTTTCACTCCTTTTGGGAGCTGCTATTTGTGTTTCTTTGGCTCCACAAGCTGCCAAGGCCGATCTGACGGGCGATTCTTTCCATGTCACCTACTACTACCCAGACCAGACCAGCTTTTATGACGACTATGGCACATACACTGCCGGAGGTACGGGTGGAAACATGAACAGCGCCGGCCCCGTGAATTTCGTGATTACGGGCTCACAAATCATCTTCACCTACACCGGCGACAGCTCCTGGAACGGTACCACCTTCAACGGTCCCTCTTTTACAGACCTTACCGAAAATCTTGGCCCCGCGACCATCGACGCCTCAACAACTTCATCCGGCTATACCAATTCCATTCTCAGCGTGGACGGTAATCAGCTCTTCATCAACTGGCAGGGCTTACCTATCGTCGAGGGGAAAACCGTTGTTATCGATCTCACCCCGGGTACTGCCGTTACGCCGGAGCCTTCCGCTCTGGCGCTTCTAGGAACCGGGCTGCTCGGCACTATGGGCATGGTGCGTCGCAGGTTCCGCGCGTAAACTGTTATCGACGGTGACAGAAGGCATGGCTCCGGCCATGCCTTTTGTTCGTAAGGAGATGTTCGATGCGTCGTGTAGCGGTTGCAACGGTGATGGTGGTAGTGGTTTGTCTGCTGTTCTGGGCGGGATGGCATAACCTGCGCTCGCGGCGGCTGGCGATGCAGCAGGCGCAACAGGCACAGGTGACGGTCCAGAAAGACAGCTCCTCCGACAGCATACCAAGTGCGATCACGACCAACCTGATCGGCAAGGCAGCGCCGGCGTTCACGCTGGTCGACCTGAGCGGCAAAAAGGTGTCGCTGGCAGACTACAAAGGTAAGCCGGTAGTGGTGAACTTCTGGGCAACGTACTGCGGGCCCTGCCAGGAGGAGATGCCGTGGTTCGAGGA
>Ga0070679_100003701_pt1 | contig 14011 bp, 12 predicted proteins | sample KBSC63BmetaG_FD_65652 | JGI IMG/M metagenome (GOLD analysis project Ga0070679, IMG submission 65652) | Corn rhizosphere microbial communities from Kellogg Biological Station, Michigan, USA - KBS C6-3B metaG | ecosystem: Host-associated > Plants > Roots > Rhizosphere | place: USA: Michigan... | reverse complement strand
CCTCCCACGCGCCGGTCGGCGTCGTGGAGCACGATCGCCACGCACGAGCCCAGCCCTATCGTGGAGATCGTCACGTCGCCCTGCTCCACCGCGGCATCCGCCACCCGCACACGTATGTCGATCATGCGCGCCGGAAGATGCGCTCGCGCGACTCGACGGTTGCGAAGCGGGAACGGGCGGAGCCGAGGAGCGTCTCCACCTTTCCGAGGACGAGAAAGCCGCCCGGCGCCAGGGAGTCGTGGAAGCGGCTGAAGAGCGTTTCCTGCGTATTTCGGTCGAAGTATATGATCACGTTCCTGCAGGCGATCAGATGGATACCTTCGGGTGTCGCATCGGGTGCGGGCTCGCGCAGCAGGTCGCGTCGCTCGAAGCGCACCATCTTCCTGACTTCGTCGGCAACCACGTGCGGGGGATGCGGAGAGAAGTACGCGGCGCGGAGCTCCGCGGGGGTGTCCGCGAACGCGCTCTCCGCGTACGCCGCGCGCTCCGCTGCGACGAGGCTCGCGCGGTCGATGTCGCTGCCGATCACCCGCACGCGCGAGAGCCAGGAGAGCTGGCCGCGCATCGCCGCGTGGCGGTGCAGGAGGATTGCCAGCGAGTACGCCTCCTCCCCCGAGGAGCAGCCGGCGCTCCAGACCACCATACGCCCCTCGGTGCTATCCCACAGCTCCGGGATCACGCGCCGCGCGATGGCGTCGTACGTCTCCCAGTTGCGAAAGAGCTTGGTAACGTTGATGGTCAGCGCGTCGAGGAGACGCTCGTACTCGCCTGCGTCGGAGTCGAGGATCCGCGCGTAGTCGCCGTAGGTATGCACCCCGCGCGCTCGCATGCGCACGGCTATCCGTCTGCGCAGACACTTCTCCTTGTAGCTCTCGCAGCCGAAGTTCCGATCGCGCGAGATCTTCCTCGTCAGCAGGTCGAACTCCGGATCGGCGATGATGTCGCTCATGAGCTCAGCGACCTCGCGAGCTCGAGGTTCGCTCGGGCAGTGTCGTTCGCCGGATTCAGCTCGAGCGCGCGCTCCCACGACGCGATCGCCGCGTCCTGGTCGCGCGCCTTGAAGCGGATGTTGCCTACCCTCAGGTACACGTCGTCACCCAGCGCCGGGTTGGCCCGGATCGCGCGCTCGTACGCCTCCAGCGCATCGTCGTAGCGGCCCGCGCGGTACAGTGCGTCGCCCTGGTTCTTGTGGAGCTGCGGCAGCGGCGGATCGCCGTCTTCGAGTATCCCGCCCTCCACGGCCCGCGATGCCGCCTCGTAGTCACCGCGCCGCTCGTGGATGACCGAGGCCATGTTGTACAGCGGCGCCGAGTGCGGGTGGACCTCGAGTCCTTCGGCGACCAGCCGCAGCGCGCGGTCGGTGTCGTTCACGAGCGCTGCGGCGAGCGCAGAGTAATGGAACCACGTCTGCGACGGCGGCCGGGCGCCCCAGAGCGAGCGCGCGGCCGTGAATGCAGCATCTGCCTCGGCCACGTCTCCCGTCTTGAGCGCGAGGATGCCGAGCGATGTGCGCACGCGTGCATCGTCGCTGCCGCCACGGTCGAGAGCGGTGGTCAGCACGTCGCACGCCTCGTGGTAACGGCCCTGGCGCTCCAGCGCGTACGCCAGGTCGTGGTATACGGCCGCATGCGCGCCCGGACGCTCGGCGGCCTCGCGCAGCAGCGCCGTGGCATCCTCCAGCCGGTCTTGACGCAACGCGATCAGGCCGAGATAGAAGCGCGCTTGCACGTCGGCATCGCGCAGCTCCGCCACTCTACGGAATTCGCGCGTGGCTTCCTCCAACATCCCTGTCTTGTAGAAGGCGACTCCCAGGTTACGGTGCTCCTCCACGCGGGCCTCGCGGGCCAGCTCGTCGGCCGGACGCGACTTCCCCACACGATGCAGGAACGCTGCCGTGGCCAGACCGTACAGCGCCTTCCCGACCTCGAACTCGCCGATCCCCGATGCCTCCACAAGCGCGGTTACGTCCCGACGCCCATCGATGAGCGGAAGGAGCCGCTCCTGGATGGGCGTGAGCTGCGCCGCGCTCGCGTCGAGCCGCTCGCGGTCGAGGCCGAAGATTATGTCGAAGCTCGGTATCTTCTTGTCGATGAGGCTCCACTCATCCACACGCCGCGCACCCTCGAGCAGGAGCGACTCGGGGTTGATCGCCACGAGCACCTCGCTCTCCTCGGGGCGGATGTCCGCCTCGAAGCTGAACGTTCCCTGCGTCCAGGTGAAGAGGAAGTACACCGCCTCCTCGATCTGCACGCGCACGTAGTGGTGGAGATCGTCGCGTGAGACGGCACCCTTCTCCACCAGGATCTCTCCCAGGCGCTTGTCGCGCTGTTCGTTCGCCTGCGAATGGATGGCCCGCTCGAGCTGCTCCGGCTCGATGATCTGCGCCTTCACCAGCATGTCGCCCAGCCGGTCGCGCCGGTTGACGATGGATGCGTAGGAGATGCGCCCGCGGTCGAAGTAGATGTAGCCGAAGCTGCTCCGGTCGGTGACACTCAGGCAGCCGGTCTTCTGCCCCATGGCGAGAAGCTGGAGCACATCCGGAAGACTCGCCTCGCGCAGACTGCCCTTGATGGCCATCAGCGAAGCTCCTCGATAGCGCGCCCGGCTATGTCGGGCCACTCCCAGATCACCTTCTCGCGGTCGAGGAAGATCGCGTCGTAAGCCTCTCCGTTTCCGCGAATCGCCAGCATGGAGCCGCTCGACGTGGCGGCGCGTCGGGCGCGTAAGGCCGGTTCGGCTTCTGGGGCAGTATTCCCTCCTTCCAGCAGCCGCCTCGCGAGCACGGCATCCAGAGAAGCTCCCGCGGCGCGAGCGCCATCGACGAGGCGCTCGACCATCACCTGCAGCTCAGCGGCACCCGGCGTGGACCACGATGCCAGATAGTCCACCAGCTCCGCATCGTACGCGATCCCGGCGGCGGCCAGCCCACGCGCGAAGAGCTTCCGTCGCAACTCCTCGTCCGGCGGCTGGATCTCTACCACCAGCCCACCCGCGAAGCGCGAGCGCAGCCGATCATCCAGACCATCCATGGCCGACGGCGCGCGATCCGCGGAGAACACCATCTGCCTGCCGAGCGAGTAGAGTCCGTTGAAGAGGTGGAAGAGCTCCTCCTGCGTGCGCTCCTTGCCGACGCACGCCTGCACGTCGTCGAGCATGAGCACATCCACCGCCCTGTAGCGCGTCCGCCATCGCTCGATGGTCCGCTCACCGAGCGCCTCGATCAGCTCGTTCACGAAGTCGCGCGCGTTGACGCAGGCAACCCGCAAGGATCCACCGCTCATCCCGAGCAGCTCGTTCCCGAGCGCGTTGAGAAGGTGAGTCTTCCCCACGCCGGCGACGCCGTACACGAAGAGCGGATTGTACTTCGCGCCCGGTTCATCGATGACCGAGTCCACCGCGTGCACCGCGAGCTGGTTCGAAGGACCGACCTCGAAGTCGGCCCTGGAGTACCGCTCGCATGGTCCGGGGAGCGCGTCGGCAACCGTCGTCGCGCGCTCCAGCGCTCGCTCCGCCTCCGCGAGACGCTCCGGGTCTCTCAACAGATGAGCCGGCACGGCGTCGGGACCGAAGCGCGCCGCCTCCGCGGCCAGCGCGCGCAGCCGCTCGACCGCCGCCTCGTAGCGCGCCAGCGTCGCGTCCGCCGCATCCTCGGAGCGCGCCTCGCTCGTGATGTCGCCTTCCAGAAGGCGCTCGAGCATCGCGGTCTCGAAGCCCGCCGAGCGCCAGCGGCTCACGGCGTCCATCACGCGGACGCGCCACGGCTCCAGGTGCTGCGAGACTACCTCCGTGACGTCCGAGATGAAGCTCGCGAACTCGCCGCTCATCGCGGGTCCGACCGCGAGCCCCGCCCCCACTCCCGCTCCCACCTCGGCGCGCTCGCCGAGGAGCGCGCGCACGCTCGCTGGCGTCACTTGCGTCCCCGTGAGTGACTGGCACGCCACCAGGCGATTGAGCGCGCCCTGCAGCTCGCGCACGTTCCCGAAGGCGATCCGCGCCACCGCCTCGAGGACGCCCTGTTCGAAGCGCGTCCCCCGCTCGTCGCACCACATGCGGAGGATCGCAACGCGCGTCTCGTAGTCCGGCGCCGCCACGTCCACCACGAGCCCGCCCGAGAAGCGCGTGATGAGCCGCTCGTCCAGATCGGCGATCTCCGAAGGAGGTCGGTCGCTCGTGAACACGACCTGCGTCCCCGAGCGTTGCAGCGCGTCGAAGAGGCGCAGCATCTCCGACTGCGTCTCGCGTCTTCCCGCGAGGAACTGCACGTCATCCAGGAGGAGCATCCCCGTACGCTGGTGTCGCTGCCTGAATGCTTCCATCGATCCAACCGCGACGGCCTCCGTCAGCTCGTTCACGAACTCGTCCACCGTGGAGTACTCCACGCGTAGCTCCGGCTGGAGCCGCATCGCGTGGTTGGCGATGGCGAGCATGATATGAGTCTTGCCGAGCCCGGAGCTGCTGTAGATGAAGAGCGGGTTATAGGTGGCACCCGGCGACTGGGCGACCGCGCGCGCCGCCGATACGGCAAGGCGATTCGCCGAGCCGACGACGTAGTTGTCGAAGCGGTAGCGCGCGTCCAGCTCCATGCCTCAGACGCTCCCCACCGTGTCGCGTGCAGTGTGGCGCGGCGCGCCCGGCGTTCCACCACTCAGCCGGCGCAGCACCTGCTCGGAGATCCCGCGCAGCGTCTCGAAGACTCCGTGACCGTGCAGCGCATCGGCGGTGAACGCGGGGACATCGCGGAAGTTGAGCGCCTCGTCGAGAGCATCGGCACCCAGGATCAGCTCGCGCGGCAGGTCCTGCTTGTTGTACTGGATCACCAGTGGAGTTGCCCGTACATCCATGCCGTGCTCGGCGAGGTTCGCGTGGAGGTCCTGCATGCTCTCGATGTTCTCCTCGAGCTGGCGCGCCTGGCTGTCGGCCACGAACACCACGCCGTCCGCGCCCTGCAGCACGAGCTTGCGCGTGGCCTGATAGTATACCTGGCCCGGCACCGTGTAGAGCTGGAAGCGGGTCGAGAACCCGGAGATCGATCCCAGATCGAGCGGCAGGAAATCGAAGAACAGCGTGCGGTCGGTCTGCGTGGCGAGCGACACCATCTTGCCACGGCGAGCGCTCGGAACCTGCTCGTAAATGTAATGCAGGTTCGTCGTCTTACCCGACCGCCCGGGGCCGTAGTAGACGATCTTGCAGGTGATCTCGCGCGTGGCGTAGTTGACGAGAGGCACCGGATGCTCAGGCTGGAGGAATGGAAGGAGGAACGGAGAGCATCCCCTCCGAGTCCGGACGCGCGCGCCCGAACAGGATGGCGAGACTGCGGTTGAGATCCCGTTCCAGATTCTCGCCAAGGTCCACTCTACCCGCCTCGGAAGGCACGGGATCGACTGCGGACGCGGCTTCCGCGAGCGAGGCGCACAGCTCGCGGAAGTACAGACGTACCAGGCCGAGTGAGCTCTCGCCATCGAACGCCGCCAGCAGCACGAGCGGCCCGCGCGCGGTGGGCGCTTCGGCGATGAACAGCTCGCGCTCGCGACCGGCGTGATGGAGCTCGTGGAATGGCGCCCCTTCGAGCTCGCGACCGAGCTGCGCCGCGGTGACGTTGATCGCCGCGGCCAGCGAGCAGGCAGCCATCACGTCCATGGCACGGGTGAAGCCGAACTGTCCCAACACCTGGCCGCTCGGCTGCAGGAGAAGGGCGAATGTCACCCTCGACTGGTCTGCGAAGTTCTGCAGCGGCGCTTCCACCCACTGCTCCGAGACGCGCGCCCTCATACCAGCGAATCCACTGATTGGAGGATCACCGTGCGCAGCTGCGCCACCGGCGCACCCGTCTCCGCGATCACCACCGCCACCAGATCGTCGCGCCCGGCGGCGCAGATGTGACCGCGCTCCGACTCGAGTTGGAGGAAGCCCACCCTCGAGAGCCCGGCCGCCTCCGAGCAGAGACGCGCGCGCCGGTAGAGCGCCGCCGCGAGCGCGGCCACCGCCGCCGCGTCCACGCCGGCCTGCACATCGGCATCCACGATGATGCCGTCGCGCTCGCTCACCACTAGGCAGCCCAGCACTCCGCGCTGTCTCGTGAGCGCTGAGATGAGGCCGGTGAACTGGGTGGTGCTCATGACGTTGCCCCCAACCACGCGCTGGCGCGACGGCCGCACTGCTGGAGCACACGTCGCACGAGCCCCAACGGAACCGAGCGCGCTGCCGCGACCAGGACGAGCGAGTCATCGAGCACCGGCGCCATCGCCACGGTGGCAACGTCGGTCTCGAAGGTCACCGACGACCAGGCGCCGAGGCCAAGGTGTTCCGCGGCGCGCGCGGCATCCTCGCGGATCCCTGCCAGCGATGCACCCACTTCCTGACCCACATCCCTCCCGTCCTCGGTGACGTAAAGACCCGCGGTCACGAGTCCGGATGCATCCAGCAGGAGCGCGGTCTGCTCGCCTTCGCCGAGTATCTCGGCGAACAGACGACGCGCCTCCTCCTCCACCCTTCTTCCCGCCTCCGCCAGCGGCGTGGCACCATTGCCATCGGAGCTCGCCGCCTGTGCTTCGGCGCCGTCGGTAAAGTGCAGCATCCGGCGAACCATGTGCAGCGCGGTCGCGATGGATGGGTCAGCGCCGTTCTGCGCCGACGCTTGTGTCAGATAGCGCTCCGCCTCGGTGAGGCGGCCCTGCTTGAAGAGCACGTAGCCCACGCCCTTCCTCGCGCCCACGTGCCCGGGCGCCAGCTTCAGAACCGTATCCCACTCGTCGAAGGCGGCAGTGAGCTCGTTCCGGTCCACGTGTATCCGCGCGAGCAGGTCGTGCGCATCGGCGTCGTGCGGGTGGCGCTCGAGACCACGCAGCGCGACGCGGAGCGCGAGATCCAGTTGCCCGGTGCGGCGCAGCTCCTCGCCGAGCTGGATGAACACCAGACTCGATGGGTCGCGCGCCAGCTCGTCGCTGAGTCGCCGAATGTCATCAGACATGAGCGTACTCCTGGAGTATGGAGCGGAGCGCGACCGCGTTCTCCACGGCGGTGCGCACGCTCGGCGCCAGCGCGTCGTTCGGTGCCAGTCGGAGGTACCGCTCCCAGTGGGTTGCGGCGTTCGCCAGGTCTCCCCTGCGCGCGGCACAGTGACCCATCTCGAGATGCACCTCGGCGTTGAGCGCGTCCGCCTCGAGTGCGGTAGCCAACTCGGCCGCGGCCTCGTCGTGGCGTCCGGCGCATGCCAGCGCGCGGGCGAGCACGAGCCGCGCGCCGACGCACTGGTCCGATGCCGCCACTGCCATGCGCGAAGCGGTGATGGCGGCATCGACGTCGCCGGTGCGGAGCGCGTCCTTCGCCTGCTCCACGTAAGCGGCCGCGCGGGCCGCCGCGATGGCCGGAGCGGTGGCGGGAGCATCCTCTTCGACGAGCTCCACGATTCCCGTGCTCAGCAGCCCGAACACCACGCGCGCCACATCGAAGTCGCTGCGCGCGAGATTCGCCGCGATGGCGCGCAGATCGCGCTCGCCATCGATCTCCGCGAGCACTTCCCACTCGTTCGGAAGCAGGTCGAGCAGTGCCGCATGCGAGTCGTGCACCGTCGCCAGCGCCGGTACCACTCCCAGGTGCGGAACCTTCCCTTCGATGCGCGACCACTCGTCTATCCGGCGCGCACCCTCCATGAGGAGCGACTCGGTGGAGATGCGGATGCTCGCTTCGGCTGGAGCATCGAGCGTGCTTCGCTCCTCGAATCGGAAGAAGCCCTCGCTCCACGAGAGCAGCTCGAAGACGACCTCCTCTACCTGGAATCGTACCTGCCGCTCCAGCTCCTTCCGCGTGATCGCTTCGCGCTCCACGAGGATCTCGCCGAGCCGGCGCGTGTCAGCCGACCGCGTCTGAGCATCGCGCGCGCGCGCGAGGTCGCCCTCAGAGATCTTCCCCGAGCGGAGGAGGAGCTCGCCGAGCGGGTGCGGGTTGCTGCGGATCGCAGCGTAGACCACGGCACCGTTCTCGAAGTACACGGTGCCCTGGTTATCGCGCAGCGATGACGTGATCGTGAGCGTACCGGTCTTCCGGCTCAGATCGAGGAGCTGGAAGACATCGTGAATCCCGAGCTCACGGAGAGGTCCTTCGATCGCCATCAGGACACCGCCTCCCGCGGGGAGCGAAAGATCCGAAGAAGATCAGCCGCGGTACGCGCCTCGCGACGCGCGCGCAGCGCGTAGTCACCCTCGGGTTCCAGCTCCACTACGCGCTGCCAGAGACCTATCGCCTCGCGGTAGTGGTGAGCATCGGAGAGGAGCACTCCCCGCAGGAAGAGGGCACCCGCGTGGTCGGGGTCGAAGCGGAGGAGCCGAGCGACGGCGGTCCCGGCGTCCTCGCGGCGGCCGAGCTCCATGAGGGTCTCGGCCAGGACGAGCAGCGCGTCCACGTTGTACGGGTCGCGTCTCAGGAGATCCACGAGCGGCGCCACCGCCTGCCGCTGGCGGCCGAAGCGGCGGCGTACGTCAGCCAGCGCGAGTGTGGCCTCCACGTAGGTGGGCACTGCCTCGAGCGCCGCGAGCAGCTCGCGCTCGGCACCGCTCGCGTCGCCGCGCGCCGCGAGCAACGCCGCGAGGTCGTAGCGCACCACCGCGAAATCGGTGTCGAGCTCCAGCGCGTCGCGGTAGGCCTGGATCGCCCCGTCCACGTCGCCTACCGAGCGAGCGGTGTCGCCAAGTTGCTTCAACACGTCCGCACGAGCTGGTGCGAGCCGGCGCGCGTCATCCAGCAGCTCGCGCGCGAGCGCCGGCTCGCCCACCTCGGCACGCACCTTCGCCACGAGAAGGAGCGACTCCACGTTCGATGCATCCGCCACCAGCAGCGACTCCGCGGAGACGCGTGCGTCGGCCGCGCGGCCAAGGGCGAGAAGCGACCGCACCTCACCCGCTATCGCTCGCGGCACATCCTCGCGTACGCTGCGCGCCTGGCGATAGCGCTCCAGCGCCTCGCCGTGCAGACCTTGCCGGGCGAAGACATCCCCGAGCAGAGTCATCCCCGCGGAGGTGTCGCCTCCCCTCCCGAGAGCGCGGTTGATCTCCGCCGCGGCGCGATCGAGCATCCCTTTCGCGAGATAGTCTTCCGCCATCGCGTAGGTGGAATCGCCAGCTGGGGGTGCGCTCGCACCATGGCGCGCCGAGTCCGCGCTCGCGCTCTCGAGATCGGTGAAGAGCGAGTCGAGGATCGAAGCGTCGAAGGCGAAGTCGCCAACCGCGCCATCGGTACGCTCCGCGCCCTCGAGATCGGGAGCGATCGAGAGATCGGGGTCCTCGTACTCGACGTCTATCGCGAGCTCGAACTTCTGCGGCACGTAATACGGATCGAGCTCGAGAGCGCGCTTTGTGGCGCGCAGCGCGCCCGTGAAGTCGCCCAGGTTCGACAGCGTGAACGCGAGGTTGTAGTGCGCCTCGGCAAAGTCACCACGGCTGTTGATCGCGCGCACGAAGGCGTTGCGCGCATCTTCGAACTTCTTCAGCTCCGCGAGCACGAGCCCGATCCCGTTCCATGCCACCGGGTTTTCCGGCTCTACCGCGAGCGCCTGGCGGTACGCCTCGAGACTCAACTGCAACCGCCGCGCGCGGTAGAGAATGAGCGCCAGGTTGAGCCACGCTTTCACGAAGGTCGGCTGCGCGGCGAGCGCCGCGCGGAACGACTCCATCGCCGCCTCGGAGTTACCCGAATGATAGGCGGCCACCCCCAGATTGTTGTGCGCTATGGCGTACACCGGGTCGACGGCGAGCGCGCGACGGTAGCTCTCCTCCGCGTCGACGTGGCGTCCGTCCTGGTGCAGCGCCACGCCCCGCTCGCACCAGAGCTTCGGGCTGTCGGGCTGCTCCTCGAGAATCCGGTCGTACAGCTCGATCGCGGCCTGGGGGTCGCGTTTCAATAGGTGAAGCTCGGCCATCGCCTGCAGCACGAGCAGGCGGTCCTCTTCGCGCTCGAGCGCGATGCGGTACTCGCGCAGCGCCTCGGCGTAGTAGCCCTGGCGCCGGAAGGCGAGACCGAGGTTGTAGTGGGCGAGCCCGCCCTCGCGAGCCACCTCCATGCGCTCGCGCGAATGTCGCTCCTTCCGCTCGGGAACCAGCTCTTCGTACGTGGAGTGATTGTACCTGTCGAGCGAGAGATTGGCCTGCGCGCGCGAGAGCGATGGGTTGAGCTGGATCGCGCGTCCCGTCGCGGCACGCGCCTCCTCGTGCCGACCGAGGTCGCCCAGCACGAACCCCAGCAGGTAGTGGGCGTCCGGGTTCTCGGGGCTCAACTCGATCGAGCGACGGAGCGCGGCGATCGCGTCCTCGTTGGCGCCGCGGTTGTACAGCACTTCGCCGATGTAGAAGTTGACCAGCGGGCTGTCTGGCTCGCGCTCGAGAGCGCGCGACAGCCACTCCTGCGCCACTTCGAGGTCGCCGCTGCTCTTCTTGGCCAGCGCCAGCTGCACCATCGCGCCCACATCATCGGGGAAATACGAGAGCAGCGCCTCGAACTCGGCCTCCGCCTCGTTCACATCGCCGAGAGAAGCGTAGGCACGCCCCAGCTCCCAGTGCGCCTCGCGGTCCTCGGGATGCGCCCGCAGCCGCTCGCGCAGCTCCGTCACGCGCCGGTCGTAGTACCCGGTGCGGAAGTAGGCGACTTCCAGGTTGCGCTGGGCCACCTGCATCTTGGGGTCCAGCTCGAGCGCCTTCGCGAAGGCGGCCACCGCCTCCTCGTGCATCCCCTTGTGGTAATAGAGAACGCCGAGGTTGTTGTGCGCGCCGGCGTCCGACGGATCTATCCGCCGGGCGAACGACCGCAGGATGTCACGGTCGCGCTGCGAAGCCAGCGACGCTGCCATTCTCAGGCGACGCGAACGGCGCGCAGGAGCGTCTGGAGCGAGGCGACGTCGGGGAGGAGCAGGAAGAAGCCGCGCAGGCGCTCGTCGGTGCCCTGGAAGAAGAACTGCGTCTCGACCGCGAACACCATGTCCTTGTCGCCACCGAACTGCAGGTACGCGGTCGTCAGCACTGCCGCCGACATGTCCACGGCGAGACTCGGCGGCGACGGCAGGAGCATGAGCCCCATGAATTCGCTGAGCGCGTTCATGTAGGCACCCGTGAGGATGTTCCCCGCCTCCTTGATGGCCGACTGCTCGAGCTCGCCGAAATCGGCGCTCGGATCGTGCGGCCGGCGCAGCATGAGCTGCGCGAGGCGGATGGCGGTGGGCATCGGGAACACGAGCAGCGTGCGACCGGTGAGATCGCCCAGCATGTGCATGAGCACCGCCGCGATCGGCTCCTCGCCGTCGTCGATCTGCGAGGGCACGTCCTCGAGCGCTGCGATCGTGATGGTGGGCACGCTGATCATGATCGTGCCGCCCGTCATCTGCGAAAGCGCGGTGGCCGCGTGGCCCGCTCCGATGTTGGCCGTCTCGCGGAGGGCGTCGAGCTGCGGCTCCTTCAACGACATCAGGTCAGTCATTCCCACTCCTTACATGAGGCTCCCGACATCCACGATCAGCGCGGGAGCACCGTCGGAGAGTATCGTAGCGCCGCTGAACAGAGACACAGCATCCCGTACCGGATCGAACTGCTTGACGACGATGTCCTGCTGCCCCGTGAGCTCGTCCACGACGAGCCCCGCGCGGCGCTCCCCCACCTCCAGGACGATCACCTGCCGCGCTTCGTCGCCGTCGCCGGGGAGTCGTACCAGCTCGTTGAAGCGGATGAGCGGGAGGACGTCGTCGCGCATCGTCATGACCTCCCGTCCCCGCACCCTGCGCAGCGCCTGGGGCACGAGCTCCACCGTCTCGTTCACGTGCGCCATTGGCACCGCGTACACCTCGTCGCGCACGCGCGCGAGGAGCGCGCGTACGATCGCCAGCGTGAGCGGAAGCCGAACGGTCACCGTCGTCCCCTCGCCCTCCTTCGACCGGATCTCGACCGCGCCGCCCATCGAGCGAACGCGATTCATCACCGCGTCTATCCCGACCCCGCGCCCCGAGATGTCGGTGACGCGCTCGGCGGTGGAGAAACCGGACCGCGAGATGAGGCGCACCAGCTCATCATCCGAGAGCTCGGTGCGCGACGCCTCCACCAGCCCTGTCGCGCGCGCGCGTTCCAATACCTTCTGACGACTCACTCCGCGGCCGTCGTCGCTCACGCGGATGGTCACGGTGGAACGCTCGCGCGCCACGCTCAGAGTGAGCGATCCCTTCGCCGGCTTCCCCGCGGCCGCGCGCTCGGCCGGCGTTTCTATCCCGTGGTCCACCGCGTTCCGCAACAGGTGCATGAGCGGGTCGCCGATCTCCACGAGCATCGACCTGTCGAGCTCGATCTCGTTCCCCACGATCGTGAAGGAGACCTCCTTCCCGAGCGCGCGTGCCGAATCGCGGACGAGTCGCGGATAGCGGTCAAAGACCTGTCCCACCGGCACCATCCGGCAGAGCATGATCTCGTCCTGCAGCTCGCCGATGAGTCGCGACGCCTGCGCCATCGCCTCGCCGAGCGCCGGCTCGTCCATCGGCGCCACGAGCTCCGAGAGGCGCCCGCGGGTGATCACCAGCTCGCCCATCAGATTCATCAACTTGTCGAGCCGCCGCAGGTCGATCCTGACGCTCCTGGTGGCGGAAGGAGTAGGCCGGGACGTGCCATCGCGCGCGCCGTCCGCCGAGTCCGCCCGGGAGTCGTTGCCGCTCGCGCCCTGGCTCGCGCCGTTCTTCGAGTCGACGACGCCCTGCCCGCCAGCGATGCTTATCGCACGCAGTCGCGCAACAATCCCGCTCACATCCAGCTGCTCTCCCTCTCCCTTCGCCGAGAGCTCCACTGCCGCCTCGAGCGCATCCGCCGACTCGAACAGTGCATCCATCAGTGCCGACGTCACGGCCTGCTCGCCGTGCCGCACCCGATCGAGCACGCTCTCCAATTCGTGCGCCAGCTCGGCCACGGCCTGGTAGCCCATGGTCGCGCTCATCCCCTTCACCGTGTGCACCGCCCTGAAGATGGCGCGCACCGGCTCCTCCGCCCCGGGCTCGCGCTCGAGCTCGAGGAGGTGGTGATTCATGGCCGAGAGATACTCGCGGCTCTCGGTCAGAAAGAGGTCGGCGTACTTAGAGAGATCCATGCGGAAGAGAGTTGGTCGTCGAAGAAAGCAGAGAGCAGAGAGCAGAGAGCAGTGCGAACCTCAGGAGGCAGGCGGCAGGGGGCAGGTAGAACCTCCAGCGCGGAGATCTCGAACGATGTGCAGTTCCTGCCCCCTGCCTCCTGCCCCCTCGTCGTTCCTGCTTTCTGCTTTCTGCTTTCTCTGCACTCTCACCCCATCACCCTCTGCACCGCTTCCAGCACGCGGCTCGGCTGGAAGGGTTTGACCACGAAGTCCTTCGCGCCGGCCTGGATCGCTTCCACTACCAGCGCTTGCTGACCCATCGCGCTGCACATGAGGATCCGGGCTTCGGAGTCGAACTTCGTGATCTCACGAACCGCGTCGATGCCGCCCATGTCGGGCATGACGATGTCCATGGTCACCAGATCGGGGCGCAGCTGCTTGTAGCGCTCGATCGCCTGCACCCCAGTCTCCGCCTCGCCGATCACCTCGAATCCCGACTGGGAGAGAATGTCGGAGAGCAGAGTTCGCATGAATACCGCGTCATCGCATACCAGAACCGTGTTACTCAACGTCCCATCCTCCGTTCAAGCGAGCACTCGCGAGATGATGCCGTGAATGTCCAGAAGCGTGATCACGCCGCCCTCCCTTCCTTCCTCCTCACACAACCGCCCGACGGCCCGCACGGCGGCATCCGCCGCCATCCCGGTTCCGCCGTCGTCGAGCTCCACGTCGGCCGTCCTTCGTACATCGAGCACCTCGTCCACGGCGGCACCCACGAGCTTGCCGCCGTGCTCAACGAGCATTACCGACGCCTTCTCGCGCGCGGAGGCCGTGTCCTCGAGCTGCGCACCGAGATCGATCACCGTGATGATCGAGCCGCGAACGTTCACCAGTCCCGCCACGTTCGATGGCGCGCCGGGGAGCCGTGTCG
>Ga0070679_100003699_pt1 | contig 14013 bp, 10 predicted proteins | sample KBSC63BmetaG_FD_65652 | JGI IMG/M metagenome (GOLD analysis project Ga0070679, IMG submission 65652) | Corn rhizosphere microbial communities from Kellogg Biological Station, Michigan, USA - KBS C6-3B metaG | ecosystem: Host-associated > Plants > Roots > Rhizosphere | place: USA: Michigan... | reverse complement strand
CCCGCCTGACCCGCGTCGTGGAGCGTCGTTCGACCGTGACCGGCCTCGACGGCACGGTGGCGACCACCACCCGCACGTACCACCACGCGGTGGTCACGGCCGACCGCAGCACGCTGGCGCCGCTGGACGACGTGCAGAGCTTCTACGAGCGCGGCATCGGGCTGGTGGCCCAGCAGGACACGACGTCGACGTCGACCAGCCTCGCGTTGCTCCGGATGAGCCGTGGCTGAGGTCGTCCCGGACCGGCCCCGGTTTGTCGGACCTCGTGCCCACGACTAGCGTCCCAGGCGTGTCCCAGAGCTCTGCCGACAGGCCCGCCATCATCTACACCCACACCGACGAGGCGCCGCTGCTGGCGACGTACTCGTTCCTGCCGATCATCCAGGCCTACGCCGCCCAGGCGGGTGTGGCGGTCGAGACCCGGGACATCTCCCTGGCGGGTCGGATCATCGCGCAGTTCCCGGAGCGGCTGACCGACGAGCAACGTCTCGACGACGCGCTGGCCGAGCTCGGCGAGCTCGCCTTGGAGCCCGAGGCCAACATCATCAAGCTTCCCAACGTCTCGGCCTCGATCCCGCAGCTCAAGACCGCGATCGCCGAGCTGCAGGGCCAGGGCTACGACCTGCCCGACTACCCGGACTCCCCGGCCTCCGACGAGGAGAAGGACCACCGGGCCCGCTACGACAAGGTCAAGGGCAGCGCGGTCAACCCGGTCCTCCGGCAGGGGAACTCCGACCGGCGCGCTCCCGAGTCCGTGAAGGGGTACGCCCGCGCTCACCCGCACTCGATGGGCGCGTGGTCCGCCGACTCGAGGACCAACGTGGTGCACATGACCGCCGACGACTTCTGCTCCAGTGAGAAGTCCGTCGTGGTCGACAAGGCCGGTGAGCTCCGCGTCGAGCTGGTCGCGGACGACGGCTCCACGACCGTGCTCAAGGACGGCATCACCGTGCTCGAGGGCGAGATCGTCGACGCGACCGTGCTGCGGGTGGCCCCCCTGCGCGAGTTCCTGACCGCCGCGATCGAGCGCGCCAAGGCCGAGGACGTGCTGTTCTCGGTGCACCTGAAGGCCACGATGATGAAGATCTCCGACCCGATCATCTTCGGGCACGTGGTGCGCGCGTTCTTCCCCCGGCTCTTCGTCAAGTACGGCGAGCAGCTGGCGGCCGCCGGACTCTCGCCCAACGACGGTCTCGGCGGCATCCTCGCGGGCGCCCAGTCGCTCGCCGACGACTCCGTCAGGGAGGGGATCAAGGCGGCCGTCGAGGCGGCGTACGCCGAGGGGCCGCGGCTGGCCATGGTCGACTCCGACCGCGGCATCACCAACCTGCACGTGCCGTCCGACGTGATCGTGGACGCCTCGATGCCGGCCATGATCCGCACCAGCGGGCACATGTGGGGCCCCGACGGCCAGGAGGCCGACACCCTCGCGGTGATCCCCGACTCGTCGTACGCGGGGATCTACCAGGTCGTCATCGACGACTGCCGCGCCCACGGCGCCTTCGACCCGGCGACGATGGGCTCGGTGTCCAACGTCGGGCTGATGGCGCAGGCCGCCGAGGAGTACGGCTCCCACGACAAGACCTTCGAGATCCCGGCCACCGGCCAGGTCCGGGTCGTCGACCAGGACGGCGCGGTCCTGATCGAGCACACCGTGGCCGCCGGCGACATCTGGCGGGCCTGCCAGACCAAGGACGTCCCGGTGCGCGACTGGGTGCGCCTCGCCGTCGAGCGCGCCCGCGCCACCGGCGTCCCCGCCGTCTTCTGGCTGGACGCCGACCGCGCGCACGACGCGCGCGTGATCGCCAAGGTCGAGGCCTACCTGCCCGACCACGACACCGACGGCCTGGACCTGCGGATCCTCAAGCCCACCGACGCGATCGCGTTCTCCCTGGAGCGCATCCGCAAGGGCGAGGACACCATCTCGGTCACCGGCAACGTGCTGCGCGACTACCTCACCGACCTCTTCCCGATCCTCGAGCTCGGCACGAGCGCGAAGATGCTGTCGATCGTCCCGCTGATCAACGGCGGCGGGCTGTTCGAGACCGGCGCCGGCGGCTCGGCCCCCAAGCACGTGCAACAGCTGGTGAAGGAGGACTACCTGCGCTGGGACAGCCTCGGGGAGTTCCTCGCCCTGGCCGAGTCGTTCGGCAAGTACGCCGCGGTGCACGACAACGCCCGCGCGAAGATCCTCGGAGAGACCCTCGACCGGGCCACGGGCACGTTCCTGAACGAGAACAAGTCCCCGGCGCGCCGGGTCGGCTCGATCGACAACCGCGGCTCGCACTTCTACCTGGCGATGTACTGGGCCCAGGAGCTGGCGAAGCAGGACGACGACCCCGAGCTGGCGGCGGACTTCCGCGACCTCGCCGAGAGGCTGGCCCGCGACGAGCAGACGATCAGCGACGAGCTGATCGCCGTCCAGGGCCACCCGGTCGACCTGGGCGGCTACTACCGTCCGGACGCCGACAAGGTCACCGCGGTGATGCGTCCGTCGCCGACGTTCAACGACGCGCTCGCCTCCCTCGCCTGAGGAATTCTCCCTGGGCCCGCCTGCCTTCACACTGGTGTGAGCATGGCGACCGCGAACACGACGACCTCGACGGCACGGCCCGTCCGGAGCACGCCGTACGCCGTGTCGTTGCTGGCCCTGGCCATGGGCGGGTTCGCGATCGGCACCACCGAGTTCATGGCGATGGGGCTGCTGCCTCAGGTCGCCGACGGGGTGCACGTCTCGATCCCGAGCGCCGGGCACCTGATCTCGGCGTACGCCCTGGGGGTCGTCGTCGGCGCGCCGGTGCTGGCCGTGTTCGGCGCCCGGCTGCCGCGGCGCGGGCTGCTGGTGGCGCTGATGACGGCGTACTTCGTCTGCAACGCGCTCAGCGCCCTCGCCGGCAGCTACGGGCTGCTCCTGCTCTCCCGGTTCCTGTGCGGCGTGCCGCACGGTGCCTACTTCGGGGTCGCCTCCCTGGTCGCGGCCAGCCTGGCCCCACGCGGGCGCGAGGGACGCGGCGTGGCGATGGTGATGATCGGCCTGTCGGTCGCCAACGTCGTCGGCGTCCCCGCCGCGACCTGGATGGGTCAGCACCTCGGCTGGCGCTCGGCGTTCTGGGTCGCCGCCGGCCTGGCCCTGCTCACCGCGGCGCTCGTGGTCGCCTTCGTGCCGGCGTGCCCGGGGAACGCCGAGGCGACCGGCCGCCGCGAGCTCCGCCTCTTCGCGGAGCCCCAGGCGTGGCTGACGCTGATCGCGGGCGCGATCGGCTTCGGCGGCATGTTCGCGCTGTACTCCTACATCGCCGAGGTCGTGACCGAGGTCGGCGGCCTCGCGGAGGGCGCCGTACCCGTCTTCCTGCTCGCGTTCGGCCTGGGCATGGTCGCCGGCACGTACGTCGCCGGAGCGCTCGCCGACTGGTCGGTGTTCCGCACCCTGCTGGGCTCGTCGTTGAGCATGGCCGCGCTGCTGCTGGGGTACGCCGTGGTCGCGCCCACCGGCTGGTGGGCCCTCGCCCCGGCGTTCCTGGTGGCGGTCGCCTCGTCGGTCCTGGTGGTCAACCTCCAGCTCCGACTCATGTCGGTCGCGGGCGAGGCGCAGACCCTCGGTGCCGCCATGAACCACTCCTCGCTCAACATCGGCAACGCCCTCGGCGCCTGGCTCGGCGGCCTGGTGATCGCGGCCGGCTGGGGCTACCGGGCCCCCTCCTTCGTCGGAGCCGCGCTGGCCATGGCCGGCGTGGCCGTCCTGCTCTGGTCGGCGACGATGGCCCGCCGGCATCCCACGGAGCTCTCAGCCTGAGGCCGGCCGGCAGATCCCCCCACGCTGCGAGGTGTCGGGGAGCACGTCGAAGTCCGAGGTGAGCACGTAGGCCCCCATCCGCCGGGCGTGGAGGACGATCCACTCGCCGTTCTGGGACAGGCAGCCGCGCGCTCGGACGCCCTCCGACACCGGCGCACTCCCGTCGAGCACGGCGAGGTGGTCGGACCAGCGCACCTGGATCGGCACCCGGCCACGGTGGGGGACCCACAGCCGCAGCTGGTTGCCCTCGACCGAGATCACCTGCGCGTGCCTGACCAGCGGCGCGGAGTCGACCACCTGGTAGAGCGTCCAGTCGCTGTTGTGCCACACCCGCCGCAGGTACGGGAGCCCGCCGCGGATCAGCTGGGCCTCGTCGACCGAGGCGAAGTCGAGCTTGACGTCGGGCACGGCGACGTACGCGACCGCCAGGCTGTCGAGCCAGCTGCGGTACGACGCGGCGTCGAGCGCGCCGTCGGTGTAGAAGATCGGGTTGTCGGTGACGTCCGCCTGGCGCTCCCAGCCGCGGGCCACGGGCATCGTCTCGGCGACGTACCGTGACGCGCCCTTGGTCTGGGGCTCGACCACCTCGACGCGCTGGCCGAGGGTGGCGTCGGTGTTCATCCGCTCGTCCAGCTGGGCGAGCAGCGGCTGGTAGTAGGACTGCTTGGCCGAGGGCGAGTCGGCCTCGGCGAGCTGCCAGCTCACGTCCACGGCGGGGAAGATCATCGCCAGACCGGTGAGGGCGACGACGTGCCGGTCGGGCCGGTGGCCGTAGCCGACGATCAGCGGCGCGGCCAGGAGCCACACCATGCGGGTCAGGTTCAGCCCGACGCTGTTGGGCACGACCATGCAGGCCACGAGCCCGACCGCGACGATCACGGCGCCGACGCGGATGGTGCGCTCGCGGCAGGCCACGACGACCAGGGCGAGCCCGAGCAGGGCCAGGAACATCTGTCCCGGAGGCGATCCCATGACGCCGGGGTTGTGGAAGAGCACGGCCAGCGCGCCGAGGGAGACGCCCGTCGCACCGCCGGTCACCAGCGCCTCGCGGCGCCGTGACGGGTCGGACACGAGCACGGCCGCGGCGACGATGCCGGTGAACAGCCCGGCCAGCGGGCTGCCGAGGACGCTGACGATCGTGGCGGCGCCGGCCAGCCACGGATGGCGCCGGCTCAGCGCCAGGATCGCGACCATCGCCGGGGCCAGGCCGACCAGGAAGGTGATCCGGCCGCCGAAGAGGTTCAGCAGGACCGTGGCCGCGAAGACCACGCTGGCCGCACGCGGACGCGCCGAGTCGCGCAGCAGCTGGTGGGCGACCCACATGCAGATCGCGGAGGCCAGGGCGCCGGTGGTGGCCACACCGATGGTCGCCATCAGGCCCGGCGCGATCACGGAGTACGTCGGCAGCTCGAGGCCGCCGTACCACCCCGGCCACCAGGTGACGTTGCCGACCTTGTCGAAGATCGCCGCCCGGGTCGCCTGGGCGGCGTAGTCGGGCACCTGGGGCACCAGGATCAGGTAGAGCGCGAGCCCGACGGCGGGGACGAACCAGGTGAGCATGCGCCGGGTGCGCAGCGAGGCGATCGTGCGCGGCATGCTCACGACGGCCCCTCCTTCCGGCGCTTCCGGGTCGGCATCCGACCCCTTGTGACATTGTGCCAAGTGGGGTCGACCCTGCCGAATTTCAGAACCCCGCGCGAGCGCGCGGCTGCGCCTCACGCCACTCCTCGACCAGCACGTCGTACCGCATGGCGTCGACCCGCCCCTCGGGCCGGATGAACGTCCCCAGCCGTACGACGCCCGCCTCGCGCAGGCCCCCGGCCTCGAGCGCGTGCCGCGACGCGGTGTTGCCGAGGGCCGCGTGGCCCTGCACCTGGACCAGCTCGAGGGTCTCGAAGCCGTGCCTCAGCGCGAGTGCCGTGGCCCGGGTGGCGACACCGCGACCGCGCGCGCCGGGGTGGGCCCAGAAGCCCACCTCGGCGATGCCGCCCACGGTGACGTCGAACAGGTTGACGGTGGCGAGGAGCACGTCGTCGTCGGCGGCCGTCACCGCCCAGGTGACCGCGTCGCCGGTCGCGGCCGACTCGATCGTCTGCTGCAGCCAGGTGTGGGCGTCCTCCTCGGTGTACGGCGACGGCATCCGGCCGAGCCACCGGGCCGTCCGGTCGTCTCCGGCCGCCTCGACCACCCGGGCCAGGTCGCTGTCGCGGAGCGCGCGGAGGCGGACCACACCGTCGGTGAGCTCGGGGGTCGCGAGCCAGACCCCCGTCGGCTCCCGGACGTCGTCCGGGAGCAGGGTGCCCACCCAGGCGTCGCGCAGCTCGCCACGCTGGGGCAGGGCCGAGCGGATCGTCCCCTCGAGGGTGAACCCGAGGCGCCAGGCCAGCTTGCGCGACGCCCAGTTGCCGCGGTTGGCCCGCCACACGAGGACCCGTGCCCCGCGGTCGGCGAACCCCCAGTCGACGAGGAGGCGGACCGCCCGCGTGAACGCGCCCGTGCCGCGGACCCACGGGTGGGAGCCGTAGGCGACCTCCATCCGCCCCTCGCCCTCGTCGCGCACCTCGACGGTGCCGGCGTACCGGCCGTCGACCTCGACGGCGAAGCCCCAGGACGACCCGTCGGCCCAACCGCCGGGCATGACCTCGGTGACGAACGTCCGCGCATCGTCGATCGAGTAGGGGACGGGGACCGTGGTCCACTCCCTGCTGACGGGGTCCTGACACTGCTCGAGGCAGCCCTGGGCGTCGTCGGCCCGATGCGCCCGCAGGATCACCGTGCCGTCGGTCAGGGTCGGTGCCGAGTCCATGCTGCACCCTCCCAACCCGCTCCGAGGGGTGGCAACCGGGTATCGCCCGGCCGGGTGTGCCCCCTAACCCGCACCCCGGTCGCTCGTTGTCAGGTCATGCGTGCGGCGGCGTACGGCGTCCTCCTGGCCGTCTGGCTCGCGCTGGCTCCGGCGTTCCTCGTCCAGGCGCCCGCGGGCTCCGGGGACCCGAGCCCGAGGGGCGGCGGGCAGGGCCTGCATCGGCACGTACCGGGCCTGACACAATGCCGCCCATGCCCCCCAGCGCCGCGTCGGCCGGCTCCACGTCGACCGGCTCCACGACCACCGGGGTGGCCGGCTCCACAGCAGATCCTGTCGCCTCTCCCGAGCTGAGGGTCCCCGAGGTGGGCACGGGTGCTCGGCCGCGGGTGCTCTCGGGCATCCAGCCGACCTCGGACTCCTTCCACTTCGGCAACTACCTCGGCGCCACCCGGCAGTGGGTCGACCTCCAGCGCGAGCACCAGCCGTTCTTCTTCATCGCCGACCTCCATGCGATCACCGTCGAGCAGGACCCGAAGGTGCTGCGCGAGCGCACTCTGCGGGCCGCGGCGCAGCTGATCGCGATGGGCATCGACCCGGCACGCTCGGCGATCTTCGTGCAGAGCCAGGTGCCGGCCCATGCGCAGCTCGACTGGGTGCTGCAGTGCCTGACCGGGTTCGGGGAGGCGCGCCGGATGACCCAGTTCAAGGACAAGTCGGCCAAGGGCGGTGAGGGTGCGGCCAGCGTCGGCCTGTTCACCTACCCGATCCTCCAGGCGGCCGACATCCTGCTGTACCGGCCCCACTACGTCCCCGTCGGCGAGGACCAGCGCCAGCACCTGGAGCTCACCCGCGACCTCGCGCAGCGCTTCAACCACCGCTACAAGAAGACCTTCCGGCTCCCCGAGCCCTACATCTTGAAGGCGACGGCCAAGATCACCGACCTCCAGGACCCGACGGCCAAGATGTCGAAGTCCTCGTCGTCCCCCGCCGGCATCATCGAGCTCCTCGACGACCCCAAGGTGAGTGCCAAGAAGATCCGCTCCGCGGTGACCGACTCCGGCTCCGAGGTGCGCTTCGACCTCGCCGAGAAGCCCGGCGTCTCCAACCTCCTCACGATCTACTCCGCGCTCACCGACCGCTCGATCTCCGACCTCGAGGACGCCTACGCCGGTCGTGGCTACGGCGACCTCAAGAAGGAGCTCGCCGACGTGGTGGTCGAGTTCGTCACGCCGTTCCGTGACCGGACCCTCGAGCTGCTCGACGACCAGCAGCACCTCATGGACGTGCTCGAGGCTGGCCGACAGCGGGCCACCGAGATCGCCGAGGCGACCCTGCGCGACGTCTACCAGCGGGTCGGGTTCGCGGCCGCGCGGCAGCCCGGGCTCTGAGGACCGCTCCGTGCCGACGATCGGGGTGTCCCTCGCCGTACCGGAGCCCTGGGGCGGCCGACTGCAGACCTACCGGGTGTCCAACGGCGACGAGCAGGGCGCCACGATCCCGACGCACATCACCCTCGTCCCACCCATCGTGATCCCCGACGAGCGACGCGCGGCCGTCGAGTCCCACCTGTACGACGTCGCCGCGGCCGCCGTCGCCTACCGCGTGCACCTGCGTGGCTCCGGAACGTTCCGACCCGTGTCGCCGGTCGTGTTCGTCAACCTGGTCGAGGGGATCTCCCAGACCGAGCAGCTCGCCCACCGGTGCCGCAGCGGACCGCTGGCCCGCAAGCTCGACTTCCCTTACCACCCTCACGTGACGGTCGCCCACGTCGACGACGACGACCTCCTCGACCGGGCCTTCACCGAGCTCGGCGACTTCGACTGCAGCTTCACAGTCGGCTCCTTCCACCTCTACGTGCACGACGAGGTGCTGGGCTGGCAGCCCACCCGCGACTACGCCCTCACCGGCGACATGGACTGAGAGTCGATGGCCTCGCCGACGGAGCGGGCGCGCGACGCGGTCGACCGGGGACGCCGGCGGTCGGTGCTCTTCGACCACGCCTACCGCTCCCTCCGGCACTACTCGCGGGTCGACGGCAGCGGGCTCGCCGGCTCCGTCACCTACTACGCGTTCCTCTCCTTCTTCCCGATCCTGGCGATCGGGTTCTTCATGGTCGGCTACGTCTCCCGGCTCTACCCGTCGGCCCGGGACAACCTCGAGCGCGGGGTCAGCACCCTGCTGCCGCACCTGCTCGGGTCCGGACCGGGGGAGATCCGGCTGTCGACGTTCCAGAACGCCGCCGGGACCGCCGGTCTGCTCGGACTCGTCGGCCTGATGTACACCGGCCTGTCGTGGCTCACCGGCATGCGGCGAGCCCTCGAGACGACGTTCGAGATGCCCCGCAGCGAGTACCCGAGCTTCGTGGTCGGCAAGCTCCGTGACCTCGCCTTCCTGGCAGTCGTCGGCCTCTCGCTGGTGCTCAGCATCGCGGTCACCGGCGTCGTCACCGGGTCCTCCACCTGGCTGCTCGACCTGGTCGACCTCGGGCACGGTCTCGGCTGGACGGTCCACGTGCTCGGCGCCCTCGTCGGCACGGTGACCAACGTGCTGCTCTTCTACACGCTGTTCCGTCTGGTGGCGCGTCCCGAGCTGCCCGCGCGGGCCCTGCTGCACGGTGCGCTGGTCGGGGCCGTCGGCTTCGAGATCCTCAAGCTCGGCTCGACCCTGCTGCTCGTGTCGGCGCGCGGCAAGCCGGCATTCCAGGCGTTCGGGATCGCCCTGATCGTGCTGATCTGGATCAACTACTTCTCCCGCGTGGTGATGCTGGCGGCGTCCTGGGCGTACACGTCGCCGAGCGCGCGAGAGCACCGTGCCGGCGAGCACGCCTCCCGCGCAGGGCACCGAGCGGCGCCGAGGACGGCCGGGCCCGTGGTGCCGGTCGCCCCCACCCGGCCGGCAGGCCGGGGTACCGGCGCGGACCCGCGTCTGGCGTTCGGGGCCGGCGTCGCGGCGGCTCTGGGCCTGGTCGCGTGGGCCCGACGACGCCGTCGGCCGGGCGGGCTCCGGTGACCCCCCTGCGTACCCGAGGTATGTCACACCACCCGGGTACGGCGGGCGGGCCGCCCGCGCGATAAGTTGCAGTGTCTTCCCGCGCCCCGGGCGCGGAGTCATGCGTGCAGGCGTCGGAAGGACGGCAAGAACGACGATGACCACTGGAGTGCACGGCCCCACCCGGGCCCGCATCGAGGCCAAGACTCTGCGCACGGACCGGTGGTGGCTGTACCCGCTCACCACCTTCGTCGTCTTCTTCTCGTTCGTGGTCTACGCGACCATCCGGGCCTTCCAGGGCAGCGACTACTACAGCAAGCCCTACCTGTCGCCCTTCTACTCGCCGTGCCTGGGCGACTGCGTGAAGGGCAGCTCCGACTTCGGGCAGCCGTTCGGCTGGTGGCCGCTCTCGGCGGCGCTGATCATCTTGATCTTCCCGCTCGGGTTCCGGCTGAGCTGCTACTACTACCGGAAGGCGTACTTCCGGTCCTTCTGGCTCAGCCCACCGGCCTGCGCCGTCGCCGAGCCGCACAAGTCCTACTCCGGTGAGACCCGGCTGCCGTTGATCCTGAACAACATCCACCGCTACTTCTGGTACGCCGCGGTCCTGGTGGCCCTGGTCCTGACCTACGACACGGTGCTGGCCTTCGGTCCCGCCGAGGGCGAGTCGAGCGGGGTCCACATGGGCCTGGGCACGGTGGTCTTCGTGGTCAACGTGGTGCTGCTGTGGATGTACACGCTCTCCTGCCACTCCTGCCGGCACATCGTCGGCGGCAAGCTGCGCCACTTCAGCAAGCACCCCGTGCGCTACAAGATGTGGAACTGGGTCTCTCGGCAGAACCAGCGCCACTCGATGTACGCATGGCTGTCCCTGTTCTCCGTGGCGATCGCCGACCTCTACGTGTTGCTGATCTCCTCCGGCGCCTTCAACGACCCGCGGTTCTTCTGAGGTTCATCGATGACTGAGACCACCACCACGCCCTCGAGCTCGTCCACCGAGATCGAGAAGCACCAGTACGACGTGATCGTCATCGGCGCCGGCGGCTCCGGCCTGCGCGCCGCGATCGCCGCCCACGAGGGCGGCGCCAAGGTCGCCGTCGTGTGCAAGTCGCTGCTCGGCAAGGCCCACACCGTGATGGCCGAGGGCGGTGCGGCCGCTGCCCTGGGCAACCTGTGGCCCGAGGACAGCTGGCAGGTCCACTTCCGCGACACCATGCGCGGCGGCAAGATGCTGAACAACTGGCGGATGGCCCAGCTCCACGCGCAGGAGGCGCCCGAGCGGGTTCTCGAGCTCGAGGACTGGGGCGCGCTGTTCGACCGCACCAAGGACGGCCTGATCTCCCAGCGCGACTTCGGCGGTCACCGCTACGCGCGCCTGGCGCACGTCGGCGACCGGACCGGCCTGGAGATGATCCGGACCCTCCAGCAGCGCACCGTGCAGCTCGGGATCGACGTCTACATGGAGTGCACGATCACCGACCTCATGAAGTCCGGTGACGGCCGGATCGCGGGGGCCTTCGGCTACTGGCGCGAGACCGGCTCGTTCATCGCCTTCGAGGCGCCGTCGATCGTGCTCGCCACCGGCGGCATCGGCAAGAGCTTCAAGGTGACCTCCAACTCCTGGGAGTACACCGGTGACGGCCACGCCATGGCGCTGCGCGCCGGGGCGAAGCTGATCAACATGGAGTTCGTCCAGTTCCACCCGACGGGCATGGTCTGGCCGCCGTCGGTCAAGGGCCTGCTGGTCACGGAGTCGGTCCGCGGCGACGGCGGGATCCTGAAGAACTCCGAGGGCAAGCGCTTCATGTTCGACTACATCTCCGACTACTTCAAGGCGGAGACGGCCGACACCGAGGAGGAGGCCGACGGCTGGTACGAGGACAAGAAGAACAACCGCCGACCTCCCGAGCTGCTGCCGCGTGACGAGGTGGCCCGGGCGATCAACGCCGAGGTCAAGGCCGGCCGCGGCACCGAGCACGGTGGCGTCTACCTCGACATCGCCTCGCGTCGTACGCCGGAGTTCATCCACAAGCGGCTGCCCTCGATGTACCACCAGTTCAAGGAGCTGGCCGACGTCGACATCACCCAGGTGCCGATGGAGATCGGCCCGACCTGTCACTACGTGATGGGCGGCGTCGAGGTCGACCCCGACACCGAGATGAGCGGCGTCGAGGGTCTGTACTCGGTGGGGGAGTGCTCCGGCGGCATGCACGGCTCCAACCGCCTCGGCGGCAACTCCCTGTCCGACCTGTTGGTGTTCGGCAAGCGAGCGGGCGACTCGGCCGCGGCGTACGTCGCGGGTCTCTCCGGCGATCGGCCGAGCCTCGTGGACGCCGAGATGGCCTCGGCCCAGCAGCGCGCGCTGGCGCCGTTCGCGACGTCCGGCACGAGCACGGAGACGGCAACGAGCACAGGCCCGGGCCCGGGCACGGAGAACCCCTACACCCTGCAGCAGGACCTCCAGCAGGTGATGAACGACCTGGTCGGGATCATCCGCACCCGTGAGGAGCTGGTGTCGTCGCTCGGGGAGATCGAGAAGATCAAGGAACGCGCCCAGCACCTCTCGGTGTCCGGCGACCGGCGCTACAACCCGGGCTGGCACCTGGCCATCGACCTGCGCAACATGCTGCTGGTCTCCGAGTGCATCGCGAAGGCGGCGCTGGAGCGCGAGGAGTCGCGCGGCGGACACACCCGCGACGACTTCCCCGGGTTCGCCGAGCGTTGGGGCACCCTCAACATCGCGCTCTCCCTCAACGCCGCCGGTGACGGCGTCGACCTCGCCACCCAACCGCTGCCGGTGATGCCGGACGAGCTGTCCGCGCTCTTCGAGGAGGACCACTGAGATGTCGTACACGCTGAAGATGCGGATCTGGCGCGGCGACCAGAACGACGGCGCCCTGCAGGACTACGACGTCGAGGTCGAGACCGGCGAGGTCGTGCTGGACGCGATCCACCGGGTCCAGGCGACCCAGGCCGGCGACCTCGCGGTGCGCTGGAACTGCAAGGCCGGCAAGTGCGGCTCGTGCAGCGCCGAGGTCAACGGCCGCCCGCGCCTGATGTGCATGTCGCGGCTCTCCGACTACGACCCGTCCGAGACGATCACGGTCACCCCGATGCGGACCTTCCCCGTCATCCGGGACCTGGTCACCGACGTCTCGTACAACTACGAGAAGGCCGCCGAGCTGCCCTACGTCGAGCTGCCGCCCCGCGACGCCGACGGCAAGCGCCGGATGATGCAGGAGGACGTCGAGCGCGGGCAGGAGTTCCGCAAGTGCATCGAGTGCTTCCTGTGCCAGAACACCTGCCACGTCGTCCGCGACCACGAGGACAACAAGTTGAGCTTCGCCGGCCCTCGGTTCTTCCTGCGGTACGCCGAGCTCGACATGCACCCGCTGGACACGGTCGACCGGCGCAAGGTCACCCGTGAGCAGGCGGGCCTCGGCTACTGCAACATCACCAAGTGCTGCACCGAGGTCTGTCCGGAAGGCATCCACATCACCGACAACGCGATCATCCCGATGAAGGAGCGCGTGGTCGACCGCACCTACGACCCGCTGGTGTGGCTCGGCAACAAGATCGGCATCCGGGACAAGGACCGCGACTCCCGCTCGGAGCTCTGAGCAGGGGCCGAGCCGCCCCGGCTCAGGCGACCTCCTCCTGGATCTCCTCCAGGGAGCGGTTCTTGGTCTCGGGAATCTTCCGGGCGAAGAACGCCAGCGAGGCGACCGCGAGCACGGCGTACAGGAAGAACACCCCTTGCCGTGAGATGGCGTTGCTGAGGCTCAGGAACGTCTGGGCGACCAGGAAGTTGGCGCCCCAGTTGGCGATCGTGCACACCGACATCGCCTTGCTGCGTACGCCGATCGGGAAGATCTCGGAGATCATCAGCCAGAACACCGGGCCCAGGCCGACCGCGAACGCGGCGATGAACAGCAGGAGCCCGGCCAGAGCCACCCAGCCGTAGTCGCTCTGCAGGGTGCTGGAGGAGAAGTACACCCCGAGCACCACCAGCGCCACGAGCAGGCCCGCGGTCCCGGTGAGCAGCAGGGCCCGGCGGCCGAGCCGGTCGAGCAGCAGCACGGCGACGATCGTGAAGACGACGTTCGTCACGCCGACCGCCACGGTCTGAGCGAGCGCAGCGGAGTTGCCGAGACCGGTGTCGGACAGGATGGTCGGCGCGTAGTAGATGACGGTGTTGACGCCGACGAACTGCTGGGCGATGGCCAGGGCGAGGCCGATGAGCAGCATGGGACGCAGCCGGCCGGTGAACAGCTCGCGGACCCGCGTCTTCCGCTCCCGCTCGTTCTCCTCCTGGATCTCGTCGAGCTCCGCGTCCACGTCCGCGTCGTCGTCACCGGCACGCAGGGTCTCGAGGACCTCGCGGGCCTCGTCGTCGCGATGCTTCATCGCCAGCCAGCGCGGAGTG
>Ga0070679_100003697_pt1 | contig 14017 bp, 16 predicted proteins | sample KBSC63BmetaG_FD_65652 | JGI IMG/M metagenome (GOLD analysis project Ga0070679, IMG submission 65652) | Corn rhizosphere microbial communities from Kellogg Biological Station, Michigan, USA - KBS C6-3B metaG | ecosystem: Host-associated > Plants > Roots > Rhizosphere | place: USA: Michigan... | reverse complement strand
AGTCGGGGCGCCCGGATTTGAACCGGGGACCTCCTGCTCCCAAAGCAGGCGCGATACCGGGCTACGCTACGCCCCGAGGTGAGCGCAACTTACTATATCGTGCCTCGCGCGCGCAACGAATTCAACAGCGCGCGAAAGGCGCGCGCACGGTGACTCTTCTTCGCCGTATTCTCGATGCTCGATTCGGCGTACGTTCCGCCAAGCGCCGGGGCCTCGAAGTAGGGGTCGTAGCCAAAGCCGCCAGTCCCGCGTGGACTCTCAAGAACGCGCCCTACAATCTCGCCGCGACGCAGCTCTTCGCCTGAAGCATCCTTGAATGCGGCGACGGAAACGTACTGCCCGCGATCGGTAAACGCTTCCTTGTCGCGCGCTCTTGCCTCGCGCATTCGGCGTACCAGCTTCGCGTTGTTGGCGGCGTCCAACGCCTCGCGATCGAGCTTCTCGTTCCCCGACCATCGTTTGCTGTAGACGCCAGGCTCGCCATTCAACGCATCGACGCACATCCCCGAGTCGTCGCCAAAAGTGGGGATCCCGCCGGAGATTTCGAAAAAATAGCGCGCCTTGGCGAGCGCGTTTTCCTCGAAAGTTTCGAACACTTCCAGCTCATCCTCCGCTGCGGATTCGGGGATGCCCAGCGTCGCAGGATCGGTCATCGCCAAACCGAACTCGGCGAATATCTCGCGCAGCTCGCGCAATTTCCCCGCGCTGCGCGTCGCGACCAGATAGACCTTCGGGCTCACTCCGAGAGCGCTTTCGTCTGGGCGGCGTCGAGCGTCCGGATTCCCGCGACGGCAAGGTCGAGCAGCTGGTTGAGCTCGGCCCGATCGAAAGTTCCATGCTCGCCGGTTCCCTGCACCTCTACGAACTTTCCCTCGCTGCTCATGACGACGTTCATGTCCACCTCGGCCCTCACGTCCTCTTCGTAATCGAGGTCGAGTCGAGGTTGACCGTCGATCACGCCGACGCTAACAGCGGCGACGCGTCGCTTGACGGGACTTCGCTGGATCTTGCCCACCGTGACCATCCACTCGAAAGCATCGACGATTGCGACGCTCGCTCCCGTGATTGCCGCCGTGCGCGTTCCACCATCGGCTACGATGACGTCGCAATCGAGCTTGAGCGTGAACTCGCCGAACTTGAAATCGTCGAGCATCGCGCGCACGCTTCGCCCGATGAGTCGCTGGATCTCCTGGGTGCGTCCGCCGAGCTGCGAGCGCTCTCGGGAAGTTCGGGTGCGAGTCGCGCGCGGAAGCATCGCGTATTCAGCGGTGAGCCAGCCCTCGCCCTTGCCGCGACGCCAACCGGGCACGCCGTCTTCAACGGAGCAGGCGCACAGCACCTGCGTCGCGCCGAAGGTGATGAGACACGAGCCTTCGGCGTAGGGCGCCACACCTCGCTCGAACGTTATCGGGCGCAGCGCGGAAACATCACGGCCCTTTCGTGGGGAGCTAACTGCGTTCACCAAGTTTCTCGATGATGGAAGTGGTTGATTGACCGGGAGTGAGCGGCACTACTACGACGCGGCCGCCGCGGCTGCGAACCTCCGCCGCGCCGACGATCGATTCCTCAGTGTAATCGCCTCCTTTGACGATCACATCCGGCTGGAGAAGCTTGACCAGCTCGAGCGGCGTGTCCTCGCCGAAGATCACGACGAGATCGACGGCTTCAATGCTCGCGACAACGTACGCCCTCTCGGCCTCGCTTCGGACGGGCCTCGCAGGTCCCTTGAGGCGGCGCACGGAGAGATCGCTATTGATGCCGACGATGAGCGCGTCCGCCGTCTCGCGGGCGGCCAACAACAGATCGACGTGTCCGGAATGAAGGAGATCGAACACGCCGTTCGTAAACGCCACCCGATCCTTTCTGCCGGATCTCCACCGGCTGGCCTCGGCCCACGTTGCAACCTTCGTCGCAGGAATCCTCGGCTTCAGGGGCCGTTATCTCCGGAGGGGTGAAAATGGAGTACCCGCTCCTGCTTGAACGGAAGCGTTATGACTTCGTCGTAGTCGCTGGAAATGGATACGCTGGACGGTGAGCGGAGGATCGTGATCAGGTTGGCGCCGACGGGAAGCTCCAGGGTATCGGCGAGCGCGACGAGATGCTTCGTGATCTGCTCATCGGTACGCTCGTAGGAAAACCGCGCCTCCTGGCGCATCGCGTCCTTGAACTGGTAGTAACGGAAGTACGCCGTGCCGAAGTCGATAGCGAAATAGATAATGACGGCAAGAATGAGAAGCGGGATGAGACAACCAAGAGTGCTGGCGCCCTTCCGGGCTACCACTGTGACTGCGCTCCGTCGATGACGTCGTTCACGATTCGATCGATGGCGTCTTTGCGACCCGTCGCTTCGCCGCGCTCCTCGTACTGCCCTTCGGCGAGAAGGCCCTTTCTCTGCCATAGGGTTTTGCCCGTCACCTGGTCGATCATCTCGATGTCAACGACGAGCTGAAGCATCCGTCGGGCGGTGGTTGATTGCTTGTTGTTCGCGCTGTAGCCGATGGGAATGTCGATCTCGTAGCGCTGGATCGTTCCACGGACAATTGCATTGGCCTTCGCTTCCGACGCGTCACGGAGACCCAGCCGGTCGTGAAGCCGGGTTCGAAGAGCATCAGTCAACTCTCTCGGAAGCTCAGGTGTTGCCGTTTGGTTCTCGAAAGGAAGGATGGCTACCGTCCTTACGTGAGAGGGAAGCCCGCCACCCGTGAAGCCGTACGGGATGCAGGCAGTCAGCAACAGCAGGAGAAGACTATAAGCTCCAGATCGATGCATTGAAAGATCCAATTTCATCCCGAAGTATGGTGAGGCGCAGCGTTCTTCTCGCTCCTGGCGCCTGAAAAGTCATCGCGCCGTTCGCTTCACGCTTGAGACTCTCGGTGATTCTCCCATCCGAAATATGCTCGAGCGCAACGAGGGTGTCGCCTTTGAGCGTCACGCGCCACTGCAGCGGACGTCCGATATCGGCGCGCGTTAATGCTCCGTCGATTTTGACGACCGTGTCAGCAAGAGGCGGGATCGACAGACGTCCGAGTGCTGCCCACAAGAGAGGCGGCGGTGGGATGTATTTCTTCGCGAGCGCAGCGTTCGGCGTACGGAGGGAGTCTCCGATGAGAATCGCTCCGCCAGCGCCGAGCCCGCCGCCGAGGAAGAAGTCGAGCCGCGCGCTATCGGGAGATGCAGTGCGAATGGACCCGTCACCCCGCGCGGCGATGTCTCCCTCCTGATAATCCCACTTGAATACCAGATGCCGGTGGCCGGCCGGCATCGCGATCGGAGGGAGCGTCCTGTCTGGCGCGAGGACGCCGGAAAGCGGCGCCGCCGCTGGAGCGCACGCAAGTCCGACGAGCGTGATCGCCGCGATTCTTCTCACTGTGGATCAATCCTCGATATCTGATCGCCCTGAACGATGCGGTCGAGGACGTCGAAGCCCTGCGTCACGCGTCCGAAAACGGTGTAGTGCCCATCGAGGTGCGGCTGCGGCGAGTGGGTGAGGAAGTACTGGCTTCCTCCAGTATCGGGCCCGGAGAGTGCCATCCCTACGGCGCCGCGCTCATAGCGGTGACGATTCATCTCGTCACGGATTGCGAAACCCGGACCGCCATTTCCGTCGTCGCGCGGGTCGCCGTCCTGGGCGACGAAATTCGGCACGACTCGATGGAAGCGCGTGTTGCGATAGTATCCAGACCGTGCCAGCGAAAGGAAATTCGCAACGGTGATAGGCGCATCCGCGCCGAAGAGCTCGAGGCGAATTGGTCCGCGTACCGTGTGGATCGTGGCGGTGATCGACTTCCCTGCTGTTGCCGGCATTACGATCGTGCGTACAATGCCCTCGTACCATGAGAGCGGCTTCGGCGTCGCACGCACCGCGCCCCATTTCGCCAAAGGCGAAATCCTCCGGCCGGAAGCGCGCTCCAGCGGATCAGCCGGAATTGGAATTCCCGTCAGCTGCGCTCGCAGAGCCGGCGTGACCGAGGCGCTGTCCTTCTTCCACAACGCGCTGGCGTACTGGAGCGCGGCGAGTCGCGCGTCGTTTGCGGAATCGCGCGCAGCGAGGTTGTAACTCTCGAGTACTAGAGGAAGATCGGCGGCCGATGGACGGTCGGCCAATGCTCCAATGACGGTCGCGCGCACGTAGAAATCGGGATCGCGCAGGCCGCTGATGAGCAGCGCGTGCACGGTATCCTCGAGAGGGATTCCAGCCGACGGCGCAATCGCGGCATAGGCCGACTCGCGCACGCGCGGGTCGGGATCGCGAATCAACGGTGCGTTGCGCGAGAACGCAAATGCTCGATCGAGAGTGTCGCCGGCGGCCGACGCGACAGCCGCCCTCAGTCTCCAATCAGGACTGGACGCCCAGGTGGTGAGCTCGGGCGGCCTGAGTCCCGCCTGCGCTGCGGACGCAAGCAATGACGACCGGTATGCAACGGAAGTGTCCGCTGCCCATAGAGTCGGCAGATCGTTGGCATCCTTGGCGAGCACCGTTCCAAAACTCTGCGCAGCTGCGACTCTGACATTTGGATCCGCGTCGTGGGTCGCGTACGCAAGCGCCGACTTGGCCTGCGGTCCGTAGGTTCCGAGCGAGCGAACAGCATTGATCCGCACGTGTGGGTCCGGATCGCCGACGAGCCGCGAGAGGACGGCGAACGCTTTGGCGCCAAGCGAGTCGCCTGCGGCTGGCTTGGCAATGCCCCGCGCAATCTCTGCTCTCGCCTGACGTCCAGCGGCGGCGGCGTCGACGTACGGCCCCACAGTGTCTGCCTTGCGAGCGGTCGCTTCAGGAACGGCGCGAACCAATGCCGACGTCTCGAGCGCAATGAGATCGTTGACGCCGGCGGGCGCGCGGGTTCGGGCGATCGCGTAAGCCGCCGCCCACACAACCGATGGGGTAGTAGCGTGAAGGTACGGCTCTATGTCCGCGATTGGAACCGGACGCAACTTTGCGCCTGCCAGCAAGAGCTGCATCGTGACGTCCGCACCATGCTGCGACTTGAGCCCGGTGCTTATGGCGGTGCGCGCTGGAGAACCAATCTCTCCGAGCGACCAAGCTGCTTCGCGCGCGACTTCGTGGTTCGCCCCCAGCACTGAGCTGAGAGCGCCAATAGAAACGGTGTCGCGCAGCAGACCCAGAGAATACGCCGCATTCGCGGCAACCGTCGGGTCGCGATCCGCGAGCAAAGTGCGCAAGCGGGCAGCCCCTGTTCTCCCCTGATCCGGTCCAACCTGTCCGATCGCCATCGTTGCCGCCGCGCGCAGCGGCTTCGAATCGCTGGCGAGCGCCCGATCGACGAGAGACATGTCCAGCTGCCTCGTATCGGTCATCGCCAGCAGACGGGCATAGAGATTCACATCCTGCGATCCGAGCTTCGACCGCTGCGCCTGCGCGCCAGAACTGCTCGCCAGCGCCAAACTCAGAAATCCCAACAGGGCTTTTCTACGAAGCCGCATTCTGTAGCACCTTTAAAAGAGAGTCCGGCATTTTGGTCAGACGCGAATCGCGCGTGAGCGAAGCAAGCTTGGTCGATGCTGTGACAAACCGCTCCCCCGTTTCCGCGTTGGTGATGACGTAGTCGAAAGTGAGAGTGCGCGATCTGACGTCGCTGATCCTAGTCGTGACTCGAATCAGATTGTCGTACCGCGCCGCTGCGTGAAACCGGAGACTCGCCTCGACGACGGCGAGCGTCACATTCTGCCGCTCGAGCTCCGCGTACGGAGTGCCCAGAGCCCGAATGAATTCCGTTCGACCGATCTCACACCAGATCAGATAGTTCGAATGATACACCACCTGCATCTGATCGGTCTCGGCGTACCTTACCCGGAACTCGACGGAGTGGGCCGTGCCGCGCTTTGATTCTGGGGTCATGTCAGGGGGAATTCCGAAAATGCTCGCGCCGCCCCGCTTTGTAAAGGCTGCACGCGGACGCTAACTTGTGCAGTGCTCAAAGGCCCCTGCTTCATCGTGTCGGACGCTCATCTCGGCGTGGCAAGTCCGACGATAGAGAAATCCTTCGTCGCCTTCCTGCGCGGACTCGCGGGCGAGGCGGCGACGCTCGTCATCAACGGCGACCTGTTCGACTTCTGGTTCGAGTGGAAGAGCGTCATTCCCCGGCGAAGTTTTCGCGCGTTGGCCGCGCTCGCCGAGCTCAAGGACGCCGGCGTCGAAATCCTGTGGGTCGCCGGCAACCACGACTGCTGGGGTGGAGAGGTGCTTCGCGAAGACATCGGGATCTCCTACATCGTCGGGCCATGGGAAGGCTCGATTGCCGGATGGAATTCGCGCATCGAGCACGGCGACGGCTTGCGTGAGAAGGAGGATCGAGGCTACAGGCTGGTTCGCCCAATCATGCGCAACCCGATCGCAATCAAGGCGTTCAGGATGCTCCACCCCGATTGGGCAAGCCGCCTCGCGCACGGAAGCTCCAACGCGAGCCGAACATACAGGGCGCGGGACGAAGGGCGCGGGTTGCGCGCTCTTGCTGCCGAGGCGCTCGCCAAATCCAGCGACCTGGATCTTCTCGTCTACGGACATTCGCACGTCCCCGCGCTCGAAAAGATGGAAAACGGCGGAGTCTTCGCCAACGCTGGATCGTGGCTCGACGCGCCGACCTATCTCAGAGTGACGGATGAATCGCTCGAGCTTCTCCAGTGGGATGGCTCATCCAAGGGTAATTGTCTCAACTCGATCAATCGGTGAGCCAAGGAAGCGCTGGCCGAGACTGAGGAAAGTGTCGGGCGCATCGGATGAGATGAACCGATAACGTGCTCCGTTGGGCGTGTCGTTGTCGATGCCGTTCTCGCGCAGCAGCTCGCCAGCCTGTCGCGCCGTCTCGTGCGCGCTGTCGATCAGCCGTACCTCGCGACCCACCACATTCCCGATGACGGTTTTCATCAGAGGGTAATGAGTGCAGCCGAGGACGAGCGTGTCGATCTCGGCCGTCACCATGGGTGCCAGGTAATTGCGCGCGATGGCGCGCGTCGGCTCGGTGTCGATCCACCCTTCTTCGACGAGCGGAACGAAGAGGGCACAAGCTTGAACGGTCACCCGCGCATCAGGCAGCAGCTTGATGATCTCCTTCTCGTACGCGCGCGACCTGACGGTGCCGGCCGTTCCGATCACGCCAACCCGTTTCGTTTTCGTTGCCGCCGCCGCCGCGCGCGCGCCAGGCTCGATGACGCCGACAATGGGAAGATCGAACTCCCTCCGTAGCGCGGGCAGCGCATGAGCGGTCGCGGTGTTACAGGCGATGACCAACGCCTTGATGCCCTCGTTGCGCAGATAGGTCGTGATCTCGCGACTATACCGCAGCACCGTGTCCGGGCTCTTCGGTCCGTAGGGCACGCGCGCCGTATCGCCGAAATAAATGATGCTCTCGTTGGGAAGCTGGGTGATCATCTCGCGGACGACCGTGAGACCGCCCATCCCCGAATCGAAGACGCCTATCGGGTCAGAGTTGCTCATCGAAAGCGAATGCTCGCCGTCACCGTCACCGTCGACCCTTGTGAGATGGGGCGAACGTTCGCGTTGAAATCCCAGAGATTCGCGGCGACGTACGCGTCGGCACCAGAGAAGAGGTGGTTGAAGATGATCGCCGCGATCCAATCCTCGTAGTGGGTTCGGCGCGCTTTGATCCGATCCGGGGTGAAGCGGCTTGCGAGGTATGTGTCGGGGATCGGAAGTCCGGTTTTCGGGTCGATGGCTGCGACGCCGGTCGTCGGGTCGATCTTATAGGTCGCCACGACGCTGTCGTGTGCGAGGCTCCTCGCTTCGGCGAGATCCTGAGCCGCCTTGCGAGCCATTCCGATGGACCCGATCTCGATGAGCGTAAACAGCATCGCGGCGTGGTCGCGCCCGAAAACTGTCTGCGCATAACCGGGGAGGAGCAGCGACGTCAAAAAGGCACGTCGCGGAGTCATCGGCGGCCCGGGAATCGTATCGGCCGGCGATCTAACTTGCGCAGTCGTCGCCGGCGGCGTGGTCTGGGGCTTGATACCAACCCGCGCACTGTCCTGCTGCTGCGCCCCACCGGCGAGCGGTGTGAGCGAGATCGCGCAGAGGAGCGCGAACAGCAGCGGAGTGGCGGGAGAGTGTGGGAATCGAACCCACCCGACCTTACGGAGTAAGGTCACAGTGATTTTGAAGATCACGGAAGCCACCAGGCCCCATCCACCCCCAAGCTGTCTCAGACAACCTCGATCGCAAACTCTCCCCGCTCGATGACTTCGCCGATGTCTACCGACCCTTCAACGCGTGAAAGATAATTAGCGACCGCGCTGCCTACGACACAAACCGCGAGGCCGCCCGATGTCTGCGGGTCGTTGAGTATCGCGCGATCTTCATCCGTGCCCTTTTTCCAGGACACCAGCTCGCGAAGATACTCCGCGTTCCGCTTCGATCCATCGGTGACGAAGCCATCGCGCACGGATTCCCGAACCCCGTTGAAGATTGGAATCGCGTCGAGGTTGATGCGAATCGTGGCTTTGCTGGCGCGCGCGATGTGCGACAGATGGCCGAGCAACCCGAAGCCGGTGATATCCGTGGCGCACTTTGCACCGACAGCCAGCGCGGCGCGGCTCGCGGCACCGTTGAGAAGCTTCATCGCCTCGAGCATCGGTCGCTCGGCGTCGGCGGCGATTTTTCCCCGCTTGGCAGCGGTGGCGAGGATTCCATTTCCGATCGGCTTGGTGAGAATCAGCCTGTCCCCTGCCCTCGCCCCCGCGTTCGTCAGCAGGAAATCGGGATGCGCTCGCCCGGTGACGGCGAGTCCGTATTTGAGCTCCGTGTCGATGACAGTGTGTCCACCGACGATGAGCGCGCCGGCTTCGTGTACTTTATCCTGACCGCCGGCGAGAATGCGGGTAAGGATCTCGAGGGGAAGGTCCTTGGTTGGGAACGCTACGATATTGAGTGCGGTGAGCGGTTGGCCGCCCATCGCGTAGACGTCGGACAGCGCGTTCGCAGCAGCAATCTGACCAAAGTCGTACGGGTCGTCGACGATCGGCGCGAAGAAATCCACCGTCTGCACGAGCGCGATGTCGTCGGACACGCGAAAGACCCCCGCATCATCGAAGGTCTCTCTGCCGACCAGGAGGCGCGGGTCTGATTTGGTTGGAAGCGCGGCCAGCGCGCGGGATAGGTCACCCGGACCCATTTTCGACGCTCAACCAGCGCACCGGGCGAACTCGGTCAGGCGAAAGAGCTCTTCGCGCGTTCTCGACGTGCCCATCTCGCTTCAGCCGTCCGTTACCTGGAGCCTACGACCGCGACGGCATCGATCTCGACCAGCGCCCCGCGTGGGAGCGCGGAAACCTGAACCGTCGATCTCGCTGGGCGCGCGCTGCCGAGAGATTTGCCGTAGATCTCGTTCACCGTCGGAAAATGGGCGAGGTCGTGAAGGTAGACCGTCGTCTTCACGACATCGGCCCACGCAGCTCCGGCAGCTCGCAGCACCGCGTCCAGATTCTTCATCACCTGTTCGGTCTGCTCGACGATTCCACCGTCGACGATTTTTCCGGCGACCGGATCCAGCGCGATCTGGCCGGCGGTGAACAGAAAGCCATTGGCAACCACTCCCTGCGAGTAGGGACCGATCGCGGCTGGCGCTTTCTCGGTAGATATCTGCTTCAGTGCCATTTAAGAGCTCCATTGGATTGCCCGGCAAAGAACGGGCGGAGTTTCGCGTGAAGCGCGAATGTTACTCGCTAGGCGGCGTGTAAAGCCAGACCGAAGAGACGCTCCGTATTGCTCGCCGTTGTCCGTCCAAGCCGCAGCGGATCGACTCCACGAGCCGCCGCGACCTTGTTCAAGGTGTGAGCAACCCAGGACGGCTCATTACGCTTCCCGCGAAACGGGACTGGTGCCAGATACGGCGAGTCGGATTCCACGAGGAGCCTATCCTCCGGGACGAGGCGAAGAAGCTCGTCGTCAGTCCATTTCTTGAACGTCACGATGCCGCTGAAGGAGATGTACCAGCCGGCGTCGATCGCGAACGCAGCGAGGGAATGGGTCCCAGTGTAGCAATGCAATACGCCTCCGACTCCGGCCGCGCGGGCGTCACCAATGATTGCACGCGTATCGTCCTCGGCGTCCCGAGTATGCACGATGACTGGTCGCCTGGTCTCGGCGGCAAGCTCAACCTGCGCGGAGAACGCGTCTCGCTGGGCCTGGCGGGGCGAGTTGTCGTAATGGTAATCGAGACCGCATTCGCCTACCGCGACAGCCCCTCGCTCGAGCAACTCGCGCAGCTTCGGAATGTCGCGGGTTGCCTCGAAGGTCGCGGCGTCGTGCGGATGGATGCCGGCTGTCGCGAAAACGAAGCCCGGATTCTCAGCCGCGCACGCGGCGGCGATCGTCGCGGCATCGATTGACTCGCCGATGCAGACGATCGCCAGAGCGCCCGCCTGGCGGGCGCGGCCGATTACCTCGCCGCGGTCGCCGGCGAACGCCGGGTCCGCGAGGTGGGCGTGGCTGTCGATGAAGACTGACGCGCGCCCGTCTGGCGAGGCCATTTGCGTTCGATCCAGAGGAGAACCGGTGCCGCGACGTAAATCGAGCTGAAGGTTCCGGTCACGATTCCGAACGCCATCACCCAGGCGAACGGACGAATGACTTCACCGGCGAAGATCAGGAGCGCCAGCGTTGCGGCGAAGGCCGTTGCATGGGTCAGGATCGACCGGGGCAGCGTCTCGTTGATCGAGCGGTTGAGCGTCTCGTAGAGAGTCTCCTTTCTTCCCTTCCGGAGATTCTCCCGCACGCGATCGAAGATGATGATCGTGTCGTTGAGCGAATAACCGAGCACGGTGAGAAGACCGGCGACCACCGTCAACGATATCTCGAGGTGCATGAGCTTCAGGAACGCGATCGTCGTAAACACGTCGTGGCTCGTCGCGATCACGGCCGCGGCGGCAAACCGCCACTCGAACCGGATCGAGAGATAGATCAGCGTGATCAGGAATGAGAGCAGAATGGCGATGATCGCCCCGCGACGAAGCTCGTTGCCTACGCGCGGACCCACGCCCTCGGTGCGAATTACCCTGAAGCTGTTCTCTCCGAATTTCTGCTTCAGCACCGCGCCGATCCGATCAGCGATAGTCGTTGCGCCACCTGCCTGCGCCGCGACGGTCGCAGGATTCTGCGCGCGTACCGTAAAATCTCGATTCGTTCCGAACTGCTGAATCTCGGCGCCCGGGATGCCGGCCTGATCGAGGGTTGCGCGAATCTCACCGACGTCCGGAGGCTGGACGAAGTTGAGCTGCATGAGCGTTCCGCCGGTGAACTCGATGCTGTAGTTGGGGGGCTTTACCGCCAACGAGCCGAGGCCGAGGAGGATGAAGGCCAGCGTGATGCCGGCCATGACCTTCCACCAGCGGATGAAATCGTAGTTGGTGTCGTGAAGTATTCGAAGCATCAAATGCTCAGGGTTGCCTGGGTGTCGCGCGTGCGACTGAGCCAGATCATGTAGAACGTGCGCACGACGAAGATCGACGTGATCATCGATGCGGCGATACCTGCAAGCAGCGTGACGGCAAAGCCGCGCACGGGACCGGTGCCGTACTGGTAGAGCACGGCCGCCGTAAGCGCGGTGGAAACGTTGGAGTCGACGATTGCGCTCATCGCGTGACGGAACCCTTCATCGATCGCCGTGCGAACCGTCTTCCCGTGGTTGAGCTCTTCCCGGATCCGCTCGAAGATCAGCACGTTGGCATCGACGGCAATACCGATGGAGAGAACGAATCCCGCGAGACCGGGCAGCGTGAGCACCGCATTGAAACCGGCAAGCGCCGCGAGAGTGTAAAGGATATACAGAGCGAGTCCAGCGACGGCGAGCGCTCCGGAGAATCGATAGTAGCCGAGCATGATGATGATGACGAGCGCGACGGCAATCACGCCGGCGGTGGTGGCTTTATGGATCGAATCCTGGCCGAGGCTCGCGCCGATCTGAACCACGTCGACGACCTTGAGCGGAACTGGGAGCGATCCGGCGCGAAGCACGAGCGCGAGATCCTGCGCCGCCTGGAGATCCTTGCCGCCCATTGTGATCTGACCGTTGGCGCCGATCGCGCTCTGGATGACGGGCGGCTGGCCCATGACGCGCTGGTCGAGAACGATCGCCATGAAATCCTGGATGTGCCGCGAGGTCTCGGTGCGGAAGCGCCGGGCGCCCTCGTTGTTCATCGTGAACTGAACGAGGTTGCCCTCTGTGGGCGAGGTGTTCGGCTTCGCATCGGTGAGATACTCACCAGTGATGATCGGCTTCGCATCGAGCACATAAATGGCGCGATAGGTACGATTGCCGAGCGATGTCGTGTCGCTGCTCCAGCGAAGCACCTTCCCCGGAGGAAGCGCGGCCATCACCTCGGGCATTCCGAGATATTGAGTCAGAGTCGGAACATCAGTCTGGGCGACGTAGTACTCGCCCGGGAGACGGCCCTGCTGTATTAGCTTCGAGAAAGCTCCCGGCCCGCCCGTCGCAAGGACGGCATTTGCGCTGTCCTTCTTTGTCGAGTCAGCCTTCTTGCTGGTATCCGCGGTGAAAAGGGACTGGAGGCCTGCCGTGGTGTCGGGCTTCTTCGCCTCACCGGGCGCGGCGGCCACGGCCACCTTTTTGTCCTTGAGCACTGCATCAAGACGCGGGAGGGATTTCTCGAGCGCCTGGGTCTTGTCCGTAATCTGGAATTCGAGGAATGCCGACTTCTGGACGACGTCCTGTGCTCGACGCGGGTCGTCGATACCCGGCAGCTCGACGATGATGCGGTCGTTGCCGGCCTTCTGTACAACCGGCTCGGAAACACCAAACTCGTCGATACGGTTACGAACCACCTTGAGCGCGTTGTCGATCGCCTTGCTCTTATCGGCGACGACGCCCTTGGAGTCGTCCACCTCGAGGGCGAGGTGCATTCCGCCCTGCAGATCGAGTCCGCGCTTGAGTGGCACGCGCCGGACGGTGTCGTAGACGAATTCGCCGTTCCGCTTCACGCGCTCGACGACGGTGCGGGGGAATAGCGCCCAGATGGACGCCACACAGAGAGCTACTATGCAGAGAAGACGATACTTCAGACTCATGCTGCTGTAAGGGGAAAAAGTTTCACTTCGGGACTAGCCTTTAAGGGTACGCGGAGATTGAAGGAGAGTCAACGCATTTCTGGCGTCGCGTTCGTCGTGGCGCAGCTGCGCCGTGAGCTGCTCCGCCGAGGCAAACTTGCGTGTTTCGCGAAGCCTGGCGACGAAATCGATGCGGATGTGAGAGCCATAGAAATTGCCGCTGGTGTCGAACAGGTGCGCTTCGAGAGATGTCGCCGAGTCACCGAAAGTTGGGCGCGGCCCGAGGTTCATCATCCCTCCTACCGGACCGCCCGGCGTCTGAACCCGCACAGCGTATACACCTTCGGGCGGAAGAAGCTTCCTGTGAGGCGGAGCGCCCAGGTTTACTGTGGGGAAGCCAATGGTGCGCCCACGCTGAGCTCCTTCCATGACGCGACCGCTCACTGAGTAGAGGCGGCCCAGGCTCGCCGCCGCCCGATCGAGATCCCCGCCGGCCACCGCTCGCCTTATCGACGTCGACGAGACCGAGTGTCCGTCGGCGGTCGAAACCGGCTCGACGACCTCGACGCGAAAACCGTCGCGCTCGCCAAGAGTGCGAAGGACGTCGACGTTCCCCGCCCGCTGGCGGCCAAATCCGTGGTCGTACCCAATCAATAGCTCGCGCATCCGGAAGCAGCGACGCAGGATTCCCTCGACAAAATCCTCGGCGGAATACGCCGCCAGCTCGGCAGTGAATGGTACAACGGCCAAATAATCGAGTCCCGTTTCCGCGATGACTTCCTGTTTCTCGTCGTGCGTAGTCAGGAGCAACGGGGCGGCGGCCGGGTTCACCACTTCGAGTGGGTGTGGCTCGAAGGTGACCAGCACACTCGGAATCTTCAGAAGATGTGCCCTCGCGACGAGGCGCTCGATGACATCGCGATGCCCGCGATGGACTCCATCGAAGGTTCCCACCGTGATCACGGTGTCCTTCACATACGGCGG